>Ga0207703_10001544_pt1 | contig 20893 bp, 17 predicted proteins | sample KBSSwiS12_FD_184304 | JGI IMG/M metagenome (GOLD analysis project Ga0207703, IMG submission 184304) | Switchgrass rhizosphere microbial communities from Kellogg Biological Station, Michigan, USA - KBS Switchgrass S1-2 (SPAdes) (version 2) | ecosystem: Host-associated > Plants > Roots >...
CAGGGGGGGGCGTTCGGGTCGGCTGCATTGTGGCACAGGGGGCGGTGGTGGTCTTGCCTCGAGCTAGCTTGCGGGCGGTTTATGTACAGGCGGCATCTCGTTTGACTCCCGGGCAGCCTCCTGTCGTAACCACGAGAGGAAATGGGCGATGCTGGCAGTTGGCCGACGATGAGTCGGGTAGACGGCGTAGTAGCCATAACGCGCCTTCACCGCAGGGCCGGCTAGTCGGACCAACCTGCCGTCGCGAATATATGGTTCTACAATACGCGACCGCGCGAGTATGGCTCCGTAGCCCAGTACGGCCGCCTGCATGGCGTCCGTTGAGTCCGTAAAGCTGTGCATCTCCGGTAGACGCACACCTCTCACACCTGCTGAGCGAAACCATTCACGCCATCCCTGATGCGCAAGGTCTGTCACCATCGGGAGGTTTGCAACGTGGGCTGCCTCTGTGACCGTGTCCAACCCCGTCATTGTTGGTGAGGCTGCCGGGAAGAGGTACTCGTCCATGATGTGATCGGCCGTCAGTCCCGGCCAGGAGCCCGCGCCATGGCGGATAGCCAGATCCGGGCCCGTGTGATCGAAACGAGTGATTGCGATGCCCGTCTCGAAGCTCAGTCTGATGCGGGGATAGGCAGCAACGAAGCGGGAGAGGCGCGGCAGCAGCCAGCAATAGGTCAGGGAGTGGAGGGCGGCTACACGTACTCGAGTGGCCTGTCTGGCGTCACTGTTTAGCGCAACTGCTGCGGCATCCAGATCGGACAGTGCGACGTTTGCAGCGTCCGCGAGCGAGCGACCTTCATCCGTAAGCGCCACGCCTCGCGCATGCCGCTGGAAGAGCTTTACGCCCAGAGTCGATTCGAGCCCACGCACGTGGTGGCTCACCGCGCTGGCGGTGAGGCCGAGCTCCTCGGCGGCATTCGCAAAGTTCTGGTGGCGGGCAGCCACCGCGAAGACACCGAATGCGGGCAGAGAGGTGGGTCGCAGAGTCATGCGGGTTCAAAGCCCGGTGCAGGGGCAGACCTGAGCCAAATTTGTGGCTGGCAGTCATCGTACGCTCTTGCTCGAAGCTTAGGAACACGGAAAATCAGGACCCATCTTCCTCGACCCTCAAACGAGCTTCATCATGTCCACTGCGCAATCGGCGGCAGTTTCATTGGCGGGTACTGGCGAGCCCACGACGGCCAATGCATGGCTCACACCCGTTGAATTGATGCTGCTGGGCGCTATCTGGGGCGCTTCCTTCCTGTTCCAACGGGTGGCGGCCAAGGACTTTGGTGCCTTCCCTCTGGTGGAAGTGCGGCTGTTTCTGGGCTCTTTGGTACTGATGCCGTTTCTATGGCGCGCGCGCCGCCAGTTTAATTTGCGTCTGTGGTTGCGGCTCGCGGGTATCGGAATCATCAACTCCGCGATCCCCTTTGTATTGTTTGCGTGGGCTGCTCAACGTGCACCGGCAGGTATCGGCGCAATAGCTAACGCCACCGCGGTCATGTTCACCGCCCTCGTTGCCCTGATTTTCTTCGGCGAGTCGATTACTACCCGGCGCGCGATGGGATTGGTTGCCGGGTTTGTCGGCGTTGCCGTGCTGGCGAGCGGGAAAACCAATGGGGTCAGCGTGTGGCCGGCGGCGCTCGCGGGAACGCTTGCGTCCGTGCTGTATGGATTCGGCGGGAATCTGATCAAGCGCCAACTGGTTGGTTTGCCGGCTGCGGCAGTTGCAGCTGCAACGTTGTTCTGCGCGTCCGTATTCAACACTCCGCTGGCATTGGCCACTTGGCCGTCGGCGGCCATTCCGCCGCTGTCATGGTTGTGTGGGGTCCTGCTCGGCGTGGTGTGCACTGGCATCGCCTTCGCTCTTTACTACCGGTTGATCAACCGCATTGGGGCTCCGCGCGCTTCGACCGTCACATACCTGGTGCCCTTGTTTGGCGTGCTGTGGGCGTACATTGCGCTGGGCGAACCGCTGACTCCGACCATGGCTGTGGCGGGAGCGCTGATTCTGGGTGGCGTGGCGCTGAACCAGCAGTGGGGGAGCCTGCGCAAGCCGCCCCCGGAGGCGGCCAGGTAAAAGCCAGAGCCAGGCTGGAGCGGGTGCTCGTTTTGGTAATATAGACTTGACCAAACCGACCTGATTGATAAACTCTTTGTTATGCCAAAGAGTCCGCAGGCCTTACAGGTACTTCCACCCGCGGCGACCCAGGCCCTGCGGGCCTTGGGCGAGAATCTCGCCATAGCGCGGGTGCGCCGCCACGAATCCCAGCGAGCCTGGGCCAAGCGGCTGGGGGTATCGGTTCCCACCTTGATTCGCCTCGAGCGCGGTGACCCGGGCGTCGGCGCGGGCATCTACGCCACAGCGCTCTGGCTCATGGGGCGCGTGAGTGCTCTGCCCGATCTCGCAGCACCTGGGGATGATCGCGGGGCGCTGGAGTCTGACGTACGGGACGCCGTGCAGCGGCGCGCAGTGAGATCAGCTGCGTCTGCTGAGGCTCGCCTGGGCCGCGCGAGGGCGCCGAGTCAAAGCACGGTCGGCGCCAAGGCAACTGCGGAGCCGCGGCCGGGCGCAGCCACCCAGCGCAAGGCGGACAAATGAGCCGGCCGGGTGCTGCAATCAACTACCAGCCCACGGACACTCTCCACTTGTGGTACCTGGCGCAACCCACGCGTCCACTTCTCATCGGCAGCATCAACCTCGTTCGCTCCACACAGGGTGTATCGCTGAGTTACGCGGACGATTGGCTCCAGAGTGGATTTCCGTTGAGTGAGGACCTTCCTCTCATTCGACAGGAGTTTATGCCGACCGAGCGGGGCACTGCCGCGGGTTCGGTGGATGACGCAAGGCCTGACCGATGGGGCGAGCGCGTCATTCGCTTCATCGACAAGCCCAGGCGCCTGTCACTGTTGGAATACCTGTTCTTCGCCGGCGATGATCGGTTTGGAGCGTTGGGTGTATCAACTTCTCCAACAGAATACCTGCCGCGGCGCCTGGGCCCTCTGCCCGCGCTGGCGGATGCCGATGAGATTCAAGAGCTCATTCGGAAGGTGCAGAATAACGAGGTTGTCCCGCAGGCGCAGGAGCGGCTGATTTCCCCGGGGGCGACCATGGGCGGCGCTCGGCCCAAGGCACTCGTCAACATCGGTGGCGAGCAGTGGGTGATCAAGTTTGCGGATGGTGATCCCGCCGATACGCCATTGATTGAACATGCCTCCATGACCCTGGCGCGCAAGGCTGCAATTCGTGTCGCGGAAACTCAGCCGGTGCGCCTGATTCACGGCCATGCCGTGGCGATAAAGCGCTTTGACCGTGCCGGTGGGCGGCGTTTGCACAGTCTGTCGGCGCGTGTGGCGTTGCAGGCCGCCGCAGAAGGGTTTGGTTATCCGGAGTTGGCGCAACTCCTGCGGCGCAAGGGTGTTGTCGATGGTGATCTGTATGTTGAGCATATGCGGGAGTTGTTTCGCCGCATGGTGTTCAACATCCTGATCGACAATACCGATGATCACGAGAAGAACCATGCGCTGCTCGTGACTGACTCGCAGCAGTATGAGCTGTCACCGGCCTACGATGTGTTGCCTTCGGGGCAGGCGCTGGGGTTCCAACAGATGCGCGTGGGTGATCGGGAAGCTGATTCCACTCTGGACAACGCATTGTCGATGTCCCGGATGTTTTCGCTGACGAAGGACCAGGCAGTCAACGAAGTCCGCGCAGTGGCCGGCGTCGTTGCTGGTTGGAAGGAGCATTTCGCTCAATGTGGCGTGGCTGCGGGCGACATTGACCTCTATGCCGAGCACATTGATCGCCCCTTCCTCAAAGAGCAGCGGGACGCGGTCAACCGGTGAACGGCGTCGACGTATAAAGTATATTCGCTCACCTTCTATTTGGTGCGGGGTCGGGTACACATGGTAGGGAAGACCTTTGCGGCATCTGTCTGGTGCGGCATGGCGGTGGCAGGGCTGGCGATCACCCTTTCGGGTTGCCAGGGGCAGAAAGAGGACGCGAATTCCCGCTTCGAGGCCCTGTACACCACTGAGTGGAAGTGGCGCCAGGAGCAGTTTGCGGACGACGAGGACTCCCGTAAGCCGCTTTCAAATCATCTGCCGAAGGTAGACCCTGCCGCCCAGGAAGCCCGTCTGAAGTATTGGGAGGACGTGCTGACAAAGCTCGACGCCATCCCCCGGGCGCGGCTGTCAGCCGAGCACCAGGTCGACTACGACATCTATCGGCCGCAGATCCAGGTGTTGATTGCCAATCAGCGGTTCCGCGACTACGAGATGCCGGCCAATTCCGACACCACGTTCTGGACGGATCTCGGCTACACCGCGCGGCGTCCATTTCGCACCCTGCAGGACTACAGGAACTGGCTGGCGCAGATGAAGGATATTCCGCGCTACTTCCACGAACAGATGGATGAGATGCGCGCGGGAATGAAGCGCGGCTTCACGCCCCCGAAGGTGACGATGGAAGGCCGTGACGGGTCGATTACCGCCGTCACGGAAGCGAAGCCTGAGGAAAGTTTGTTTTACACGCCGTTCCAGGACATGCCGGGCATCGCTGCCACGGAGCAGGCGGACCTGCGGGCGCAGGCGGTCACGATCATTCGTGACACCGTGCAGCCTGCGTATGTTGACCTGTTGAAGTTCATGCGGGAGGAGTATGTCCCGGGGTGCCGCACGACGCTGGCGGCGCAGGACCTCCCGGATGGCTCCAACTTCTATGCGGCCAAGATTCGCGAGTTCACGACTCTGGACATGGGCCCGGCGCAGATTCACTCGCTCGGTGAGTCGGAGGTGAACCGGCTGCACAACGAGATGTTGGCGGTAATGAAGGAGAGCGGATTCAAGGGCGATTTTTCGGCGTTTCAGAAGTTCCTGCGGACGGATCCGCAGTTCTATGCGAAGACGCCGGACGAGTTGTTGATGCGGGCATCGTGGATTGCCAAGAAGTTTGATGGCAAGGCGTCGCAGTTTTTTGGCTATCTGCCGCGGGCGCGCTTTGCGATCAAGCCGGTACCGGATGACCTGGCGCCGTTTTATACCGCGGGACGCGGTGGGCCGGGGGTGTACCTGCTCAATACCTACAACTTGCCGTCGCGGCCGCTGTACAACCTGACTGCGCTCACGTTACATGAGTCGGCACCTGGGCACGCTTTCCAGATGCCGATCGCGATGGAGCACACGAACCAGCCGGAGTTCCGGCAACACACTTATATCTCCGCGTTCGGGGAGGGCTGGGCGCTGTACTGCGAGCTGCTGGGGGTCGAGATGGGGATGTATGACACCCCCTATGACAGGTTTGGGATGTTGGGGTATCAGATCTGGCGGGCTGCGCGGCTCGTTGTTGATACCGGGGTGCATTCGCAGGGATGGACTCGGGAGAAGGCTATTGCTTACCTCCATGATTACACGGCGCTGCCGGATCATGAGATCGAGACCGAGGTTGACCGGTATATCGCCTGGCCGGGGCAGGCGTTGTCGTATTACCTCGGTGAGCGGGAGATGATTGCCTTGCGTGCCAAGGCTGAGAAGGCGTTAGGCGCCAACTTCAACATCCGGGCGTTTCATGACACGGTGTTGGAGTTGGGGTCGGTGCCTATCCCGGTGTTGCGGGCGCGGATTGACGAGTTTATTGCTGATGGAGGGAAGGGGCCTTATCCGAGCATGGAATAGGGCCGCATGGGGCACGCGCGCACGGGGCGGCCGTGGCCCGGGGCGGCGCTCCGGCCCGGCGAGCGCGCGGGTAAATGTTCGCGTCTACTAGAGCGACAGCTCGCCGCGACGGATGGCCTCGGCTACGGCTTCGGCGCGGGTGGCGGCGTTTAGTTTGTCGAATACAGCCGCCAGGTGGAATTTCACCGTGTTGGCGGAGACGGAAAGGGCGCGGGCAATGCCCTTGTTCGATGTGCCGCTGGCCACCAGGCCGAGGATCTGGCGCTCGCGGGAGGTCAGGGGGCGGCCTTTGCGGGGCGCATGCGTCAGGGCGTCGGCCGCGGGGCCCGTCGGAGTTGCCCCACGCGATGGTGGTGGCCCATGGGACGATTCCGGCCCGGACACCGCGGAGTTACTCGCGGAAGGCGAGGGGGAGGTGCCGAAGCGGTCGCGGTTAGCTGATAACAGCAGGGCGCGGGCGCTGGGTTCCAACACGATCAGGCCGGCGTCGACGGCAGCGAGGGCGGCTGCGAGGGATGAGGCTGGGATGTCGGATTGAAGGGCTGCCCGGGCGCCCATGGCGAGCGCTTCGCCTTCAGCTTCGAGGGCGCTCGATTCCAATAGAACCAGAGGGAGCGCGCCGGCATTGACCGCGACGCGCAGGAACGCTTGTGGGTCTGGCCAGGTGCCCCCAACGATAACCAGGGTTTGCTTTGTCTCGCGCAGGAGATCTGCCAGCGCCGCTGGGAGCTCGGCGACCTCGAGGTCGTCATAGCCCGCCGCCAGCAGTCGTTCCCGGACGCGATTGCGGAATGGCTCGTCGGCGGTAGCAAGAATTGCACTCACGGCACGACCGTGGGGGCGACCCGTCGGTTCCGCAAGGGGCTTCACCTTGGGCGGCCCCCGCAGGCACTCGGACGGTTGGTCGCGGGGCGGCGAACGGATGGGCAACGCGAGTGACGGTTGGGCCGGGATGGTGGCATCGCCTATGGCGGGCGCCGTCAAAGGCCAGCCAGGCGGGCGCGGGAAATGCCGGCGGTCGGTCGACCGTAGGAAATCAATGGCGGGGGCGCTCGCCGATTTGGACGCTTACGGTGAGTGGCTTGCCGCCGCGGAGTACTTCCAGGGTGATGGTTTGGCCCGGCGTGGCGCTGGCAATTCGACGGGCCATGTCGTTCACGCTTTCGGCGGCATGGCCGTCCAGCGTCAACAGAAGGTCACCGAGTTCGATGTGGGCATTCTCCGCGGGGGAGCCGGCGTCGACTCCGCCGACGGCGGCGATGGTGCGCGTTTTGCGGCCCAGCCGGGAGCGGGCGTCGTCGTCCAGCCAGAGAGGTTGAAGGCGGATGCCGATGTAAGGTTTGGGCAGATGGCCGAACTGGTCGACTTTGGCCACGACCGTTTCAATCGTCGCGGTGGGGATGCCGAGAACGCGGTGGTAGGGACCGGGGACGGCCATAGCGACAATGTTGCCGCTGGTGTCGATGACGGCGGCGCCTTCGAAGGAGGGATCGAAGCCGACAGCCAACTCGATGCGCTGATCGATTTTGCCGCCGCGGCGGGAGCTCCATGCGGGGCCGGCAAGTTGGATGGTGCCCCAGATCGCCGTGGGGCCGCGGAGGGTCCGGCCAACGACAGCGATGGTTTCACCAACGCGCAACAGCGAAGGCGCTGGTCGCGGGGTGCCGGAAGTGGCAGCGAGGTTGGAGCCGGTGCTGCCACCGCCGACACCAGCGTTGGGTGTGGCACCTGGCGAGCCCTCGCGCCGCGCCGGGTTGCCGTTCGTGGCGTCGGCCGTTGTGTTGGCGGAGTTGGAATTGACTCGCAGGAGCGCGATGTCGGTTGTCAGGTCCGTGGCGATCACCTGGGCTTCGAGGTCGTCGGCGTCCAGGCGGATACCGACTCGTTCGGCGCCGCCGATGGCTTCGGCGGCGGTGACGATCAGGTCATCCCGCCAGCGGATGCCTGAGAGGACGCGGCGACGGCCGAGGACGATGGCAGCAGCCTTCGACACCGCGTTTTGCACGAGCGCTGCGCGCTCGTCCGAGTATTGCTTCAACAGAGAATTCGTTGCCATTTGCCTGTTCCGCCAGGAGGTCCGTGTTGCGGCCAGATTGGCCTCTCGACCTCGTCGACGGCACCACCCGAATGGGTAAAACGGGGGGCGGGCTGAATGGGCGGGCAGTTGCGGCACCGGGTGCGGTGCCGCGGCAGGAGAAGACGGGACCCGGGCGCGGCTGTGGGAGAGGTGCCGCGCCCGAGTCCCTCAGGTCAGGCTCAGAAGTAGCGCTTGACCGTGACCATCCACTCACGCGGAGCGCCAGGCTGGCCTTCCGTTACGTTCGTGGGAGTAGCACCGACCACCTTGTTGATGTAGTAGAAGTGATCGGTGAGGTTGGTGACAGCCATCGCCGTTTCCCAGTCCTGCGACATGGATTTCCACGTGATACGGGCGTTGGCCAGAGTGCGTCCACCGACCAGTCCCAGCGCGTTGTTGTTGATGTCGGTGTAGAAGCTCGACTGGTAGTTCGCATCGATGCGCGGCGTGATGCTTCCCGCGGTGCCGAGCGGCAGCACATACTGCATTCCCACGTTGAACTGGCGATCCGGAGCGTACGGCTCCTTCGTATTGAGGTCGACGTTGAGGACCTGTACGTTGGTCTTGTTGATCTGCGTGAAGTTGAACTTCAGGTAGCTGGCCGACGCATCGAGCTGCAAGCCGCCAAACGGGCGGGCTTCCAACTCGATCTCCGCGCCTTTGATGTGCGCGGTGCCGATGTTGACGGGGGTCGAGTTGTTGAACTGGACGTTGTTGATCACGACCGGCAGCGTGTTGACGAACACGATGTTCTCGTACTGGTTGTAGAAACCAGCCGCGTTCACACGGAAATGGTGATCGAGGAAGTCGGTCTTGAAGCCGATTTCGCTGGCGCGCACGGTTTCAGTTCCGAATTTCACGGCTTCCTGGGAAATAAACGGTCGCGGATTGACGCCACCACCCCGGAACCCGGTTGACCACTGCGCGTAGGTCATGAAGTTCTCGGTCCACTGATACTCGACGCCGGCACGGTAGTCCGTGTGACTGCCTTCGTAGTGTCCGGTCGTGTTGTTCAACGCACCGACCGGGTTATAGCTCGGCTGGGTCGGATCGTAAGGATTGAGACGCTGGAATGTGTAGTCCTTCTGTTCCCGTGTGTAGCGGATACCGGCGATGAGGCTCAACGCGTCGGTGAGCCGGTACACAGCGTGTCCGAAGCCCGATTTGCTCTTCGATGGAATCGGGTCGCTGCCGGTGAACAGCGTTTCGGCGGAGCCTACGAGGGGGGGCTTCGTCGGGTCGGCGTTGGGTGTGATCGAGACGGCGCCCGGATTCAACATCTTCAAGCCGCCGAAATAGGCGAGCTGGTCATAGTAGTAACCGCCCACCGTCCAATCGAGCTTCCCGAAGGAAGTGCCGTTCAGGCGGAGCTCCTCGGTAAACTGCCGCTGTGACCAGGTGTCATTCAGCAACTGCACGGGAATCGGGGAGCCGCCTACTTCGATGGAGTACTCGCCGGTATAGCGACGCAGACCGGTGATCGAGGTCAGGGTGTAGTCTTCCGCCAGCTTCCAGGAGAAGTTGTTGGTCAGGCCCCAGGCATCAATCGGGTCGGTCGTCGGCAGAGAAACGGCGCCGTGAGTGCCGACGCCCGGCTTGCCGGCCAGTGAGGCGACCGGCGGGTCTGTAAAGCCGGGCTGCATGAACGTGGCGTAAGTCGTGTAGTCATGCGCGCCGGTGATGAATTGCGCGCCGCCACCGGGAACCAGGAAGGGGCCCGTGGCCGATCCGAGGTGCTGTGTGTTGCTCGATGAAATCAGCTTCAATGCAGGCACTTCCGAGCGGTCGCGCGTGTAGTCGCCGCTGAAATTGTCTTCGATGCTGTCAGAAGCGATCCAGCGCAGCGCTACCCGAATGGCATTCACATCCTCGCCGCCTTCCGTGCCGAGCCGGCAGTTGGTCAGAACGGGGATCTGGGTCGAGGCCGCATTGGCCGCGCTCGGGTGTACGCACGCGTAATCGAGACGCTTCATGTAACCGTCGACCTGCTTGGACGCGCCCGAGACACGCGCATAGAGGGTGTCTGGAAGCAGGGTGAAGTTACCGCCGGCACGCAGCTCAACGCGGTTGAACTTGCCGTACGTGGCTTCCACGTAACCGTCGGTCTGGTCGTTGGGCTTCTTTGAGAACAGCTTCAGCGAGCCGCCCAATGAGTTCTTGCCGGCCAGGGTTCCCTGCGGACCGCGCAGCACTTCCACGCGTTCGAGGTCGGTGAGGTCGAGGTCGGTACCCAGCAGCAGGCCGCGATACACGTCATCAACATACAACCCGACACCAGGCTCCAGGCCGGGGTGACCGTCGCTCTGACCCACGCCGCGGACAAACAACTGGGCCGAGGGGCCATTGGTGTTCGTTCCCTTGGTGACCGTCAGGTTGGGGGCCAGGCCGTTGAGGTCCGTGACGCTCCCGAGGGTGCGCTGCTCGAGCTGTGAGCCCGTGACCGCGGTAATTGCGACGGGCGTGGATTGCAGGCCCTGCTCGCGGAACTGGGCGGTAACGACGATTTCCTCCAGCAACTGGACGTCGTCAGCCTTGGCGGGTTCTTCGCTCCATGCGGCCGTTGAGCCGGCACTCAGTGCGAGTCCAACCGTGACCGCACCAATGTGTGCGGACCGCAGCGATCGCTTGACGAACGCATCTACCGCGACGGATTTGTCATCCGGCCGAATGAGCTTCTTCATGAATCAGTCCTTGTCCTTTACGGTTTGAGGGGCACGGACGGGAGCGACCAAGCAACCGTTGCCGAGCCTGTGACTAACGAGTGTTGTCACACTGCGCGGGACGCAGCGCGGCGAAGACTACGCCGCAATCAAACCTCTGTGTTTGGTGAGAGCGTCACGCGACTTTGGTGAGAGCGCCAACCCGCCAACGACGAGACGCTCTCGACAAAATCAACTTGCGGTTGTGGTGTGGATCATACAGGTGGGTCGGATGTTGTAATGGATCTGATACAAACAACGCGACCTTGGTCGACCGACGTTAGTCGTTCAAACTCAGTACCGCCCGGCGCGCCTCGCGGGCTGACACCCCAAAACGCTCGCGGAAGGCCTGGCTGAAGTGAGTGAAATTCTTGAAGCCCCAGGAGTGGGCGATTTCGGCAATGCTCTGGCGTGACTGGGCCGGATCGAGCAGATCGCGGCGGCAGCGATCCAGGCGCTGATGCCAGATGAGATCGTGAATGGAGCTGCTGGAGGTGCTGACCGCGCGATGGAGGCTGCGCTTCGAGGAATTCAGGTGTTTGGCAATACTATCGAGTGAGAGATGCGGATCGCGCAGGTGGTCCGCGACGTAGGCGCGGATGCGGTCTGCGAGGGTGCCGCGCGCGGGTTCCTGGCTGCGCCGTCCCATCTTCTCGTGGATGGCCAGGTTGATGATCTGTGTAATCGTTTTCGCGAGCACATCGGCGCGCTCGGCATTGATGGAGGCCAGCTCCTCGACCAGCCAACCAGCGATTCCAAACACGAGCCTGCCGACGCCGGCCGTGCCCGAAAACGACCGGGAGGTGAACTCTTCGAGGTCGATGTAATCGTCCAGACAGTCGTGCGGAATGAGCAACACGAGCCGTTGTGAGGTACCAGGGCTCGTCAGCGTATAGGGCAAAGTCGAATCGCACATGCACCAGTGGCCTGGTGCGAGGCGTACAGTGCGTTCCTGTTGTTCGATTACGCTCTTACCGGTGATCTGCAGAACGATCGCGGCCGCGGGAGCGACCGAAGCAGGTGGCTCATGCACCACTCTGTGGCGGCCCGCGGAAATGCGAGCGACCTGGAGCCAGGCGATGTCGGCGATCTCCACAGTTCCATCGACTGACGGATCGTCGTAAACGTCGTGTCTTACATTGCTGGACGGAGCGTGAGCCGGACGAGCGGTTGAGTTGCGATTGTTCCGCGGCACATCCAGCGTCGCGGCTGTTTCAATTCTGACAATGCGTCCCTCAACACCCAAACCCGGAGCCCTCCGCTGGCCTCCGCTACTTTAGTACATGTCTCGTGATGATCAACCCGAGACTCAAGTCCCGGTCAGTGATTCAACAGATCGATGTCGCGCCCGCTTTTACCCGTCGGGATGCTCCGCAGATATGCGTAGATGTCGGCAATCTCCGAATCCTTCAGGACGGCTTCCGAAAACACTGGCATGCGGCCCGAGGCTGTCCGCACCTTGGCCTTGACAGCAATGAAGGGCAGGGGGTTGGGAGCCAGCCGCGGTCCCGCGGGGCCGCCACCGGCGCCTGTTGTTCCGTGGCATTCATAACAGCCCACTGTCATGAAAAGACGCTTGCCGTTGGCGGCGTCCCCAGTTGGCTCAGCCGCCAGGGCGATGAGTGAAATCGAAAGAATCGCTACTGCGAAAAACAGTGATTTCATGTTCAGCGTCCTTGTGAGATCACGTCGACCAGCGCGGGCTCGCCCCGCTTGACCACCGCGATCGCGCGCTTCAACGCAGGCCCAAGGTCCTTCGGATCGGTGATGGCGCCTTCAGCAAACACACCCATGCCGTTCGCCAGCTTCGAGAAGTCGACATTCGGGTCCGTAATCGCGTTCCCCATGTGGGCGCGGTCGATGCCGCGGTTGCGCTTATTGGCCATCATCTGCACATACATGACTTCCTGGTGGTAGGCGCGATTGTTGTGCACCACGTACAGAAGCGGAATCCTGTGGTGGGCCGCGGTCCAGAGCGCGCCCGGGGTAAACATCAGATCGCCGTCGCCACCGATGGCCACTGCAAGGCGGCCCTGTTTACGGTGGGCCAACGCGGCACCCACCGTGGCACCCGGCAGATACCCGAGCCCGTAGGCGCCCGCATCACCGATATATTGGTGATGTTGTGTAGCGGTCCAGAGTTGTTGTGGCCAGTAGTTCTGGAACACTGTTCCGTTGCAGAGCGCCCAGTCTTCGTTGCGGATCTGCTCGTAGACTTCCGCGCACAGCCGCGCAGTCGTGATCGGTTGAGCGTCCCAGCCGACAGCCGCGGCGTCGCGGGACTGCTCCAACGCTGCCTGGTGGTCTTTTGCCAATTTCGCGCCCCGGGCCTTGAATACAGACCGCCGGGCTGGAGTGGTCAATCTGCGGATGGCCTCAATCAGGTACGGCAGCGTTGTTTCCGCGTCCGCGGCCATCGCAATGTCCACCGGAGTGAAGCGCTCGAAATCCTGATAGTTGGCCTTCAGGTACAGGTCGCCGGCAGTGATGCTGATTCGCTTGGCGCCGGGGGCGAGCCTGCCGTTGGTAACGCCCCAGAAGTCCGTGAGCTCCAGTCCGAGAATGACATCGGCTTCGCCGATCTTCTCGCCCTGTGAGCGTGTCTGGTTGAGCGGATGCCGCCACGGGAAGTTCATACGCCCGTACATGTCCACTACGGAGGCCTGGAGGGCTTCCGCAAGCTCGACCATCAGTGCGAGGCCGTGAGGAGTGCGTGCCGCGCGGTCCGCGACGATGACAGGGTGCTCTGCCGCGACCAACAGTCGGGCTGCGTCCAGGACAGCGGCATCATCACCCCGCGGGGGCGAAGGCTGTACATGTTTGATAACGTTTGCCACGACTCCTTTTTCGATCGGGTCCTCCTGGAGGTTCTGATCAACGGCCAACACGGTCGGGCCGTAGGGCGGTGTCATGGAGAACTTGTAGGCGCGGTTGGCGGATTCGGCAAAGTGCGAGAGCGAAATCGGCGTGTCATCAAACTTCGTGAAGTCGCGCACGAGGGCGGGGCCATCAAACACTGAGTGCTGCCAGTCCACGTAGCTACGGCGCTTCGCTGCATCCATCTGTGCACCGACGATTGCGAAGACCGGCACCCGATCTGCCCAGGCGTTGTAGATCGCCATGGAGCCGTGTTGCAGACCCACCGTCGAATGCATCATGCAGGCCATGGGCTTGCCGGAGATCTTCGCGTAGCCGTGGGAGATGGCGACCGAAATTTCCTCATGCATGCACGAGATGTGCTCGAGCGCGGGGGCCGTCATCATGCCGTAATTGATGATCGACTCGTGCAGACCCTTGAACGTGTTGCCCGGAATGGCGGCGACATACTCGATGCCGAGATTGCGCATTACATCGACCATGAAGTCGCTGCCGCAGGTTGTATGCGTCGGACCCTCCAGATTCGGCGCGGCCTGAGGCGGCGCGCCCTGCTCGGATGCGCGCGAGGTTATCTGTACAGGGGATTTTCTCCCGGCAGCCGGCGGTGTTTCGGCCGCGACCGCCGCGCCAACCGCGCTGGCGCCGGCGGCAATGGCTCCGGTACCTGCGAGTGCTGCGAGTGTCGCTGCCTTGAGAAATTTTCGACGGCCGGTGGCCGGCTGTTCAGTGTCCTTACTCTTGTTTCGGCGTGCCATAGTCTCTCTTCATCCAGTCCCGGGAGGCGCCGCAGACTACCGTGTTTGCATGTCACGGCGCGATCCCTGGTGCGCTGTCCGAACACGAAAAGACCATGGTCTCACAAATGCTGCAGACCGACCGGTCGTGATGACTTAGACTTCGCGCTCTTCCGACAGATCCGATGGGACAGGCGAATGACGCAATCAGAAGGACTCACTCGAAGCCTCAAGAGCAGGCACATTCAGCTCATTGCGCTGGGAGGCACGATTGGCGTCGGGCTGTTCCTGGGCTCGGCGGGCGCCATCCACAAGGCAGGCCCGGGGCTGCTGCTGAGCTATGCCATCGGTGGCATAGCCATTTTCTTCATCATGCGCGCGTTGGGGGAGTTGCTGACATACCGTCCGGTGGCCGGATCGTTTGCCAGCTATGCGGAGGAATTCGTCGGGCCCTTTGCGGGGTTTGTGACGGGTTGGTCCTACTGGTTCATGTGGGTGGTCACGGCGATGGCCGAGTTGACTGCCATCGGCGTGTATGTGCGCTTCTGGTCGCCGGATACCCCTCAGTGGCTTCCAGGTCTGGTGGCCCTGTTCATACTGTATGGAACCAACACGCTGGCCGTGCGCGTGTATGGTGAATTGGAATTCTGGTTCGCGCTGTTGAAGGTCATCACCATCGTGGTGTTGATTGTAACCGGGCTGGCGGTCATCTTTTTTCACATAGGCGCCCTGGGGCAGACGGCGAGCTTCGCCAATCTATGGAGCCACCAGGGCTTCCTGCCGTTCGGGATAGTGGGCGTGTTGTTGACGCTGCAGATAGTCATGTTTGCCTATCAGGGCGTCGAGCTGATCGGCGTGACCGCGGGCGAGGCTGAAAATCCCGAAGTCAATCTGCCGCGCGCCACCAACAGCATCATCTTCCGGATTCTCCTGTTCTATATCGGCGCGCTGGTGGTCATCATGGCGTTGGTGCCCTGGGATCAGCTCGATCCCGAGATGAGCCCGTTTGTCATGATGTTCGAGAAGATCGGCATCCCGGGGGCCGCCACCATCATCAACATAGTGGTCATCACCGCGGCCGCCTCGTCGTGCAACGGTGGCATCTTCAGTACCGGCCGCATGCTCTATTCGCTCGGCCTGCAGGGCCAGGCGCCCAAGGCCTTCGCCCGCCTGAGTCCACGACACGTTCCCGCCGCGGGCGTGCATGTTTCCGCGGCCATAATGTTGATCGGTACGATTCTCAACTACTACGTGCCGAAGCAGGTCTTCACCTGGGTGACCAGCGTTTCGCTCGTGGGAACGTTGTGGGTATGGATCATCATCATGTACTCCCACATGAAGTATCGCACCGCTGTTGCGCAAGGTCGCGCCAAGGCTGTCTCGTTCAAGATGCCGGGCTCGCCAATCATCAACTGGGCAGTGATCATCTTCCTGCTGATTGTGGCCGCGATGTTCTCACTGGATCCGGACACGCGCGTGGCGCTCTACGTCGCTCCCGTCTGGTTCGGGCTGCTCGCTATCGCTTACTTCTTCGGGGTCCGGCGGCGATAGCCAGGAGAAAACGCAAGGCATCGCGCAAGCGAGTCCGGCTCTGGCCGAGCCGGCCTGTGCGCAAGCGCTGGTGGCGGGCGTTCGACCGGGCGCCCCGCACCGCGCAGATCATCGTGTTGCTGGTGTTCGCGGCGACCGTGTCGCTGACCATCAACTGGATCTACCAGGTCATCCGCAAACCCTCGGAGCTGTTCTTTCCTGTCAGCAACACGCTGAACAAGACTCCCGCGGAGACCTGGCGGCAATACAGCTCGGCGTTCGAAAAGTTCTCAACCAGCGTGATCTCGCCCGAGCTGCTGGCCGCGTTGGCTCAGGTTGAGGGGTCGGGGAATCCTGTCGCACGCACTTACTGGCGCTGGTCCTGGACGGTGCATCCATTTGGAGTGTATCGGCCTGCTTCCAGCGCGGTGGGCATGTACCAGCTCACCGACGGCACCTTTGAGGAGGCGAAAAGGTATTGTATCCACGACCACGTGGTCGTCGAGGATTCGTGTTGGTTCAACAGCACGTATATGCGCGTGATTCCCAGTCATTCCATTGAGCTCACCTCGGCCTATCTGGATCGGGCCGTGGTCCATGCGCTGGAGCGCCATCACATCGTAAACGCGACTGCGCGCCAGAAGCGGGAGCTGGCAGCAGTCATCCACCTGTGCGGAGCCGGTGCCGGCGATGTCTTCGCCCGCCATCATTTTAGATTGAACGACGGGCAAAGATGCGGCGATCACGAAGTACGAGTGTATGTCGCCCGCGTCAACGTGATGGAGAATGTATTCACCCGGCTGGCAGCCACCGACGATTCCGACAACGATTATTGAGCGCGGCGTACCCCAGGGCCTGACGCAGCCGCCGCGATCAGGTCGCTGAGCTTACCCAATGCCTGGCTCATGGCCGCGGGAATCGAGCCCGCGCCTTTACAGCCATCCGGCGGAGACGCGGTGACTTCTTCCTGGCCGTGCAGGCTGTTGGATTCAGATTGCTTCAACGTCCAGGATGCGCGCAGGGTGACCGTGCAGGTTGGATTGCCGTAGAATTCCGAAAAATCAACCGCCAGCGACTGCCGTTTTTCTCCCACGGAAGGCTCGTTGGGATTCGCGACGGCGCCCTGAGGTAAGCGCGCCGCCAGATCGTTCGACAGAACCCGGCGGATCGTTTCATCCAGGGGTGCCGCCCATCGCTCATTTTCCACGATCTGCAGTTGTGTTGAATCGAGGCGCCGGACGATCTGCGAGCGGTCGAGCTCGGTAGGGATCGTTACCCGGTCGAGGCGGACCGGGACCGTGCCTTCCGGAATCGCGAGCCGGCTCGGCGCCGAGACTTCCGTCAACGTGTAGTAGTGCATCGGCGGACTGGACGCACATGCCACCAACATCGTGCATACAGCAGTGATTGTGCATACAACGGCAATGGCAGGCAACTTCACTTGTCGTCTCCCTTGCGTCCGCGGATCAGAGCTTCCGGATGACGGTCGAGGTAATCGGCGAGACCCCGCACCGAGCGGGCGGCTTCAGTCAGCTCGCGCATCATGCGGGGCAGGTCCGTTCCGGTGGGCGCGGTGTTACCCGCCAGTCCCTGGATCGTGTTCAAGGTGCTCTGAGCGGAGTCCGCGGTATCCCGCAGGCTCTTCACCAGAGATTTGATGTCGGGCTCGATGTCATGCGTCACCTTGTCCAGGCGCGTCAGTGTGTCATCGAGCGACTGCAATGCATGGCCGATCTGGGGGCCTGAAGTGGCCCGATCGATATTCTTCAGGACACTTTGCAGGTCCTGCAATATGGCGGCGAAATCGCCCGAGGTACTCGTGGGCATCTTCGCCGTATCGCCATTGTGCTCGATATGGGCCTTCGGCACGTTGGGAGCCATTTCGAGTCCTACGAGCTTCGTCCCGGTGAGCAGGCTCGCGGAGGACACCTGAGCGCGCATGCCGTCGCCCACGAGCTTTTCGAGCCACCCCTGCACGGTGTCGTGTTGGTTCGCGTCCGATGCCCGGGGCAGATTCAGAATTTCCACCCGCTCAGGATCGACATAGAACGTCGTTCGCGTGACCAGCGTGTGTTTGTGATCATCGTAGGCCAGATGAGTCTCGGTAACCTCACCGACTTCGATACCTTGCAATTCAACCGCGGTGCCGACGTCGAGGCCACGTTGATTGCCGAGGAAGTCGGCGACGTAGACGAGCGTCGGGCCCTGCGGCGCGCGATCCGCTGCCCGGCGGTTGTCATACAGGCCAAATACGGCATCGGCCGGGCTCTGGGACTTTTCCAGCACCTCAGTGGGTGTTGCAAATGCAATGCCGCCGGAAAGCAGCTGTTCCCAGGAGTTGGCTCTGATGCGCAAGCCCTGGGACCCCAGCGTCAGGTCCACTCCGCCGGCATTCCAGAATCGGGTTTCCGGATGAACCAGTGCCTCGTAGGGCGAACGGATGAAGGCGGTTACCGAGACACCCTTGTTGTTCTGGCGCATCTGGTAGTCTTCGACCTCACCAACGTTGATGCCGTTGTATGAGATGGGAGAGCCCCGTGTGAGCGAGCCGAGATCGTTGGCCAACAATGTAAATGTCCGGCCCTTGGTATCAGGTGGCAGCGCCGGCGGCTCATCCAGGCCTACGAAGTCGCGTTTCGACTCGTCGCTCGGCTTGCCCGGATACATCTCGATGTAGGAGCCGGACACGAGGGTGGAGAGCCCTGAGATCCCGCCCACGCCGACGTGCGGGGCAATGATCGCGAATCGTGTGTTCGGAGTCAGGTGACCGGTTGCTTGACGCGTCATGCGAGCGTGCACGATCACGCGCGACATGTCAGGTGTGAGCTCCAGTGATTCGACCGTTCCGAGGTCCACATTGCGATGCTGGATCTTGGTCTGTCCGGCCTGCAGGCCATCGACATTGCGGAAGGAGATGGTGATTGCGGGGCCGCGATCGGCGAGGTTGCGCCAGGCGAGCCAGATGACAATGGCCGCCGCGCCGATGGGAAACAGCCATATCCAGTTGAACCGCTGGGCACGGACGCGGGCGCGCGGCTCCTCGTCACGTTCATCGTGGGTGTGCGGGGGTCGATTGTCTTCGGGGGTCTCAGTCATTCACGCTCCACAACGGTTCCCGCGACCGCATCCCACATGAGCCGCGAATCAAACACGGCGGTGGCCAGCATCGTAATGATCACCACGGCGGCGAAGGCGACCAGCCCCGGCCCCGAATGCACCGCCGTCAATGAGCCGAATTGCAGGACGGCTACCAGCATGGCCACTGAAAAGATGTCGATGTTGGACCAGCGACCGATGGTATCGATGGTCCGGTAGAGCTGCGTGCGGCTGACCAGGAAGCGGCTCGATTTCACCCGGGTTGCAATCAGCATCCAGGTGAGCCCGAACAGCTTGACCAGCGGTAGAACGATACTGGCCAGGAATACAATGACCGCCAAAGGCACCAGGTCATTGTGCACCAGCTCGATGACTCCGCTCAGGATCGTGTTGTGTTCCTCTCGACCGAACTGCACCGTCGTCAATACGGGTAGAGTGTTTGCCGGTATGTACAGCGTATATCCGGCGACTACGAAGGCCAGCGTACGTTCAAAGGATGCAGGCTTACGCACATGCAGCTTGGCGCCACAACGCGGGCAGAGCTTGCCTTCGTTCTCGATGCCGACGATGAGGTCGCAGAGGATGCAGGCGACAGTCTCATCCCGCGCCGGCTTGCGGCCGGGGTCCCGCCTTTGCGGACGCAGCGTTTCCCAGACCGTTCGCTCATCCAGCTCAACGACAGCCACCAACATCAGGAGCCCGGCCGCAACCAACGCCCAGCCGCCGACCTCCACGGTCACCGTTGAGACCGCCTTGATCCGGCTGTAGGAGACGAAGCTGCCGACCAGGAAGACTTCGATCATCACCCAGGGCCGCAGGTGCTTGCTCCAACGAAACGCCGATCCAACCCGGGCGCCCGTTTTCCAGTGCAGGTTGCCCAGGACCCAGATGAGCAATCCGAGATAGACATAGGGCAGGGCGATGCTGAAGACCGCGATCAGCAGTCCCAGGGAAGCAAAGCCGTCGTTCCACATTGCTGCCGCGGTCGAGGGCAGCCAGGCTTCGCGGTCCGCCCCGTAGGTGGTTACCAGCAGCAAGGGTGCGATGGTCGCGGGCACGAGGAGCAGCAGAGCGGCAATGGACATCGCAAGGGGAGCACCAATCCGTCCCGTGGCCGAGCCGGCCAGGATCTTCAGGCAACGCGCGCATTCAGCCTTCTGGCCCGGTGCCGGGGCTGGTAATAGCTGCATCAATCCGCAGTCCGGGCACGCAATCCGTTCGGCTGCCGAGGGCGAAGTCGAAAGGTTCAAAGAGCGGCCGCGACGGTTTCTGAGAACATCCTCGTGATTATAGTAACGCCTGTATACTCGGCGGTATCCCCTAAGAAAGAATCAGCGTGGCCATCGACGTCTCCGTGTCTCAGAAGATCGCGCGTTATGCGCTGATCTGCGCGTTGATGCTGCTGGGCGGCTGGATGCTGCAGCATTTCCTGCCCGCACTGTGCTGGGCGGTGGTGCTCGCAATCGGCACGTCCAAGTTGTACGACCGCTGGCTGCGCAACTTCCGGGGCAGGCATCGGGACATCTGGGCGGCATTGACCTTCACGTTGATCGTTGGATTGGTCCTGATCGTGCCGCTCGTTTATGGGGGAATTGTCGCTGTACGAGAAGCCTTCTCCCTGTGGCGGACGCTCCTGGACAATTCCAAGGGTCCGCCGCAATTGCCGGATTGGCTGCAACATCTGCCTTACGTTGGCGATTGGCTGAAAGGAGTGTGGGCCGATACGATGTCCGCGGTCGCGACTCATGGCGACAAGGCGGCTGAGCACTCGGCGAGCGCTGGCGCGCCTGTCCAGGCCAGGCCTGGCATGTATCAGTGGCAGTTGACCCGGCTGGTGGGCCTTCAGTTGCTGAGGCGCCTGAGCACCCTGGTGTTCACGCTGCTCACCCTGTTTTTCGTGTATCTCAACCGCGATTCGCTCGAGCGCGACGTGCCTCGTGTTGGGCGGCGCTTGTTTGGACCAACAGTCGAGGGCCTCATGGCCCGGGCCGCGGAAGCGATCCGCGCCACCATTGACGGAATCGTGCTGGTGGCAGTGGCAGAAGGCGCCATCATGGCCGGTGTCTATGCCATCTGCGGGGCGCCCCATCCGATCCTGTTCGGGGCAATCACCGGCATCTTCGCCATGATTCCCTTCGCGGCTCCCGTGGTGTTCGGCGCCGTCGCACTGGTGTTGGCGAGTCAGAATGCACTCGGTGCAGCCCTCGGTGTGCTGATTTCCG
>Ga0207703_10001549_pt1 | contig 20838 bp, 22 predicted proteins | sample KBSSwiS12_FD_184304 | JGI IMG/M metagenome (GOLD analysis project Ga0207703, IMG submission 184304) | Switchgrass rhizosphere microbial communities from Kellogg Biological Station, Michigan, USA - KBS Switchgrass S1-2 (SPAdes) (version 2) | ecosystem: Host-associated > Plants > Roots >...
CGTCGCGCCCTGCTTCAGCACCAGGCTGCGCGACTTCTCTTCCCTGGCGCCGAGCGCTACTTGCGGCACTACCGCCGTTTGCCCCTGCGAAAAGGGAGCCGGTTGAGAGACTGTATTTACGGTCTGAATCTCCACGGTTAAATTGCCATGCATAATGGCAACAGGCGAAACGCGAACTTCCTTGCCCATCACGATGGTGCCCGTGCGCTCATTGATGACCACGCGAGCCGGCCGGTCAGCCTGCACCTGCAGCGCTTCCACCTCTGCGATGAACTCCACCGCCCTGCTAGCGTAGTCCGCGGGAATCGTCACAGCTACTAACGCCGAGTTCTCCGGTTTGGCGAGCGGAGGTTTGCCATCCGCAAACTTATCGTTGATGACGGCGCTGATACGAAGCGCGGTGGTGAAATCCGGCTGGATCAGTTGGAGTTTCACTCGTCCGGCAGGAGAAACCGTGGGCGCGATGCGTTCAATCGTCGCACCGCCGGGAATGCGGCCTACTGTGGGGTGATTCACCGTTTGGCCAGTTCCCGACCTCCCGGCAGAGAAGCCTCCCGTCACCACCGGGCCCTGCGAGATCGCGTAAACCTGCCCGTCCACGCCCTTCAAACTGGTGAGCAGAAGCTGCCCGCCCTGCAGATTTGGCGCGTCTCCAATAGAGGAAGCGGTTACATCAATGTGCATACCGGGCTGAGCGAACGGAGGAAGCGTAGCCGTCACCATCACCGCCGCCGTGTTGGCCACGCGAAGGATAGCCGGATTCGTAGCGACACCCATTTGCTGCAGCAAATTCGCTAAACTCTGCGCCGAAAACAGGGTCTGCTGCCGGTCGCCTGTGCCTCTCAATCCAACGACCAGCCCGTAACCTATGAGCTGGTTGTCGCGCACGCCTTCGATGGAAACCAGTTCCTTGAGTCGCGTACCGTTGGTATTCGGCTCCAGCGCCAGCATCAAAAGAGGAAGAGCAAATGAAAGCACAGTGGGAATCTCCTAGAAGGGCAACAAGCCGAGCAGCATCCGGTAGAGGAAGTTGGGCCGGCGTACGGCGTCCGCGACCACACCTTTACCATTAACCTGAATTTCCATCTGAGCGAGTCTCGCGGATAGAACCGTGTTGGTGGTATCCAAATCGATCGGGCGGATCACGCCACGCACGGTGATGATTTGATTTTCGGAATTGATGCCGACATTCTTCGAGCCCTCCAGGACCAGGTTGCCGTTACGGAGAACATGTGTAACTCGTGCCGATACCGTAGTGGTCAAGGTAGTGGTGCGGCTGGTCGTGCCTTGTCCATCTAAAGTGGTCTGACCGCCCAGGTTGGCGAGGTTCGCCCAGGGTCCGGTAGGCTTGGTCAGCCCCGCAAGCGCGGTAATACTGTTTTGAGCGCTGGACTTGCGGGCAGTTTGAGTCGCGCCGCTGCTGACGGCTGAGGCGCTCTCCTGCACCACGATGGTGACGATGTCATCGACGCGCCGTGCCCGTTGATCCGCCGCTAAGTCCGAAAACCAGGCCGCGGGAGTCCACAGGGAACCGGTGTTTCCGGTCTGCGTATTAGGGACATCCGGCTGGGAAGCCTGCTCAATATACTTGTCGAGCGCCGACGGCGTCTTGGGCTGCTCTTTCTTATTACTCTTAGGAGCCGCGTAGGCGGCAGCCGCGCATAATAGAATGGCGGCGATCGCAATCTTCTTCATTGCACCAAATCCCCCACGATTACTTTATTTTTTCCGGCAACCCGCGCGCGAAAATCTTTGCCGCTGGAAAGATTGCGCACCAGGATAGTCGATCCCTTGAAGCCGTCCGCCTGCGCCTTCCCCTTAACCACCAGCCGAGCGGCGCCCGCGAAGACCTCTACGTCTACGAGCTCTCCCTTGGCCACCTCGGGCAAGGAAGTGAGCTGGTTCTTGCGAATCGGCAAGTAGGCGCGCAATAAACTCTTCGGGACATAGCCGATCACTTCATCCAGATTTCGTGCCGTGGCTTCATCCAGCAGGAAATCTTCGCAGCTTTCCAGGCGAACCTGGTTCTCCCGGATAGGTTTCCCACTGGGGATATTGGCGGTTGCCACCACACGGGTCATGCTCGCGACAATGCGAACCCGCGCCCACACTGGAAAATCGCTGTCTGCTTGATGCACGTACCCGCGCCACAGAATCTCGGGCTGCGTCCCGGAGGCCTGCTGCATTCCCGTGCGCGGGAAAATCAGCTTACCCAGCGGCGCTGGGCGCTGGCTCGAAGCAGAAATCTCAATTCTGGCGGTTGCGATGCCGGGGACATCGGCCAATGTTTCGCGAATGGCTGTGCGGATGTCTTCGGGCTGTGGAACGAACGTGTGCAGCGTAAAACACACGTCCGGCAGATCCAGGATTTCAACGCCCTGATTCTTGGCGATCCGCTGCAGATCGACGCCGCGGAAAATTCGCGGCGCGCCAGTGCTCGGGACATAACCTAGATGAAAATCGCCCGCCACCTGTGCAAAGCCAGGCACCACCGCCGCGACATCGCGAGCCAGAATCATTTCGTTCTGGATCGCATGACAACCAGGCGGCGCCGACAACGCCAGTAGGAACGGGAACGCCATAATCATCTGGTGACGTTGTTCATCATTTGATACATTTCATCGGCGGCCTTGATTACCTTGGAATTAGCTTCGTAGGCACGCTGGCTCACGATCAGGTTGACGAATTCATCGACCACGCTGACGTTGGATTGTTCGGTGTAGCCCTGCAACAGGGTTCCCAAACCTTCCTGGCCGCCCGGATTACCGACAATCGGGTCGCCCGATGCATTGGTGGGCTGATACAGATTTTGCCCCAGGCTGTTCATACCGGCGGGATTAATGAAGTTGGCGAGTTGGATCTGCCCCGCGGTTTGCGCCGCCGTCTGTCCCGGCACCGTATAGCTGACGGTTCCGTCGGTGGCAATCGTGACCGCCTGCGCGTTTTGCGGCAGAGTGATTCCGGGGTCGAGCAAGTTCCCGTTGGCATCCACCAGGTTGCCGTCCCGGTTCAACTGGAACTGGCCGGCGCGAGTGTAGGCCAGATCGCCGCTCGGCATTTTTACCTGGAAGAAGCCATTCCCCTGAATCACCAGATCCAGTGGATTCGAGGTCTGCGTGAAATTTCCCTGCGTGAAGATGATCTCGTTGGAGGCCGCGCGCGTACCCAAGCCGAGCTGCAGACCGCTGGGCACCGTGGTTTGCGCCCCCGCCGCCGCTCCCGGCTGCACCATCGTCTGGTACATCAGATCCTGAAATTGCGGACGGCGCGACTTGAATCCCGCCGTGTTGGAGTTCGCTAAGTTGTGGGCGATGTTGTCCACGTTCATCTGCTGCGCGGTCATCCCGCTGGCAGCGCTATAGAGAGCTCTAATCATCTTTTTGTCCCCGTCTCCTCTTAAGCGCCCGGTACCCGAGCCACCTCGGACAGCGCCTGTTTGTTCATGTCAGTAGTTATGGTGATGGCTTTCTGCAGCATTTCGAATTGCCGCATCAGACCCACTAGGCGCACTGCGGACTCGGCCGGCGCCACGTTTGAATTCTCAGTCTTGCCTTGCTGCACCGTAGCTTCGCTGGCAGGAATGGTTTCTGCCTTGGGATCACTGGGCACAAAGTAGCTGTTCCCCAGCTTTTGCAGCATCGAACGATCCGCGAAATCGACAACCTGCAATTTACCCAGGGCCTGGTCGTTCTGCGTGATGGAACCGTCCGCGCCTACCGTGATGGGATCTTGCGATTGCGTTTGAATGGGCTTCCCGCCGTCGTCTAGCACGGCGTAGCCGTCGCTGGTGGTTAGCTGGCCACTGGGAGACAGTTGGAACGATCCGTTACGCGTATACAACGGACCATTCGGCCCGTTCACTGCGAAAAATCCTTTGCCGGAAAGCGCCAGATCGAGCGCGTTGCCGGTCGGCGTCAGCACACCCTGGCTGAAATCCGTCCATTGTTTCTGAATCAGTGGAAGCCTGGTCGACGCACCGTCGGCCTCGTTGTCGGCCGCGGTAAACAGACTGTAAAACTCCCGGTCGAGCTTGAATCCGCCCGTCGTGGTGTTCGCGAGATTGTTGGCGACAAGGTCCAGCGCTTCCATGCGCGACTGCAGACCGCTAGCGGCTGTGACGGAAACTTGGTCCATACTGTCCCTGCCAGATTGCACGCACACGGCCAAACTCCCGCGACACAAATTTCCCTAGAAAATCCATAGAAAGCTGCGATATGGGAAATGCACCTCCCCTGCCCTAGCGTCAAATTCCCGACGAAACTCGGCAGAGCCCTGACAGGCACCGCGCGCTAACTTGCTGAAAAACGAGTTGAGTAGAATTGGCCGCCAATCTGCATAGCAAGAGCTCAAGTGATGACAGCTTCTGCTCCGATTGTGGGAACCCTTCCGACTATTCCCGACGCCGCGTCCGCTCCTCTGCCCGACAGCGGAGTGCCAACGCATGCAGATTTCCGGAGCGTGCTCGAACAATATCACGCGTCGCCCGACAGCGATTCGAATTCGGACGATCCCAAAAGCGCCCGCGAGCAGAAACACAAAGATTTCGATCCAGCGACAACTCTTGCTGTTACTCATGTGGTCCTGCAACCGGTAACGCCCGCCGTGGAAGCTCCCCGCCTGATTCTTCCCTTCACCACCTCCTTTACGCTGCGGCAGGACGCAACCGCGTCGCCCGACGACACCGTCCTTCAGGGCACAAACGCTTCAGCAGACGATACCGCCACACAGAACACAACAGCGGCAGCGGATCCAAAGACGGTTTCCACTCCCGTGATTTTCCGTAGCACGATCGATCTGCGCACCTTTACCCTGGACAGCCACACGAAAACCGAAAGCGCTCCCAGTGGCACGCAGCCTCAGACACACACGAAATCGCACGCTAAATTGCAGGCTAAATTGACGGACTCCGCTCCCTCGAAGACCGCCACCGCGCCGCTTGCCTCAACTACCACGGCCGATCCGTCCGCCCCGGCGCTTCCGGTCACATCCTCCACTACTTTGGACCAAGCCCCGGCAGCCGTGCAGTTTAGTTCCACGGTTAACGAAGCCCCCGATACCACCACGTCCACTTCGACTTTGGACCGCGGCGCTTCCTTCCTCGCCACTTCCCGGAACGTGGCCTATCAATACCACTCTTCGCACGAGGCCGATCCGGCACCGGCCGGAACCAGCCGCACCGCCCAGCAGGAACAAAAGGCTTCGCATCCTAACTCGACCATTACAGTGCCGGTCCCAGCTACAGAGACAGGGGATCCGCAACCTCTGGTTCAGCCGCCTGCCGTGTCCAGCACGCCGCGGCACGACGCACCAACTGTACAAAACAGTTCCGTACCCACACAAGATTCGTCAGCCACACCGGGAACCGATTCCAAAGCTACGTTGCCACCCGCCATCGCGCTGGCAGATGACACCACACCCGCGCCGCCCGCGGGCTCGCTCGCATTCGCGGCACGGCTCACTCCCACGGAAGAAACCCCGGCGTCCACGTCAACTCCCGCGCCCGACGCGAGCCGCACAACTGATTGGCAATCGCGAGTGCCAACCGCCCTGCAGTCCGCAACCCCGGCAACTGCTAAACAGATTGTTGCGGAAGCAGATCTGCCGGCCGATACCCACGGCGGCGACAGCGGAAGTCAGTCAGAAAAAGAAAATCGCTTTGCCAAACCTGAAATAGTGCTGCCGCAAATGCACGCCACCTTCCAGGGTCAAACTACCACCGCGCCTACCAGCCATGCGCCTATCAGTACGCCATCGCCGGCGGCTCGCATGGACCAAGTGCAAGAGCCTCCAGCAACCGCGCCCAGCAGCAATCGCGATATTACGATTCGTATTCCGGACTCTAACACCGACCAAGGCACAGCCGTCCGCTTTGTCGAGCGCGCCGGAGAAGTCCACGTGTCCGTACGCACCGGCGACACTGAAATGGCACAGACTCTGCGCGGTGGACTCAACGATTTAGTGAACCGCCTGGAAGACGGCGGCATTCGTACCCAAGTCTGGCAGCCCGGCACGGATAGCTCCACCTCGCAAAACGATTCTCATCATCCCTTCGCCGATCCCGACGGCTCTAATGGCCGCCAGTATTCATCCGGTTCGAACTCCGAACAGGAATCCAAGCAACACAACAAACCCCGATGGGTAGAAGAACTGGAAGGTTCCATCGGCAATCCCAATTTCAAGGAGACGACGCAACTTTTATGGCAAGCATAGGTTCGATAATCGGCACCGGAGCGGACACCTCGACCAATCCCGCAGCTAGCAATTCGGTCAGCAATTCGACCAGCTCGAGCTCTCTGGCGAATGAGTCCACGTTCCTGCAGCTCCTGGTCGCGCAGATCAAAAATCAGGACCCCACGCAGCCTATGGATAGCACTGCGTTTCTCAGCCAGCTCGCGCAGTTCAGCCAGCTCGAACAGTTGGTCGGAATCCGCCAGGACATCGAAAACCCCAGTTCTTCCACAGCTGCCACCAACCCGGCCGCTTCGACGACCGGAGTCTAACTTTAGTTTAAAGAGGAGAAAAACACATGTCATCGTTTTCCATACCACTCTCGGGAATGCTCGCCAATGAACAGGCTCTGAACGTCATCAGCGACAACATCGCGAATTCGAATACGCAGGGCTTTAAGTCCAACTCGGTCCTTTTTGAGGACGCCATGAATGAAGCCTCGGCATCCTTGCAAATCGGCGCCGGCGTCGGCAGCACCCTCACCACTCGCAACTTCACGCAAGGTTCGGTGCATAATACCGGGGGCGCACTCAACGCCGCGATCCAGGGTGGCGGCTTCTTCGTGATGCAGAATACGGCGGGGACCATCACCTATACCCGCGACGGTAGTTTCAGTCTCAGCCCCGCGGGGCAGCTGGTCAGCAGTGACGGCTCTCTGGTACAGGGTTGGACGGCCACAAACGGAGTGGTCAACCCCTCCGGAGCGGTCTCCTCCATCTCCGTTCCCACGCTCTCATCGCAGGCCCCTACGCCCACTGCCAATATGACAGTGGCCGCCAATCTCAACGCGTCCGCATCAGTAGGCGATTCCTTCTCCGCGCCCGTTCAGGTGGTTGACTCCCTGGGCAACACGCATACCTTGACCGTCAATTTCACCAATACCGCCCCTTTGACGTGGAAGTACGACGTAACCATTCCCGGGGAAGATTTAACGGGTGGGACGGCCGGAACGCCATCCTCCCTCACCACCGGCACTCTCACCTTCGATAGCGGCGGTATTCTAACGTCACCGGTCGCCGGCACACCTGTCAATGTGGCTACCACTACGGGCTTGTCGGACGGCGCAGCCGACCTTAACATCAATTGGAATTTGTTCGATTCCACCAACAACCCGCTGGTCACGCAGTATGCCAGCGCTTCCACCACCACGGGGTCCACACAGGATGGTATCCAGGCCGCGACCGTTACTGGGGTGAGTCTGCAGGATGGCGGCATGTTGGTAGCGACTTTCTCGAACGGAACGCACCGCACCCTCGCGCAGCTTGCGGTTGCCTCTATCTCGAATCCCGACACTCTCCTCGCCGTTAACAACAATCAATATGTAGTCGGCGTCGGCACCACCACTCCCTCCATCGGCGCGTCGGGAACCAGTACTCGCGGCAACATCGTGAGCGGCGCCCTCGAAGCCTCGAACGTCGACATGGCTACCGAGCTGACCAATCTGATCGTGTTCCAGCGCGGCTATCAAGCCGACTCCAAGGCGATCACTGCGATCGACCAGATGCAACAGACTTTGCTCGCGATGAACCTGTAACCCTCGTCTAACGGAGCCTTGGTTTGACAACAGAACAACAAATGTCGCGCTACGCCCAGCTCTCCTTCCCCGTCGAAGCCGAGCTGGGACGGTGCGAAAAGTCTGTCCGGGAGATCCTCTCCCTATCTCCCGGCAGCCTGCTCACTTTGCCGCAGAAGGTGGGCTCGAAAATGACACTCTACGTGGGTGGCGCCTCCTTCGGTTCGGGAGACATGATGCGCTTAGGCAGCGCGGTGGCCCTAAGAATCACCGGTTTTGAAAACCGCAAACGGAGTCAATAAGCAAGCGAATGGAAGTGTTCCAACAGTTCTTGGTCGTTTTAATTGTGCTCGGCCTGCTGTGCGGCGCCCTGTGGGCGCTCAAGCGTAAAGGTTGGGCGCGTACTGGACTGCGGCGAAAGCGCGAGGAAGGCGCACCGCGTCTCGAAGTGATTGATCGTTTACCGCTTACGCAGCATCACTCCCTGCATCTGGTTCGTCTGGCGGATCGCACCCTGCTCATCGGATTGTCACCCAACGGCTGCAATCTGCTCGAGTCCGCGCAGATCGCCCTGCCCTCTGCAGTCAGGCAGGAAAGCTAAAATTCATGCTACGAAATCTTTTCCTCGGAACCTTGTTCGGGACGGTTGCGTTCGCCGCGCCAGCCTCGAACTCGCCGCTCGGCGCGCTGGGCGCCAAAGGCTCGGCCACCACCACGCTAAGCCTGCCCATGCAGATCGCGCTCTCGCTCACCTTGATGGTGTTGCTGCCGGCAGCGTTGATGTCCATCACGCCGTTTCTGCGCATCACTATTGTTCTGCATTTCCTGCGCCAGGCCCTAGGAACGCAATCGACACCGTCTAACCAGGTGTTGATTGGACTCTCCATGTTTCTCTCTCTGCTGATCCTCCAGCCCATGGCGACTGAAATTTATCACACCGCCTGGGAACCGATGGACCAAGGGAAACTCACCGCCAGCCAGGCGTTCGACGAAGGCTCCAAACCCCTCAAAACATTTCTAGCGAAGTTCGCCCGCGAAAAAGACATTCAACTCTTCGTGGAAGTCGCGAAAACGCCTGCCCCGCGCAACGCCTCCGACCTCGGGCTGCAAGTGCTGATCCCCGCATACATTTTGTCGGAGCTAAAGACCGGCTTTCAGATCGGTGCACTTCTGTTCTTGCCGTTCCTGGTTATCGATCTCGTAGTCGCCTCCGTCACACTCTCCATCGGAATGGTGCAATTGCCGCCGGTAATGCTTTCCGCGCCCTTCAAGATCCTTTTGTTCGTCCTGGTGGACGGCTGGAATCTTGTGGTCGGCTCGTTAGTCAAATCTTTCTACTAGGACTCCATCATGACGCCAGAAGCAGCAGTACAGATTATTCGCGAAGCACTCCTGGCAGCCTTTGGCCTCGCCGCACCCCTGCTGCTGATCGGTTTCGGCGTCGGCATCGTCATGAACCTGGTGCAAGTGGCGACCTCCCTGCAGGATTCCGCCTTCAGCACATTCCCGCGCCTGGCCGCGTTCCTCGCCGGCTTTATTCTTCTGATGCCCTGGATGCTCAAGCAACTCGTCAGCTACACCGTGGGAGTCTTCACCGCCATCGCCAAGTATGGGCACTGATCTCACGATTGATGTCGGGACCCTCTACGCTTTCCTGCTGGTATTGGCTCGCATCTCCGGCGCCTTCATCTTTGTTCCGATCCCCGGGATTCAAGCCGGCCCGCAGATCGCGCGCGCGCTCCTGTCCGTCAGTCTGACGCTCGCTCTTCAGCCGCGCTGGCCCGTCATCGATCCCGACGGCGTCAGTTTCCCTTTGTTGATGGGCTGGATGCTTGCCGAAGCAGGTATGGGCCTGGCCGTTGGTCTGGCCGTGGCGTTCCTCACCGAAGGTTTTCAGATGGGCGCGCAGATCATCAGCCTGCAAGCCGGCTACAGCTTCGCAAGCACCATCGATCCGTCGTCCGGCGCCGATTCCACCGTGCTGATCATGATCGCCCAGACCACCGCCGGTCTGCTCTTCTTCGCCACCGGCATGGACCGCCAGATCCTGCGCGCCTTCGCCGATAGCCTCTCTGCGCATCCGCCCGGGCACTTCGCCGTCTCCGTGCCAATGGTAACGCGCATGATCCAGGCTGGCTCTTCGATTTTTAGCACCGGCCTCCGCCTGGTGCTGCCCCTATTGGCGCTGCTGCTGATGGTGGAGATTTCGCTCGCGCTCCTCACTCGTCTCAACTCACAGCTTCACCTGATGCAGATTTCCTTCCCCATCAAGATGCTACTGTCTTTAACCCTGCTGGGCTGGCTACTCCTGGTTTTCCCGCAAGTATTCGCCCAATCCGCCAGCCGCGCGATGCAGTTGGTCTATAGTCTCCTGGCGGCGTAGCGCAACCTCATGGCCGATTCGAACAAGACAGAACAGCCTACTGGCAAACGCCTCTTAAAGGCGCGTGGCGAAGGACAATTCGCGTCCTCGCGCGAGATCATCGCCGCCGCGAACTTCTTGGTCTTCCTGGGAATCTTAGGCGCCTGGTTTCCGTCTTGGATGGACGGCATGAAGCAGATGCTGCGCCAGGCGCTCGAGGGCGCCTTCCGCGGCGATCTCACCGTGACCACCTTCCCGCGCATTGCCGGAGTGTTGTTGAACCGCGCGTTCATGCCGCTCTCCATCCTCGCCGGACTGACCACGCTCACCACCATCGCGGTGAATCTCGCCGTCACCAAAATGGGTTTCAGTTTCAAAAAGCTGATGCCCGATTTCTCGCGCTTGAATCCCGTTCCGAAAATCAAGAACCTGGCCACCCAAGGACCCGCTTCCGTAGGACAGGCCTCCGCCATGCTGATTATTTTCGGCAGCACCATCTATCTGATCGCAAGACAGAATGCGGAGGTCTTCCTCTCCCTGCCCTTCGCCAGCCTGGACATCGGCCTCGAAACCGTCGCCGTAGCCATTAAGAGCTTGCTGTGGAAAGCAGCGGGCGTGTTCCTGGTCTTCGGCATCATCGATCTTTTCCGCCAGCGCCGCCGCTACACCAAGGGCCTCAAAATGAGCAAGCAGGAAGTGAAGGAAGAGGCCAAGGAATCCGAAGTCAACCCCCATGTAAAGGGCAAGATTCGCCGCATGCGCCGCGACCTGGCCCGCCGCCGCATGATGAAGGAAGTCGCCACCGCCACCGCCGTCATCGTGAACCCTACGCACTACGCCGTGGCGCTGCGCTATCAGCACGATTCCGCCGGGACGCCCTTGGTGGTAGCCAAAGGCAAGAATTATCTCGCCCTGCGCATCCGCCAGCGCGCCCTCGAGAACGGCGTGCCACTGGTCGAAAATCCGCCTTTGGCGCGGGCTCTCTACGCATCGGTGGACGTCGGCCGGGAGATCCCCCCGAACCTCTATAAAGCCGTGGCCGAAGTCCTGGCCTACATCTACCGCCTGACCAACGCCCGCGCCGCGAGCCACCGGCGCCGCGCCTGACCCCCCGGAATTCGCTCTACAAACCCCTAGATTCCGCGATATACCGTACGGATGGGAGTCTCCGTCATAACGCCGTCCTCGGTGCGCGCGCAAACCCTGCGCTGCCTCGACCGTCTGCCCAAGCTGTCTCCCATGATCACCCAGCTGCTGGGTCAGCTCTCCCGCCGAAACTGCGAGATCCACGAATTGGTCGAGACCGTGGAGCGGGATCCGGTGCTATCGGGACAGATCCTGCGCCTGGCAAACTCCGCCATTTTCGGACGCCTGCGGCCGGTGTCTTCCGTCCGTCACGCCGTCGCCATGATCGGCACCAGCGCCTTGCGAAAGTTCGCCGTGGGGTCGTCTATTTCAAACCTCTTTTCACGCACCAAGATGGCGAAGAACTTCTCGGTACGGCGTTTCAATGTCCATTCGGTGGCTACGGCCACGCTGCTCGAACTGCTTGCCGAAGAACTACCCTTCGAATACAGGGCCGACGCTTTCCTGGCCGGGTTACTGCATGATGTCGGCAAGCTGCTGATCGCCGTGAGCCTGCCCCAGCAGTACGACGATATCCTGGCCCTGACCGCGGTAAACGGCTCCACGCTGATTGAGGCCGAGCGCGATGTCATCGGCGTCGATCACGCCGAGCTATCCAGCTTAGCGATTTCGCGCTGGGAACTCTCCGAAGCCATCCAATGGGCTGCGTGCTATCACCATCAGCCGGCCGAATCCACTGGAAAGCCCACGTTAAGCCTGGGAGTTCATCACGCCGACGCCTACATCAACCATTTGGGGATGTCGGTGTTGCCGCTGCCGCTGCCCTGCCAGAAAGCCCCCGGCCTGGAAATTCCAGGATTTGCCTTCTCTCAAGAACGCGTTCTCCAGGCGTTCGAGCACGAAATCCAGACTCTAGGAAATCTGTTCCACTAACGCGCCCTATGCTTCAGCGGTGAGCACAGAACCGCGCACGCAGCAAGCGGACCCAGCGTCTACTGCTGCGTCAACCGGTTGAGAATCCCCAAAACGTAGTTCTTGGTTTCCGGAATCTCCGGCACCGCGCCAGCCTTATCCACGCGTTCCGCGCCAGCATTGTAGGCGCTCAGAGCCAGAGATAAGTCCCCGTGATAACGGTCGAGCAAGTCCCGCAGCAGCTTACTGCCTGCCTCCAGACTCTCTTTCGGGCTGAACGGATTCTTCACCTGAAATTGAACTTGCGTAGCGGGCATTAGTTGCATGAGCCCCGCCGCTCCCTTAGGCGAGACCGCGCAAGGGTAGAAGCCCGACTCCTGACGAACCACCTCGCGAACCAAAGCCGGACTCACGTTCTGCCGGGGAGCGATATCCTCGATCATCCGCGACAACTCCGGTTGAGAAACCGCTTCGCAGCCGGCCACCTGGGGCATCAGAAACGGGTTCCCGGAAGATCCGGTCGCCGCGGCGGCTTGAACCTGAACCTGTATGGAAGCCCGCTGCTTAGCCAGAGAAGCAGCCATAGCCGCGCGGATGCGGTCCGCCTGCGAGTGCACGTCTTGCGCCAGCAAGAGCGCTAGTAAAACAATCACAAATGGCCTATCGACAGAGGCCTTTTTTTTCTTTAGAGGGGTCCGCCGCCCAAGGCTTTAGACAAGCTCGCCAACTTGCTCTGGAATTTCAGAACGTCCGCGCCCGCCTGGTGATCCACCACCCCGGCCGCCACCTGGAACACCAGCGTGCACGGAATGCCCTCGTGTTTAAACGAATACGGCTCCGTCAGTTTCTGTGCCGCATCGCGCGAGATCGCCATGGCGCTGCTGGGCGCCACATTCAAAATCGCCACAAATTGATTCGCAGTCCAGCGCCCTAGCATGGACCCTCCGCCCAGCGTGTCCCGCAACCGCACCTGCAACGATTCCAGGGCTTCCTCGACGACGCCGCCCGAATACCGGCTCGCTAGCGTTCTCAAGTTCCGCAAGACGATTAACACCAGGCAGAACGAAGTGTTTTGACTCAACATCTGGTCGATACGATGATCCACATCCTGCCGGTTCCAGGTCTCCGCGTTCAGCGCAACCGGACGGCGCCCCGCCTGAATCTTTTGATGCAGCAGGCGGATCTCATCCTTTAGCTGGGCGATGGCGAACTGGTTGCGCGCCTGCATCTGCTCGAAACTCGAAAGAATGTCCGCCGAAGCCGCGCGAATCGCCGCTTTCATCGCTTCCAGCTTGCCGCTGGCGGCCGCGGTGTCCAGGATTTTGAGCGCATGCTGCAACGCTTTCTCGTGATCATCCCCACGCGTGGCTGCGTTTCCCGCGAACTCGTCGAGCGCCGATACCGCCGCGTCCAACTCCTTGCGCAAGCGCCGCAGTTGCTCGTGCGCGCTGTCCCGGTACTCGCGCAGCTCGTCGCGGAAGAGATCTTGTATAGCCTGCAGGTGTTCCGGACTGGTAGCCTCGCCCAACTGGCTTGCCAGCGCCTGCAGCTCTCCGCGGAAGAGCGCCGCTCGCTCGTGGTCCACCTCGATCACGCTTTGTTCCGTCGAGGCGATGGCCAGCCCGTAACATTCGAGCGCCACTTTCTTGAACTTCTCCAGCCGCTCCATTTCGAGGCCGGTCTTCAATAATGAGATCAACGCCGCTCCTTTGCGGAGGTCATCCGAGCAACAACCGGGCAATGCGGGCGGGGGCGGCCGATTCCAGCACGCAGCGCCGCATCCCGTCACGGCCTTCCACGCGGATGCGTCCGGTTTCTTCGCTCACCCGGTAAGCCGACTGCGCACCGTGGTGCCGCGCCAGCGATTCGAGCGGCCAATCCGAATCCGCCACCATGCGAATGTTGCCCTCCGGACCGATGAGGATGGTCATCTCCGAACACGCCTGCCCGTTCCGCGACGCCGATTCGGCGGCGTCCAGGATGCTGCGGGCTTGCTCGGCCAGATGCACACCTTCATATCGCAGAGGCCGGCGCGGATTCTAGTCGTCAATCCATTAACATTTGTACCGTCAAATTTTGGACCATTGACCAATTATCACGCCTGTTTTCAGCACTTTAGAAATTGGTCCGCGACTTGCTTCAATAGCGGCATGAACCTTATAGCGAATCTGTCACCCACCTATAGACGTTCCTTTTCCGTGAATAACCTGCCCGGCATCAACGAAGCGGCCAACGACAGCAATCGCGCCTACACCGAGATGATGGACGCCCTCAACGGACTCAGCAGGCACGATCCCAGTCTCTACCAGCGTGTGAAACAGGAAATCGTCAGCAGCCTGCGAACCGCGAAATCGTTTAGCCGAAGCTGTTAGAGTTCGACCGCGGTTCCGCCGTCAGGTCAGTTCATATCTCGGGCCAGCAAAGGGAACGAAACATGTTCGTGAACGATCCTCCAGTTGCCGTTGATCTTGCGCAAAATGTGGGTGACCCGCATCGGGACATGTTCGGCGGAAGCAGTGGTGTGGAACGTACCGTGCGCGTAACCCAGATTGCCCTCGGTTGAAAACCCCCATCTCTCCCACTCCGGCTGGACCGGCTTTGGAAAAGCGTACGGGACCTTGTCAGGAGCGTACGCTGCCCGAATGCGGTCGACGTCATTAGCCCGCAAGGCTTCCGCCAGCCGCTGTTCAAACGCCTGGATTTCAGCTCCCGTCGCTTGCGGCTCCGTTTTCGGTATCTCCAGACAGAACCCGAATCTCCGCCGGTACCGAATCCAGGAACCGTATTCCCGCAGAGCTTTTCTCACCTCACCCACAGTGACGGCCACGGTATGCCTCGAAACCGGGGCTCCGTTCCATGCCTCCCGGGCCATCCGCTTGTAATCGACCGGCTCCCCGGCGGCGTGAGCCAGCACCGCAAGTACACGAAAGGCCTGCGCCCGCAACGCGACTTCCAGACCATCGCGGAACAAGCGGCAAGACCCCAGATGTAATCGAAAAGGCCCAAAGGCAAGGCTTCCGCGGCGGGATGCCAGGGGAGACCGCGGATCTCCCCTGGCCTTTTGGGTCATGGCCTCTATCGCAACGGCCGCACCCGATTCTACCGGCTTCATAAACGTAGACTCCACCCGCGAACTTACCGCTTCGCGATTCGCGTCATCTAGAAAATGATCTTCAAGCCGAGCTGAATGACGCGCGGGTTCACGCTGGTGGCCGTGATCCAACTTCCGTTCGGTGAGTTCACGTTCATCAGGTTCACAAGGCCGCCCGGAGGCGCGGTCGGGTTAGCGAACTGCGTGTGATTAAACAGATTGAAGAACTCGGCGCGAAATTGCACGAATTTGTTCTCGGTAATCCGCGTATTCTTCAGCAACGCGAGGTCAAAGTTGAATTGGCCCGGTCCCTGCAGAATACCGACGCCGGCGTTGCCGTATGCGGTCGCGATCCTCTGTTGCGTAGTGATGCCCGTAGCCGGGTTGAACACCGGCTCCAGGTCGCCAATCACCGGAGGCGGCGCGAAAGCACTTGCGTTATAGTAACCCGGCCCGCCGCTGTTTCCTCCCAGCCGCGATTTGATATCGCCCGCGCTCGCTATATCGGCGTAGGTCTTACCAGGAGCCATTTGCGGACGGCTGTAGCCGTTCTGAATAGTGGTACCGGAGACATTAAACGCCGTGCCGCCCCGGTCGTCAATCAGCGTGAGCGCGACGCCGTTCTGAATGGTAGTCACGCCCGACAGGTTCCAGCCTTCGAGCAATTTGCCGGTTACCCCGCTATGCTTGCCGAAAGGCAGATCCCAGCTATAGTTAACTACCAGCCGCTGGGGCCGGTTGAAGTCGGAAGGTCCGTACTGCTGCATCAGATTGTTGGCATCGTTGCTATTGGCAGTGGTCTCGTAGATGTTCGTAAGCGACTTGCTCCAGGTGTAGGCGCCCTGCAGCGAAACACCGTGAGAGAGTTGTTTACGAACCGTCACCTGCAGGCTGTTGTAGTTGGAGATGCCGTCGAAAGCGCTTCCCTGCAGGCCATTCGTAGTAAAGCCTAAATACGGAACACGCAGATTCAGGTTGGCGGTGGTAGTAGTTGTGACGCCATTGATGGGGTGACCGGGCGTTGCCTGGTAGGCCGAATTGTAATTGTGATTGTAGTCGGTCAGATTGATGCCGCTCGATCCGACGTATCCCGCTTCGAGCACCGTTCTAGCAGCAAACTCGTACTGGAAGTTGAGGTTGTATTGGCGGACCAGAGGCGTGTGAATGACCTCATCCAGAAAAACGTGATTGAGCCCCGAGGTGGTGCCAGCGGGGATGTTCGCCCAACGTTGTCCGAAGGTGCCATAGGCCGGTTGCGCGGGGTACGGATTGGAGATGGTCGCGGTGGGCGCCAAGGCGACCGTAGCGGCGTAGGGATTCCCTTCCTGCACCGAGTGCACGAAGCGATCTGTTCCCACGCGGTCATAGAACAAGCCGGCTCCTCCGCGGATGACCAACTTGCTGCTGGCCTGATACGCGAAGCCGATACGCGGACCAAAGTTACTGAGTGGCGGATGTTCCCGCGTAGGCAGCGATTTGTCTGAGACAAGAACACCGTTCGGTGCGGCGCCCCAGGTCTTGGTATCGAAATTATTGGGCACCACATACCCCGCGTAATTTGCCGCAACACCAAGAGGCCCAGTCGGCACCTGCGAGTTGGGAACCAGCTTGCTGAGCCAGGTATTCGTCAAATTGCCGTTCTTATCGCTGAGCGTCCCGTTGTACTCCCAGCGAACGCCGATATTCACGGTTAGCTTGGAACTGACTTTCCAGTCATCCTGCGTAAACGCGTTCATGTTCGGCAAACGATAAGCGTGAATGATCCCATCGGCTCCGCTGCGCACGCAGAAAAGGCAGAACAGCAGGTTTCCCGGTGTGTCCGCGGCTAACAGGTTGTTGAAACTCCCCATAAACATCCAGCCTTGCCCTAAGCCGCCAAACACCAAGTTCCATTGGGTCCGCTCGACTTCAAAGCCGGCGCGTATGGTGTGTTTGCCGCGCGACCAGGAAATCTGATCCGCAATCTGGAATTGGTTAGTGGGACTGAAACTAGGATCGAGTGTGCCAAATATTCCAAAATTGTTAAAAATAAACGACAGAGGCGGCGGAGTGGTGTATTGATTGACCAGCGGTTTGATGCCAAGCGCCTGAGGAGAGGAACCAGGAACCTGAGTTTGCGTGGCGCTCGAAAGATTACGCTGGAACGAGCCGCGCACTTCGTTCAAAAACGTACTGCTAAAAATGGTGGTCAACTTCAAAACCGCATTGGTATTGGAATACAATTGGTTGTCGCTCATACCGGGCAGATTGGAGAATGCCAGGTTAATCAAGGGAACGGTGCGCGGATCGTGGCTGTAGAAATACCGCATCGCCAGGGTATTCTTCGAGTTGATCAGGTAGTCGCCGTTCACCAGGACTTGATCTTCTGAGGACGGAGCCGGGATGCTGAACGAAATGGACTTGGGTACTCCCCCAGTGCTCGGAATGTAAAAGCTGCCGTCGGCATTTTTCAGTTGCAGGATCTTCAGGCCAGGACCGCTGACACTGGTGGCCGAACAACTGAGACCGGGTCCAATCGCCGGCGTTTTACAGTTCGCCGCGATCAGCGCACTCAAGAAGGCCGGGGTGGTGCGATCGCCATCTGGAATGGGAGGCAGGTTTACGCCGGTTGCATTTCCCGCGCCAGCCACACCATTGCGGGAACGTGTTCCTTGGTAACTGCCAAATACGAACAATTTGTCCTTCTTGATGGGGCCGCCGATGACGCCGCCAAACTGGTTTTGGTTCAGCACCTGTTTGGACGTTCTGCTTTGGGGGCTGTCGCGATTGTAGAAGAAGTCATTCGCGTTCAATTGAGCATTGCGGAAAAATTCAAACGCCGTACCATGCCAGGTGTTGGTGCCGGACTTGGTGATCACATTGATGTTGGCGCCCGGGTTGCGTCCGTAGCTGGCATCGTAGGTGGAAGTCTGGATCCGGAACTCCTGCAGCGAGTCCGGGTTGGGGATACCGATGCCGCCGTAGATACCGAAATCATTCGCGCTTCCCGCGTTGGCGATATTATTGATGGCCACGCCATCGATCTGGAAGTTGTTCTGGCCCGCGTTATTGCCGTTTACCGACATGTCCGCGGTGCCCTTGCCGAATTGAGTCGCATTGCCCACGCTGGCACTCGCGCCCGCGGACAACCCAATGATCTGCGTAAAATTGCGGCTGGAGAGCGGTAATTCAACCACCGCGCGGGCGCCTACTGTGGTGCCGAGCGAAGAAGTCGCCGTCTGCAAAGTCTCGGCGGATGCCTCCACTGTGACCTGCTCGCTTTGCGCTCCGACCTCAAGCGCCCGATTTAGGACAGGCGTCTGCGTAACATCCAGCGTCACCGCGGAGACTTCAGCGGTCTTGAATCCGTTCGCCGCGAAGCGCACCTTGTAAGAGCCTGGCGGCAGCAGGGTAAATTTATACTGCCCGTCACCACCGGTAGTCGCGGTACGAACCTGATTCGTGTCGTTACTGGTCAAGGTGACGGTCACGTTCGGCACGGAGGCGCCGGATGGATCGGTGACGGTTCCCGTCAAACCAGAAGTACCCGCCGACTGGGCTAGAAGAACTGGAGCAACCACGAAAATAAGAACAGCTAGCAACAGAGCAGCCTGCCGCGAGCATGGCAGCAATCTCGAATCCATTACGTTTTCTCCTTGTTTGGTTCCCGATACGACCTCACTGGGGTCATCTTCTACCTGGCAACACTACACCCCTGCTATTTGGGTGTCAAGGGCATTAGTCTCGTGACCTAGTAAGTCGACTCTAGTAACTAGACTGTATAGACCTGCGGAAAAATCGCCGGCGGATATCTTGTGCTAGCATCGCCAAGCACGATCTTTCGATTGCGATTGCTGATTCCCGCCATCGTCGCGAGTCTCACCTCCCTGCTCGCGCAATCCGGAACTCCGCGGAATCCGGACAACGATTGGCCCACCTTCAACCGCGACTTGGCCGGAACCCGCTTTGAATACGCCGCCGGAGCCATCCCCATCACCTATCGTCGAAAGAACGGCAAGCAGTACGTCGCCATCATGGCCGCCGGACAGCCCATGAACAACGCGGCCGCCGGTCATCAGGGATTGATGGTCTTTTCTTTGCCCTGAGACCACCAACGTGGGCCACTACTACTACGCCCTGGCGAAGTGGTGAGCAATCCAAGACCGTGGAGCGTAGACGTATAACAGATCCTGACCACCTGGTTACGCGACGCTGGCTTTTCCCCAGAGTCTTCCGGTTGCGATTCGTGCCCCTTCCACCAGCGATCCGAATTTCGCCCACATGATTTCCGGATGCACCCGGGGCTCCCAACCGCCAAATGTTCCGAAACCGCAATCCGGAGCAGCAATCACGTTCTCACGCCCCACGATGTTTGCATATTGAATAATTCGTTGCGCCACCAGTTCGGGATGCTCGACGAAGGTCGTCACCGTATCGATCACGCCGGGGATGAGAATCTTCCCCGCCGGGAATTTCATGCTTTCCCAAACCTGCCATTCGTGCGCGTGCCGCGGGTTCGCGCCTTCGATCGAATATGCCTCCGCTTTGACTCTGAGGACCAGGTCCACTACATCTTTGAGCGCAACGTCGTTGTCGTGCGGTCCTTCAAAATTGCCCCAGCAAACGTGGAAGCGAATGCGGTCCTCCGGGACATCCTGCAACGCGTGATTCAGGGCTTCCACGCGAAGTTCGATGGATTTTCGATAATCGTTCCAGTCACGGTTCCAGTATTGGCGATTCCGCATCATCACGAAATCCGGCGAATCGATCTGCAGCACCAGGCCGGCGTCGGTGATGGCTTTATATTCGTCCTTGAGCACATCGGCGAGAGCGTAGAGGTAATCCCGGTCGGAAGAATAATGCTTGGTCGGAACCATGAAGAAAACTTGTCCCACCGCGACGGAGGGCATGAAAGCTTCCTCGTAGGTCAGGCCTTTTAAGGCCTCCTTGAAGTTGCGAATGTCCGTGTCGACCTCATCGCGATTTTTCCAGGTAAGTGGACCGGTATTCACCGGCAGAGTTCCCAGGCGCGCAGCCAGACTCGGCCCCCGGGCCCGCATGGCTTCGTCGTAACCCGGGTATTTGGAGGGCGGTCCCGGGTAACCCTCGGTATTGATTCCCTCCAATCCGCTAAGGCGCTCGCGCACGTAGTTTGTGAAGCTGGCTTTACTCTGCTCGCCATCCGAGGGAATATCGATTCCGGCTTCGACCTGCTTGCGCACGATGGCCGTTACCGCGGACTTCAATTGCGCGTCCAGGGCACGGTGGTCGTAAGGCTGATTTTTATCCTTGGCGTTGATGAGTTCCCACAATGCCTTGGGACGAGGCAGGCTGCCGATGTGAGTGGTAAGAATGCGTTGCGAACTGCGTTTCATGAGCGATATCACCGAACGCGAAGTAAGGCGGGAGTCAGCACACTAGGGCTCCCGCCTTTGTACCGCTTCTAAAATACGTACTTAAGGGCCAATTGGAGGATTCTCCCGCCGTTGCCCGTCGGATTAGTGGACCCGGTAGTGGAAGTCGTGGCAGTAATGGTACCGAACGTAGCAGCTCCGAGTTGCAGGCCGGCGCTGCCGCCGCTGACGGGCAGATTGAACCGAACGCTATTGGTTACGTTAAACGCCTCCGCACGCAACTCAAGATGTTGGTTTTCCGTGATTCGGAATT
>Ga0207703_10001552_pt1 | contig 20824 bp, 22 predicted proteins | sample KBSSwiS12_FD_184304 | JGI IMG/M metagenome (GOLD analysis project Ga0207703, IMG submission 184304) | Switchgrass rhizosphere microbial communities from Kellogg Biological Station, Michigan, USA - KBS Switchgrass S1-2 (SPAdes) (version 2) | ecosystem: Host-associated > Plants > Roots >...
CTTCGACCGGTACGACAAGGATCGTAATGGCGCTGTGACGCGGGAGGAATTCCTCGCCCAGCGCCGCAAGGCCTATGCAAAGCTTGACCTGAACCATGACGGCGTATTGTCGTTCGACGAATGGGCGGCGAAGGCCGAGACCAAATTCGCAGCCGCCGACAAGGATAAATCCGGCGCGATGAACGCCGCCGAGTTCGCGACGACCGCCGTGAAGCGCAAGGTGCGGATCGGATGTCCAAAGCCGGCTGCGGCGCCGCAGGGCGACGACGATAGCTAGTCATCGTCTCTATCGAGGGCTTAATTGTAGATAAGCGACACTCCGATATTGATTTAAGCTGTGTTAAATATTCCGGCAATTAGAGCCATATTCGTGCCAATGATATTTAGACCGCTATAACATGCGTTTGACGCTGGCTGTCTTGTTTGACCGTGCACGAGCCCTTGCATATTATATGCATTGAAAGCGAGCCGTTGGGAGCACGGCGAAGCCTCAGGTCGCATCTTCAATCGACACATGCCTGTCGCGGCCCCGCGACGGGCGTCGAACCGTCGCGCGCAAGGCGATCGGCCTTGCGTGGTCACGCATGAAAGGTACGACATCATGGATCTCAAGCCCGATTTCTCTTTCCGGCCTCTGCCGGAAATCCTCAATCCCGTGCATTTGCCTTTTCCCGGCATCCTCAATCCGCTTGGCCCGCTCGCATCGCTCCCCGGAACCTGGACCGGCTCGGGCTTCAACACGATCTGGCGGCCCTTCCATCAGCCCGGGCAGGATCGTTTCCTCGAATTGAACCTTACCCAGGAGACGCTCGAGTTCACCGCCATCAGCGGGCCCATTCCCAATCGCGGCCTGCTTCAGGCCGATATCAACATGTTCGGCCTGACCTATCTGCAGCAGATCAAGGACAAGAATGTCGGCGCAGGCCTGCATATCGAACCCGGCATCTGGGCAGTGGTGCCCAAGACGACCAATCCGGCCGAGGATCCGACGGTCGTACGCATGGGCTCCATTCCCCACGGCACGACGATCCTGGCGCAGGGCAAATCATCGCATATAGCGGGGCCGCCAGTGATCCCGGCCAACAACATCAAGCCCTTCCCGATCGGCAATCCCGGCGCGCCGTTCAATTTCCCCGAGGCCAATCTCAGCCAGCCGACCCAATTCCGCTCGCCGCCCGCGGATATCGCGGGGATAACGCAGCCAATGGTCAACAATCCCAATTCAGTGCTCGTCGCCGCGCTCGCTGGCCAGACGATCCTGAGCACCACTATACTCGATGTGACGACCCATTCCGTCGCGCCGCTCACCGGTGGCGGCACTGCCAACACGTCTTTCCTGAAGGGTGGTGCCGGCGGACCGAACGCGAATTCCACCACAGTCTTCTCGACCTTCTGGATCGAGACAGTGAAGGGCACGCCCAACTTCCTGCAGCTGCAATATAGCCAGACCGTGATGCTGGATTTCAACGGCCTGTCCTGGCCTCACGTCACTGTCGGCACGCTGCGCAAGAAAGCGGCAATCACGGTTCCGATCCAGTGGATCGATCCGCATATCCCGCTCAGCATTCTCCAGCGCGCGCACGAGGCGGCGATCGAGCACGATTGACAATGATGTCCCCCCTCGTCGCTTCCTGCGGGGAAGCGGCGAGGGGCGGCGTGCTCAGGCCGCCATCCATCCCTCGAGCGCGGCACGGGCCCGGTCAGTGTACATCTTCTTGCGGTCGGCTTTTTTGGTGCGGCCCGGGATCGGCGGCATCAGCCCGAAATTGACGTTCATCGGTTGATAGGTCTCAGCGACCGCCGCGCCGGTGATATGATGGAGCAGGGCTCCAAGCGCAGTTTCCACCGGCGGCGGGGTCAGTGTCCGGCCCGCCAGCTCGGCTGCGGCGAAGCGACCCGCCATCAGCCCGATCGCCGCGCTTTCTACATAGCCCTCGCAGCCGGTGATCTGCCCGGCGAAGCGGATATTGGGCCGGCTCTTCAGCCGTAATGTCGTGTCGAGCAATTCGGGCGAGCGGATGAAGGTGTTGCGATGCAGACCGCCAAGCCGCGCGAACTCGGCATTCTCCAGCCCCGGGATGGTGCGGAACAGGCGGACCTGCTCGGCATACTTCAGCTTGGTCTGGAAGCCGACGATGTTCCATAGTGAACCTTGCGCATTGTCCTGTCGGAGCTGGACCACCGCATGCGGCCAGCGCCCGGTACGCGGATCGTCGAGGCCAACGGGTTTCATCGGCCCGAAACGCAGCGTATCGAGCCCGCGCTCGGCCGCGACCTCGATCGGCATGCACCCCTCGAAATAGGGCGTGTCCTTCTCCCATTCCTTGAACTCGGTCTTCTCGCCCGCGATCAGCCCGGCGTGGAAGGCGAGATACTGCTCCTTGTCGAGCGCGCAGTTGATGTAGTCCTTGCCCTCGCCCTTGTTCCAGCGTGATTGGAACCAGGCCGTCTCCATATCGATCGACTCGAAATGGACGATCGGCGCGATCGCATCGAAAAAGGCGAGCGCCTCAGCACCGGTAGCGGCGCCGATGCTCGCGGCGAGTCCAGAGGCAGTGAGTGGGCCGGTCGCGATGATGGTGGGGCCGTCGTGAGGCAGGGCGTCGACCCGCTCCCGGATGATGGTGACATTGGGATGCCCGGCTAGCGCGGCGGTGACGCCGCCGGAGAAACCATCACGATCGACCGCAAGCGCCGAACCCGCCGGCACCTTGTGCACATCGCCCTCGCGCAGGATCAGCGAGCCGAGCGCACGCATCTCGGCATGGAGCAGCCCGACCGCGTTGCTGGTCGCATCGTCCGAGCGGAAGCTGTTCGAACAGACAAGTTCGGCGAGGCCGTCGGTCTGGTGCGCCGGCGTCATCTCGCCCGAGCCGCGCATTTCGGAAAGCTTCACGCGGAAACCGGCCTCGGCAAGCTGCCACGCGGCTTCGGACCCGGCGAGCCCGCCGCCGATGATGTGGATGTCATGAGTCATGGTTGGGCAGATAGCGGCTGTGCGAGCTTCGGCAAGGGCGCCTTGCTGGCGCGCTCTGTGAACCGTCAAATCGGCTCCCAGCGCGTGAAGAGCCGACAAGTCCCGGCACAGGCCGCGCCCATGACCACGCTCAAAAGATAATCGTCGTGCGGCGCCGTCCGACCATCCAGCAGGACCAGGACGAGCAGGGCGATACCACCTCCGGCGATCGGCCAGACCGGCCAAAGTTTCACCGTGGGCAGGACGGTGCCGAGCATTCCGAGCGCGATGCTGCCGATCGTATTGGGAATGATTGTCAGCATAAAGCAGGCGAGCCAGCAGGGTAGGTATGGGAAGTTGTGCCAGATATAAAACACTTCGCTCCACGAAAGATGGCCGCGACGGAAAGCCTGGGCGGTGAAGTCGAGGCACAGCAGGAGACTGCAAATCGGCCCGGCTGCCAGCGACGCCGCCATGCTGCCCTTCAGCGGATTGCTGTCGAGCCGCTGGTGTGCATCGGCTTCACCTTCGGGGATGCCAAGAAGCTGAAGCATCGTCTATTCTCCCTCGTCCGGCCACACCGCGGTGCGGCGACAGATCAGCGCACAGACGACGCCCGGCACCATCGCTGCCATCACGAGAGGAACATCGGGCCTCTCCTCACGGAACAGGCCCATGCTGACCGCCACGGCGATCGCGATGGCGAGCGCGCCACCCGTCGCAGCCCAGAGAAAGGGCGCCCGGATTTCCGGTTCGTATCGGCCCATCCGGGTCATCACCCATGCGCTCAGGGAGATCGGCACTATCGAGACGATGAAGCCCAGCGGTGCCGCAGCGACGGTAAGCGCTGTCGCGATCCCAACTACCGACGCCGGCATGTTTGACAGCGGCGGCGGTTCCGCCACGATTTTGGCGAAGAGGAAAGACAGCAGGAAGAGCGGCCCGGCCACGAGCGAAGCGATCATCCTGCTAATGGTCGAAGGAGAGAAGCGGCGCATGCCAGTCGGCTAACATGCGAGCCCAGCCGTGCCGATAGTGCCGGGGGTCCTGCACCGGAATTCCATCAAAGCCGCACCGGCCCTGCGCCGGCGTTGCACAATAGCGGCACGATGATCATTGAGACGATGGCTCAAACGAAGCATGACGTCGACACGTCAGCGCGCAACACGTGCCGGTGATGATCAGGGCCATCGACGTCGGTACGGGCGTCGAGACGTCGATGAACACTATGGATATGGCCATTGCCATGCCACCGCTGAGCGCCCAGGCGGCCGGATGGCGGGCCGGTGTGAAGCGTTTGCCCAGCCAAATCATCGCAGCAGCGCCGAGCAGATTGATCGGCAGCGAGATGATCACGCTCATCACCATCACAGTGGCGGCAATCAAAAGTGATGAAACGGCATCAAGGTGCTGTGAGCGGGTTGGGAATGGCTCGCTCAACATCGTGAACGCCACGCCGCAGAGTCCGGAGAGCGGCCCCGCCAGCACCGATGCCATGGCGACGCTGACAAGCCAGACGCGGCTCTGCGACACGCGTGGCCACGCCACTGCCCACATCATGATGAGAAGGCCGAAGAACACCAGCATCGCCATGTCCCCGTTCATGCCGCGCCCTCCTTCTCAAGCCCGCGCCGGCAGATCAACGCGCAGCAGGCGCCGGTGAAGACGAACGGCACGAGATAACCGGACGGGGCTTCGTCCCATGTCCAGTTCAGGGCTGCTACGGGAGCCGCAAAGGCCGTGGCACCCACAAGCGCCCAGAAGGCCGGAAGCTGCGTGCCTGGGTTGCGGTCACCCAGCCATGTCAGGGCCGCATTGCCGATCAGGTTCGGCAGAACGGCGATCACGCCGCCGAACATCATCAGGAGGACAAACGCGACGGGTAGTTCCAGCACGATCAAGCCGATGCTTGCCGGATCGAGTGCGATGTCGATGGGTATCGCGGCTGCGGGATCCTGGATCGGGATGCTGATCACCGCACCGAGAAGGAAGAGCGGCCCGGCGGCCAGCGACGCCATTGCGACGCCGCCGAAGCGAACGGTTGCGCGCGCCATGGCTCGCTCCTCCCGCGCCACCTATGCGGCCGCCGAATATTGCCGGCCAAGGTCGTTGAGCCAGCCATTCACCTTGCGGCCGAAATGCGCGATCGCGCCCATGTTGAAGAAGTGCATCGCGCCCAGCACGATCACCGCAAGGCCGACCTTGCCGCTGAGGAAACGGATCGCGCCGGTCATCGTCGTCGGCTCGTTGCCGAGGCTGAGCGTCAGCGTGATGAAGCCGATATTGACGAGATAGAAGCCGACGACGAGCAGATGATTGGTGGAGCGCGCCAGCGTCTCATTCTGGCCGAAGCACTGGATCAGGAACACCACGCCATTCTTCGACAGGGTGCGCGCGACCCAGATGGTGATCGCCAGCGTGATCGCGAGATAGAGGATGTAGACGGTCTCGACCATGTTCATATCCTTTCGTTGTTACAGTAATTTCAGAAATAATCGGGCGTGAAAAAAAGGTGGATTTGTTCGCGCCTCTGCGCGCACCAAATTCTTCCGGTCGCGCCGCGTCTGGTTCAGGAGGAATCCCCGCCGTCTCAATCACCCTTCGCCTTGCCGCCCGGAATGAACCGCGCGACCTTGGCGCCGAGCTTCATCAGCGTGACGAGAGTCGGCTTGGGCAGGGTGCGGACCTGATCATACCAGCCGCCGAGCGTCGCGATGAACTCGTGCATCCGCGTCACGCGCTCGCGGACATGCACCGGCGCGGCCTTGTCGCTCTTCAATCGCTCGGAAAGCTCGGCGAGAAGCGCGAGGGTGGGGTCGATCTCACGGCGTTTGCGTTCGGCGGTGATGCGCATCAGCATCTCCCACAGATCGGTTTCCGCCACGAAATGGTCGCGCCTGTCGCCCTCGACATGGACGCGGCGGACGATGCCGTAACCCTGCAATTCCTTGAGCGCGGTCGAGACGTTCGACCGCGCCAGGCCAAGCGCCTCGACGATCGCCTCGGCATCGATCGGCCGGTCGGAGAGGTAGAGCAGGGCATGGACCTGCGCGACCGACCGGTTGACGCCCCATTGCGTGCCCATCTCGCCCCAATGGAGGATGAAGGCCTTGACGTCGGGATGATCGGTGATGCTCATCGGTTCTCCATTTCTGTAAAGACAGAAATATGTGAAAACGCCTTCGCTGTCAACTGCGGTGAAGGATTGCGCCGATTGCAATGCGGGTCGATAAGCTTTCGATGACCGAGCGTTCGATCCCATGGCTGCCGCGCATACCACTCTTTTTGGCCGCGCTGATCTTCGGGTTCGGTTTCTGGCCCGCCAGCCATGCCGCGCTGCCGGCGGCGCTGATGCTGGCCTGGAAAGGCGCTGGCGTGGCGCTGCTCGCACTCTGGGCCGCGCTCGCCGCGCGCGAGCGCAATGGCTGGTTGCTGGCCGGGGTGCTTGCGTTCGGCGCAGCCGGTGATGTGCTGATCGACGCCTTCGGGCTGGTCGCCGGGGCGAGCGCCTTCCTCATCGGGCATGCCCTGGCGATGCTCCTCTATTTCTCCAACCGGCAAAGGAAGAGCGGCGCCATGATGATGGGCGCTGCCATCGCCGTGCTGGTCGCGCTGGAAGCCTTTGTCATAACGCGCGATCCGATCGTGTTGCCATACGCGATCGGCCTTGGCGGGATGGCGGGCGCCGCCTGGGCGAGCCGCTTCCCGCGTGCGACGGTGGCTGCCGGCGCGCTGCTGTTCGTCGCTTCGGATATGCTGATCTTCGCCCATCAGACGCCGAATGGCGGATCGATCATCCCGGCGCTGCTGATCTGGCCGCTCTATTTCGCTGGCCAGGCGTTGATCGCTTATGGCGTCGTCCGTACGCTGGAAGCAAGGAAGCGCAATGAAGATCTTCACCATCGGTTATGAAGCCGCGACCATGGCTGATTTCCTCACCGCGTTGAAAAATGCGGGGGTTGAGCGGGTGATCGACGTTCGCGCGCTGCCGCTGTCGCGGCGGCCGGGCTTCTCCAAGTCAACGCTCGCCGCCTCGCTGGCCGAGGCCGGGATCGGCTATGTCCATCTCAAAGCGCTCGGGACCCCCAAGCCGGGCCGCGACGCCGCGAAACGCGGCGACCGCGCGACGCTCGAGGCGGTCTATGCCGATCAGCTCCATCTGCCCGAGGCGCAGGCCCAGGCCGCGCAGATGCTCGAGCTCGCGGCGGAGAAGCCGAGTGCCCTGCTATGCTTCGAGCGGGATCCGGCTATGTGTCATCGGACATTGCTGCTGGCAGCTGAAGGGCAGGGCGCCGAGGTGATCGATCTCTTCGCCTGACAGAGGTACAGCCTCAGCCGGCAACCGGCAGCCTGACCCTGCCGTCATCGTCATACTCGATCGGCCCATAGGCAATCACCGTTTCGAGCAGCAGCGGGCCATAGATATGCGGGAACAGCGCGCCGCCGCGTGACGCTTCCCAGCGCAGGCAATCGCCCTGTGCCTCGAGATCGACTGCGGCGATATGGAGGTCGGTCTGGCCCGCGAAATGCTTTGCGGCCGTCTCGTCGAGCTGCTCTGCAGTGGAGAGATGAATATAGCCGTCCGTGAGGTCGATCGGCGCCCCGGCAAAGCTGCCGTCGCGTTCCAGGGCTGCCATCTCGGGCCCGGTCAGGATCTTGTATGCGGTGGTCGCTGTCATATTGTCCTGCCCGGAAAAGCCGATGAGCACGGCCCATGCCATGCTGGTGCGCGCCGGTTCAAGACATCGCTCCATGGACGTCGCTAATGTGACTACGGGCCCACACCCCCGCCGTCACGCCGAGCTTGTCGCCGGCGCTTATTCGGCAGCAACGGTCTCCATCATCGCGGTTCGGGACAGCGCTTCGGCCCGGCGCTCATATTCCACGGCAAGATCGCGGTGCATGTTCGCGGCGCAATGGTTCCGCGCGGCGCGGGCGCGCTGACGCTCCTCTTTTGCGCGGCGTACGTAATAAGCCTGGTCCGTCGGGTCTCGCATGTTCCGCCCCAATATCGCCCTGGAATGTACCCTGATCCTGCCCGTTAACACGGCGAGGTCCGGTTGGTTCCATCCAATCTGCGTGTTTTCGTAAAGCGGGCTGCGACGGGCGATCGACCAAATCGACATGCAGCGTATCGGCTTCAAGCCTGGGTCAGGGCATACCCATGTCGGTGATCGAGATATCCGGTTCGCCGGGTTCGGCACGATGCTGCACGGTCGCCGCCCATTCGGCCAGCACCTTGAACGGCAGTGCGATGTCGAACTGAATTCCGGCGTGATTGGCATCGCGCCAACGGATCACGCCCGCAACCGCCGGCAGGCCGGTGACCGCCAGGACCACCGCTTGCCCGATCTCCCCGAGATCGGGCGGTTCGATCTTCGCGCCACCTTGCGAAATGTCGCACAGGCTGGCGGCGCGGTAGAATGCGCCGACCCGGACGCGCGCCCTCAGCTTGATGCCGAGCCGAGGCGACCGGGCCTGGTAACTGTTCGGTACGGCATCATCGCCCGACAGGATTCGCTCCGCGTCGACAGGGCCGTCGAAGGTGATTCCCGCCTGGCCTTCGCGGCGCCACGATATCTTGCCGGGTGCGACATGGCCCGATTTGAATTCGGCCGTCACCGGATCCCCGACCTTCAGCTCGGAATAGATATGGGCCATGAGGCCGCCGGTGGAGATATCGCGGACGAGGCATAATTCCTCGCCACGCGGCGTGATCAGCTTTGCGACGCGCAGAACGGTAACGTGGCGGGCAGTCGCGCGGCGCTCTGACGACGGGGCATCGTCCGACAGCGAGACGGCCGTTAGTTCGCCCTTTTCAAACTGTTCGACCACGTGTTGCCCCCGACCTCTGGCAACCTCCCCGCCATCCAGATTATCGGCCGTGCCGACCCCCCGGAATCAACAGGTTAGTTACACCAAAGCTAATCATTCAAATTGATTACCCAAAGGCTAAGAACGGCGCGAAGACCTGGCCCCGGGCGTTAATTATTCCGCGGACGCGGCACGCACGCCGGCCGTAATTTTTCTGGCTGCGCTATCGGCGGATCGGCCGCACATCGGAGGGCACCGTGATCCGGGGCTCGCGCGAGCGGGTCGGCAGCACGGCGTGGAAGATGTGCGACGGAATCAGGGTGAGCCATCCTGGCTCCGGCATGATGGTCCGTACTCCCCAGACCGCCTGGTGCCCCGCGAAACGGCTCGCACAGCTTCCGACGCTCAAGGCACCCTCCGGCGCGGCTGCCGATCCCGGCACCGCGACATGATAGACGCAGGAGAGATAGCCGGTCGGATGGAGATGTTCGGCCTGCCCGGCATCGCCTCTCAATATGACGCTTCCGCTGGTGAGTTCCGCCAGCTGCGGGACGAACGGCAGCGCCGCGCCAAGGCCGCGTTCCGGAATGCGGGCGACATAATCCTCGACCGCACGCCGGACGAACGCCATCAGCGCGGTCCGCGCCGGGTCCGGCCGTACCCCGGTCAGATAATCGACATGGCGGTCAGCAGGAGCCTCGGCTGGCACCGCGGCGAGGACCTCCTGCGCCAGCATGCGGTTGAACGCTTCGATCCCGCCAAATTCGGCGGGAGGCTCGAAGGGAAGGCGGACGATACAGCGATCGAGATCGACCAGATCGAGCGCATCGTCCCTGCGGCCGAGCAGGCTGAACGCCACCGCCCGATAGCCGCGCGCACCCGCCGTTTCCGCATGGCGCGGCTCCAGCGAGTCGCAAAAGGCGAGCAGTGCGCCCCCGTCTCCGGTGCCGCCATAGGTCGGCAGCAGCGAACGCAGCGCCGAGAAACCCGGATCCTCGGTCTGCAACGCCCGTACCAGCTCCGCTTGGCCTTCCGCTATGCGACCCAGCCGCAGCAAGGCGCGGCCGCGCTGCAGGCTCCATGCGGGATTTGGGCGGTCGGGAGCTTGGTTGTCACAGACATCGAGCGCCGCTTCGGGACGTCCAGCCCGCAAATGGCACGTCGCGATTTGGGTCGTGTAATCGGCGCCCTTCGGATCGAGCTCGATCGCTGCGGCGAAATCCGCGAGCGCGTCATCGGGGCGACCGAGCCGTATCATCATGCCGGCGCGAAAGGCACGGAGTGCGGGCAAGCCAGGCTGCGTCTCGATCGCAGCCGAGATCGACCGCAACGCCTCGGGCGTCGGCATCTTCGGCGGATCGGACACCACCCATTGCATCATATCTGTTCCGATATCTGCCGCTGCCGCCCGTCGGCTCAGGCCGTCATGATCCGACGTTCCGCAAGCGTCTTGGTGATCGCGGCCACGCCTTCCTCCACATCGGGGAGAGCCGCGAGGATTTCGTCCGGCGTCTTGCCCTCAACCATCGTGCGTAACGTTTGGGCCTGGCCGACGAGCACCGAGTCCTTCTCGACCAGCGCGAGGAGGGTGGCGGCCTCCTCGCGATAGCGCTGTGTCATGCGGTCATTCTCGGGGACAGGCGCATGACGCACCTGACCCTCGACCCCGCCGATCGCCTTGCAGAGCGATTCAAGCCGCCTCGCATCGGCCATGATCCCCGCTGGCGGGAACGGGTCGGCGCGCGTCGACGGGGGGATTCTCTCCCTGCGGAAATTGCCTTCCGCAGCCGATACGGCCTTTTGCGCGCTCGCAAGCAACTCGCACACGAGCGTCCGCACCTTCTGGTCGTCGGCGCGCAGCTGGTTCTCTTCACGGTAGAAATTATAGCCATAGCCGTGGAAGAGGTTGATCCCGATCTCACCGAGCGCGGTTACATCATAGAAGCCGGTCACTTGGAGCCGGTCCCCGTGACGTCGCCGAGCGGCAGCACGCCGGTCGCCGATGCGCCGATGTTGAAAGGCAGGCCGCAGGCGGCGTTCGGTGCCGAGACAAGGCCCTTCTCGGCCATGCGCAGCGCAAGATAATAGCGCACCGCCTCGATCGGGGAGAGGCCTATCGCCTGAAGCGATATGAGCTCGCGCATGCGATCGTCGCGCGGCATGATGAGGACCTTCAGGTCGTTCAGCATGATGCCATAGACCTTGAGGAAGTCTCCGAGATGCTGCTTCACCAGTTCGCGCACATCAGCGATGCGCTCGTTGATATTCTCCATCTTGGTCACCTGGATCACCTGGTTGATCGCCTGCTCGATCGCGGGTCCGGCATATTCGGCGATCTCGGCGGTGTCGATTTCGGTTCCGGCGAACGGCATATGGGTGATGAGGTCGAGCGCCTCCTCCTTGGAATCGATATGAATATAATAATCGACGACATAGGACATCTCGGCCATCTCGGCCGAGGTCGCGATGCCCTCGTTGCGCACGAGCAGCTTCGAGCGGTTGATGTAGATGACTTCATATTGCCAGGGCGAATTTCCGCCGAAAAACCCCTGCGCGATCGAGCCGAGGATCGGCGCGTTGGGGGTTTCCAGCGCATATTGGCCGGTGTCGTAGACGTTGAGGACCGCGCCACGTGACTTGAGCACGCAGAAATGGTTACTCTCGACCGTGAGCAACGACCCCGAGACAATGCTTGCATCGCCGACCTTCATCGCGACGGTTCGGGTGCCGAGCGCATCGGTGCCGTCATCGCGCAGCGTGCTGATGACCTGACGAGTGAGTGCCATTGGGTGTTCCTCTTCTTGAGTGACGTTTGGGCAGGGGGTTGGTCGTCGGTTTGTAGAGCTAGCTGTCGCGCGGCGTGCAGATGCCGGGTCCGGACATCATGCCGAGCAGGGTGGCTGTCGTATCGCGCCCGGTGGGCGAGCCGAGGAGATATTTGCGGGGGGCCGGCGCCGCAGGCTGGGCCGGTACCGCCCCTGCCTCTCCCGCGCGCTCTGCTTCCAGCGATAGGCGCCGGACGGAAGCTGAAACCGGGGTGCCGGGCCGTCGTTCCGGCACTCTTTTGGGCGTGATGGTTCGGCGCCTGCCGATCAGCCTGATGGCCGGGAACGCGAATATGCCGAACAGGACGATCTCGATGAGGAAATGCATCACGTCCGTCCCTCAGCCCTTCGTCGCATCGTCAGCAACGGGACGCGAAGGATGAGTCCCGCTCCCGTGCGACACGCGCCGCGGGTGATTGTGCCAGTCGGGCGCTATGTCCGCAATCAGGCAATCGACGAACGGGCGACTTACAGGCCGTCTCCGGCCCGTTAAACCTCGCCGCCTTCCGGCCCGGCCGCCAGATCCTCACCGGTATCGCCATCGGGTGTCGGCGCGCCGGCCTGCGGGCCGTCGGCCAGATCGACTTCGGCCTCTTCCTCGGTCTCCTCGATGCGCGCGGCGGATACGACATGCTCGTTGTCAGCGACGTCGAACAGCTTCACACCGGCCGAACCACGCCCGATCACGCGGAGGTCTCCGAGCGACATGCGGATCAGCTTGGCCTGGTCGGTCACCAGCATCAGCTGATGGCCTTTCGATGCCGGGAAGCTCGCGACGACTGGCCCGTTGCGCTTGATATTGTCGATATTGGTGATGCCCTGGCCGCCGCGGCCGGTGCGGCGATATTCATAGGCGCTCGACAGCTTGCCATAGCCGTTCGAGCAGACCGTCAGGATGAACTGCTCGCGCGACATGAGCTCTTCGAAACGGGCATCGTCCATCGCGCGCGGTGCGCGATCGGCGACGTCAGTGCTCTTCCACGGTGCATGGCGGAGATAATCGTCGCGCTCGTCCTGGTCGCGCACGCCGACCTTGTGCAGGATCGAGAGCGAGATGACCTCATCGTCCGCGGCGAGCCTGATGCCGCGCACGCCGGTGGAATTGCGGCTCTGGAACTCGCGCACCTCGTCGCCGGCGAAGCGGATCGCCTTGCCCTGGCGGGTGGCGATCAGGGCATCGTCCGCTTCGTCGAGCAGGGCGACGCCGATCAAACGGTCGTCCTCGTCCTCGCCTTCGAACTTCATTGCGATCTTGCCGTTCGAGGGCACGTTGGTGAACGCGTCCATCGAGTTGCGCCGCACATTGCCCTTGGCGGTCGCGAACATGACATGGAGCTTGCCCCATTCAGCCTCGTCCTCGGGCAGGGCGAGCACGGTCGAGATCGTCTCGCCCTCGGCGAGCGGCAGCAGGTTCACCATCGGCCGGCCGCGCGTGGCCGCGCCGCCCTCGGGCAGGCGCCAGACCTTCATCCGATAGACCTTGCCGGCCGTCGAGAAGAACAGCACCGGCGTATGCGTGCTTGTCACGAACAGCTCGGTGACGATATCCTCGTCCTTGGTCGCCATGCCGGCGCGGCCCTTGCCGCCGCGACGCTGCGCCCGGAAAGTGTCCAGCGTGGTGCGCTTGATATAGCCCTGCATGGTCACGGTCACGACCATGTCCTCGCGCTCGATCAGGTCCTCGTCGTCGATGCCGTCGGCGGCGGCGGCGATCTCGGTCTTGCGTGGAGTGGCGAAGGCGAGGCGGACGGCGGCGAGCTCGTCCTTCATCACCGCATAGAGCTTCACCCGGTCAGCGAGGATCGCGAGCAGCTCAGTGATCGACTCGGCGAGCGTCTTCAGCTCATCGCCGATCTCGTCACGGCCGAGCGCGGTCAGGCGGTGCAGGCGCAGATCGAGGATCGCGCGAACCTGGATGTCGGACAGGCGATAGCTGTCGCCCTCGATCTCCTTTTCGACCGCCTCGACCAGCTTGATGTACGGCGCGATCTCGGCGATCGGCCATTCGCGCGCCATCAGGGCGGCGCGGGCGACCGGCGGGCTCGACGAGCCGCGGATGATCTTCACCATCTCGTCGAGATTGGTCGTCGCGACCACGAGGCCGAGCAAGATGTGCGCGCGCTCACGGGCCTTGGCCAATTCGAACTTCGAGCGGCGGGTGATGACCTCCTCGCGGAACTTGACGAAGGCCTCGATGATATCGCGCAGATTGAGCGTCTCGGGCCGGCCGCCGCGGATCGCGAGCATATTGGCCGGGAAGCTCGATTGCGCCGGCGTGTGGCGCCAGAGCTGGTTGAGCACGACTTCCGCAGTCGCGTCGCGCTTCAGGTCGATGACGATGCGCACGCCGTGGCGGTTTGACTCGTCGCGGATGTCAGAGATGCCCTCGATCCGCTTGTCCTTGGCGGCTTCGGCGATCTTCTCGACCAGCGCATTCTTGCCGGTCTGGTACGGAATCTCGGTCAGCACGATCGCGCGCTTGTCGCCGCGATTCTCCTCGATCACATGGCGCGAGCGGACGATGATTGAGCCGCGGCCTTCATGATAGGCATTCTTGCAGCCGCTGCGGCCGAGGATGATGCCGCCGGTCGGGAAATCCGGGCCGGGCACGATCTCCATCAGTTCGTCGATGGTGATGCCGCCATTCTCGATATAGGCGAGGCAGGCATCGACGACTTCGCCGAGATTATGCGGCGGTATGTTGGTCGCCATGCCGACCGCGATGCCGCCCGCGCCATTGACCAGGATGTTGGGGAAGCGCGCCGGGAGCACCAGCGGCTCTTCGCGCGAGCCGTCATAGTTCGGGCCGAAATCGACCGTGTCCTTGTCGATATCCTCGAGCAGCGCCATCGCCGCCTTGGTCAGCCGCGCCTCGGTGTAGCGCATCGAGGCCGGCATATCGGGATCCATCGATCCGAAATTGCCCTGGCCGTCCATCAGCATCACGCGCATCGCCCAATCCTGGGCGAGGCGGGCGAGTGCCATATAGATCGAGCTGTCGCCGTGCGGATGGTAATTGCCCATCACGTCGCCGACGATCTTGGCGCATTTGCGATAGGGTCGACCGGGAACGAAGCCGCCTTCCTGGCTGGCATAGAGGATGCGGCGATGCACCGGTTTCAGCCCGTCGCGCACATCCGGCAGCGCACGGCTGACGATTACGCTCATCGCATAATCGAGGTAGCTCGACCGCATCTCGTCAACGATCGAGATCGGGGAAATATCGGAAGGGTCGGCGAGGATGGTCTCGTCGGTCAAGTTTTCACGCTTTCGGAGTTGTATGTCGGTTGGATGACGGTTCTAGCGGGGCCGGCTGCATTTGTCACGCATGCGCGCGCACGCGAGGGAAGGCTTTTCTTCCCCCGCGGCGCCCGGATTTCCCGGCTTCATCCTCTTGCCGGCGCCGCCACCCCGGGGGGCAGCGGCGCCAAGAGGCTTATTGTTTGCAGGCGGTCTTGGTGGCGTTGCCAGGCAGCGAGCAATTATAGGTGATGGTCTTGCCGGTCTTGGTCTTGGTGGTGACCATGCGGCCGGTCGGCGCCGCCGCCGGGGTGCGCTTGCGAACGACAGGCGTCGGCTTCACGACCGGCTGCGTCGCGGGCGCAGCCACCGGTTTCACGACGGGCGCCGGCTTCACCACGGCCTTGGCCGGCGTCGCGGTGGGCTTGGGCACGGCCTTCGGAGCGACCACGGGTTTGGCGGCGGTCGGCTTCGCCGCGACCGTCGCCTTGGGTGTCGGAGTCGGTTTCGGCTTGGGGGCAGCCATGGCCGTCGTGCCGGACAGGAGCGCGGCGCTCAGGGCGAACATCGTTATCGTTTTCATGATCAGCAATCCTCTCAAGGCCCCCGGCGGACAGCCGGAGACCAAGACTTGCGCGCGCACTGCTGACCGCCACATGGCGTCAACATGACAAAAATGTCATATTGCCGCGCCTGATTTCAGGGCATTATCTCCTGGCCCTCGAAATCGTAGATCTTGCCGCTGTCCGGCGGACGCAGTTCCTCGATCACATCGAGCAATTGCAGCGCAGCGCGCTCGGCGTCGAACAGTCGGCCGGGCTGGACATTGCCCTGGAAGGGTCGTGACAAGGGGGTGTCGACCGTGCCGGGATGGAGGGCGACGATGATGCCGCGATCATTGCGGCGCTTGTCCTCGATCGCCAGCGTTTTGATGAGCATATTGAGCGCCGCCTTGGAGGCGCGATAGCCGTACCAGCCGCCGAGCTTGTTGTCCGAAATGCTGCCGACACGCGCGGAAAGGGCGGCGAACACGGATTTACCGGCGCGCGGCATCAAGGGGAGGAAATGCTTCGCGACGATCGCCGGGCCGATCGTGTTGACCGCCATGATCCGAGTGAGCCACGCGGGGTCGAGCTCCTTCAGCGATTTTTCCGGGCCGTGCTCGCCCTCGTGGAGCAGGCCGGTGGCGACGATGACCAGCGTCGGCGTCGGGCCGCGCGCGACGATAGCCGCTGCGGCGGCGATGCTCGCCTCGTCAGTCACGTCGATATGCTGCGCGCCAGACCGGCTGCGGGCGAAGCCGTGCACGATATCGAATGCGCCCTCTTCGATCAGCGCGGCCTCAAGCGCCCCGCCGGTCCAGCCGCTCGCGCCGATGATAACCGCCGCGCCGCTCATGCCCGCGAGAAGGTCCAACGATCGCCCTCGCTCGTGTGCGGATCAAAAGCATAGCCGGCGCTGTCGAAGCCTTTCATCGCCTCGACCTGGTCGATCCGATTCTCGCACAGCCAGCGCGCCATCATCCCGCGCGCTTTCTTGGCGTGGAAGCTGACGAAGCGCGGGCCGTCCGGGCCGGGCTCGCGGAAATCCACGTCGATCACACGGAGGCCAGCCAGTTTGTCGCCGACGGCATGGAAATATTCCTGGCTGGCGAGGTTCAGCACGACGCCCGAACCTTCCTCCTCGACATCGCTCCGTACCGCTTGCGCGATCCTGTCTCCCCACCAGGCGTAGAGACTCTTGCGGCGCGGCGCCCAACGAGTGCCCATTTCGAGGCGATAGGGGCGCATCAGGTCGAGCGGGCGGAGCAGGCCGTATAGCCCAGACAGCATCCGGACATGGTCCTGAGCGAAAGCGATGGCCGCTTCGTCCAGGGTGCGCGCCTCGAAGCCGGTGTACACATCGCCCGCGAAGGCGAAGAGCGCGGGCCGTTCGGGCTGGGCATCGAAGCCGCGAAAGCGGTCGGTGTTGAGCTTGGCGAGCTTGGGCGAAATGTCCATCAACTCGGCCAGCCGCTTCTGGGTGAGATTCGCGGCTGCGGCGGCCAGCGTGCTCGCCTCGGCGGCGAAGCGCGGGGCGGTCGTGTCGAGCGATGGAAGGGGCCGCTCATAGTCGAGCGTCTTGGCGGGGGAGAGGAGGGCGATCACCGGTGCCGGGTAGCGGGCGCGCCCGCTGCGGTCAAAGGCGATGGCTCGCCTGTTGGACATTGTGACATAATTCGAAGCCCCGTCCGCGGTAAAATCCCGGTTTCGCAAGGGCGTAGCCGCCGAAACCAGCATCCATGCCGGATAATTTTGTCATACCCTTCTGGGGGTGACGAGCACTGGCTTGTCATCCCGGGCTCGCAGTTAGTCGTGCTTTCATACCGACAAGTCGAACTTTCCTTTCCATATCCCATCAAATCAGTAGGAATAGAGCCGTTCGGTGCTGAAGGGCGATATTGGCCCTCCCGCGCTTACGCTTTCACCCCCGGCGAGGAGTCCGCAATGACGCGTATCTGTTGCTTCCATCCGCCACCCGCTTGTCGAAGCATCTTTCCGGCCTGATCGGCCTCTAAGATACTGAAAATACTCTAAAGCGCCACGCTCGGCGCCACGGATTCGTGCACTCTTCATCCCGTAGCCAATGGCTTTCGGGAAGGCGGAGCCGTGCGCGCCGCAGCGGGGGGACGGCCTCTCCATACAGTCTACCGAAATTATCCAACAAAAGGGCACGACCATAATGAATTCCGGCAATTTCGTCCGACTGACCGCGCTCTCCGGTGCCGCGACGATGGCGCTCGTCGCCCCGCCGGCGCTGGCGCAAGCCTCGCCTGCCGGCCAGCAACTCGCCAGCCTCGACGCGACCGCCCCCGAAACCGCGGCGCCTGCCGACGAAGCGCCGCTCCCGGAAATCCTCGTCACCGCCCGCCGTCGTTCGGAGCATGCCCAGGACGTGCCGATCGCGCTCAGCGTGGTCAGCGAAGACACGCTGCGCGTGCGCGGCGATTATACGCTCGGCGCGATCCAGCAGAGCGTGCCGAGCCTGCAGGTGTTCAGCTTCAACCCGCGCAACACCAATGTGAATGTCCGCGGCCTCGGCTCCAATGTGGCGCTCACCAATGACGGGCTCGAAAATGGCGTCGGTATCTATATCGACCAGGTCTATTATGGCCGCCTCGGCCAGAGCCAGTTCGAGCTGGTCGATCTCGACCGGATCGAGGTGCTGCGCGGGCCGCAGGGCACTTTGTTCGGCAAGAACACTACCGCCGGCGCGATCAACATCAGCAGCAAGGCGCCGAGCTTCGATCCTGGCGGCTTCGGCGAGGCGACGCTCGGCGATTACGGCTTCCACCAGGTCCGCGGTTCCGTCACCGGCGGGCTGATCGACGGCCTGCTCGCCGCCCGGCTGAGCATCAGCGACACGCACCGTGACGGCTTCATCAACGACATCACGACCCACCGGAAGGTGCATGATTTCGACAATTTCAGCGCGCGCGGCCAGCTGCTGCTCACGCCCGCGTCGCAGCTCAGCATCCGGGTGATCGGCGATTATTCTAAGCAAACCCAGAATTGCTGCATCGGCGTGCTCGCGGGCGCGATCACGACTTATGACAATGGCGCGCCGATCGTGAACAATTTCAACGATCGGGTAGCGCGCGCGGGCTATACGCCCTTGCCCTTCACGCCCTTTGCCCGCGTCACCGATGCCGATGGGCATTTCCGGGCGAATATGAACACATGGGGGCTGTCGGGCCAGGCCGATTGGGATGTCGGGCCGGTCACGATCACCTCGGTCACCGCGTGGCGGCAATGGAACTGGCATCCCGCCAATGATGGCGATTCCATCGCTTTGCCCGAGATGCCCAAGGCCCAGCAGTCCAATTTCCAGCGCCAGTTCAGCCAGGAATTGCGGATCGCCTCGAATGGCACCCACAGGATCGATTACGTCCTCGGCGCCTATTATTTCCGGCAGATCATCAATGGCGAGGGCATTTCGGCATATGGCCCGGCTGCGCCCAACTGGCTGTTCCCGACGCAAAACCCGGTAGTTGCCAACGCCGCGGTCAACGGTTTCGAGGCGGACTCAACCTCCAACCCCGAGACCCACAGCTATGCGCTGTTCGGCCAGACCGTCTGGCATATCAGCGACGCGCTGAGCCTGACCACCGGCCTGCGGTACACTCATGAGAAAAAGTCGGGCAGCTTCACCCAGACCCAGGTGGCCGGCCTCTCGCTCGCCAGCCTTTCTCCCGCCCAGCAGGCGACGGCGCAGGCGCTCCGCAACGCGCTCAACCCGAATATTTCCTACAGCGCCGAGACGAAGGACAACAGCCTGTCGGGCCTCGCCACGCTGAGCTGGAAGGCGGGCAGGGATGTGCTGCTCTACGCGACCTACGCGCGTGGCAACAAATCGGGTGGCCTCAACCTGTCTAACCTGCCGGCGGGGATCAGCGCGGTGGTCGCGCCCGAAAAGGTCGACAATTACGAGATCGGCATAAAGAGCCAGCTCTTCGATCGCGCGCTGACGCTGAACGCGGCCGCCTTCTGGACTGACGTCGCCAATTACCAGACGGCGATCACCGAGCAGATCCCGAGCACCACCAATTTCCGCAACTATATCACCAACATCCCCCTCGCGCGTTCGCGCGGTATCGAAGCGGATGCGGTCTGGGCGGTGAACAGCCGGGTCAGCGTCAACCTCTCCGGCGCCTATACCGACGCTTATTATGTAAGCTATCCCAAAGGCCCGACACCGGTCGAGACGAGCAATATTTCGCCGTCCACAGACCTTTCGGGCAAGCCGCTCGCCGGGGTGCCGAAATGGGCCTTTACCGGGGGCCTCGATGCCGGTCAGCCGATCGCGCCGCGTGCCGAGCTTTACCTGCACGCCGATTATAGCTGGCGCTCATCCTTCTACACCGCGGTCAGCGACAGCCGATTCACGCTCGTGCCGTCCTACGGGATCGGCAATGCGCGGCTCGGCGTGCGGCTCGATGACGGGCGCTACGACCTGTCGGTCTGGGCGAAGAACATCTTCGACAAAGACTATTTCCAGACCCTGTCGATCGTCGCGACCGGCCTGATCACCGCCAATCTCGGCGACCCCCGCACCGTCGGCGCCACCTTCCGCGTCCGGATCTGAGGAGCTTCCCATGGCAACTCTCGCTTTCCATGATTTTCCCGCCCCCAGGGTGGAGAAGGCGCTGCCGGCATCGGGCCGTCCTGACGCCCTCAGGCTGATCGGTTTCGCCTCGATGGCGGTGCCGATCGCGGGCGCCGGGCTGCCGCTCGCTTTGTTCGTGCCGCAGCTTTACGCCACGCATTTCGGCATATCGCTCGCGACGATCGGCTTCATCTTCCTGCTCGGCCGGCTCTGGGACGTCGCCTCGGACCCGATCGTCGGGGTGCTGAGCGACCGCACGCGCAGTCGCTTCGGGCGCAGGCGGCCCTGGATCGCCGCTGGCGGCGTGCTGTTCGGGTTGGGATCGGCGGCGCTGTTCTTCCCGCCGGCGGCCCTGGTCGGGCCAGCTTATCTCGGCCTTGTCCTGTTCGTCTTCTATCTCGGCTGGACGATGATCCAGGTGCCTTTCTCGGCGTGGGCCGGGGAGATCGACCGGGATTATCACGGCCGCACCCGCGTGGTGACATACCAGCTCACCCTGCAATCGATCGGCCTGCTTCTGGTGCTGATCCTGCCGACCCTGCTCGATCAGGTCCGGCCGGGTGACGCGGCGCTGAAGCTCCAGGTCGTCGGCGGCTTCATCCTGGCGACGCTGGTGCCGGCGCTTGTCGCCAGCCTGCTCGCCTTCCGCGAGGCGCCGCCACCCGTGAGCCAAAAGGCGCGGGTCGGTTTCTGGCCGACCACGAAGATCGTCCTCTCGGACCGCCTGCTGCTGCGCGTGCTCGCATCGGATGTCGCGGTGACGGCCGGGCAGAGCATCCGCGCCGGGCTGATCATATTCTTCGCGGTCAATTATATGCGCCTGCCGGCCTGGGCGAGCGGGCTT
>Ga0207703_10001557_pt1 | contig 20784 bp, 18 predicted proteins | sample KBSSwiS12_FD_184304 | JGI IMG/M metagenome (GOLD analysis project Ga0207703, IMG submission 184304) | Switchgrass rhizosphere microbial communities from Kellogg Biological Station, Michigan, USA - KBS Switchgrass S1-2 (SPAdes) (version 2) | ecosystem: Host-associated > Plants > Roots >...
TCATCCAGTGCCTCGATTTAGCTCCTACCGGAAAAGGGCTGCTCGATGGCCTGACCTTTGCGGTGAAGGACAACATCGATATCGCAGGCATGGTCACCGGCTGCGGCAATCCGACTTGGGCAGCCACGCATCCTCCTGCCGCTATGTACGCCGTGGTGGTCGATGTGCTGCTCAGCTCGGGTGCGCGTTGTTTGGGCAAAGTGATCCTGGATGAATTCGCGTTCAGTCTCGTCGGCGAGAATCACTTTTACGGCACGCCGCTCAATCCCAAGGCGCCGGATCGCATTCCCGGCGGCTCATCCTCCGGATCGGCCTCGGCCGTGGCTTCAGGTGAAGTCGATTTCGCGCTGGGGACCGACACCGGCGGTTCCGTGCGTGTGCCCGCTGCGAATTGCGGACTCTACGGCTTGCGTCCGACATGGGGCCGCTCCTCGATGGCCGGCGTGCAAGCCCTCGCCCCTTCCTTCGATACCGTGGGCATTCTGGCGCGCGACCCCCAAGTGCTGGGCCGCGTTGCGGCTTGCCTATCGCCAATGGAAAACTCGACCCCCATCGACACCGTTCTCGTCTTGGAAGAAGCTTGGGCTCTGGCCGACGAGGATATCCGCGCCGAACTTCCCAAGATGATTGTGCAGATGAAACAAGCCGGGTTGGAAATCAAAACCATTCGCCTGTCTTCCCTATTCGACGACGAACTGGGCACCGATATCATGGCCTGGAAACAACTCTATTCCTCTATCCAATGGCCCGAGATCATGAGCGTCTTCGGTGGTTGGCTGAATCAGACCAAGCCCGAAATCGGTCCCAAAATTGCGAAGAATTTTGAATTGGTCAAAAGCTACGACCGCTCTCATATGGCGAAGGATGTGCGGCGTCGCGAAGCAGCGAGAGATCGCCTCTGCTCCTTTTTACAATCCGGCACGGCGCTGTGTATCCCGACCACCTCCAGCCCGCCGCCGTTGCTTGGAAAGGTCGATTACAATCGCGCCGGAAGTGGATACCTCGTCAAGGCGCTTTCCTTGACGGCGATTGCAGGAATCGGCGGTCTTCCGCAGATCAGCTTGCCGTGGTCCACGGCTGTGGGACTACCAATAGGTCTTTCGCTTATCGGCGCGCCCGATGCGGACCTCTCGCTGATTGCAGCTGCGGAAATTATTCAGTCGTAGGCGCGCGACCGAGCAGATTTTTGACCGCCATCGCGGGAGGCACGCCGTCATAAAGCACCGCATGAAGCTGCGTCACAATCGGCTTCGAATTGGCGGGGATCGTCGTATTAAGATGCACCGAAAGCGTGGTGGGCAACCCTTCGCAAACGCCGCCCAGTTTGGGTAAAATCTGTTCCACTGTGTAGCCCTGGCCCAGCAACGTCCCTAAGCGAAAATTACGGCTCTGTTCGCTCGTTGCCGTCAGCATCAGATCACCAATACCGCTCAGGCCGGAAAACGTCTCCGCCTTCGCCCCGGCCTGAACGCCGATGCGCGTCATTTCCGCCAGGCAACGGGTTAGCAAGCCCGCCAACGAATTCTGCCCGAGCTTCAACCCGTGACAAGCGCCGCCGGCAATCGCGTAAATATTCTTCAACGCCCCGCCGAGCTCCACGCCGATCAAATCGGACGAGCAGTAGGTGCGGAAATTCGGCTGATGCAACACCGCCTGAAATTGTTTCGCGAGCGCTTCGTCCTTTGCGGCGATCGCGCAGGTAGCGGGAAGTCCCGCGGCAATTTCGGAAGCAAAAGTCGGGCCGGAAAGCGCCGCCACGCGCGGCTCATTCCAGACTTCGCTGATGATCTCGCTCACGCGCGCGCCGGTCTGGATTTCCAATCCCTTGCAAAGACTCAGCACCGGCACGTCCAGATGCGGAAATTTCGCCAGCGTCTCCCGCACGTGCTGCACCGGCACGGCGATCAATACGTAGTCCGGTTTCACCGCAGGCCATTGCGTGTCGTTATGAGAAGCGAAGTGAACCTGATGACCCAAGCGTTCCACCACTTGGCCGATGGCTTTTCCCCATGCCCCGTGTCCTAGAATGATAATGGTCATGGTGCGCTCTTTTTCGACCCGAACGAGATCTTCGATTCCGTCCCGGCCCGTAACCGTTGAATATTGGCGCGATGCCGCCAGACGGCAAGCCCCCCGGCCAGGAGCGCCAGGCCGAAATAAATCCAGTTACCCCAATAAAACCACAGCGCCGCCGGTGCCAGGGAGACCGCAGCGAGGATGGAGCCAATCGAAACCGTACGGGTCGCCAGCGTGGCCACGATCCAGAGCGAAAGGGAAACGGCCAGCACCCAGGGCATCAGCGCCCCAAGCATGCCCGCTGAAGTAGCGATGCCCTTACCGCCCTTGAATCCCAGCCATGGCGTGTAGTTATGCCCCAGAATCGCCGCGATTCCACATGCGACGAGCAGGAGCGTCACGGTCCAGGAATTCGAGTCCGGGAAGGAAAGTGTCCTCACCAGATAAAGCGGCAGAAAGCCCTTGAGAAAATCGCAGATAAACGCGGCCAGCCCATAATTGCGACCCAGCACGCGCCAGACGTTGGTTGCCCCGATGTTGCCACTGCCATGTTGACGGATATCGATGCCCCGGGATTTCCCGATCAGATAACCGGTCGGAATCGATCCCACCAAATAAAAGAACACCGGCCAAAGCCATTGAAAAGTGTTCGGAATCATTCCGTGTTCATTAGGATACCGCGCTCAGGCGGCAAGCAGATTCCCAAAGTTTTTTCACGTTAAGCTTAGGAAGCCTTAATCGAAGAAGCTGTTTTCTCCTAAAAAAGTGTTTTTAGCGCGAGCGACACTGTCTATGGTTTGGGGCGCATGAAGATCGCCATCCTCCACTATTCCGCCTGGCCGGAGATGGGCGGCGTGCAGAATGTCATTCGCGATCAAGCCGTCATGCTGCTCAAGGCTGGGCACGAAGTGAAAGTCCTCACCGGTGCCGGCATCGATTCCGGGGAGGGCTACCAGTTCGTTCTCATGCCGGAACTCGCACCCGATTTTGAACTGAACAAAAGCGTGAACGCTGTGCTGCTGCGCGGCCAGTCCGACCAGAATTTCAGCCAATACCGTTCGGTCCTCGTGGAGGCGTTGAAGAAGGAACTGACGGGTGTCGATGTGACCCTCGTTCACAACGTCTTCACCATGCACCTCAACCTGGCCCTGACGCGTGCGCTGCATGATCTCGCGCCTCAGCACAAGATGGTCGCGTGGACGCATGACCTCACCGCCACCAATACCGATTTCGCTCTGCCCAATCCTACCCAGCCGCCATGGAATCTGGTTCGCACGAGCTGTCCCGGCGTGACCTACGTCGCGACTTCCGACCTGCGCGCCAAGGAACTCAAGGCCAGCCTGAAACCGCCGGTCGAGGCCAAGGTCATTCCCAACATGATCGATCCCGCGCGCCTCTTCATGTTGACCAATGAAATGCGGGAATCGCTCGTTTCGGTGGGCCTACCCTGGCGTGATTTTATTTTCTTCCTGCCCGCCCCCATCATGGTGCGCAAGAACATCGACTTCGCCATCAGCGTTATCAGCAAGCTCATGGAGATGGAGCGGAATCCTCTTCTTTTTATCACCGGCGCCAAGGTGACAAACAGCCCCGCCTCGGAGCACTACGGCACGTTCCTGCGGCAATCGCTCCCGGCGGAATTGCAGACCCATGTCGTCTTTGTCAGCGACTTTTTTGAAGTCCAGGACGATACGATGCGCGATCTCTATCTCCTCTCGGATTGCCTGCTCTTCCCCTCCAAGCAGGAAGGATTTGGTCTCCCCGTTATCGAGGCGGCGCTCTATCGCCTGCCGGTCTGGTGCCAGGATATCCCCGCGTTCCGCGCCCTGGGTGGTGATGGATCTTTCGTGCTTAACGATCTGGCCAAACTTCCCGAGGCCGTCAAGTGGCTGGAAGCCCAACCTACTTATCGCCAGCAGCGCCAATGCCGCCGTCTTTTTGATCCGAACAATGTTTACCGCGAATACTACGAGGGATTTCTCGCCTCGTTCGTCGCAAAATAATTTATGATCCAGGAAATTCCCTTCGCCGGTTGGAAACGCAATCTGCGAATCCAAGGCCCTACCACGGAACTTGTCATCACCCTTGATGTCGGGCCACGCATCCTGCGCTACGCCTTCCCCGGCGCGCCCAACATGTTTGTCGAAATGCTGGAGCAACTTGGTGGCTCGGGCGAGAGCGAGTGGATGATTCGCGGTGGCCATCGATTCTGGACCGCCCCAGAAGCCGACCACTCTTACGAGCTGGACAACGTTCCCGTCGATTACAAAAAGATCGGGGATACCGGCGCGGAAATTTCCTCGCCCGTCAGCCCCTTCGGTTTTCAGAAAACCCTGCGAGTGGAGTTGCTGAAGGACGAGGTCGTGCGCGTGACGCATCTCCTGACCAATACCGGAAAGAAGTCGCTCGATGTCACGCCCTGGGCTCTGTCGGTCATGGCGGCGGGTGGCACGGCGATCATTCCCCAGCCCCGACTCGATATCCATCCCACCGAATTTCCTGAGGACCGCAATGCCAATCCCGAGGACTATCTTCCCAATCGAGAGTTGATCCTCTGGCCCTTCACCAACCTCACCGATGGCCGCTTTGTTTACAGTGAGCACTTCCTTCGTGTCGCCCAGGATACGAAAAAAATGGCCACCAAAATTGGCCTCAAGCTCCCTACCGGCTGGGTCGCGTATCAGAACGGCGATTATGTCTTCGCCAAGCATCTGACATACGATCCCGCGAAGCCCTATCCCGATCGCGGCTCCAACTTCGAGCTCTTCACCAACGTCAAAATCCTCGAGCTCGAATCGCTGGCCCCCTCCGAGCCTCTCAACCCCGGCGACATCCGCACGCACGTCGAGCATTGGGTCCTCCGTAAAACGAGCACAAATCTAGAGGACGAAGAAGCTGCAACGAAGTTCTTCGCTGAATTGCCCGCGATTTGAATTTACCGCAAACCGATTGTTGACGAGAGGATCGAAAAAAGGACAACAAATTGTGCAAAAGCCCCATGCAAAAAAGTTAGAGCTCGTTTTTATTGCATTTTTAGGGGCGCTTTCAATGACAGTTGCTCAAGCTTGCTATAAAGCTATTCGTCATTCAGGCGGTTGATGAGCTGGCGGAGGAAGCCGTAGTGGATGCGGTTGAAGGTCAGGCAAAGACGCGGTAGCTCGGCGATTTCCGGTTCGTTGGCTTCCTGGGGTAGGGCGTCGCGCTGGAACATTTCGCCGGCGGGCTGAATGATGCTGAGAAATTTTTCGCGCAGATCGGCCAGCTTCGAGTCGCTGATCTTTCGCTGAAGGCGAATGACCAGATATTGGCCCACGAAACGGTAGGAGTGGAAATTATGGTAGAACTTGAGGATTTCGTTGCGGGCGACTTCGATATTGTCGGTTAATTTGATGAGGTCGAAGTCTTCCGCGGAAATCAATTTGTGCGCCATCAGGTGCTCGCCGACATAATCAAGAAAGTGTTTCCAGAAAGTGCCGCCCGGCTCGTCCACCAGCACCATCGGGATGAGGCGCGCTTTGCCGGTCTGTAGCAAGGTCAGTACTTCCATCGCCTCGTCCATCGTACCGAAGCCGCCCGGAAATGCCGCAACGGCGCTGGCTTCGCGTAGAAAGGTGAGTTTGCGGGTGAAGAAATAGCGGAAGGTGACGAGCTTCGTGTCGTAGCGAATCACTTCATTCGCGTGTTGCTCGAAGGGCAGCATGATGTTAAGGCCAAAGCTTCGCTTCGCTCCCGCGCCTTCCTGCGCAGCCTGCATGATGCCGGGGCCGGCGCCGGTGATGGCCATGTAACCGTTATCGGCCATGAGTTGCGCGAACTCTTTTGCACTTTCATACGCTCCGGATGGAGGATGGATGCGGGCCGAGCCGAAAATGCAGATTTTTTTGACACCACGATAAGGCGCAAAGACTTTCTGCGCATAACGCAACTCCGCGAGGGACCGCTTGAAGAGAACCATGTCGCTGGAACAAGGGTCCTGTTGGGAGAGCTTGTAGAGCGAGGCGATCATCTCCGCGAAGTCGTTGGAGAAATCCGGTGTTTTCCAGCTTGCGACGAGGTTCAGAATAGCCTCGTTAATGCCGGAGTCCTCCGTAAGTCGGAGGCTGCTTTTTTTGGCGGTCATGTAAAGATCAGGGTTTTCACCCGTCCTCAAACTGGCAAGCTTTAGGTTGAATGGCAAAACTTCTCGATCTTCTGAATGAGCGCGTCGTCCTCGGCGATGGCGCCACCGGTACGTATTTGTACGAATTGGGGGTGCCGTTGAATCATTGCCTGGAAGAGCTGAACCTGACTCGCCCTGAGTTGCTGACCCGCGTTTACCAGGAGTACGCCGATGCCGGAGCGCAGGTGATCGAGACCAACAGCTTTGGCGCGAATCGTCTCCGGCTTGCCCGCTACGGCTTGGAGCATCAGGTCAGCGAGATCAACTGGCGCGCGGCCCAAGTGGCGAAGGATGCCGTCAAGGGGCGCGATGTCTTTGTGGGAGGATCGGTGGGACCGCTTTCGCTTCGCCCGGCCGATGGCGAGATTTCTGCAAACGATAAAAAGGAGTTATTCCGCGAGCAAATAGGAGCACTTCTCGATGGGGGCTGTAATCTGATTTTCCTCGAGACATTCACGGCGCTGGATGAATTGCTTCTCGCGCTTAATGCCTTTCAAAACCTGACGAATATTCCGGTCGTGACGTCGCTCGGCGTCAGCGAAGAGGACCGGTTGGCTTCGGGCGAAACGTTTGTTGAGGCCGTTAAAATTTTACGGGCTGAAGGCGCGAATATTATCGGCATCAACGGTACGTGCGGACCCCAGGCCTGCCTGCATCTTCTTTCCAAGATCGATGTGGGGGTTGATGACCTGATCTCGGTTTATCCCAACGCGGGAAAGCCTGAGTTTTACGAAGGTCGCTTTAATTATGCAGCCAGTGCGGAATATTTTGCCGCCACGCTTCCCAGCCTTGTGGAGCAGGGCGCGCGGTTGATCGGCGGCGATTACGGGACGCGTCCGGAGCACATCGCGGCCATGGCGCGGGTTGTTCGAGAACTTAAGCCGGTCAAGGTGAAGAAAGCTTCGACTGCGACGCAACGTGCGCGTATCGAGACATCCGAGTCTGCGATCAAGTCAGCGCCCCGCGAAGAAGAAATCTCCATTCTGGACCAGCTCAAGCAGCGCACGGTCTCGATCGTGGAGCTCGATTCGCCCAAGACCCTTTCGATGGACAAATTTCTCACGGGAGCGAAGGCGCTCAAGGATGCGGGTGCCGCGGCCGTGACGTTGGCCGATAACTCGCTCGCCATTCTTCGCGTCAGCAACTTTGCTGCGGCGATTCGTGTTCGCGAGGAGGTGGGGCTTACTTCGTTGATCCACCTGGCCTGCCGGGACCGCAATCTCCTCGGCTTGCAGTCGGAGATCATGGGACTGGGCACGCTCGGTTTCCGCCATGTTCTGGCCTTGACCGGCGATCCGGCGAAGGTGGGCGATCACCCCGGGGCGACTTCCGTCTACGATCTTAATTCCGTGGGACTGATCAAATTGCTGGCGGGTATGAATCGCGGCGTCAATGCCGTGGGGCGTCCCCTGAACGGCCAAACCAAGTTTATCATCGGGTGCGCTTTCAATCCGAATGCGGTGAATTTCGATTCGCAGGTGAAGAAGCTCGAAAGCAAACTCGCCGCCGGGGCGCAATATGTGATGACTCAGCCGGTCTTCGATCTCGATCTGGCGCGCAAGACGGTTGAAAAACTGAAGCCGCTCGGTGTACCGGTCTTTCTCGGGGTCATGCCCCTGCTTAGTTCGCGCAACGCCGAGTTCCTGCATAACGAAGTTCCCGGAATCAAGATAGCCGATCCTTTGCGTGAGAAGCTCCGTTCATGCTCAGATGATTCCGCTGCCGTCAAAATCGGGCTGGAGGTCGCCCGTGAGGTGCGTGACGTCGCCTTGGAGGCTTTCAACGGCGTCTATCTCATCACGCCGTTCCTTCGCTACGAAGTCAGCGTCGAGTTGCTGGCTTAATGAGACTTGGCGGGGGGCGGGGCTGGCTTGGAGTCTGCCTGGTTGTGAACGGTCGTTGAGGTTTCCGTAACCGGTTGCTGAACGGAATTGTTGGGTGCATCGCCACTGGCTTTGGGGCCAGCCGTGTATCCCACACCACGCCATTTTCCGTCTTCAAAACGCAAAATGACCATTTCCATGGCCTGGGGCAGTTTTTTGAAGGAGGTATTGTAGGAAATGACCATGCATTCTCCATTGAGACCCTGGATTCCGTTGGGCTGGTAGAGATGTTTGTCTTCCGTTCGACTGACAAGTTCTCCCCATACTGGGCGCATCGACTTGAGGACGAGGGTCCATTTATCCTGGTTCACCGTCTGATGAAGGCCGTCTCCAGCCGCAATATAGCTATTCGCGTACTGGCCGTTATCGATGAGAGATAGCCACGCATTTGCAGCGGGTCGCGCCGAGCTAATGGGGTCGTCGGTTGCCGCTGAACTTTTTGGAATCGCAACGAAAAGAAGACTGCAAGCGATGAAGGAGATCAGGCGACGATGAACCGCTGGGAATAAGAATTTCATCTTTTTTTGCGAGAAAGGACTATTTGCTTATAGCCATCGGGGCCGGTTTTGGGAATGTCATTTTCTGACTCCTTCCTCTTTTACATGATCCTGACCAATTTAACCCGGGCCAATGAGATTGGCGCGAATTCCTACCTGCTCGATTTCGGGGAGGATGGACGTGTCGTGCTCGATGCCGGAATGCATCCCCGCGGCGAGGGAATCCAGGGACTTCCTCAACTGGAGAAGATGAAGTTCGATTCGGTCGATACGATTTTGGTGAGCCACGCTCATCACGATCACACCGGTGCATTGCCATTGTTAATGCGGGATCATCCCAGTGCCCGCGTTTTCATGAGCGAGGCGACCTACTACCTATCCGAACCGTTGCTGCACAATTCCGTCCAGGTCATGCTCAAGCAGAAGGCGGAGAAGGGTATCGTCGAGTTCCCCCTCTTCACCCATCGCGAGCTCGACCAGTTGGTGAAGGTGTGGCAGGCATGCGGACTGGAACGCGAATGGTCGCCCAACGGCTATCCCGATCCGGAAAACGAACCGCTCACGTTCACACTGCACGACGCCGGGCATATACTGGGTTCGGTGGGATTTTCCCTGCATCACCGCGGGCGGACGATTTTCTACACCGGCGACGTCAACTTTACCGAACAGACAATTTTGCGCGGGGCGGAGTTCCCCCGCGAGAACATCGATGTCCTGATCATCGAGACCACGCGCGGTGCCCAACCCAGGAAAGAAGGTTTCACGCGCGAGGGTGAAGTGGAGCACTTGAAGGAATCGATCCTGGCGACTTTTGCCAAGGGCGGCGCCGTTCTCATGCCGGTCTTCGCCATGGGCAAAACGCAGGAATTGCTGGCGCAATTGCATTTTCTCCAAAAGAGCCGCCAACTGCCGGAATCGCCCATCTATATTGGGGGGCTCGGGCGCTCCTTCTGCGAAATCTACGATCGACTGGCGGGCCGGACTCGCCGGAAATATCCGAAGCTGCAGATGCTCGACGACATTGCGCCGCAGGTCATGGATGGTCGCCGTGCCCGTGATTTCAGTCCGAAAAAGGGCCACATCTACCTGATCTCCTCCGGCATGATGACCGAGAACACGCTCTCCAATATCTTTGCGCAGGAATTTCTGGCGCACGAACGACACAGCATCTACTTCGTGGGCTATTGCGATCCCGAGTCGCCCGCCGGACTGTTACGCGCCACCAAGAGGGGTGATAACGTCACCCTCAATGCCGCCTACGGCCCACAACCGGTACGTTGTCCGGTCGATTATTTCGACTTCACTGCGCACGCCCAGCGGGAGGACCTGCTCAAATATATTCTCGAAGTCAGGCCCCGCGTCTGCGTCCTAGTTCATGGCGATCCGCCAGCACTCGCCTGGTTTCAGCAGGAACTGGCGGTTCAGGCCCCGGAAATAAAGGTTGTCATCCCACCGCCCGGTGAGGGGATTGAGCTCTAGAAACACCCATGCTGACCGACGGCTTTCTCTTTAATCATTCGATTTCCCTGTTTCAGGAATTTGACCAGCGCAGGCCACGGCACTATCCTCTCGATGTGTCTCCGAAAACCCGCCGTAACGTCACGCTAAGTGTTGAAGTCATTGAGGCGGCCAAACAGCGTGGCATGAGCGTGGGCGATTACGTCCTCCAGCTTCACCACAATCAGCGCTCGGCCCGAGTCGCCTACGTCGCCAGCATCTTTCGCGGTTTTGCTCTGCTCGAGATGGCGCGCGTTCCGATTGATCCCGCTTATTTCGAACTCGTCGAAGGTTGCATGAGCGAAACCGAAAGCCGGGAATTTCGCATCCTCGCCTCCAGTGGCGAGGACAACGCGCTTGTCCGTGCGGCAGCCAAACTACTCGGCGCCGATACGCGAACATCCGCCGTGCAGGCGCTTTTGCTCGCCGCATCCCGTTCTCAGGTTTTGCACGAAGGCTTCATCGAAGCGGCTCGTTTGCTCGAGGCCACCTACTATAGATAAATCCAATGACCGACCCTGCCACCTTAAAGAAAACTGCCCTCTTCGCCGCCCATCAAAAACTGGGAGCGCGCCTCGTCGATTTCGGCGGCTGGAACATGCCGGTCCAATATTCCGGCATCCTCGAGGAGCACAAAGCCGTGCGCGAAGCCGCCGGCGTCTTCGATATCTCCCACATGGGCGAGTTTTACGTCACCGGCAAGGGCGCACTCAATTTTCTCAACGGCCTGTTGACCAACGACGTCGCCAAGCTGGCGGATGGCCAGGGGCAGTACACGCTGATGCTCAATGAACTCGGCGGAGTAATCGATGATCTCATTCTCTATCGCTTCAACGAAACAGAATTCTTCCTCGTCGTAAACGCCTCGAAGATTGACGAGGACCGCGAATGGGTCTTGAAGCATCTGCCGAAGGACGTGAATTTTTCGGACAAAAGCGAGATGATGAGCGCAGTTGCGTTGCAGGGCCCCAAGGCGGTCGAAATCGCGCGGGCTTTTTTCGGCCCGGGCTGGCCGGAACCCAAACGAAACGAAATCACGAAGTACTCTTGTAATTGTCAGGAAATTCTTACCGCCCGCACGGGCTATACTGGCGAAGATGGCCTGGAGCTTTTCTTCCCGAGCGAAGTAGCCGAGAACTTTCTTTTCGCCCTTCTCGAAGCTGGAAAGTCTTTCGGTCTCAAACCCTGTGGCTTGGGCGCGCGCGATACGCTGCGTCTCGAAGCCTGCCTGCCCCTCAATGGCAACGATCTTTCCGATAAACGTACCCCGCTTGATGCCGGACTTGGTTTCTTCGTCTCCTTGGCGAAAGAAGCCTCATTTCCTGGCAAGGATGTTCTCCAGCTCCAAAAAAGCGAAGGTCTCAAGGAGAAGCTCGTTGCCTTTCGTCTCAAGGAAAAAGGCCCGCCACCACGTCCTCATTACCTCGTCTTTCAGGGCGCAAACCAGGTGGGCGAAGTTTGCAGCGGCGCACCATCCCCGACGTTGGGATACGGCATCGGCCTTGCTTATGTGAAGGCGGACTGTACGGAACCAGGAACCTCGCTTGAATTGGAAGTCCGGGGCACGCGAGTCCCGGTGGAAGTGGTTAAAAAGCCCTTTTACAAACGAGCGCAATAACGCCAGCATTTGACCTCGCCATGAGCAATATTCCCGAACAACTTCGTTACGCCGCCTCGCATGAATGGATCAAAGTGGAGGACGGTGTCGGTACCGTCGGCATTACCGATCACGCGCAAAGCGAACTCAGCGACGTCGTCTATGTGGATCTCCCCAAGGTCGGCGTCAAAGTCGTCGCTGGCGCCACGGTCGCCGTGATCGAATCGGTCAAGGCTGCCTCCGATATCTACTCGCCCGTCAGCGGCGAAATCATCGAAACCAATGCCGACCTCGTCAAAAAGCCCGAGCTGGTCAATCAGGACTCGTATGGCGCGGCATGGCTTTACAAAATCAAACTCTCGTCGCCGGACGAACTCAACGCGCTGAAGGATGCCGCCGGGTACAAGGCGCAAATCGGAGAGTAGACGGCCAGGAATTGTCCCATGTCGTTCCGGACCTTTTTCCTCGCTTTCGTCAGCCTGACCGCTGTTTGTTCAGCGAAAGACTTTGAGCCCTTCGCGGGGGCGCAACCGCTGGCCGTTCTCTTGCAGGAGAAGCCCTGGGCGCCGATCATGGGCGCGGAAACGCCGCGTATCGTCATCTATTCGAATGGCGACGTTGTTTACTCCCGTGGTTCCGGAGACGATCAGGTCTACTTCTTTGCGGAGATGAGTTTTCCGGTTCTCTCCACCGTAACCGAGCATCTGGCGCCTCTGACTCAGGTGACGAACTTGAAGCCGAGATACAGCGTGACCAGCGCGACCGATCAGGGCGCCGCACTCTTTTATCTGCATGTGAACGGAAAAGAGGTCGTGACATCGGTTTACGGTCTGGGTCCGGAAGACGACAACGGCGGACCCAAAGCGCGATCATTGAGCAAGCTTCCGCCTGAACTTCGCGAACTCTACCATTATCTCCTGACCGTCGATTTCAGCGAGAATCGCCCATGGCATTCCGCTTATGCCGAGGCGATGATTTTTCCCGTGGATGATGTTTCCGGAGGCGTGCTCCACTGGCCCAAAGCGTGGCCTGACCTTAAATCGGATCGTGTCATCAAACGCAAGGAAGGTTACTCGATTTTCCTCGATGGCTCCATGCGCGAGGAACTGAAGGTGTTTCTCTCGAACGAGAAAAAAGACGGTGGGGTCGAGATCAACGGTAGGAACTGGAGTGTCGCTTCTCGTTCCGTATTCCCGAGCGAACCTATTTGGAGAAAAGCCTTCTCCAGTCTCGAAGATAATTAGGCGGAAAGCTCCGGACCACTGGAAACCGTCCAAATGCGGTCTTCTGTAATAAAAGCTCCCAGCTTTTGATCGTGCGCTTCGTGCGGTACCGCAGGCACACGCTGGCAATCGAACATGATTCCCAATCGCGGCAGACCGGTGGGAGCCTGCCCCAGAAAGTAATCGTAAAAGCCGCCGCCGCGTCCCAGTCGAAATCCTTGGTGATCGAAGGCGAGGCCGGGAATAAAGGCGCAGTCGATTTCCTCCACGCGCAGACGTGGACATTTCAGTGGATCCGGTTCGCGCAGGCCAAAAGGTCCGGGAAGGACGACATCATCCCAGGAAGACACATTATGCCAGTCAAGTTGCGGTCCCGACTTGTGCTTGATCATCAGTGGCAGTGCGACCCGTTTGCCCTCGGCCCAGGCTTCCTCGATCAGCAATCGAACATCCGGTTCCGAGGGCAGGGGGGAAAAGAGCGCCACGCAACGGGCCTTTTTAAACTCAGGCAAATGCCCGGCCGTCTGGCAAATGACCAGGGAGGCTTCCGCGTGAAGGCCTGCATCCAGCGCACGAAGTCGGTTTCGCATGGTGCGGCGTAACTCCTCCTTGGAGGTCTGCATGCCGGGGTTGGATGAAAAATCGCGTTCCATTATAAATTCTTCGAGGCAGGATATGGTTGCAGCCGTGCCAGTCTGATGCACGTTGATAAACATGGCTTTACCCAAACGGAAGAAAGAAAAGAAAAAGGCCACGCGTTGGTACGAGCGCAACTTCATCACCGAAGTCCTCATTCCCTCCTTTTTTGTCCGCAAGAGCGGGGTCGAGAATCGGCCCGTTTTCCCCTCGCTGAAAAAAGGCGAGATTGGAATCACCTGGATCGGCCATGCGTCCTTCCTGATTCAGACACCGAAGCATAATATCCTTATCGATCCGAACTGGGCCAACTGGCTCATCGTCATCAAGCGGCTGAAACGCGCGGGACTGGCCATTGATGATCTACCCAACATCGATCTGGTTCTGATCACGCACGCCCACTTCGATCATCTTAACCGGCGCACCTTAAGAGCCGTGGCCTCACGTCAGGCGATCGTTGTTCCGTCCGGGGTAACCAACCTCGTGCACGACCTCGGTTTTGAACACGTGCATGAAATGAACTGGTGGGACGAGTGGACTTATCGCGATCTCAAGATCACGTTCACACCCGCCAAGCATTGGGGCGCGCGCGTCCTGCATGATCGTCATCGTGGTTACGGTGGTTTCGTCATCGAATATGAGGGCCGACAGGTCTATCACTGTGGCGACTCGACTTATTTCTCCGGCTTTCGCGAGATCGGCCGCCGCCTCGCGCCAGAAATCGCGCTCCTCCCCATCGGGGCCTATGAGCCGCCGTCGTTCCGCGATGTCCACATGGGCCCGGAGCAAGCCGTCCAGGCCTTCCACGAGCTAAAATCCAAGACGTTCGTCCCCATGCATTTCGGCACCTACCGCCTCAGCTACGAGCCCATGCATGAGCCCGCCCAACGTCTGATGCTGGCCGGAAGCAAGGAAGGCTGCCTGCAAAACATCCGCTTCCTCGTCGAAGGCATGCCGCAGGTGTTTTGATTTTTGCATTTAATCAGATGCTGGAAAAACGGCGGCCCCTCTGATTAAATTATCCCATGTCGATGATCGCTTTTGTAGCCAACTACGAGGACCTTTCCACAGACAAGGGATATCAGTTCAAGTTTCACTGCGATAAATGCGGGAACGGATTTGTTTCCGGTTACGAAGCCAACACGCTCGGAACGGCCGCCGGCCTGATCGAAGCCGCGGGAAATCTCTTTGGCGGCATTCTCGGCAAGGTCGGAGAAACGACCTTCGAGGTACAGCGCGCGATCGGCGGCCCCGCCCACGATGCCGCCTTGAAGAAAGCTGTCGAGGAGGGGAAGCAACACTTCCACCAGTGTACCCGCTGCGGAAAATGGGTCTGTCCCGAGGTCTGCTGGAATGGTCAGGTGGGACTCTGCGAAGGGTGTGCACCCAATGCGGAAGAGGAGATGGCTGCGCAACAGGCCTTGGCTACCTCTGAGCAAATCCAGGCCAAGACACGGGAGCAGGACTACACGTCCAAGATGGATTTCAAGACGGTCCACAGCCTGAACAAGACGATCTGTGCCAAGTGTTCAGCTGAGTTGCCGGAAGGGGCCAAGTTCTGTGGCGAATGCGGAACTCCGGTGGCCGCAACCGCAAAGCCCTTCTGTGCGGGTTGCGGCACGGAACTGCACGGGGCCAAGTTTTGTCCCCAATGCGGAAAAGCGGCAGCCTAGGAAAGGTAGCCGTCGCACTCCGTGCGACGGTAGCTTGAATCTGATTAAGCGCGACCGAGGTACTTACCGTCCGTCGTACTGATCTTGACCAGTTCGCCTTCCTTGATGAAGAGCGGGACCTGGACCTGCAGGCCGGTTTCGAGCGTGGCCATTTTCTGGACGTTGTTCGCGGAGTCACCACGAACGCCTTCCGCGGACTCGGTGATCTTGAGCGTCACGGTGGCGGGCGGTTCGATATCGGCGGCCTTGTCGTCCGTGAAGATGACTTCGCAAGGAAGGTTCTCGGTCAGATAGTCTTTGACCTTGCCGACGAAATCTTCCTGAAAAACGATATCGTCGTAGGTGACGGGATCAAGGAAGTGATAACCGGAATTGTCCTTATAGCTGAACTCGTACTTCTTGCGGCTCATCGGCACGATTTCGAGCGATTCATTGGAGTTGAAGCGCTGGACGAAGGATTTGCCCGTACGCATGCTGCGGAGAGTGCCTTGCACGAAGGCGCGCAAGTTGCCAGGGGTGCGGTGCTGGGTTTCGAGCACCATACAAATATCGCCATTCCATTTGATGGCCTGTCCTTTTCCGAGTTCGTTCGCGTTAACGTTTGCCATAAGAGTAAATTTTAAATTGCTCCGGACCTCATGTACCGGAAGAGCGAGCCTAGCAAAAAATGTATTGGAGACAAGCGCGGAGTCGATACATCGTACGAGCAAGTCTTAGGTAGCCGTCGCACTCCGTGCGACGGACTCGGTGAGAATGGATTTACTGAGCGATACTCACCGTTTAATCTTCCGTCGCACGGAGTGCGACGGCTACCTAGGACGTCCGCACGAATCGTTTCCCGGGTAGTTGCTTCACCAGTTTTTTCATCTCGAGGCGGAGCAGGGTGGAGGAGACAGCCCCGGAGGCCATGCCGGTGCGTTGGGTGATGGAGTCGATCGGGGTTTCATCCAGCTCGATGGCGGCGAAAACTTTTTCCTCGTCGCCGGTCAGGTTGGCGGGCAGGGGACGTGGGGTGGAGACGCTCTCGCGGGGGATGAGGAATTCGAGTTCGGCCAAAATGTCTTCCACGCCCTCGACCAGCTTGGCTCCGTCCTTGATCAACTGGTGACAGCCTTGCGCGAGCGGATTATCAATCCGGCCCGGCACGGCGAAAACCTGTCGGCCTTGATCGAGCGCCTGCCGCGCGGTGATGAGGGCGCCGCTTTGTCGTCCAGCCTCGATGACGAGGACACCGAAGCTCAGGCCGCTGACGATCCGATTGCGCATGGGGAAGGTCCGCTTGTCCGGTGAGGTGCCGAGCGGCAATTCGCTGATGAGACAGCCGTCGGATTCGACGATCTTGGCTGCGAGGGCGTCGTTTTCCGGCGGATACATTTGATCGAGCCCGCAGCCGAGTGCGGCCCACGTCGTGCCCTTCGCGGCCAGCGCGCCGAGATGGGCGGAGGTGTCGATGCCGCGAGCGAGGCCGGAAATCACCGGCACGCCCGCGTAGGCGAGCTGGTAGCCGAGCTTCTTGGCCATCTCGAGGCCGTAATGGCTGGTCTCGCGCGAGCCGACCACGGCGACGCCGCGAGGCCAGGTCTCGGGAATCTTGCCCTTCACGTAGAGGACCATCGGGGGATCGTAAATTTCCCGCAGGCCCGAGGGGTAGGCTTCATCGGCCATAGTGAGGATAGTCAGGCCCAATTCCTCGGCCCACTTGCGTTCCTTATCGGGATTGGTCGTCTCTTTCCAGGAAACCAACTTTTCCACCAGCTCCTGCCCGATTCCCTCGACCGACCGCAAATCCGCGCCACGCGCCGTCAGCGCCAGGTCCAGCGATCCGAAGCGCTCGCGCAGCTTCTTCGCCTTCACTGGCCCGATGCCGTTGACGAGATTGAGGATGAAGTAGGCTTCGGATTCGGTCATAGATGGGCCTCCGTTTCGAGCCATCGGCAAATGAACTTGTGAAAAAAGAAAACAGCGGAGGCTGAAAAGGACAGGGCAATAAAAATTGCAAAAAAATGCACAAGTGTATCTGACAACCTTGTTTCAGAAGGCACTACTTTAGAAACTGCGATGTTCTCTAGATGAAGAGCATCAACTGTTGCCTTAATCTTATCCAAGTTCGTTTGTGAACCCGCAATCAAGAGCCTTGGTGGTTCTAGGTCTTGATCAATAAGTGATAGGCCAAGTGACACGATAAAGCACGCCAACAAAAAAGAGATCACATGTGTGCCCGTAATACGACACTGTTTCACATCAGATTTATTCATTTTCCTCCTCGTTCCCAAACTCCATTTGGGAACGCGCGTGCCCGCACAATTCTATTGTGCCTCTCCGCCTGAGCAACAGAGTTGCGCTGACAATTGCGTTCCCAAATGGAGTTTGGGAACGAGGGGAAGGGGAGGTGGAGGGGGCAACGGGACGAGCGCATCAGGTTGTGTAAAGCAGGTTGACCGCCTTTTCGACGAGGTTGGGGGGGAGTTCACAGCCGCTGATGGATTCGCCGATGTTTTTGAGGAGGACCCAGCGGTTCTGGCCGTCGGCGGCGACTTTTTTGTCGTTGCCGAGGGCACCGAGGATGTCGGCGCGGTCGATGTCGGGTTTCAGGTTGAGGGGCAGGCCGTTGGCAGTGAGGGCGACTTCGATCCGGTGGGCCTCGGCTTCGGGCAGGCCCGCCTGCCAGACGGAGAGCCAGGCGGCGGCGCGCATGCCGAGGGAAATGGCCTCGCCGTGCAGGTAGGTGTTGTAGCCGGTCGCCTTTTCGATGGCGTGGCCGATGGTGTGGCCGAAGTTGAGCAACGCGCGTTCGCCCTTGGTCTCGAATTCGTCGTTCTCGACGATCCGGGCCTTGATGGCGACGCAGGTCTCCACGATGGAATCGAGGTCCGTATCTTCGGGCTTCACGGTGGAGGTGACCCGGTTGAAAAGTTTCTTGTCGCGGATGGCGCCATACTTAATGACTTCGGCCATTCCGGCGGAAAATTCACGGGGAGGTAAAGTGGACAGCGTATCAAGATCGGCTACGACCAGCTTCGGTTGATGAAACGCCCCGACGAGATTCTTGCCTTCGGGCAGATTTACACCGGTTTTGCCGCCAACGGAGCTATCGACCATAGCGAGGAGCGTAGTGGGTACCTGGACGAAATTAATGCCGCGGAGGTAAGTTGCTGCGACGAAACCAGCGAGGTCGCCGATGACTCCACCTCCAAGCGCGATGACGGTACCCGAACGAGGGATTTTCATTTCGGAAAGTCTCCTGAGAAGAGAGCTAACTTGATCCATCGACTTGGAGGATTCACCCGATGGAACGCTGGAAAGGTGAACATTCGGGAGCGAATCCTGAATTTCACCTGACCAGTCGCGAAGATATCGATCGTTGATTACGGCGTACGGGCCACCTACTTGGGACGTCTGAAAAATGTCCGCGATATGGTTCCTTAATCCCCGCCCAATCAGCACGTCATAGGCGCGCGGTCCCAGATCAACGCGGACTTTGCGGTGGGGGGGCAGGCTGGGAGGGGTGTCGGACGGAGTTGTCATTTCACGATTTAATCATAATCGGCATAAGTTCGTTAGGCTTAAAGATCCTAAAAATCCAAAAAAGCTTAAAAAGATAAGCTGTTTAGGGTTTCTAAGGAGGAGGGTGGGAAAATTGGCGCGAAATAGAGTTTCGCGGGGTAGGGGCGTTCCCAAATGGAGTTTGGGAACGAGGAAAAGGCAGACTTAACTGATCCTTCGACAAGCTCAGGATGACGACCGAGGTAACCGTCGCACGGAGTGCGACGGCTACCTCGGAGCAAAGGTACGGCGGTTCCTTCGGCTTTGCTCAGGACAGGTGCCGACCACCGCTACAGCTGAGGATACGGCGTAAATCCTGCTTATATTCGTGAGTTGCTTCAAAATACCTAATCCGGGTACACTTTTGGCCGAAGTTTGAAATAACGTCGTATTCTTTTCATGTCCGAGCCCACTCTACCTTCCGTCCGTTCTGCCGGGATGCTCAAACAAATTGAGGCGGACCCGCTCAATCCTGATTCGTGGGAGGAGTTGGTCAAGAAGGTGCGTGGACAGAACGATCCGCTGAGCATCAAGAGCCTGGAGATTATCATCGAGGGCTTGAAACGGATGGCGGAACTCAAAAAGCAGGCGATTGAAAAACAACAGATACCGCCACAAATTTCCGGGCTTTCCAAGGCGATGTTTATGCGTCTGGCCAAGGCCTACAACAGCCCGACCCTGCTCAAGGAAGCGGGACTGATTTATCTGCGCGATCTTAATTTGCCTGATGTCGCTCTGCAGCATTTTGAGCGGTCGTTACGACTGGGCGGGCCCGAGAAGGAATTGCGTCCGCTGAGCGAGGCAGCCGCAGTCGCGGCCCAGCGACAACTGGCGATGTTAAGCGGGGAGGGCGCGGAACACTCTGGCATTGTCATGGCGCAGCACGCCAAGCCGATCGCGCCGAATATCATTCGCAAGACGGGCAAGCTGTTGATGCCTTCCAGGTTCAGTCACACCGGCTCGACGAAACTGACAGTTACGGCTTCCGTGGTAGAGCCGGTCGCACCCGAGCCTCTTCCCAAGACGACGGAGGAATGTTTGAGCGAGGCCGAGATTGCGATTAAGAACGGGCAACTGCTGCGCGCGCAGACGCTGCTTCGAAAAGCGGATGAAGATCCCGAGCGCAAATCGGTGATGTGGAAGGCGTGGACGGACCTCGGGCAGGCTGCCTATGAAGCGGGTGTTTCCGGGGTGGTTGAAACCGCGTTTCTTCAGGCCCTTGGGTATGATCCCGCGGACCTGGCTTCCCATTTCAATCTCGCTCTGGGTTATCACCTCAACGACAAATTTGAGCCGGCACTCGTGGAGTATCTCCGCGCGATTCAGGTAAATCCCCAGCATCCGAAAGTCTGGTGCAACCTGGGCGTGCTCTATTTCCAGATGGACCAGTACTCGCAGGCGGAAGGCGCCTTGCGCGAGGCGGTGAAGTATAATCCGGAATATACCCGCGCGTGGGACAATCTCGCGGCTGCGCTCGGTGCGCAGGACAAGCTTGATGACGCGCTCGTCGCCTGTAAAAAAGCGATCTCGTTGCGGCCCGATTATCCGGAAGCCTATTTCAAGATGGGGGTCATTTACTTCAGCCAGAACGATTGGCCGCAGGCGGTTGAGGAGTTCCAAAAGGCCGCCCAATTGCCCGCGCTAACGGCCTACGCGAGTTGTTTTGAAGCGATGGTCTATTCCCGGCTTGAACAGGCGGAGGCCGCGTCGGCCGCGGTGCACCGCGCGGTAAAGGCAGACCCCAAATGCGATATGCTCTGGATGGCGTGGAACGACCTCGGCCTGGCCTTTTTCTCCATCCACGATTACGCGGCGGCAGCGACAGCGTATGGCGAGGCGACGATGATCAAGCCGGACGAGCCGGAAGCATGGTTCAACTTGGGCGTCAGCTATCACCAGAGCGGAGATTTGCAGACCGCGCGTAATTCCTATCAGCAGGCGGTCGATTTGCGGGAAATGCAGCCGGGGGCGTGGCACAATCTCGGGATTGTCTGTGCGCAAATGAACGACTACGCGTCTGCCATCAAGGCTTTCAAACAAGAAGTGCATTGGGACCCCGA
>Ga0207703_10001561_pt1 | contig 20760 bp, 19 predicted proteins | sample KBSSwiS12_FD_184304 | JGI IMG/M metagenome (GOLD analysis project Ga0207703, IMG submission 184304) | Switchgrass rhizosphere microbial communities from Kellogg Biological Station, Michigan, USA - KBS Switchgrass S1-2 (SPAdes) (version 2) | ecosystem: Host-associated > Plants > Roots >...
GATGTTCACGTGCAGCGCGCACTGCGACGCGCACGGCGTCGACGCCCTTTCTAGGATGCGACTCCCTTCGACTGGAGAACCCGCCATGCCCTGGCGCAACGGCCCGCACGGACGGGCATCCGCAGGAGACGCCGACCGCGAACGCCTGCCGCGGGCGATCGCCGCCCGCCTGGCGCGCGCCGGCTGCATCGCCGCGGTGCCCGCTTCGACGACCGCGACCGCCGCTGCCAACCAGCCGCACCTCGCCGCGCGGCGAGCGCCGCCCGAGCGCTGGTCGCGCGAGGTCTTCGAGCTGATCGAATGGCGCCGTTTCGAGGCCGTCGTCGAGGCGCTGTTCGCGCAGGCCGGATTCGAGACCCGGTCGCAGACGCACGGCGCCGACGGCGGTGTCGACATCTGGCTCTATTCGATCAACCACGCCGACGGCGACGCCCCGGTCAGCATCGTCCAGTGCAAGCAGTGGATGCGGCACAAGGTCGGCGTCAAGGAGGTGCGCGAGCTGCGCGGCGTGATGGCGCAGCACGCGATCGTTCGCGGCCAGTTCGTGACGACCTCGGACTTCACCGCCGACGCGCGCGAGTTCGCCGAGGGCAACGGCATCGGCCTGCACGACGTCGATGGGCTGCTGCGCCTGATCGCGACGCGTCATCCGAAGCAGCAGGAAGCGCTGCTGCGCGTCGCCTTCGACGCCGAGTGGTGGCGGCCGACGTGCGCGAGCTGCGGCATCAAGCTCGTCGAGCGCACGGCACGGCAGAGCGGGCGCGCGTTCTGGGGCTGCGAGAACTTCGTGCGCGGTTGCAAGACGCAGATGCCGATGCGCTCCTAGCGCGCGCGGCGCGCGCGGCGGCGCCGACCGGCGCCGGTTGGGCCAGCGAAAGGTAATGTGAATCGTTCGCATTCGCAAGTGCTGCTAAGATCGGGCTCCCTCTTTTCAGGAGCCTCGATGAAGCCGCTTCTTTCCATCGCCGTCGTCGGCGCAGCCAGCATGCTCTCCCCCCACGCCTTCGCCAAGGCCGACTGCAAGGCCTATCCCAAGGCCGAGTGGATGGCCGAATCCGATGCCAAGGCCAAGATCCAGGCGCAGGGCTACACCATCAGCAAGTTCAAGGTCGACGGCAACTGCTACGAGATCTACGGCAAGAACAAGGACGGCAAGAAGGTCGAGATCTACTACGACGCGAAGACGCTCGAGCCGGTCAAGACCGAGATCGAAAAATAGGAGATGCCGGGGTCCCTGGCGCGGCAGACCGGTCGCGACGGCCGCGTCGTCGCATGGGACTCGGCCGTTCGCGTTCTGCACTGGTCGCTCGCGGCGCTGGTGCTGTTCGATCTCTACCTTGACGACGGCGGCTGGCTGCATCGCACGATCGGCTACGCCGCCGCCGGCGTCGTCGGCGCGCGCTGGCTGTGGGCGCTGCTCGCCGGGGGCACGGCCGGCTTCGCGACGCTGAGGCCTTCGCTGCGCGGAACGCTGTCGTTCCTGCGCCTCGGCGCGCCACGCACGCCGGGGCACGACCCGCTCGGCCTCTGGATGATCTGGCTGCTGTGGTCGCTCGTGCTTCTCCTCGGCGTCACCGGATGGATGAGCCGGCTCGACGCTTTCTGGGGCGACGACGGCATTCGCGATATCCATGCCGGGCTCGCCCGCGCGCTGCTCGTCGCCGTCGCCGTTCATCTGTCGGGAGTCGTCGCCATGAGCTTGCGCTGGCGCGAGAACCTGGTCACCGCGATGCTCACCGGCCGCAAGCGCCCGATCGACCCCAGCGAGTAGCGCGCGTCTCGCGCCGGCCCGGCTCGCGCTCGCGCGGGCTGTCGCTCGCGCGCACGCTCGCGTACGATGGAACGATGTCCGACATGCTCGCACTTTCGGCCGCGCTTCCCGAGGTCGCTTTCGCCCCGGGCGAGACGGTGATCAAGGAAGGCGGCTCAGCCGGCGCGCTCTGGATCCTCGTCTCGGGCGCCCTCAAGGTGACCAAGGGCGGCGTCATCGTCAACAGCATCACGCGGCCGGGCGCGATGGTCGGCGAGATCGCGGTCCTCCTCGATACCGTCAACAGCGCCACCGTCGAGGCGACCGTGCCGAGCGTGCTGCGCCATGCCGCCGACGGCAACGCCCTCCTCGCCAGCGATCCGACCATCACGCGGCTGGTCGCCATCGGCCTGGCCGAACGGCTCAACTTCGTCACCACCTACCTCGTCGACCTGAAGCAGCAGTACGGCGACGCGCCTGGCTTGTCGATGGTCTCGGACGTTCTCGCCCGGCTCGCCGAGCGCCAGGCCACCGGCGCGCGGCCCGGCTCGGCACGCGACCCCGAGCCCGAGTACTAGGCCTTCACGGAGCCGCTTCAGAAGAGCGTCCGCTCCGGCGCGCGCGCCGCTGCCAGGCTCAGGCTTTCGCTGCCCATCAGGGAGCGCCACGACGCGGTGCCCCCGGCCAGATCGATGTCGACATGGCACGGCACCGGGCCGATCTGGCGGCCGGCGTTGAAGACCCAGGTCGGGCCGATGCGATCGGCCCACGAGCCGGCTTGCTTGAACGGCGACTCGTGGACGTGGCCGGTGAGGACCACGTCGGGCTCGTGCTCGACGATCCATCCGTTGAGGTCGGCGTCGCCGTAGTGGCGCCTGCCGGTCCAGCACGTCGGCGAGCCAAGCGGCGGCCAGTGGTAGACCCAGATCCAGCGCTTCGGCCGGCGCGCGGCATCGGCCGCGAGCTGCGCCGCGACGTCGGCCCGGCCGAGCGGACCGTCCCACCACGGGCAGATCGTGACCAGCGTGTCGCCGCAGGTCAGCGAATCGCCGTCGGTCGGCACGCCGGCAGCGCGCGCCTCGGCGAGCCACAGCGCCGCCTGCTCGCCTTGCGCGTCGGGGCCGGTGAGGTCGTGATTGCCCGAGCCGATGACGACGCGGCCGGCCGCCTGCAGGAGCGCGAGGTAGCGCAGGATGACGACCGACTGCGCATCGAGCGACACCGTCGAGCTGATGTCGAGCTGATCGCCAGCCAGGACGACGAGGTCGAACGACGGCGCAGAGCGGACGACCCAGTCGAGCTGCGGCAGCGTGTAGTGGAGGTCGGAAACCAGCAGGATGCGCACGATGCCGAGGGGCTGCGAAGGGGGTCGAGCGAAGGCGGTCGTGCCGGCGCTGCACCATGCCGTGCAAGGAGTGCGCCAGAGGCGGAGCCTCGAAACGGTGCGCACCGCACGAAGGCGAGGCGCGTCAGGGGCGATCGGCGCTCGTCGGCTCCAGGCTTGCCAGCGCGCGCGCCGTCGACGCACCGCCGTCGCCGCCCTTCGCTGCAAACAGCGCGTCGGCCAGCGCGCGCTCGCGCGAGTCGATCAGGGCGATGAATTCCTCCGCTCCCTTCATCGCCCTGAAGACGTCGAATCCTGTCTCCAGCGTGCGCTGCAGCTCGGTCAGCCCGGCCGCTCGCGCCGGGCCGCGCATCAGGCGCAGCGCGTTGCGCAGCATCGGCAAGCGGGTGATCCGATCGAGCTGCTCGGCGATCCGCAGCGTCAGCTCGATCTGGCGCTCGCGGTCAGGCGCGCGGCCCGTGCGTTGCCAGGCGTCGATGTAGTCGAGCGGCGCGATCGGCCCGTCCGGCAAGTGCAGCGCGGTCTCGGTGTCGAGCGTTTCGGACAGCGCGTGCAGCTCCGCCAGGATCGCGATCGTCTCGGCGACCTCGTGCGGGAACAGCCGCGCCATAGCCGGCGCGACCCGCGCGAACTGGGCGTCGCGGCTCGTGAAGTCGCCGGGGCCGTACAGCTCGGCGAGGAAATAGCGTGCCGCCGCGCCGTAGCGCGCGCTCGCGAGCAGGTCGGCATACGTGTGCGAGAAGCGCCGCTGCTGGAACGCCTTCAGCTCGGTCACGCGCGCGAGCAGGCCCGGCGCCTCGCTGCGGCGCTGTCGCTCGGCGTCGACGACGCGCAGGTGAGCGGCGATCGCGGCGGCGGACGCGGACATCGACGGCCGGGCTCGTCGCGGTGTCGAGCGCCGATCGCGCCGTCGCTCAGGTCTTCGCGGCCAAGCCGAGGCGCTCGATGAGGTCCTTCTCCTTGGCGAAGGTCTCGCGTGCCCACTTAGCGTAGTCGTCGCCGCTGCGGTACCACGCGTCCTGGTTCAGCTGGTCGAGCAGCTCGACGTGGCGCGGCTCGTCCATCGCCTTCCTGAACGCGTCGTGCAGGGTCTTGACGACCGCAGGGTCCATCCCCTTCGGCCCCACCAGCCCATACGGCGACGTCGAGACGACGTTGTAGCCGAGCTCCTGCGCGGTCGGCACGGTCGGCCAGCGCTTGGTGCGCTTCTCGCCGAACGTGACGAGCAGGCGCAGCTGGCCGCTCTCGACCAGCTTGTCCCAGCCCGAGGCATCGCTCTGCGCCATGACGTGGCCGCCGAGGACGGCCTGGGTCAGGTCGGCGTTGCCCTTGAACGGGATGTGGTTCAGCGTGACCTTGGCGTTGCCCGCGAGCTCTTCCATCAGCAGGTGCGGCGAGGTGCCGATGCCGGTCGAGCCGTAGTCGATCTTGCCCGGGCTCTTGCGCGCCGCGTCGACGTATTCGTTGAAGGTCTTGTACGGCGAATCGGCCCGTACCGTCAGGCCGAAGGTGTAGCCCGAGACGCCGATGATGAAGGTGAAGTCCTTGAGCGGATCCCACGGCACCTTCTGCATGTGCGGCACGCGCAGCATGCCCATCGGGTACTGCGCGATCGTGTAGCCATCGGGCCTGGCGGTGAGGGCCATCGTCCCCGGCCCCGTGGTGCCGCCGCCGCCGGGCTTGTTCTCGACGACGATGGTCTGGCCGAGGTGCTTGCCCGCCAGCTCGGCCAGCAATCGATGGTGGCGGTCGGTCGAGCCGCCCGCGGGCCACGGCACGATCAGCGTGATCGGCTTGTTCGGGTAGGTCTGTGCGCGTGCCGCGCCGAACGGCAAAGAGAGGGCCGCGCCGGCGGCCAGCACCGTGCGCCGGCGCAGCGCACTCGGCGAAGCCGCTTCGGCTTGCGATCCGGTCGAAGGAGGAACAGGTCCGCGCATGATGTCTCCGAAGGATTCTTGTGCCGGTGACTATAGAGAAAGGACGAGCGCCGCTCGCCGCGACGTCCGCTCGCCCGATCGTTCGGACGAAATCAGGTCCGCTCCGCTTCCTTCTCCATCTCCTTCAGCATCCGGTCGAGCCGGTCCTTGAGCTTCTCGGTCGAGAGCTTCTCGCGGAAGCGCTCGACCATCAGCGGCAGCGCGAACGGGCTCGGCACCGCCAGCTCGCAGTAGACGACGCGCTGTTCGCGCATGCGTCGCAGCACCTCGCGCAAGCGCTTGATGTCGAGCTCCTGGCTCAGCACCTCGCTCTCGGCCTGGCCGAGCAGGCGGTTGTCGGCGTCGTACTTGCGAAAGACCTCGTAGAAGAGCGAGCTCGACGCCTGCAGCTGCCGCGCCGACTTCGGCTGGCCCGGAAAGCCCTGGCTGATGAGGCCCGAGACGCGAGCGATCTCGCGGAAGCGCCGGCGCGCGAGCTCGCTCGAGTTCAGGCTCGCGAGCACGTCGTTCAGCAGGTCGTCCTCCTCGAACAAGCTCTGGTCGACGAGCGGCGTCGGGTCGACCGGCCGGGCCGAGAGCAGCTCGAGGCCGTAGTCATTGATGACGATCGAGAACGTGTTGGGCCGATCCTTCGAGAGCCGCCAGGCGAGCAGGCTGCCGAGGCCGATGTGGGCATTCCTGCCCGCGAACGGATACAGGAACAGGTGCTGGCCCTCGCGCGACTCGAGCCGCTCGATCAGCAGCGTCTTCGGCGTCGGGATGCGCGAGAGATGCATCTGCGTCTCGAGCATCGGCCGGGCGGCCTCGAGCTCGGGGTCGAAGAAGTCGCCCTGGGCGGCGTCGGCGAGCACCTCGAGCACCGAATCGGCGAGCTCACTCGAGAGCGGCATCTTGGCGCCGGCCCAGGCGATCATGAACGCCTTCTTGCCGTCGGCGCGCCGGACGTACGCGGTCATCTCCTCGGCGCGGACGAACTCGAGCGTGCGGCCGGCGAAGACGAAGCAGTCGCCCTTCTTCAGGCGCGCGACGAAGCCCTCCTCGACCACGCCGATCCGGCCGCCCGAGAGGTACTTCACCTGCATCGACGAATCGCTGACGATGGTGCCGACGTTGAGCTTGTGGCGGCGCGCGATCGCGCGGTTCGGCACTCGGTGGACGCCCTCGGCATCGGCGACGACGCGGTGGTACTCGGGATACGCGTGCAGGCTGTCGCCGCCCTTGACGACGAAGTCGAGCGCCCACTGAAACTCGGCGCGGCTGAGCTTGCGGTACGCCCAGGCGCCCTTCACCTCCTCGTACATCGCATCGGCCGCGAAGCCGCCGCCGATGGCGATCGTCACCAGATGCTGCACCAGGACGTCGAACGGCTTGTCGTGGGTCGCGCGCTTCTCGATCCGCCCGGCGAGCGCCGCGCGCCGCGCCGCCACCGCCTCGACGAGCTCGAGCGTGTTGGTCGGCACGAGCGTGATCCGGCTGGCGCGGCCCGGCGCGTGGCCGCTCCGGCCGGCGCGCTGGAGCAGGCGGGCGACGCCCTTCGCCGAGCCGATCTGGAGGACGCGCTCGACCGGCAGGAAGTCGACGCCGAGGTCGAGCGACGAGGTCGCGACGACCGCCTTCAGGCGCCCTTCCTTCAAGCCGAGTTCGACCCAGTCGCGCACCTCCTTGTCGAGCGAGCCGTGGTGGAGCGCGACGAGCCCGGCCCAGTCGGGCCGCGCGTCGAGGATGAACTGATACCAGGCTTCGGCCTGCGAGCGCATGTTGACGAAGACGAGCGTGGTCGCCGAGCGCTCGATCTCGTCGACCACCGGCAACTGCATCTGCTTGCCGAGGTGACCGCCCCACGAGAAGCGGCCGGGATGCGCCGGCAGCAGCGTGTCGATGACGAGGTTCTTGTCGATCCGGCCGCGCACCGCGACGCCGCGCTCGTCGCCGAGAAGCACCTGCATCGCCTCGTCGAGGTTGCCGAGCGTCGCCGACAAGCCCCAGACGACGAGGCCCGGGTTCCAGCGCTTGAGGCGCGCGAGCGCGAGCTGGACCTGGACGCCGCGCTTGCTGCCCATCAGCTCGTGCCACTCGTCGACGACGACGGTGTGGATCGCCGCGAGCTCTTCCTTCGCGGCCTCGCGCGTCAGCATGAGGCTGAGCGATTCGGGCGTCGTCACCAGCGCGGTCGGAAAGCGCCGGTCCTGGCGCGCGCGTTCCGCCGGCGTCGTGTCGCCGGTGCGAACGCCGATCGACCACGAGGCGTCGAGCTCATCGAGCGGCGCCTGCATCGCCCGCGCCGAATCGGCGGCCAGCGCGCGCATCGGCGTCAGCCAGAGGACACCGAGCGACGGAGCGGCGGCGCCGTGCAACGGCACGCCCAGGTCGGCGGCGCGCGCGAGGGCGCCGAACCAGACGGCGTAGGTCTTGCCCGAGCCGGTGGTCGCGTGCAGGAGGCCGCTCTGCCCGGCCGCCATCGCCGCCCAGACCTCGCGCTGGAAGGCGAACGGCCGCCAGGCGCGCCCCGCGAACCACGCTTCGCCGATGGAGCCGGCGTCAGCCACGCGATCGCTGCGCGCACGCGACAACGCTGCCATCAGGTCGTCTTCCGCGGCGCGGGCTGGCGTCGTTCGTAGAACTTCATCAGCGGCGTCACCGAGATGCCGTGCACGAGGATCGAGACGACGACGACCGACAGCACCAGCGCGACCATCGTCGCCGCCGCATCGGGCGCGAGGCCGTGGTTCATCGCATAGGCGAGATAGTAGAGCGAGCCGATGCCGCGGATGCCGAACCAGCCGATCAGGCCGCGCTGCGATCGCGAGGTCTTCGAGCGCGCCAGGCCGACCAGCACCGACACCGGCCGGATGACGAGCACCAGCAAGGCGACGAAGGCCCACGAGACGCGATCCCACTCCACCGCCCAGAGCAGCGTGCCGACGGCGATGACGGCGACGACCTCGGCGATCCGCTCGATCTGCTCGTTGAAGCTCAGCATCGCGTGCGCCATGTAGGCCGGCGCGTGCTTCGGATCGGTCGCCACCTTCTCGGCGTGCGAGACGTCGGGATTGGCGTGCGCTTGGGCAGCGGCGTCGGCCGAGCGCCGGCGCCGCGCCGCCGCCTTGTCGGGCTGCGCCGCTGCGTCCGCCGGCGTGGCCGCCCCCGCGCTGGCGCGCTGCTCGATGCGCCGCAAGGCGACTCCCGCGGCGAACACGGCGAGGAAGCCGTAGCCGTGGGCGAGGCTCGCCAGCCCGTAGGCGACGCCGATCAGGCCGAGGGCGAGGAAGTTGTCGAGGCCGACTGCTTCCTTGTGCGTGCGGCGCAGGTAGAGGACGAAGCGGCCGACCAGCGTGCCGAGCAGCGCGCCGACGCCGATCCCGGCGCCGACGCCCCAGAGCACGTCGATCGCGAACCAGCGCCAGAGCGAGGGGCCGAGGTCGTGCAGGCCGAGCAGGCCGAGGCCGAGCAGGACGAACGGGAAGGCAGTGCCGTCGTTGAGGCCGGCCTCGCCGGTCAGCGCGAAGCGCAGGCGATCGCGGTCGGTGGGCTCGGCGACCTGGACGTCGGAGGCGAGCACCGGGTCGGTCGGCGCGAGGATGCCGCCGAGCAGGATCGCCGCGCCGAGCGGCAGCCCGAGCCATGCCACGCCTGCGCCGGCGATCAGGGCGACGGTGACGAGCATCGACACGAGCGCCAGGCGCAGCGGCAGCAGCCAGCGGCCGTCGCTGAGACCGACGCTCATCTTCAGCCCCGATCCGAACAGCGACAGCAGCAGGACGATCTCGGCGATCCGCTCGAGCGCCCGCGCGTGCGACGTCGCCGCGACCTGCAGCCAGTCGAGCCAGAGCGGGCTGACGGCGGCGCCGACCGCGAGGTAGAGCATCGACGTGCTGAGCGGCAGGCGCGCGAGCAGCGAATCGCTGACCGCCATGACGAGCAGAAGGAGGCCCGCGACGGCCGACCACCAGGCGATTTCCATGCGAGGGAAGGTCTCGGAACGAAGCAGCGGCGTTACTCGACGAACAGCAGCGCCGGTTGCTCCACATAGCCCCGCACGGCTTGGATGAAGGCCGCCGCGTCGGCGCCGTCGACGACGCGGTGGTCGAACGACGAAGACAGGTTCATCAGCTGGCGCGCCACCACCGCGCCGTCGCGGATCACCGGCCGCGCCGCGATCTTGTTGACGCCGACGATCGCGACCTCGGGATGATTGATCACCGGCGTCGTGACGATTCCGCCGAGCTTGCCGAGGCTGGTGATCGTGATCGTCGATCCGGTCAGCTCGGCGCGCACCGCCTTGCCGCTGCGCGCCGCATCGGCAAGGCGGGCGATCTCGGCGGCGTTGGCCCACAGGTCGTTCGCCTGCGCGTCGCGCACCACCGGAACGACGAGCCCGGCCGGCGTCTGCGTCGCGATGCCGGCGTGGACGGCGTCGTGCCGCGTCAGCACGCCGGCCTCGTCGTCGAAGCGGGCATTGACCATCGGGAATTCGCGCACGGCGAGAACGACGGCGCGAACCAGGAACGCGAGCAGCGTGAGTCGGCCGCGCTCGGCACCCCACTTCTCGTTGAGCCGCGCGCGCAGCGCCTCGACCTCGGTGACGTCGACTTCCTCGACGTAGGTGTAGTGCGGGATGCGGCGCTTCGACTCCTGCATCTTCTGCGCGATCTTGCGGCGCAGGCCGACGATCTTGACGTCGTGCGTCGCGTCGGACGTTGCCGCCGCGCGCGGCGCCGCTACGGGCCTCGTGCGGGCGCCGCCGCGCGCGACGTGGGCATCGAGGTCGGCCTGGACGATCCTGCCCGCAGGGCCGGTGGCGGTGACGCCGCGCAGGTCGATCCCGAGCTCCCAGGCGCGCGCGCGAACCGCGGGTGAAGCGATCGGGCGCGGCGTCGACGATGGCGGTGCCGCCGCCGACGGGGGCGCCGACGCGGGCGTTCGTGGCGAAGCCGCGGCCGGTGCGGGCGTCGCTGCCGGCGGGGACGGCGGGACCGGTGTCGGTGCCGCCATCGGTTTCGTCTTCGTTGTCGTCGTCCCGGCCGCGTCCTCGACCTCGATGCGGATCAGCTCCGACCCCACCGCGAGCATCTGGCCGACCTCGCCGCCGAGCGCGAGCACCTTGCCGGCGACCGGCGACGGGATCTCGACCGAGGCCTTGTCGGTCATCACGTCGGCAAGGCCCTGGTCCTCGACGATCGTGTCGCCGGCGGCGACGTGCCAGACGACGAGCTCGACTTCGGCGATGCCCTCGCCGAGGTCGGGGACGCGGATGACGTGGACGCCCATGCCGAGGCCTACGGCTCCATCACGCGCTTGAGCGCGGCGGCGACACGATCCGGGCCGGGGAAGTACGCCCACTCGAGCGCGTGCGGATACGGCGTGTCCCAGCCGGTGACGCGCTCGATCGGCGCTTCGAGGTGATAGAAGCAGTGCTCCTGCACCAGCGCGACCAGCTCGGCGCCGAAGCCGCTGGTGCGGGTCGCCTCGTGGACGACGATGCAGCGGCGCGTCTTCCTGACCGACTCGACGATCGCCGGCAAATCGAGCGGCCAGAGGCTCCGCAGGTCGACGATCTCGGCGTCGACGCCGCTCTCGCGCGCCGCCGCCTCGCAGACGAAGACCATCGTTCCGTAGGTCAGCACGGTGACGTCGCCGCCTTCGCGAAACACCGCTGCAGAGTCGAGCGGCACGGTGTAGTGGCCCTCGGGCACTTCGCCCATCGGATGCGCCGCCCAGGGAACCACGGGCTTGCCGTGGTGGCCGTCGAACGGCCCGTTGTAGAGGCGCTTGGGCTCGAGGAAGATGACCGGATCGTCGTTCTCGATCGACGCGATCAGCAGCCCCTTGGCGTCGTACGGATTGCTCGGCATCACGGTGCGGATGCCGCACACGTGCGTGAACAGCGACTCGGGGCTCTGGCTGTGCGTCTGCCCGCCGTAGATGCCGCCTCCGCACGGCATGCGGATCGTGATCGGCGCCGTGAAGTCGCCGGCCGAGCGATAGCGTAGCCGCGCCGCCTCCGAGACGATCTGGTCGGACGCCGGATAGAAATAGTCGGCGAACTGGACCTCGACCACCGGCCTGAGGCCGTACGCCGCCATGCCGATCGCCGAGCCGACGATGCCGCCCTCGGAGATCGGCGCGTCGAAGACGCGCGTCTTGCCGTACTTGGCCTGCAGGCCGTCGGTGCACCGGAACACGCCGCCGAAGTAGCCGACGTCCTGGCCGTAGATGACGACGTTGTCGTCGCGGCCGAGCATCACGTCCATCGCCGAGCGCAGCGCCTGGATCATGGTCATGTTGGCCATCGCGTCAACGTCCCTCCGCCTGGCGCAGCTGATCCTGCAGGTGCGGCGGCATGTCCTTGTAGACGTCCTCGAACATCGACGCGATCGGCGGCGTGTGGCCGTCGAGCAGCGAGCCGTACTGCGTCGCCTCCTTGAGCGCAGCGCTCACCTGCGCATCGAGCTCCTTGGCGGTCGCCTCGTGCTCCGCCTCCGACCAGGCACCGAGGCCGATCAGGTGCTGTTTCAGGCGCGCGATCGGGTCGCCGAGCGGATAGCGCTGGGCGTCGTCGCCGGGGCGGTAGCGCGAGGGATCGTCCGATGTCGAATGCGCGCCGGCGCGATAGGTGACCCATTCGATCAGCGTCGCCCCGAGGTTGCTGCGCGCGCGCTCTGCCGCCCACGCGCTCGCCGCGTAGACGGCGAGGAAGTCGTTGCCGTCGACGCGCAGCGAGGCGATGCCGCCGCCGACGCCGCGCGCCGCGAACGTCGTCGCCTCGCCGCCGGCGAACGACTGGAAGGTCGAGATCGCCCACTGGTTGTTGACGACGTTGAGGATCACCGGCGCGCGATAGACGTGGGCGAAGGTGAGCGCGGTATGGAAGTCGGACTCGGCGGTCGCGCCATCGCCGATCCACGCCGACGCGATCTTGGTGTCGCCCTTGATCGCCGACGCCATCGCCCAGCCGACCGCCTGGATGTACTGCGTCGCGAGGTTGCCCGAGATGGTGAAGAAGCCGGCGCGCTTGTACGAGTACATCACCGGGAGCTGGCGGCCCTTGAGCGGGTCGCGCTGGTTGCTGAGCAGCTGGCACATCAGCTCGACCATCGAGACGTCGTCGCGCGCGAGCAGCAGGCCCTGCTGGCGGTAGGTCGGGAAGTTCATGTCCCCGGGCGCGAGCGCGAGCGAATGCGCGACGGCGATCGCCTCCTCGCCGAGGCACTGCATGTAGAACGAGATCTTCTTCTGCCGCTGCGCGATCAGCATCCGCGCGTCGAAGGCGCGCGTCTTCATCATCGCGCGCAGGCCGGCGCGCAGGCGATCGGCGTCGAGCTGCGGCGCCCAGGGGCCGACCGCCCGCCCGGCGTCGTCGAGGACGCGCACGAGGGTATAGGCGAGGTCCCTCGTCGCGACCGGCGCGACGTCGACCGGCGGCCGGGGCACCGCGCCCGCGGCCGCGAGGTGCAGGTACGAGAAGTCGGTGCCCTGCCCTGGGCGACCGGTCGGCTCGGGGACGTGGAATCGCAGAGGGTCGCCGCTCACGGGCCGAGTGTGCCCGACACCGGCCGCGCCTCGCCTCCGCGATGACCCCGACGCTGCCGCTGGCGCCGCTCAGCCCGACGCGATCCAGCCCTCGACGGGGTCGACGTCGTCCGGGACGCCGTAGCCGTGCCGGCGCGACGCGGCCGCGGCCTGGGCGAGGCAGAGGACGGCATCGAGGCGATCGCCGCTCGCGTCGGCGATCAGCGAGGCGCGCAGGCCGGCGTCGCACGCGAGCGCGAAGCCGAAGCGATCGCCACCTCCTTCGAGCCCGGCGACGATCGCCTCGCGCATCGCGCGACGATCGCCCTCGTCGCTGTTCTTGTACGAGCGCCGCGCCACCAGCGCGTGCGCCAGGCGGCGCGGGTACGCCTCGAGCCCGACGCGTGCAGGATCGCCGGCGTGGCGCAGGCCGGGCAAGCTCACGCCGGCGTCGATCAGGCGGCCGACGCCTTCGTAGTACATCAGCCCGACCGGAACGTAGCGCGTCTGCATCGGGCTCGTCGACGTCACCGCCGAGGCGGCATCGGTGCTCCGGTGCAGCAGGCGCGCACCCGGCGGCTGCGAGTTGCCCCAGGCGTCGATGAAGGCACGCCACGCCATCCGCGTCGCGCAGCGGCTGCGCACGCTCGCGATCACCTCGGCGGCAGTGTTCCCGAACGCATGCGCGTCGACGAAGGCGCGCGGCAGCCCGAAAGGAAAGTCGAAGCCGCCGAGCCAGGGGCCGGGCGTGCGCAACCAGGTCTCGAACGCCGCCAGCGTCGCCAGCTCGGCGACGTCGTCGAGGACCAGCAGCGATCGGTCGAGCCGCCCGGTCGCGACGGTGATCGGCTTTTTCCGCGACGGGTTGCAGCTGAAGTCGATTCCCGCGAGCAGCATGGCGTCGTTCATCCGAGCGCGAGCGCGCCGACGCCGCCGGCGATGCACGCCGCGCCGACGAGGCGGGTCGCGCGGTCGGCCTCGCCGAGGAGGCGCCCGCCGATCAGCGCCGCGAACAGCATCGACACCTCGCGCGCCGGCGCGACGTGGCTGAGCGGCGCGAGCTGGACGGCGTAGAGCACGAGGACGTAGCCGAGCGGTCCGAGCACGGCGATGACGAGCGCCGAGCGCCACTGCGCGCGCCAGAGGTCGGCGAAGCCGCGGCGATCGCGCAGCGCTGCCGGCAGCAGGAACGGAACGCGCAGCAGGTTGCCGACGTAGTCGACCAGGATCGGCGAGATCAGCAGCACCTTGACCGCATAGCCGTCGATCAGCGTGTAGCCGGCGATGAGCGCGCCGGTGAGGCCGCCCCAGAGCAGCCCGGCGCGGACGCGCTGGCGTTGCAGCGGATCGTGCGCCTTCGCCCACAGCGACGGGCCGCCGGCGATGAAGAAGACGCCGATCGCGACGCCGACGACGCCGGCGGCGGCGACGGCGCTCAGCCGCTCGCCGAGCCAGACGATGGCGCCGAGCGAGGCGAGCAGCGGCCCGGTGCCGCGCGCCACCGGGTAGACGACGGTGAGGTCGGCGAGGCGATAGCCGCGCAGCAGGGTCGTGAAATAGACGACGTGGACGACCGCGCTCGCCAGCAACACCCCCCATTCGCCCAGGCCCCAGCGTGGCAGCTCGCGCCAGCCGAACCAGGCGCCGAGGGGAGCCCAGACGACGACGAGCAGGAGCGCGGCCATCAGCGCGAAGCGGACATCGCCGCCGGTCTTCTTCGCGACCACGTTCCACAACGCGTGCAGCAGCGCGGCGGCGAGGACGAGGGCCAGGGCGGCAGCGGACATCGGCGGCGATTGTGGTCGGCGCGAGCGGGCGGCGCTGTCGCCGCGGCGTCGCAGCGCGCGTTGCCGCGAACTTCGCACAGTCGTCACGGCCGGTGCCGGTGCCGCGGTGGGAACGCCGTCCGGGGAGGAGGCCGGCTACAGTGGCGCCCATGGACTCGGATCGCACGGCCAACCCCGTCCTCGTCGAGGCGTTGCGCGGCGACACGCGCGAGTCGGCGCATCGCGGCGCGATCGCCGTGCTCGACGCCGACGGCAAGCGGCTGGTCGCGGTCGGCGACGTCGAGCGTGCGGTCTTCCCGCGCTCGGCCGTCAAGGTGCTGCAGGCGATCCCGCTCGTCGAGAGCGGCGCCGCCGACCGCCTCGCGCTCGACGACGAAGAGCTGGCGATCGCCTGCGCGTCGCACAACGGCGAGCCGCGCCACGTCGAAGTCGTCGAGCGGATGCTCGCCAAGGCCGGCCTCGACGTCGGCGCGCTCGAATGCGGCACGCACTGGCCGCGCCTCTTGCCGGTCGCCAATGCGCTCGCGGCGTCGGGCAAGGAGCCGAACGCGCTCAACAACAACTGCTCGGGCAAGCACGCCGGCTTCCTCTGCCTCGCCTGCGTGCTGTGCGGGGGCAGCCATTTGCGCGAGTACGCAAAGGGCTACGTCGCGCCGCGCCATCCGGTGATGCGCGCGGTCACCGAGGCGCTCGAGGCGGCGACCGGCTACGACCTTCAAAAAGCGCCGCGCGGCATCGACGGCTGCTCGATCCCCACCTACGCGATCCCGCTCGACCGCCTCGCCCTTGCCTTCGCGCGCATCGGCACCGGCACCGGCCTTCGCCCGGGCCACGCGCGCGCGGCAACGCGGCTGAGGAAGGCGGTCGCGCAGCATCCGTTCATGGCGGCCGGCAGCGACCGCTTCGACACCAAAGTGATGGAAGCGCTCGGCGAGCGCGTCTACTGCAAGGTCGGCGCCGAGGCGGTGTTCTGCGCCTCGTTCCCCGAGCGCGGCCTCGGCGTCGCGATCAAGATCGACGACGGCAACACCGCACGCGCCGCCGAGGTCGCGATGGCGGCGGCGATCGAGGCCTTCGTCGACCTCGACGACGAGGAAGCCGACGTGCTGCGCCGGCTGAGCGACATGCCGCTGCGCAACTGGAACGGCATCGAGGTCGGCGCGTTGCGCGCGACGACGGAGCTGCGCGAAGGGTTGCACGGATAGCTCGCGCTCTTCGTCTTCAACGTGGGCGCATGACGCCGTAGCGCGTGCGGTTGCTGCCAACGGCCCGATTCCTCCGGGGATGGGAATTTCAAAAAGCTTTCCCTTCGCGAGGCTCTCCGGGCAAGGCACGCGAGACCACGGGATAGCGTGTCACAGGCGGCGCTTGCGCTCGCAGCCGCCCGGGTACAGCATCACGGGTCCTGAAATCGATTCTTGGGAGCGAAACATGGGCCTTCTCGACCAGATACTCGGTGGACTGACCGGTGGCATGCAGGGCGAGGGGCAGGCGCCGACGGGCCGGAGCTTCGGCGGTGGTGCCGGCGGCGGCGCGATGATGGCGCTGCTGCCGATCGTGCTTAGCATGCTGTCGAATCGCGGCGGGACGGGCGCTGTCGCGGCGCCCGCCATGGGCGGAGGAGGTGGCATGGCTGGCCTCGGCGGACTGCTCCAGCAGCTGACGCAGAGCGGATACGGCCAGCAGGCCAACTCATGGGTCGGCACCGGAGCCAACGAGCCGCTGCCGCCGCAGGCCTGGTCGAAAGTCCTCGCGCCGGAGCAGCTGTCGGCGATCGCTTCGCAGGCGGGCATCAGCGAAGACGAGGCGCGACAAGGACTGTCCCAGCTCGTTCCCGAGGTCGTCGATCACCTGACGCCGCAAGGGCAACTTCCGCCCGAGGACCAGCTGCTCGCGAGCATCGACCGATTCGCGAGTCGAATGGGCCGCTAGCCGGGATCGGAGTGCTTCTTGGCCGTCAGCCGCCCATCGGATCAGGCGTCCTTGCCGATCCCGCCACAGCCAACAAACCCTCCAGTTCCGTCAGCGAATCGGCCTCATGAATCGGCTTGTCGTCGCGGATGCGCAGCATGCGCGGAAAGCGCACGGCGATGCCGCTCTTGTGGCGCGCGCTGCGGTTGATGCCCTCGAAGCCGAGTTCGAACACCAGGCTCGGCCTGACACTCCTCACCGGGCCGAACTTCTCGAGCGTCGTCGACCGGATGATGCGGTCGACGACCTTGAACTCCTCGTCGGTGAGCCCGGAGTACGCCTTGGCGAAGGCGACGAGCTGGAGCGCGCCTTCTGCGGGCGGCTCGCGCCGGCCGATCGCGTCGATCGCCGCCTCGGCCTCGGCGGCATCGGCGGGCGTGCGATTCCAGACCGCGAACGTGTAATCCGTGTAGACGCTCGCACGTCGGCCGTGGCCGGCCTGCGCATAGACGAGCACACAGTCGACGCTGAGGGGATCGATCTTCCACTTCCACCAGGTGCCGGCGGCAAGGTCGTCCTGCTTCCTGCGGCCGGTGCCGTAGCGCGCCTCGCGGTGCTTGAGCATCAACCCTTCGACGCCACGGGCGCGCGACTCCCGCCGAAGTGCGGCGAGCTGTTCCCATTCGGCGCGGCGCTCGACCGGCGAGAGGCGCAGGCCGCCGTCCACCGCGTCGGCGCTCGGGACGCCGCGCGCCGCGAGCGCCGCCTCGAGCAGCGCACGGCGCTCGTGCTGCGGCCGCTCGCGAACGTCCTCGCCCTGCCACTCGAGCAGGTCGTAGGCGATGAAGCCGACCGGCGCGTCGGCGAGGACCTTCTTGGTCATCGTCTTGCGGCCGATGCGCTGCTGCAGCAGGTTGAACGGCGCGACGCGTCCGTCCTTCCAGACGACGATCTCGCCGTCGAGGACGATGCCGTTCGGCAGCGAGCTCGCGAGCGCGACGACCTCGGGAAAGCGATCGCTGACGAGCTCCTCGCCGCGCGACCAGATCCAGACCCGGCCGGCGCGCTTGACGACCTGGGCGCGGATGCCGTCGTACTTCCACTCGACGATCCAGTCCGCGGGCGATGCCAGCCGTGCCGCGAAGTCGCTTTCGGGAATCTCGAGCTGATGAGCGAGGAAGAACGGGTACGGCTGGCCGATGTCGAGCGGGCCGACGTCGCCCGAGCCGGTGAGCTGCGCGTAGCGCTCGGCGCTCGGCGTCGCCCGGCCGTCGGTGTAGCCCATCATCCGCTGGGCGACGAGCTTGGCGTCGATGCCGGCGCCTTCGGCGAGAGCGCGCTGGACGAGCAGCTTGCTGACGCCGACGCGAAAGCCGCCGCCGATGAGCTTGTTGAGAAGGAAGCGCCCGGAGGTGTCGAGCTCGTCCCAGTACGAGGCGACGCGCGCGGCCTGCTCTTCGGGGTCGAGGCCGCGCAGCGGCAGAAGCCGCTCCTCGACCCACTCGGCCAGGCCGACGTCGCTCGTCCGCCCGGCCGGCGGCAGCACGTGCGCGACCGTCTCGGCGAAGTCGCCGACCGCCTGGTAGCACGCGTCGAACAGCCAGTCGTCGATGCCGGCCTTGCGGCATGCGACCGCCCACAGCACGCCGCTCGGAACGACTTGGCGCGGCTTGCCGCCGGCGAGAAAGTACACGGCCCACGCTGCGTCGCTTGGCGCGGCCGCGGCGAAGTAGCGCTTCAGGGCGTCGACCTTGGCGAGCGTCGCCGTGCTGCGATCGAGCTCGGCGAAGAGGCGCGAGAAGAGCTTCATGCGCCGGCGTCGTCGACCGGCACGTCGTCGGGCGGCACGACGATGGCCGCCGCTTCGGCGTCGCCGATCGTTTCCGCGACGTGACCGGCGGCGCGTTCGGCGGCCGCGGCTGCGGCGGCGACGTCGCCCGGCAGCTCGTCGTCCTCCTGGCCGTACTCGGTCGCGAAGGCGCCCGCTTCGAAGCCCTGGTCGGCGAGCCAGCGCACCATCACCGCCTCGTAGCCGTGCGTGACGATGACGCGCTCGGCGCCGGTGGCGGCGATCGCACGTTGCAGCCCCGGCCAATCGGCGTGGTCGCTGAGGACGAAGCCGCGGTCGACCGAGCGGCGCCGGCGCGCGCCGCGCAGCTGCATCCAGCCGCTCGCAAACGCGTCGCTGTAGTCGCCGAACCGGCGCGTCCAGGTCGATCCTTGCGCCGAGGGCGGCGCGACGACCAGCGCCCGGCGAAAGAGCGACTTGTCCTTGATCTCGGTGGCGATCGGCGTCTCGGGCAGGTCGACACCGGCGGCGCGGTAGGCACGGTTGAGCGGCTCGACCGCGCCGTGCACGACGATCGGGCCGATCGAGCGGTCGACGCCCCTCAGGATTCGCTGCGCCTTGCCGAAGGCGTAGCCGATGAGCAGGCTGGCGCGGCTGGCGTCGGCGTTGGCGCGCCACCACTCGTTGATGTCCGCGAACAGCTCGTCCTGCGGCTGCCAGCGGTAGATCGGCAGGCCGAAGGTCGATTCGGTGATGAAGCAGTGGCAGCGCACCGGCTCGAACGGCGCACACGTCTGGTTGTCCTCGCGCGCGTCGGCGCTGCTGCCGGCGACGTAGTAGTCGCCCGAGGCGACCCAGACCCGGCCTTCGTGCTCGAGCCGGACCTGCGCCGAGCCGAGCACGTGGCCCGCGGGGTGCAAGCTCAGTCGAACGCCGAAATGGTCGATGGCCTCGCCGTACGCGAGCGTCTGCAGGTCGATCTCGCCGAGCCGCGTGCGCAGCACCCCTTCGGCCGGCGCCGCCGCGAGGTAGTGCGCATTGCCGCGCCGGGAGTGGTCGCCGTGCGCATGGGTGATCACGGCACGATCGACCGGCCGCCAGGGATCGATGTAGAAATCGCCGGGCGGGCAGTAGAGGCCTTCCTTGCGCTGGACGACGAGGTCGGTCACATCAGTAGCGGTGCCTCGTCGCGAACAGGGCGAGGCGCATCAGGCGGTAGGCGATCCAGGCCAGCGTTCGCACGTGCCAGGAGCGGTGCAGGTAGGTCTTCTTCTCGACCTGCTTGCCGACGTCGCGGACGGCGGCGACGAGGTGGCCGCGCAGCGCCTCGGCGAACGCGTCGTCGCGGACGATGACGTTAGCCTCGCGCGCGAGCAGGAGGCTGATCGGATCGAGGTTGGACGAGCCGACGGTGGCGATCGCGCCTTGCGGGTTGTCGAAGACGGCGACCTTCGCATGGAGGAAGCTCGGCTCGTACTCGATGATCTCGATGCCGGCATCGAGCAGCGTCCCGTACATCGCCCGGCTGGTGTGGTGCTGCATGAAGTATTCGTAGCGGCCTTGCAGCAGCAGCGTGATGCGAACGCCCCGCCCCGCCGCCTTGAGGAGCGCGGTCTGCAGGGCGACGCCGGGGACGAAGTAGGCGTTGGCGATCAGGATCTCGCGCTGCGCCTGGTTGATGGCATAGCGGTAGAAGTACTCGATGCGCTTGCGAAAGCGGACGTTGTCGCGCACCACCAGGGCGGCGAGCATGCCGGCGTGCGGCTCGTGCGCGTCGTCGTCGAATTCGTTGGCGCCCATGTGCGTGTCTTCGGCGTCGCTGCCGGCGCTGGCCGCGGCGCGAACCGATTCGAGCGCGGCGGCGAAGTCGAAGCGCTTCGCTTCTCGCGTCACCTGGATGCGCAGCCACAGGCGCGTCATCGTCTCGTGGACGTCGGCGACCAGCGGCCCGCTGACGCGGACGGCGAAATCGAAGCGCGGCTGCTCGAGCGTGCCGTAGGTCGGGTCGCGATAGTCGTCGATCAGGTTGATGCCGCCGCAGAACGCGACCTGCCCGTCGATGCACGCGAGCTTGCGGTGCATCCGGCGCCAGCGCTTGGGCAGGAGGACACGCCAGCCGCGCGCCGGGTTGAAGACGCGCCAGAACAGGCCCGCCGCCTTCCAGCGCTCCTGCCACGGCGCGGGAATGTCGTCGGTGCCGATGCCGTCGACGACGACGCGAACGCAGACGCCGCGCGCCGCAGCGCGCTCGAGCGCCTCGGCGACCGCCAGCACGCTGCCGGCGAAATCGAAGATGTAGGTCTCGACGAGCACCTCGGCGCGGGCCGCGTCGATCGCTTCGACCAGCGCCGCGAAGAGCGCCGAGCCGCTCGTCAGGAGCTCGATCTGATGGCCCGGCTGCAAGGCGCGCGCCGCCTGGGCGGCGCGTTCGATGCGAGACATCGCGTTCGCCCGGTCCGCGCTACTCGAGCTCGAGCTCGGCGACCAGCGGCAGGTGGTCCGACATGCGCGCCCACGCCGGGCCGCGCGGCACGCTCGTCGAGCGGCAGCGAAAGCCGCGCATGTAGATGCGGTCCATCGAGAACAGCGGCAGGCGCGAAGGAAATGTGTTGTAGCGCGTCGGCGGGTCGCCGGGAACGATCGCGCGGACGAGGTCGCAGTCGGTCATCGGCAGGTCGAGCTTGTCGCCCCAGTCGTTGAAGTCGCCGGCGACGATGACCGCCTCGTCGTCG
>Ga0207703_10001565_pt1 | contig 20747 bp, 16 predicted proteins | sample KBSSwiS12_FD_184304 | JGI IMG/M metagenome (GOLD analysis project Ga0207703, IMG submission 184304) | Switchgrass rhizosphere microbial communities from Kellogg Biological Station, Michigan, USA - KBS Switchgrass S1-2 (SPAdes) (version 2) | ecosystem: Host-associated > Plants > Roots >...
TGCGTCGGCCGCTCCTTGAGCGTGGATACTCGGGAGATGAGGGAGACTGCCGTGCCAGGATTCGCTTCCTTCACCTGAACGTCGGCATTGAGTTGATTGGCGCGCGCGGAGACGATGCTCGTGCCGAGTCCCGGCGTGGCGCTCGCCGCATCCTTGGGCATCCCGACACCGTTGTCCGTGACGGATAAGGTCCAGCCCTCCCCAAGCGCGCGGTAGCCGACCACGATGGCGCCGGAGCGTCCGCCTGGAAACGCGTGCTTCAGCGCATTGATGACGAGTTCGGTGACGACGAGACCTAAGCTGACGTATATGTCCGGATGAACTGCGCTATCGTCGGCGTCGACCCGCAGGCTTAGCTGTTTGGGGTCGCGGATCATCGACGCACCGATGCTTTCGCAAAGCGCGTCGAAATAGGCTTTCAGCTCAACGTCGCCGATGCGCGACCTCGCCAGTTGGTGCTGCAGGTTGGCGACGGACATAACCCGGTTGTGGGCGTCCCGAAGGTAATTCCGTGTCTCGTTGGATTGCGCCCGCCGGGTGCTCTGGAGAATCACACTGGCGATGATCTGAAGGCTGTTGGCGACCCGGTGCTGGATCTCCTTAAGCAGGAAGGCCTTCTCCTGCAGAAGGTCATCCCTCAGCTTCTCGGCCAAACGTGCGTCGGTGACATCTGCGACGGAGAGCAGGATCCTGGTCTGCCGCAAGTTTCCGTAGTCGAGCTTCTTGGCGTCAATCACCAGGCGTCGCGGCGCGAGGCGATCGACTTTCAGGTCCATCTCGTAAGCGCCGAATTGAACGACCCCGCGCGCCGTCGCTTTCAGCAGAACTCGCAGCTGTGGGACGTTCCATTCACCGGAACCCAAGTCGAATATCGACCGCCCGACGGCGTTCGCGGGATCAATGTGAAACGCACTGAAGAACGAGGCGCTTGCCGCCGTCAGGCGGAAATGTTCATCGAGGAGAAGCGTCGGCGCAGTCGACGAGCCGACCACCGCCAAGGCCAGGGCGAGGCCGGTATCTTGATCCAGAGGTGGCTGGGCAGCCATCGCTGTTCCTTCAAACGCCGGAGCCTCGCAAAGCGAAAGACCTCCCCGGAGAGCTCCAGCAGGTGTTGAACCCGGAAGCTACGTCGGACAGTACCATAGAAACGTCCTTCCCGGCATGATTAATGGAGCAAAACTCGACGCCAGGGACTGCGCTTTCAAATAATACTGCACGCGACATTTTCTTTGGATTGAATTTTCAACGACCTATCGTAAGTCGATGCCGACGTCCCTATATAGAGAACAGCATTATTTTGGCGTGTGCCGCCACCGAAGCGGTTGATCATGCCGAATATGGCGACAGCAGCGAAGAACATGTCACCATTGATTATCGCATCGGCGGCCTGCGTCGTGACCGTCCTCCTGTTGCCCAAGATCTTCTCCCTGTTCGCCTGGGAGACGAAAAGTGGAGCCAACTCAACACCTTGAACAAGACGAGCGACTTTACATTCCGGGTCTTCGAAACGGATGACGGGTGGCGCGTCTCGCGCGGCCAGTCCTTGTATGGCGACTTTCTGACTCGCGGCGACGCGGTGCGCGCCGCCTGTTTTGGGGCGCGGGCAGCGAACAAGCGCGGCGCCGCCTCCCTTGTCGTCGTGGCGCCAGAGGATCATCGCATCGATCCCTATGAGGCCCATTTCAACGCGTGACGGCCGCGCAGGCGGTCCACATCCGCCCTTCGCCGACGTTCTGGATGTCCCTCCCGGGACACGCGCCGAACGACCGAGGCGAACCCGATGACCGCTCACCCACCCTCCCCGGCCATTCCGGACGTCAGCTTTCACGCAGCGGGTTGCCGGTGGACGCGTCCGGCTCGCGCCAACAGCACAAAGCATCGATCCGGGAAGAGGACATTCGGCGGCCCCACCCCTGCAGCCGTAAACCCCTGGGTACAGCGAACCTGCCAACACCTTCGGCGGCATTCAGGCTTCTGTGAACGGATGGGGCAGCTCGCCGGAGCGGAATAGGATCACCGGGTTCTCGTCATAGTCGCCGAGCTCCGTGTCCGCGGTCGCGGCGAAGGCGACGACGCCCACGCGCAAGGGACCCAGCCGCTCGGCCTTGCGGCGCGCCTCCTCGGCGGTTTTGCAGCCGACCTGTTGCTCAGCCTTCAGCCCCTTGCCGCGTCCGCGGACATAGGACTGCACGATATAGACGGTTTCGCGGGCCATGGACGTTCACGCGCCCGTTCGCGGGCGGGGTCAACCGCTACAGTCAGTCCTGCGCCGAAATGCAGACATTAGGCGCTCCGGAGGCGCTGGCGAGCTAGACGCCGAGCCGAACCGTCAGCCTATGAATCTGGCCGTCATCCGCTAGGGCGATGACCGGTGGGCGGGACGGCACGTCACGACCATCGAGCTCGGCGGCGTCGACGCCCCGCATTACTCCCTGAGGATTCTTGACGACGATCTCATAGCGGCTCTCCCCATGGCGCAGGCTTGCGGTGAAGCCGGGCCAAGCCTTGGGAATGCAGGGATCGACGATCAGGAGATCGCCCTTCCGGCGCAACCCCAGGATGCTCTCCACGCCGGCGCGTTGCATCCAGGCGGCGGAGCCGGTGTACCAGGTCCAACCGCCCCGCCCGACGTGGCGGGGCGCGGCATATACATCGGCCGCAATGACGTAGGGCTCGACCTTGTAGCGATGGACGTCGGCGCGCGTCAGCGTGTGATTAATCGGGTTCAGCATCGAGAAAAGCCCGCCAGCCCTGTCACCCTCGCCGAGGCGGGCGAAGGCCATCACCGCCCAGGCGGCGGCGTGAGTGTACTGGCCGCCGTTCTCTCGAATCCCCGGCGGATAGGCCTTGATGTATCCCGGATCGAGCGCTGTCTTGTCGAAGGCTGGGGTGAACAGCAGCGCGAGCTTTTCGTCATCAATAATGAGCTCTCGCGCGACGGCGGCCATGGCCCTGGCGGCGCGCTCGGGCGCCGCGGCGCCTGACAGCACCGCCCAGGACTGGGCGATGGAATCGATACGGCATTCGTCGCTCGCCTGTGATCCCAGCGGCGCGCCGTCGTCGAACCAGCCGCGCCGGTACCATTCGCCGTCCCAGGCATTGCGCTCGAGCGCCGCCTTCAGCGCCGCCGCGTGCGCTTGCCACGCCTCCACCCGGGGCTGGTCCCGACGGGCTTGCGCAAGAGGCATGAACGCCGTCAGCGTCGCGTGCAGCAGCCACCCCAGCCAGACGCTCTCGCCCAAGCCGCGCTCACCGACGCGGTTCATGCCGTCATTCCAGTCGCCCGCGCCGATCAGCGGGAGACCATGCCCGCCGAGGTCCAGACTATGGTCGAGCGCACGGGCGCAATGTTCGTAGAGGCTGGCCGTCTCCCCGGAGACCGACGGTTGGAAGAAGCTTTCGGCTTCGCCCGCCTCTAGTTGTGCGCCGTCGAGGAACGGGACCGTCTCCGCCAACACGGTCGCGTCGCCGACCGTCTCGACATACTGCGCTGTGGCGTAGGGAAGCCATACGCGGTCGTCTGAGATTCGTGTGCGCACGCCCTGCCCCGAGTGCGGCAACCACCAGTGCTGGACATCGCCCTCCACGAACTGGCGGGCGGCGGCCCGTAGCAGGTGTTCGCGCAGGATCCCGGGCTTGACGGCAGCCAGCGCCATGGCGTCCTGGAGCTGGTCGCGAAAGCCATAAGCTCCGCTCGCCTGGTAGAAGGCCGACCGCGCCCAGATTCGGCACGCGAGCGCCTGGTACAACAGCCATCCGTTCAGCATGACGTCCATCGACCGGTCCGGCGTCTTCACCTGCAAGGTGTCCAGCACCCCCTCCCAGTGCCCCCGCACCTCGGCAAGCGCGGTCTCCAGGTCGGTGCTGCGGTAACGGCCCACCATAGCGCGCGCCGTCTCCTCATCGGCCGCCTCGCCAAGCAGGAAAACGATCTCGCAAGTCCCGTCGACCGGCAGGTCGACCGTGGTCTGCAGGGCCGCGCACGGATCGAGGCCCGCGCCCACCAGCCCCGACAGCGGGGTACGACGGACGAGGGCCGCCGGCGCGGAAAGCCCGCCATTGCGGCCGATGAACTCCCGCCGGTCCCCCGTCCAGGCAGTTTGCCGTCCACCCAGGTCGGCGAAGGCGATGGGCGCGCCAAAGGCCGGATTCCAGGCGTTGCGCGCAAAGAGGGCGCCCGTGGCGGAGTCGATGCTCGTGATCGTGAACGGCGCTGCGGCCGCGCGGGACGCACCCAGCACCCATTCGGCATAAGCCGTCACCGAGAGTCGCCGCGCCCGGCCGGAGGTGTTGCGGATGCGCAAGCGCGACACCTTGACCGGGTCCGCGAGCGGAACGAACTGCAGGTGTTCCAGATCGACGCCGTGAGCGCCGTACTCGAAGCGGCTGTATCCGCGGCCATGGCGCGCCAAATAGGGGTGGGTCTCCTCGCGGATTGGTGAGGCGGTCGGGCACCAGATCTCGCCCGTCTCCTCGTCGCGCAGAAAAAGCGCCTCGCCAGTAGGATCCGCCACCGGGTCGTTGGACCACGGCGTCAGCTGGTGCTCGCGGCTGTTCTTCGCCCAGGTGTAGCCTGCCCCATCAGCAGACACCTGAAAGCCGAACCCGGGATTGGCGATAACATTGATCCATGGCGCGGGGGTCACCTGCCCTGGTTCCAGAATGACGACGTACTCGCGCCCGCTGTCCGCGAACCCGCCAAGGCCGTTGAAGAATTCAAGCTGCGGGGGCGATCGTGACGAGGCTTCGCCCACGGACAGCCGCCGTCTCGGGGCCGCAGGCGTCGCCTCGCCAGCTGTGGCGATCCTGTCAAGTTGTTCGGTCAGTGCGCCGTCCTGCCCCGACAGCACGACGCGCGCCACGGACACCAGAAGGTCCCGGCATTCAGCTGTGATCAGGTCGGCCCGCAGGACGAAGGCGCCGGCGGCGGAGAGTTGCTCGCCATGCGCCTGCCCGCCACGCACCAAGCCTTCCAGCGCTACCTGCAGATCCTGCACATATGAGGCGCCGCGCTCGTTCAGAAGGACAAGATCGAAACTAAGTCCCTTGGTTCGCCAGTATTCGCCAGCCTTGATGAGCTGACGCGCGAGCGGGAGCTGCTGCATGTCGGCGATGCGCAGCAGGACGATGGGCAGGTCGCCCGAAATCCCAACCCTCCACAGTCCGGGCTGGCCGCCAGCGCCCTTGGCGACGATGGCGGACGGCGGCCGCAGCGCCGGGTCAGCATAGATCACGTGGCCAGCAAGCCGCTGGAACAGAGCCGCCTCGCTTCGGCCGATCCCAAGGTGATGAAGCTGCACCAGCGCCTGGGTCCAGGCGGAATTCGCCGCGCGGTCAAAAGCTGACGGGTCGTGATGCTTGTCTATCAAGTCGAGAAGCGCTGCCCGAGACGGTGCGACAAGGGTCCAGAATGAAATCCGCGCGGTGCTTCCGGGGGAGATTCGGATACGCCGTCTGAGGACAAACGCCGGATCCAGGACCGTTCCCGTCGCCCCACCAAGCGCCACATCGTCGACGATGCGCAGAGGCGCACGTGCATCCCGCCCACGTCCAAGAACCTGCCCGCGGTCCGTGCTGAACTCGGCGTGGCCGATCGCCTCGCCTTCAAGCACCGCCAGGTGGGCACCCCATATCTCGGGCTCATGAGGCGCCCGACGCCGCCGGGTCGCGAGCAAGGCCCCGACCGCCGGCAGATATTCGGTCTCAACGAAGAGCTTTGAGAACGCCGGGTGAGCAACATCGGCGGCCTGCAGCGCCAAGGCGAGTTCTGCGTAGGAGGTGACATCGATCTCGCGGGAGGCGAGGCTATTGTTGGTCACGGAAACGCGCCGGACCTCCGCGTCGTCCTCGGCCGAAACCAGCACTTCCATGAGCGTGGCGAAGGCGCCGTCGCGCCGTGCAATCTCGCAGCGGTCCTCGTTGAAGGTCGCCTGATAAGCGTCGGGCTCAGCGGCGGTCGGATGATAGCCTGCCGACCACAACGCGCCGGAGCGGACGTCACGCAGGAATATGTGCGAACCCATGGCGTCGCAGGTGGCATCTTCTCGCCAGCGGGTGACGCTCAGATCGCGCCATCGGCTGTACCCCGAACCCGCCGCCGTCAGCAGGACCGAATATCGGCCGTTCGAGAGTAGATGGACGACCGGCGTGGGCGTGTGGGGACTTGAAATCCGGCGCGCGCCCGGCGCCTCGGCCTCGCGTGCGCCGGCGGCCGACGCTCTTCGCGCGACCCACGGCTGGTGAATGACCACTTCGCGCGGCATCCGCTCCTGCAGCAGCAGTTCCGTGGCCTGCACCATGGGTTCGGCATGGAACCGGGCCTGCATCCCGCCGCCCGAAAGGGCGTTCGCGATCGCCACGATCGTCATGCCCTGATGGTGGGCCATGAACGCGCGGACTACGGCATGGTGCTGACCCGCCGGGACGCGCGAGGGTGTGTAGTCGATGGCTTCGTAGAAGCCGTAGCGTCCGCGGGCTCCAACGAGCTCCAGCTGCTCGAGGTTGCGAGCGGCGGCCAGGGGATCGACCATGGCGGCAAGGGCGGTCGCATACGGCGCTACGACGACGTTGTCGGCGAGCCCGCGCTTCAGGCCCAAACTGGGCACGCCGAAACTCAGGTACTGATAGGTGAGCTCGAGATCGCGGGCGTTGTAGGCCGACTCCGACATCCCCCAGGGCACATTGAGGCTCGCGGCGTAGTCCACTTGCCGCCGCACCACCAGTCGATCGGTTTGGTCCAGCAGGCTGCCGGGGGGCGCCCGCAGCACCAGCAACGGCATCAGATATTCGAACATCGAGCCGGACCAGGAGATCAGGGCGGCTCCATGCGCGACGGGCGTTACGGCATGGCCGAGCCTGAACCAGTGCCGCGCGGGCACATCCCCCTTGGCGATCGCGATGAAGCTCGCGAGCCGCGCCTCCGAACCAAGGAGGTCGTAGCAGGTCGGATCGAGTTCGCCTTCAGCGCTGCGGTAGCCGATCGACAGCAGCATGCGGTCGGGATCAAGGAGGAACGCGAAATCCATCTCGAGCGCCATGCGACGAGCGGTCTCCGCGATCGCGGGGAGGCGTTCAGCGGGCTCGGCGTCGAAGTCACGCCGTCGGCTCGCAATGGTGCGGCCGACCGCCTGCGCCCAGAAGAGCAGGTTTTCGCCACCCGATCCGTCCTGCTCGATCGCGAAGGCCTGTGCGGCGTCAGCGATCACGTCAGCCTGGGCCGCGAGCATCATCCAAGCTTCGCCTGACACAGCGGCGGCGGCCTGCGCACGTTGCAGCGCCTGGTTCATTCGGCCGAACTCGCCTTCCAGCCGCCGCCACGTGACCGTCGGGTTGGCGCCGCCCGCGCGCAGCCTCTCGAGCTCCTCGCCCGCGATGGCCAAAGCGTCGGCAGCGCCCTCGACCGTGGCGCCGTCTACCGACGTCGCGGTCCATTCCTGCGCCGCATTCGCGAGCGCGATCAGATGGCCGGAGAGATTCCCGCTATCGACGGAAGAAATATAGAGGGGATCCAGGGGACGCAGATCACCGGTGTCGTACCAGTTGTAGAAGTGCCCGCGAAAGCGGGCCATCCGCCCCATCGTGGCGAGCGTGGCGTCCAGCCGCTCGACCGCATCCAGCGTTCCCACCCAGCCGCAGTCCCGAGCCGCCACGACGGAGAGCAGATAAAGGCCGAGGTTGGTCGGCGATGTGCGATGCGCCACCGCGTCGGGCGATTCCTGGAAGTTGTCGGGCGGCAACATGTTGTCCGCGGCCGTCACGAATGTTTCGAAGAACCGCCAAGTCCGCCGCGCGGTCAGCCGCAGCCGCCGCATGTCGGCCTCGCTCGCTGGCGCGCGGCCCGCAGGCGCGGGCGGTCGGCTGGACCATAGGGCGAGCGCGGGCGATGCGATCCATCCCACCGCGAACGGCGCGGCGAGCACCCAGGCGCTGGAGCGCGTGAGCCACGTCATGGCCAGCGTCGCCAGGCCGATGCCAGCAGCGGGCGCCATGCGCCGGTAGAAGCTCGCCAGATCGAGCCGATGGCCCGCCGCCGCCTGCGCCGCGGGCACCCATTCGAGGAGGTGGCGACGGGACACGACAAGCCGCCACAGCGTGCGGACGATAGCGTCACCCATCAGGCATGCCTGGTGCGCCAGCAGCGCGATCACCAGCGCCGCTTGAACGAGCGCAAGCCGAAGGTCCGCCTCAAGCGTGTGAAGCCGCGCGCGGAGCGGGACCCCAGGCCGACGCCGGCTTACCGACGCGAAGATCGGGATTAGCGGAGGCAGGACGAAGGTGGTCAGGATGAAGACAGTCCAGAGGGCCGCCCCCGGGAGCGGTAAGAGCCAGCCTGCCCACAGGCTGGCCAGCGCCGCGCCTGGCGACAGCGTCCGGCGCAGGTTGTCGACCATCTTCCAACGGCCGATGGCGGGAAGCGGCGCCGATGCCCGGCCCGGCGCCGGGGGCAGGCCGAGGATCCAGGGCAGCAGCTGCCAGTCGCCTCGCGCCCAGCGATGGTGCCGCATCGATGAGAGATCATAGCGATCGGGAAAGTCCTCAACGACCTCGACATCCGAGGCCAGGCCCGCACGGGCGAACACGCCCTCGAAAAGGTCATGGCTGAGCAGCGTCGATTCCGGCACGCGTCCGCGGAGCGCCGCTTCGAAGGTGTCGATATCGTAGATGCCTTTGCCCGCGAAGGACCCCTCGCCGAACAGGTCCTGGTAAACATCGGACACGGCTGCGGCGTAGGGGTCGATGCCGCCGATGCTGGAGAAGACCCGGCGAAAGAGCGAGCCCTCGCCGCCCAAGGGCAGAGCGGGGGTGATGCGGGGCTGCAGGATGGCGTAGCCCTCAGTCACCCGGCCGGTCGCCGGATCCAGGTGCGGCCGATTGAGCGGATGGGCCATTTTCCCGATCAGCCGGCGCACGGTGTCGCGGGGAAGCCTGGTATCGGCGTCCAGCGTGACGACGTACCGGACCCCGCTGGGGACGACCTGGTCGGCGACCGGCATGAAGGTCGTATCGTCTGCGCCGCGGAGCAGGCGGTTGAGCTCATGGAGCTTGCCGCGCTTGCGCTCCCATCCCATCCAGCATCGCTCAGCCTCGCTCCAGCGACGGCGCCTATGGAAAAGGAGAAAGCGACCTCCTCCGGGCGCGACGCCGTACTTTTGGTTCAGGCGCGCAATCCCTGCAGCGACCGCGCTGAGGAGCGCCTCGTCGGATTCGGTCTGCTCGCTGTCGGCGTCACGCCAGTCGGAAAGCAAGGCGAAGTGCAGATGCCCTTGCGGACTCGAGAGGTAGTGGACTTCCAGTCTTTCGATCTGATCCTCGACCTCCGCCCTCGTCGTGAGCAGAACCGGGACGGCAACGACGGTCCGCAGCCCCTGCGGTACGCCACCCTTCAACTCCAGCGCCGGCAACGGAACGGCGCCGAAGCCCCGCGTGACTCCGCGGTTCACGAGCGCAACTGCAGCGTCGAGCGCGGGGAAGGCTCCAAGGACGCCGAGCAAGCCGAGCCAGGGTGCGGCGACCCCCAACGCGAATAGTCCGGCCAGCGGCAGCGCAAGCAGCAGCGCCGCAGCAACCACGCCTGCCCCGACATATGCGCCGATGCCGAGTGCGCGGATCGCGCGGCCGGGCCAGGTCCACGGGGCCGGTCGGAATCCGATCGACGCCTCGAATTCCGACTTCCCGGCCGCCACCAGGTGGTAACCTGGATCGCAACGCCGCCTCTCTGCAGAAATATCGTCGACGTCGCGCGTGGCGCGCATGACGAGCTTAGCAATTTCGAGTTCGCTGCGCCTCGCCCCCCGCGCCAGCTCTTCGATGGCGGTGCGGTAGAGGTTGCGGGTGGGAAAATCCATCTCCGCAAAGGGACTACCCGCCTTCAGCACGTCGTCCACGAGGCTGACCTGCTCGACCAACTCGCTCCAATCGACGTCGGAGATAAGACGCAAGCTCGCCACGATGTTGCGGACTGTGCCCCCGGCCGCCACCTGGCGCTGCTGTTCGTCGCGCACCACCTGGTCGGCGACGGCGCCCTGTCGCGAGAGGCGCTCGTCGAGCCACGCCAGCGCTGGCGCCCCGACCGCGTTGTCGCTCAGCCGCTGGAGAACCTGCACGATGAAGGCGTCGGCAAGGGGTCCGCGTTCATGCTGCCGCAGCACCTCCGCGGGAGACTCCGCGCGTCGGCCGGCGGCGCCAAGCATGCGGTCGCAGGCCTCGTCCGCCCTGGCGCGAGCGCTTCGGCTGATCACGATGCGCTCGGCGATCCGCCGCAGGTTCTCGACGAGCACGATGCGAAGGGTGATGGCTACGGCCCAGAGTTCGCCGATCGTCAGCGGCTGCACGTCCTGGTAGGCGCGCAGGAAGCGGCACAACAGCTCCGGATCGAACCGGCTGTCGGTATGCGCCACGAAAGCCCAAGCGATTCCGAAGACACGGGGATAGCCCGCAAGGTCGCCGACGGTGATCTTTGGAAGCTGGTGGTAATAGCTCGCCGGCAGGTCGAGCCGGATTTCCCGGATCTGCTTTTCCGTGAGGTGGAAGTTATCGATCAGCCACTCGGCAGCGGGCGTAATGCTCGCGCCCTCGTCAAGCGCCTGGACGGTATCACGATAGGCCTTGAGCAGTACTGCCTGATTGTCGGCCAGGCGCCCGGCCAACGGCCGACCACGCCCCAAACGCCCCGTCCCTTGAGCCTCCGCCAGGGTGCGCGCATGGCCCTCCAGACGTTCCGCGCTGAAGAGCTCACTCCGTATGGGCGCCGTGTCCGCCACTGTGGAGCGCGCCCCACGGCCTCGATGCGCCCGTCCATTCAGGAACGGGGTCTTCCTGCGACCGGCTAACACCTGCGCATCTCTTTTCTTTCGATTTACGAGATTGTCCGCCGAAACTCGGACCAGGTTTCGCGCCACGTGCGTGCTGACCGGCAGCGTGATCGCCGCGTTCGGCCGCAAAAGGCCTCGGCGCCCACACCCATGACACTCTCGCTAGCTCCCGGCCAGCCGTAACTGCAGCTTTACGGCAGGGGCCTTGGTTATCTTGTCGCGAACCCCCACCTATGAAGAGCGCCGTCGGGCGTGTGCCGCCACCGAAGCGGTCGATCCTGCCCGCCGCGATGCTTTCCGAGACCAGTATGGCCACGCTCTTTGTAGCGTCAGCGTTCAGCGTCCTGAGCGTCCTTGCCTTACCCCTTCTCTTTGATCTTGCTGGCTGGAGGCGGAAGACATGAACCTGCCAACGCCGGACGAGCGCCTGACCCGGGAAAATGCGTACCTCAGGCAGCGAAACGCCCAGCTTCAGGATGACATCACCGCAGTCACCGCGGAGGCGGAACGCTTGCGACAGGTGGTGGAACGCCTTCATGGCCGCTCGGCCGCACATCCGCCAAACCCTTTGGGCGGGGGCCAATGACCGCGATGCTGATGAGGCAGTTCAGAGCCGCCGAGTATCGCGACAGGGCTGTTGACGCTTCAGCCCTGGCTGAAGCCAGCACCCTGCAGCACGTTCGCGAGAAGTATGAAGTCGCCGCCGCGAGATGGAGGCAGCTCTCGGCGTTGAACGAACGCACCGACCCGAGCTCTTCCGCTCGGCCGCCGGCGTTTGTCAAGCAGCCGCACCCCGAGGCTTCTGCCCAGATCCGTGAGGACGCTACATGCATCGCCTAGGTCTTCCCGCTGGGTCCACGATCCGCCTCACAGCGTCGGCACGCCCCGACATTGGGGTCCATCGATGGGGCGTTCGGGTTTTTGCGGCCGAGGGCCTGGCGGCCAGCGCGACGCCGAGGCTTACCTACGGGTCTCAGATCGGCGGGGGTGATTGCGAACAGCGTATCGATATTCCCGCCCAGGACACAGACTGCCGGCTGGAAGCGTGGTCACGCCATTCGATCGCCGAAGGCTGGGCGGATGATCGATGTTCGGTTGAGGACGATACGCCCAGCCGGCTGATGATCGGCTTCTCAGATCCTTCCCGGCCTAAGGCTCGTAAGGACGATGTGCTGCTCAGCTTCACCTTCGAAGGCCTCGAAGAGCATCCGTGACGGGAAGGAGATTGTGATGGCTAAGGGCCAGAAGAAATCGAACCGGGAAACACGCAAGCCGAAGCAGGCGAAGCCTAAGGTCGAAGCCGCGCCGCGATCCTTCCTCGGGACGTCCGAGCGAGGCGTCGGAAAGCCGCCCGCGGGCGCGAAGCGATCCGGCGGATGAGCCTGTCCTCATGGTTCCGAAGTACCTTGATCAGCGAGGCCGACGTCAGGGCGGAAATCTGGCGCCTGGGAACGCGCCATCTGGGGTGGCCGCTGGAAGGGGCGCTCGACGAACTGAAGGCGCCGGATCTTCCGGTGCGTCAGGCCTTGCTTCTCCGGGCCTGCGTCCGGAAGCTCCAATGCCACTGGACCGGACGCCGCTTAGACCCGCAGGCCCTTCAACGCGGGCCGCTGGAGACGCAGTCACCTACGCAGAGTTGCTGGCTGCTTATGAGGCGAATCGCCGGGCCGCCGACGACAATCTGCTGCGGAAAATGGTCGGCGTCTTACAACCGCACCCCCCGCGTTGACTCGGTGTGTGTCCGCTCCTGATCGGAGTTGTGGCGTGCTCCCAGCTATTCCGCGCCTCACATCGACCAGGGTTGCAGTCCGGCGATTCCGCTTCGGCACAATGAACGTCCGATACAAGGCGGCCCTGAAGGAGCTCAACATCGCCGACCGACAGGAGGTCGGCCGTTGGGCCAACAACCGGTCGAGAACTCCCACCAGCCGTTCCGACGACGAGAGCGGGCGATGCGGTGCTGTCAGGCAGACGCTAACTTGTCTCCGGTTTGGGCCAATGGGGCGGCATGAGTCGGGGCGCGGATGGATCCGATTTTGTTCAAGCACAGGGCCAAGCCCAGCGTTTCCTCGCCACCCATGCCGCCGTCTACAACTGCTTCAACACCCAGCCCCATCTGATCCGCCGACCGACCCTTCGCCAGTTCCGGGCGGAGGCGCATTGGACGTGGGCGGCCGCGACGGCAGCGGCCTGAAGCACCGGTCGGGAGAGGGCCTTCTGCGACCAGCGGCGGTTATCCTGACAGTGCCACCGGCCCAGCTCCCAGCCCGCACCGCCGTGCCCGTGCTCTAGCGAGGTGACCTCCGCCCCAACAACATCAGCAGAGTCAGTTGCGGAAATGGCGCTCGCCTTCGCCAGCTCGGCGAAATTGATGACCGTGAAGCCCAGCGCCTCGAGTTTCGCGCGTACGGTCGCCTCGCCGCCGCTGAAGTCGCCGGAGCGTAGCGGGCCCTCAGCGGGAAACTGTTTGCCATGGGCGACGCCGGCGACCGCTTTGCTGTCGTAATATGCGCCGTCATGCAGCACAAAAAACCGTTGCGCCGGGCCGAAGCCGTACTTCGCGAGGAACGCGGGGCGACCGAGCGCCTTCGCCTCCTCGATCGCGGCCAACACCGCCGCCGGATCTGACAGCGCCGATAATGCCATACCGCCCCTCCCCTCCTCGCCTAGTGGTCAACCCGGCCGGGGCCGCTCGACATTTGTGAGCTTCAGCACGTCGAGTTTGCCCTTGGCGTCCCAGACATACTCATAGTGCTCGCCCTGCAGTAGCGGCAGCGGCACCGCGTTCGGCCGGAAGACGCAGAGGTTCACTCCGCCAGGCCGCCGCACGCTCTCGTAGATCAGCCCCGTTTCGCCCGGCTGCACAAACGGCCAGCGCCTGGCCGCCGCAAACGCCTGCGAGGCGGTGTAATCGTCGGCATCGTAGAGCTCCGGCCGGCTCGTCTGCAGCCCGCGCAGGTCCAGCAAGCTGTCATCGATGTCAGCGATCAGCTCGCGCATCTGGATGCGGTTTGGAAATCCCGCCGCCGAGGCGCGCAGCCGCCGTTCGTGATGGAAGACGGTCTCTTCAATCGCCGTCGCCAGGTCCGCCGCCACATACCAGGCCCCCAACCGATAGTCGCTAAACCGACCGCCGCGCGGATCACTGTGCAGGAAGGCCGCCATGACGATCGAAGCGCCGGCCTCGCCCATCGCCACGGCGCCGCCGGGAAGCGCTTGCAACCGCGCGGTCGCGGTCTGTCGGTCGTTGGTCAGGTCCTCAAGCTCGAACGCCGCGCGCAGGTCATCCTCGCTCTCCGCGACATCGTCGAAGACGCCGATTGTCGGATAGCGGCTGTTGATCAGCCGGTGCGTGCGTCCTTTGAAGCGCGCCCGCGGCGGCTCGCTCATTTCACCCCGCGCCAAGCATCGAGGTAGCGGCGCACATCGTAGAGATCGGTCATGCCGCCGGCGGTCATCCGCGCCAACGGCGAGGCCCCGGCGAATGGCAAGTCGCTGTTCGCGGCCTTGAGCCAGCGAAGGGCGGCGCGGTCCTCGACGAAGATCAGCCTGAGCGCCTTGAGGATGCCGAGCACCAGCGAGATCCGCTCGAGCTGATCGCGGGTCAGCGGGGCCACCTTGCCGTTCTTCCAATTGTAGAAGGTCTGTTTGGCGACATCGCCGAGGATGGCGCGCTGATCGTCGACGGTGAGGTCCCAAAGCTCGGCGGTGCGGAGAAACAGCCGGATCGCCGGCGCCGACAGACGCCGCCGGTCCGCAGGCTCGCGCAAGCTCGCGGGCGTGGCGCCCGGCAGGGCGGTATCCGGCAGAGTGGCTTCGGCGGCAGGCATCGGAAAGTCCAAATTTGGACTAGAGGTACACAACTGGCCTCAGAACTTCAACCGTCGGCGTGCGGTTCCGCCTTCAACACCACTGCGCATGGCGCCCGCGCCAGGGCTGCGCGAGCCCCTCGCGGATCAGCTGGTCGCCGACGTCCTGACCGTCGATCCGCACAAAGCGCAGCAGGCGGCCATAGGTGTCGCGATCGCGCGAGACCCCCACGAGAGTGATCTGGTCGCCGCGCCGCACCAGGTCCTGCAGCCGCGCCTTGCCCCGCACAGCAAGGTCGGCTTCGCGCGCGCAGTGCGACTTGGGCGGCATTTCGGCGGCGTCGATGTTGAGGATACGGACGCGCTCGCCACCGGCGATGTCGAAGGTGTCGCCGTCGATCACCCGCGTCACGACGACCGAGGGGCCGGCCCCCTGCCCGCTCCAGCTTGGCGTCTGGCTCACGCGGGCGCCGAGCTCACGGCGCAGCTGCGGCCAGGCCAAGCCAATCGCGACCGTGAGCGCGAAGGTGGTCAGACAGGCGAGCGCCAATTTGGCGCCGTCGCGCCGCCGCCGCGCCAGCAGCTGTTTGAGCGTCGGCGGCCGGCGGCGACGGCGCTGGAACGGCAGGACCTTGCGGGCGGCGTCGCGGGCCATGGCGAAGCTTAAGCGCGGCGCGGTTTGCGGGCAATTCGCGCGCCAGGTTCAAGCGTCGCCGACCCGACACTCACCCTCGACGACTTCGCATAACGCGCGATAGCCGAGCCTCGCGCGCCTCTCCTCGGCTCACTGACTGCAGGGGCCGCAAGCTTAGGGGTCGCGGCTTAGGAGCAGACATCCCGAAAGACGCCTCAGGGTGGTTAGCGGACGCTAGGGTTTGAACGGTAAACGGATGTGACTGACCGCGATGGGCCGGGAGCGGACGTTGGGAAGCTCTGCTTCCAGACAACCCCAAGGGTTGCTCCCTGGCCCCTGTCAGCCAATCGATCGGCTCAGAACATCGCTGGCTGCGCTTTGACGCCGAGCGAATTCGACGAACGCCTTGAATGCGGCGGTCGGATTGCGGCGGCTCGGATAGTAGAGGCTCAAGGGTGGCAGATCGGGCGTCCAATCCTCCAACACGCGGACGAGACGGCCTGCCTCGATGTCGTCTCGCACGTCAGACTCCATCGCCAGGGCCAGGCCGAACGAAGCAAGGACCGCGGTGCGGGCGAGGCTCGCTTCGTCGAGCGTGATGGCGCCCTCGACATCGACGTAGACTTTCTGCCCGTTCTTTTCGAAGGGCCAGCGGTAGATCGCGCCATTGGGGAGCCGAACGCGAAGACACGTATGCTCGGTGAGGTCCTGCGGGATCTGCGGCGTGCCGCGCGCTTCCAGGTAGCTCGGCGTCCCCACCACGACATTGCGCCGCGCCACCCCTAACGGCAGTGCGATCATGTCGGCCGGCACAAGATCGGCGCTACGGACGCCGAGGTCGAAACCGCCCGCGACGATGTCCACGAGGCGGCCCTCTGTGACGATGTCGACGTGGACCTGAGGATGCGCGCGGAGAAAGGGTAGGACGAGCGAGGAAAAGATCTCGCGCGCGGCCGTCGGAAAGGCGTTGATGCGCAACGTGCCCGAAGGCGTGGCCTGTCGAGCGCGCACAACATCCATCGCCTCGTGAATGTCCCGGACGGCGGGCGCGACCTGCGCAACGAATTGCTGGCCCGCCTCCGTCAGCGAGACGCTCCGTGTCGTCCGGTTGAACAGGCGTACGCCAAGCTTTCGCTCCAGCTTTCCGACGGCATTGCTCAGCGTGGTTGTTGAGACCCCAAGCTCCAGCGCAGCCGTGCGGAACTTCCCTTCCCGCGCGACCATGAGAACCGCGTCCAACTCTGCCAGGTCGCTCCGCATCGTTGTCCCGATTTTCGTGATGAAACATACCGATTTGTCCCGATTATCGCGCGAGATGTCCATCGCTACCTTGGTTGTCTAGCGCAGGTGCAGCCGTCTCGGGCCGCGACTGCAAGAAACAGGACAAGGACAATGGCCTTCGAACTTCCATCCCCCATCGCCGCATACGTGGCGGCGAACGCCCGTCTGGATGTCGAAGGCATGCTGGCGCCCTTCGCAGCCGACGCCGTCCTTCGCGACAACGGCGCCGTCCTTAAGGGGCACGCCGAACTCCGACATCTCTTCGAAGAAGGCGTGGTGGCGGTGAAGGCGATCTTCGCGCCGGACGCCGTGCGGCACGAAGACGGTCAGGTCGTCGTCGAAGGCCCCGCCCATGGTGACTTCAAGGGCAGCCCGATCCGCTTCACCTACCGCTTCACCCTCGAAAACGACGCCATCAAAGCCCTGGAGATCACGGCATGACCATCAACACTGATCCGAAGGAGTTCGCGGGGAAACGCGTGCTCATCAGCGGCGGCACCAAGGGCCTGGGGCGCGCCACCGTCGACCGCTTCCTGGCTGGCGGCGCCCGGGTGATCACCTCCGCCCGCGGAGCCCTTGAACCCATCGATGGCGTTGAGTTCGTTCAGGCGGACCTGACGACGGCCGAGGGCGGCGAAGCCCTGGCCAAGGCGGCGCTAGAGCGTCTGGGGGGCGTCGACATCCTCGCCCACGTGCTCGGCGGCTCCACCACACCGGGCGGCGGCTTCGTCGCCCTGACGGACGACCATTGGCTCTCCGAACTGAACCTGAACCTTCTGGCGACCGTCCGTCTCGATCGCCTGCTGATCCCGCAGATGATCGAACGGGGCTCGGGCGTGGTGGTGCACGTCACCTCCATCCAGTCGGTCCTGCCGCTTCCCGACGCAACCACAGCCTACGCCAGCGCCAAGGCCGCGCTTCGGACCTACAGCAAGTCCATCTCCAAGGAACTCGGTTCCAAGGGCGTGCGGGTCAACGTCGTCTCTCCCGGATGGATCATGACCGAGGGGACCGATGTCTTCCTGAAGCGTATTCAGGACGCCAACGGCGGCACGCTTGAGGACGCGCGCCAGCTCGTCCTGAAGGGCCTCGGCGGCATCGCCATTGGTCGTGGCGCCGAACCTCACGAGGTCGCCGACGTCATCGCCTACTTGGCCTCAGACCGCGCCGCCGCGATCCACGGCGCCGAGTTTGTTATCGACGGCGGCACCGTCCCAACCGTCTGAGGCGTCGCCCTGACGCTGCCATCGTCACCTTCCCGGCAAGAGCGAACGTCCGCGCCCCACCCTCTGATGATCTCCGACTCGTCCGCTCCTCGGCTTGGAGCCAACGTCCGCCAACGACCCTAAGCGGTCCTTCCCGGCGAACGTCGCCGATGCCCCGCGGCCCCCTCCCGCATTCAGGAGACAATCATGACCAAGGTCCGCAACCTTCTCGCCGCCACCGTCGCCTTCGCGGGCCTCGCCTCGAACGCCCTTGCGCAACCCGCCACGCCGGCCATCGGGGCGCCCGTGCGCAACGTTGTGCTGGTGCACGGCGCCTTCGCCGACGGCTCCGGCTGGCGGGGCGTCTACAACGACCTCACCGCCCGTGGTTATCGTGTCACCATCGTGCAGAACCCGCTGACTTCGCTGGCCGATGATGTCGCCGCCACGCGCCGGGCGGTGAAGCGCCAGGACGGCCCGGTGATCCTCGTGGGCCACTCCTACGGCGGAACGGTCATCACGGAAGCGGGCGCCGATCCCCAGGTCACCGGCCTCGTCTATGTGGCGGCGCTGGCCCCCGACGCCGGCGAGTCCACCGGCGACCAGTTCGCCGAGATCCCGGCGCCGCCCGGCTTCGTCATCGAGCCGCAGGCCGACGGCTTCGGTTTCGTCAATCTGGCCAAGTTCAAATCTGGCTTCGCAGGCGATATAAGCGACGCGGACGCCGCCTTCCTCCGCGACTCGCAGGTGCCGATCGCCATGTCCGCATTCGGCGACAAGGTCACCCAGGCTGGCTGGCGGACAAAGCCTAGCTGGTTCGTGGTCGCCACGGAGGATGGCGCCATCGATCCGCAGCTGCTGCGGAAGACCGCCCGGCGCATCGGCGCGACCACCACGGAGGTGAAGGGGAGCCATGTGGTCTTCCTCAGTCAGCCTAAAGCGGTCGCGGAGGTGATCGACCGCGCGGCGCGCGGCGTCGTCAACAAGGGGCAATGATCTACGCGTGGATTGCTCGGTCGGCGCGTCAATGCGGCGGCGTCTCAAAAGCATTCCGCTGGCCCCCGCTCCCTTCTCCTCAAGGGGGCGGGGGTCTCAGCGTCTGATCAAAAGGCTGCCGAAAGCGCGCTCGGTTGGAGGGAGCGGCTGAGGTCCGGTTCTGGCTCCGACCCCGAGTTCGCTCCTGGCGCGTCCCGGCCTGAAAGTGTGGGCCCGACCAAGGTCCGCAACGGGTCGTTCCTACGCATTGGGGTCGGTCCGCAAACCGGACGTTCGCACCGTCCGCTCGTCGGCTGGGGTGCCAACGCGCAGGAACGACCCTTAGCGGACCTTTAGGGCTGTTACGCGAAACTCGGTGCATGAGAGCGACTGCGTTGATGGCGTTCGCTGCGCTGCTGTGGGCTACGAACGTGCTTCCATCGGAGCTCTTACCCCACCTCGCGTTGCAAGCCGGTGGAATTTGGGACGGCAGGCCAGACGATCACGTCTCAGTCTCCATCCGCTTCAAGTTGCCGAGTGCGACGGGAAACGCGCCCTAACCGCCCAGCAGCGTCCGGCTTCCACCCCTAGCCGAAGTTCCGAGCGTCCGCTCATCGGACCGTCGGACGAACGAAAGCGGAGCGAAGACGATGATCGCGGGCGACCCCCTTGCCGACGCCGGCAACGTCCGCTCAGACGGATCCGATGTGTGCGGGCTCGGCATGGAAGCAATGGTCACGGACCATTCGTTCAACCAGCGCCGTTTGCGTGGGGGACACCACAACCTACGCACGAGTCGACGTGCCACTGATGTTGTCATTATCCGGGATCCACGGCAGCCTGGTCGCAATGATGCGGGTGCGAGTAGCTTTCGAGCATGTGCGGACGCTTCGACACCTCACACCTGACCTGGGCGCAAATCCACGACGCGCTCGCGAACTTCATCCCGGTTCGCACCGCTCCGCTTAACCTGGAAAGCAGCGACGACGTGCGGCCGACCACGCTGCAGGTCGCGGCCCGCGTGGAGGACGGCGCCTGGGTGCTGGAGAAGGAGCGGTGGGGCCTGGTGCCCTACTGGCGCAACGGCAAGCCGCTGAAGGACACGGAGAAGGGCAATGGCGACGGGTTTAAGCTGGCCACCTTCAACGCCCGAGTGGAGGGCTGCGCGACCGCCTCCACCTTCAAGGCGGCCTATGCGAAGCGCCGCTGCCTGGTGCCAGCGAGCGCCTGGTATGAGTGGACCGGGCCGCAGGGCTCGAAGGTGAGCACCGCTTCGCCCGCGCTGACGACGCGCCGATCTGGTTCGCCGGAACTTGGGATCGGGTGACCACGCCTGACGCTGGCGAGTTCCCCAGCTTCACCATCCTGACCGGACCATCGGCCGGCTCGCCGACTACCACGACCGCGCCCCGCTGATCTTGAAGCCTGATGAGTGGGCGACCTGGCTCGACCCGACGCAGGACGCTGGCCGGCTGTTGGCCTCCGTTCGCCCTGAGCGGTTCGACGTCCGAGAGTCGGCTGACCACAAGGCAAGGCTTCGTTGAGCGTCCCGTTCGAGGGCGACGCAACCTTGAGTGTCCAGTCTCGGACACGATCCGGTCGCCTCCGTGGAATAACTTGGCGCTCCGCCGCGGTGCCTCAGCCGGTTCGCTTCGGGCATATCGGCCGCTCGGATCGCCCACGGTCAGGTCGCGTCACGGGGCCTGGTAACGGACCTCCAGCGTAAGGGTGAGGAGACGGGCCAAGCCCTTCGAACGGGAGGACGCTGCCCGGTAGGTCTTTGGCGCGGCTCTACCCCCCGCTAACTGACTGGCAGCTTAAGCACTACCGTCGTGCCCTCGCCCGGTTGGCTCTCAATCTCCACGGTTCCTCCCGCGCGCCGAGCAAATTCGGCGACCATAGCTAGGCCCAAGCCCGTCCCGCGGTCGCGTGCGGTCGCTGCGGCGGCGCGGCCGACGCTGCGCGTCACCGTCGGCGCCACCGGTTACGCGCCGGCGCGCGTCGACCTGCCGCGGGGCACCGCCGCGACGCT
>Ga0207703_10001567_pt1 | contig 20731 bp, 18 predicted proteins | sample KBSSwiS12_FD_184304 | JGI IMG/M metagenome (GOLD analysis project Ga0207703, IMG submission 184304) | Switchgrass rhizosphere microbial communities from Kellogg Biological Station, Michigan, USA - KBS Switchgrass S1-2 (SPAdes) (version 2) | ecosystem: Host-associated > Plants > Roots >...
ATTGATTGGCAAGAGCGAATAGCTTCGCACCGCCAGCGCGCGCCAATGGCGTTCCCCGCGCCATCGATACCACCTGGTCAACTCGCGGGAGGCCGATTGTCGCGAGCCACGGGGAAAGGCCGCTCGTCTGCGTCACGTCGATCCGCACGAAGCTATTCATATGCTCAGTCGCGAGCGTCGCGATCAATGCCTTGGCGTCCTCCGCATCGGGTGCGATGACCGGGCCGATAACAACTCCACGCCCCGACCGACGGACACAGGCGTAACCCTTTACCTCCTGCGCGCGCTCGATTACGACAACATCACCGACCGAGAAGAGCGCATCGAGCAAACGATCGCGACTCATCCCGCTGGCGTGGCGATCAAGAGCGCGGATCGCCAGGATGTCCTCTGTCCGCAATTGACGAATGCCGGCGCACGGTGGCTCCGGCGGCCGGGCGGTCAGCACCGCCTGATGCTGGCTGACTTGCTCATACGGTACGAAGCCGTATCTATCGTAGAGGCGGTAGCCCTCGCGTGTCGAATTCAGGACAACCGTGCGTCCACTCGCCTGCCTCAACATTTCCTCCACTATGAGACTTCCAACTCCCCGCCCCTGCAATGTTGGCATGACAATAATCATGCCAAACGAGGCAAAGTCCTCCGCATACGGCCACCACATCCCGGTCGCGGCGAGACGTCCGTCAGCTTCCACGGCGACGCCCTGCCCCAAATCGAGCGCAAAGCGCCAGTCTTCCTCGCGATACGGCCAGTTCAGCGCGGCTGACAGCAACAAGGCCTGCGGAATGTGTTCGGGGGTCAACACGACCGGGCGCATCACGTCTTGCCTCAGAAATACTTGAGCCAGGCGATGTCACGACGGCGCACCTTCAGACGTGAATACCAGGCGGTAGGGATGTAGAGCGGTATGAGAAGGGCGATGTACCACACCCATACCCAACCAACGTTGCTCACGCCAAACACGTTTCCGTGGGTAGGCCCCCAGATCAGATACGCAGCATGGTACAGCGCGCGTAACACATAGATGTGCATGATATAGAAGAACATGGGCGCACCGCCGAAGACGGCCAGCACTTCGATCCACGAGGACTGCTGCGCACGTTCGAACAGCGCGAGCAGCACCGCACCGATCCCGAGCGTTGGTAACAGAAATAGCAGAGACGGCGGATATTTGGTGAGTGCGAGGAAGCTCATCGCTGTGCGAAGCGGATCTTCCGCATGGAACCAGGGCTTGTCGCCGTAGATATTGAGAGCGCGTAGGACAACAAATGCCGCGATCATGCCGATCCCGAGCAAGAACAAGCGACGCTGCCGGAGTGCCGGATCGACATCGCGACCGAACCACGGACCGATACCATAACCCAGCGAGATTACGCCTATCCACGGCAGGATCGGATAGCTGGTCCGCGCTACTGCGCCGAACGGCAGCCCGATGAGATCGCGCTGGTGCAACATGGCCCATGGCACAAACAGCGCATCATCGGGCGATAGCCGAATGCCATCGAGCAAATTGTGCCCGCATACGATCACCAGGCCGAGCGCGATCAGTGCGGGGCGCGGCAGTCGCATCAGCGCGGCGAGTGCGATCATGCAGATGCCGATGCACCAGATCACCTGCAACCAAATCATCGGCGGCACGCGCGTCGTCCAGGCGAAGGTGATCAGCGTTACGTCGATGACCATCAACAGCAGGCCGCGATTGACGAGGTACGCCGTGGTTTCGCGGCGGCTGTGTTTGATGCTGTAGAGATACGCACCAACTCCCGTTAGCGCCACGAACACTGGCGCGCAGAGTGTGCTGGTCAATCGAGTGAAGAACAGTCCGGGACTGGTCGTCAAGGCGTCGACCGGGTCCGACACCGGCACGTAAAGGAACCAGTTTTCGCGCACGTGATCGAGCAACATGATAATCATGACCAAGCCACGAAGCGCGTCGATGCTTTGGAAGCGCATTCTCACGACGCTCACCCGAGACGCGGGCACGTCGACGGCAGGCGCAGGCGATTGCCAAGTTGACGTCACACTGCTCATCTCACCAGCCTCCGAACCGTGGCCACTCGCCCTCGATCGTCTGCGACTCTCCGCGGACCACGTGATAGCTCCGATGTTGAGCCGCCGTCGAACAGGCATGGTTGGGCAGGATTCGCACGCGAGCGCCGATCGGGAGATTCGGTAGCTCAGCGGACGATCCCGGGCGCACTGTGATGATGCCGTGCTCCTGGTTGGCATCGGCGAGGATCAGATCGTTGTAGGCATGACCGCCCATGTCGCAGACCACACCATAGCCTTGATTTACCGCCTGCTTAGAGGTGCCACGATCCTGCGACAGAGCCATCCACCCCGCATCGATCAACACCCAGCCCTTTTCGCGCTGATGGCCGATCACGGTCGCCAGCACTGAGATGGCAATATCCTCGATCCTGCAAACGCCCAAACCGGCCATCACCAGGTCAAAGAACACAAAAACACCGGCGCGAACCTCGGTCACGCCTGAAAAACTCGAGGCGTTGAATGCGGTCGGCGTGGAGCCGACGCTCACAACTGGGCAGGGGATGCCCGCGGCACGCAGGATTTCAGCGGCAGCGACGACACCGGCTCGCTCGGCCTCAGCGCATTGCCGAAGAGCCTCGACACCCCGCGCGTTGTAGCTCCCACCGGCATGAGTGAGCACACCGCGCAGTTCCGCGCCCCGCCCAAGGATGCGCCCGATCTCGAGCAGCCCCGCCCTGTCAGTTGGCTTCACGCCCGAACGATGACCATCACAGTCGATCTCGATCAAAGCCGGAATACGCGCGCCCGCCTGAATCGAGGCCTGCGTAACTGCTTCGGCTTGTTCAGCTGTGTCCAGAACGACCGCAAGATCGACGCCCGTGGCGCGCAATTCGAGAACTCTTGCAAGTTTGGATGGCACGATGCCGACGGCGTAGATGATGTCGCGCACGCCCGCCGAAGCGAACTGCGCTGCTTCCTTCAGTGTGGAGACGGTCGCGGGACCCTCCGTGGAGCTCATTACGTGGCGCGCGACCTCGATCGACTTGGCCGTTTTGAGATGGGGGCGCAACGACACGTTGAGGCCATGTAACCGCGCACGCAACCGCGCGATGTTGCGGTGCATCCGCTCGGCATCGAGTACGAGACAGGGAGTGTCCAGGGACCCCAGCGTAGTGGCGGGCGCCTCGAGCCCAATCTGATCACACATCGTGGCTCCGGCCAACGCGTCGTTCTTTTGCATACAGGTAGCTTCCGGCCGCGACCGTGTAATCGCAATTAATGAATGCTGCAGCCTGTATTAAGATCGCGCTTAATGCTGACGTCTGACGACCTTGCGTTCTTCAATGTGTTGGCCACCTCGGCCTCGCTTGCTGAGAGCGCGCGAAAGCTCAACGTCACCCCGCCGGCGGTTACGCAGCGGCTGAACGCGCTCGAGGCACGCGTGGGTGTCCGCCTCATCGACCGCTCAGGCCGGCGGCTTGCCCTGACCGATGAAGGCACGCTGTTCGCAACCCATGGGGCGATCGTGGCGGACGCGATCGAGACTCTTTCCGAAGCCTTGGCGAACCGCAAGAGTGCCGTTACCGGGCATCTCCAAATCGTGGCACCCCACGGATTCGGACGGATCCATGTTGCACCCGTCGTGGACGAGTTCGCGCGATTGCATCGTGGCGTCACAGTGACCCTCGACTTGTCCGATCATCCGAGTTCGCGGCTGATCGAAAGCTGTGACGTCATCATCCACATCGGACCGCCTGCCCCCCTGAACCAGGTGGTGACCACACTGGCACCGAATCGGCGGATTCTCTGCGCGAGTCCTGGCTACCTGGATGAGGCCGCGTCCATTCTTTCGCCAAGCGACCTGGCGCAACATCGGTGCCTGGTCGTGCGCGAGAACGATGAAGATGTGACACTCTGGCGCTTCCAGCAACCGTCCAACGACCCTGTCACTGTTCGCATCCAACCCGCGATGAGCAGTAACGATGGCGCTGTCGTCCGCGAATGGGCACTCGCCGGCCAGGGCATCACCATCCGCTCGGAGTGGAATGTTGCCTGCGAGCTCGCTGCAGGTCAGCTCAGGCAGATTCTGCCGGAATGGGAGATACCGTCCGCGGATGTCGTCGCAATGCTCGGGCCGCGCCACGGAAGGAGCGCCCGGACCAAGGCGTTCCTGGCGATGTTGCGCCAATCGTTGTCGCCGCCACCCTGGCGGCGAAGTGAGCAGGTTGACATCGCCTCGAAATGACTCCACGCCCTTCCAGTTACTCGCCTGCGCCGTCGATGGGTGCTTCGAATCGCACCCGGACCCGGCGCCGAGCGGTGGCCTATTCAGGGGAAAAGAATGTCGTCATACAGGCCGTCACTGCCAGCACACCGGCGATCAATACATGCTCGGTAGCGACAGAGCGTCGAAACACTGTCAGAGCGGACCGCACGCCACTTGCGATAGCGGGCCCAATTCGCCACTTGTTGAGTGCAGCCAATGCCATCAGCACGGCGAAGGCCACCACCTTCGCGATCAGGATCTGGCCGTAGGGTTGCGCAAAGACCGCCAGGTTCGGAACGAGGAGCCACGTCAACAAGAGTCCCGCCAGAAAGATGCCCGGCACCCACCACACCGCAATGGCGGAGAATCGATCTACGAGCGCTGCCACAGTTTCGCGTGGCTCCCGCAAGCTGACGAGGTAAAGCGGCAACAGGCCGCCGAACCAGAACGCGACAACCAGCAGATGCAGGACCAACAGTGCAGCGAGAAGCCATCGGTCCGGATGTATAGATGTATGGCCGGTCAGCGTAAACGCCATAACCGCCACTGTAGCGCCAACGATGCCCGTGCCGATCCCCGCTGACCGCGACAATGCCAAGCACCGCCGAGAGCTGCCCCAGGCGCCCTATTACGCACTCCTTCGTAGCGGCACGGCCGAAGATTGCGACGAACATCGCGACCCCGGCGGCCTGCAGGAGACACAGGAAGCTGAGCCAGCGCATCACAACAGACAGAATGTCGAGCATCAAACGCTGCCCTTTTACTGCTGCTGAGACCTCTTAGGTTCACCTCCAGCCGACACCGTGAAATGCAGCTGCCCCGGCATAACATGGCCGTCGTTTCCTGCCGCCCGCCAGCTCACCAGGTACGTCCCTGGCGTCAGCGTGGGAAGGGCCAGAGTCGCATCCGGAGAGGATTTGTCGGGAAGCGGCCCGAGCTTCTCTTTTGGACCGTCATTCTTCTGGATCCAGGCCGCAGTCACGCGCGCGGGTTCCGAGAACGTGAGGACGACATGTGAAGGCGATGTGCTGACTACACTGCCGTCGGCGGGGTTCGATTTCTGCAGGTGTGTGTGCGCCTGCGCGATGACTGCACCGGACAACAATGTCAGTGTGTACAAGAGGCGTATGAGTTTCATAAAGCTTCGTTTTAGACCCGACTGATTATTGGATACATTCCAGGAAACCCGCCCGGCGTAACCACAGCGACGCGGGCACGCGAAGCGTGCGCACATCGGCAGCTTACATTGGCCACTGCGACCGAAGATGCCGAGGTCGCGATCGAAAATGCATCTCCATTGCAGACGGCGCCGCCATCTCGGCAGAAAACGCGGCGGAATGCGCCGTACTGTCGACGTCGCCCCTCAACGCTGCACTAGTCTCGCCATGAACGTGACGACAGCTAAAGGCTCGATCAGGAAACCCCTGCTGCCCGGGCTCTCACGATACATATCCGCCTTTCATCGCTGGTTGGGTATCGCGCTCTGTTTGATGTTCGCAATGTGGTTCGCGACCGGCAGTGTACTGAGCTTCGTGCCATTCCCGGCCCTGAGTGCGGACGAACGGATTGCACGAAGCGAACCCCTCGACATGAAGCGGCTGGGGGTGGATTTCAACATCGCGCTTGCTGCCGTTGGCACCCGGCCAATCGAAAGAGCACGTCTGATTAGCGTGCAGGGGGAGCCGAGATATGTGTTGTCCCTGCGCAACCAACCGGCGGTCTCGATCAGTGCGCAAACGGGGCAGACTCTTCCCCAGGTCAGCAGCTCCACAGCAAGAGCCATCGCCGCGGAGTTCTCTGGTCACGAAATCGGCGCCATACGAGGCCCGTTTGACTACGATCAATGGATCGTGCACGGCGCATACGACGCCTATCGGCCCTTCTACAAACTCAGCGCTCGCGACGCTGCGGGTACCGAGCTGTACGTTTCTGCGCGAACCGGCGAAGTGTTGCAATGGACGCGTCGGAACGAGCGTGCATGGAACTACATCGGCGCGGTCGCTCATTGGATCAACCCGACCTTTTTGAGGAAACACTATGCGCCCTGGCGAGAGGTTATCTGGATCCTGTCGCTGAGCGGGGTTGTATTTGCGTCGGCGGGACTTTTTCTGGGCGTCATACGTTACCTGAACTGGAAGAGGCAGCGCCGCTCGGGACTGTCGCCGTTCCGCGGCTTGCTTCGCTGGCATCATTCGATCGGTTTGTTCGCCGGTCTGCTCGTCTTGAGCTGGATTTTGACCGGCTGGCTCGGATTGGACGGCATCGTCTTCTTCTCCGACGATCAGCCGACTGCGGCGCAGATCGAACGGATGCGCGCCGTCTCGCTCACTGATGCCGCGCGAGCGTTTCCAGTGTCCGTGCTCGCGCAACTCGGAGCTCCCCGCGAAATCGAATTCACAGCCCTCGCCGGCCGACCATTGCTTCTGCTTCGCGACCGCAGTCCCGGTTCCGCACGGGTGTTATCCATCGTGCCCGGCATGAGCGGCGTGCGTACTGATACACAGGTACCGGATGGGTGGCTGTCGTCAGCGATTCAAGGTGCTTGGCCGGCAGTCAGGGTAGTCAGGGTCGAGCATATCGACAGTAGCGACGCATACAGCTTGCGTGTCCGCCCGTTCCCGCCAACCGCCCGAAGATTCGTTCTGGACGGCACACCCGAGACCTGGGTTCATATGGACGCGGCCACCGGGCAGGTTATCTCGATCATGGATACGAGCCGCCGGATCCACCGATGGCTGGTGGATGGCCCACACACCTTCGACTTTCCGTTGCTGAACGAAGCTGGCCCGTTGTGGCATGTACTATTGCTCATGGCAACCACGGCGGGCTTTTTGTTCAGCTGCACCGGAGTAGTGCTGGCCTTCCGCCGGCTGCGTAAATCGCTGTCCTGACACCCCACCGCGGTGCGCCGGCGTCAGGAGCGAAATTTACTGCCGCAACGGACGACCGCGCGGAATAACTGTTTTGAAAAGGGTGCCAATTTGAGCAATTCGACTCTGGCACCCGCTACAGAATCATTCCGAGGACGCACGTGCAGATAAGAATATAGGGGGCACGGAGGCGTTGTGTTGCCTACAACTTGAATACCGCGCATAGCGCAGGAGAATTTCGTGGACAAACCACGCTATTTCCGTGATGCACGCCGTTTCCGTACCGCTTTGATTCCCACCGCCGCCGGTCTGCTGAGTGTCCCAGCGGCATTCGCGGCGGACTCCGCCCCAACCGAGGTTGAACAGGTCGTCGTCACGGCGCAGAAGCAGGCCTACCGTGGCGACACGCCACTGCAGGAGCTGCCGCAGAGCGTCCAAACGCTGTCGGCAGAACTGCTCAAAGATGTCGGCGTGACTCGCCTCAACGAGGCGCTGGATTTGGTGAGTGGCGTTGCCAGACAGAACAATTTCGGTGGACTGTGGGATGCCTATGCAATCCGCGGCTTCGCAGGCAACGAGAATCTCCCGAGTGGCTTCCTGGTGAACGGATTCAACGCCGGGCGTGGCTTTGGAGGTCCTCGCGACCTGTCGGACGTCGATCACATAGAAGTCTTAAAAGGCCCCTCTTCCGCACTGTTCGGCCGCGGGGAGCCGGGTGGAACTGTCAACATCATCACCAAGAAACCCCAATTCAAAGAGCAGGGCAGCGTTGCGCTCTCCGGCGGCAGTTGGCAGACCTACCGGGCCGAAGCTGATATTACAGGCCCCCTCACGGAATCCGTTGCCGGCCGGATCAATGGAGCGTACGAACACACGGACAGCTTTCGCGATACGGTTACATCGAAGAAGTACGTCGTGACGCCGTCGCTTTTTGCGCGCCTCGGTGAGAAGACCTCGATCTCGTATGAATTCGAGTACGTACATCAGGAAGCCCCCTTTGATCGCGGTGTTGTCGCACGCAACGGCGTGCTGGGCATCATCCCGCGTTCGACTTTCCTCGGCGAGCCGGGCAATGGGCCAACGAAGGTCAATGCTTACAACAATCAGATGAGCTTGCAGCACGACTTCAACAGCGACTGGACTTTGCTGGTGGGATTTGGCGCCCTCAATACCTCGCTGGAAGGCACAGCGGAGGACCCCGAGCTGGGCGCCAGCCGTAACCCCTTCCTGCAGAATGGCACTTTCCTGCCGAACAACATTCTGTCGCGGCGGCGTATCTCGCGTAACTATCATGGCGCCGACTATGTTCCACGCTCCGAAATCACTGGGCGCTTCGCAACGGCGGGACTCCAACATCACCTTCTGTTCGGCGCCGACTATGACTCCTTCAAGCTGGATTCGGTCCAGGGCCGCTATCGGCCACCCGCAGTCAACGCAACCTCCACGCTGACCCAGCTCAACGCCATCGATATCTTCAATCCTGTCTACGGCATCCTGCCCCCGCTTTCACCGTTCACCAACACCTTGGAAAGAGACTATGCGTGGGGTACCTACTTCCACGACCAGATCGATCTGACGGCGCAATGGAAATTTCACGCGGGGGTCCGCTATGACAACTATCGCCAAAGGCTCGAGGACGACATCGCCCATTCGGTGTCTCATCAGAAGGTGACCGCGACCAGCCCCAGTTTCGGTCTGGTCTATGAGCCCATGAGCGCGCTGACTCTCTATGCAAGCTACGCCAAGGGATTCCGACCGAATACCGGCCAGGATGCGCACGGTGTTGCCTTCGCGCCCGAGACGACGAAGTCGTATGAAGTTGGGGCAAAGTTCAAATCGCCTGAAAATGCGGTGAGTGGCACGCTCGCACTATTCAAGATGGACAAGACCAATGGGCTGACGGCCGACCCGGCGAACGCAGGCTTCTCGCTGGCCGTCGGATCCGCGCAAAGCAAGGGTGTCGAGGCCGATGTGACAGCCCGGCTGCCACTGAACATGCGCGCTGTCCTGTCCTATGCCTACGTGGATGCGTTTATCTCCAAATCGCTGCTGGACCCTGACTTCGCACGCCCGCTCGCCGCCGGCACGCCCCTGATCAACATCCCCAAAAACAGCGGCAACGCCACACTCTTCGAGGATATTGCCCTGGGACAGAGAATGCTGACTCTCGGCGCAGGGGTGAACTACGTGGGTAGCCGTTTAGGGGAGACAGGAACCAACTTCTATCTGCCCTCGTACACACTCGTAAAGCTGGTGGCTTCGTTCGATGTCACGGACCGGCTGCAGATCTGGGCCGAGGTCAACAACCTGCTCGACAAGGAATACTATCCGAACTCCTATGCGCAGTTGTGGATCAATCCCGGCGCGCCGCGCAGCTTCACGGCGCGCGGAACCTACAAGTTTTAGTGCCGCCGCCGCTTCCGGGCCGTCCGCGCCGCCAGGCGCGAGCGGCCCGATGTTTCTCGGTTACTCTACCGCTCGGGACTGAACAGCTTCGCGAGGGGATAGTGGAGCTTCTCGATCGGTGACTTGATGACGATGTAGCTGAAATACTTCGCAATGCCGATATCGCGCTCGAGAATATCTTCGATGACTTTCTGGTAGTGCGAAACGCCGCGCGTCAGGAACTTCAGCAGATAGTCGTAGCCACCGCTGACGAGGTGGCACTCGATGACTTCATCGATGGTGCGGATACTCGCCTCGAACTTGATGAAGTCCTCGCGGTGATGATCGCTCAAGGTGACTTCGGTGAACACCATGATCGTCTCCCCCAACTTCGCCAGATCGATGCGCGCGTTGTAGCTGACGATGTAGCCGGCTTCCTCGAGCCGCTTCACACGTAGCAGGCACGGACTCGGCGACAGTGCAACCGCTTTGGCCAGGTCGATGTTGGTTATGCGGCCGTTGCGCTGCAGCTGTGCCAGTATGTTGATGTCGATTCGATCGAGCTTGAATGCGGTCATCCGGACGTGATCCTCATTTGGGAATCCGCAGCTGCACCCGCGCTGCCGCGAGCGAGGCTCAGGCCCGCAATTCTTCTTGATGCGCTCTGACCATGCCGACCAGGCTCGCAAAGCGGAATTCGCAGCGAACGCAGTCGGCTGGTGGGCCCCCCTCTACTCTAGCATCCCCACCCATTTCGTCGGGGACACGGTCTATCCAGGCGGTAGCCAGCCCGCAGCTGGCGGCCGGCGCAAGATCGCGCGATGGGCTCTGGGCGGCATGCAGGATCTGATGTCGCTCGAATCCCAGCTTGCCGACCCGGCTGACCATGCGCCTGAAATTTCCGAGGGTAGGCTTGTAGGAGCCGATGTCCTCGGCCGTCACCACATCATCGAAGCGGACCTCGAGCTTCCGGCTGCTGGCCGCAAAGCTGGCGCGATCGGCATTCGTGAGGGCTACCAGCTTGTAGTACCGTTTCAGGTATTGAAGGGCGGCCGGCGTATCTACGAAGACCGGCCACTGAGATACGGAGGTGCCGAACAGGGCGTGGTCATCGTCTGATGCGAGCACCCCCCACTCACTGGCCATGTGCCGGTGCACCTGAGCCAATAGCCCGGAGTATGGCATTTCGGGCGTCTGCGCCTGTTGCGCCGCTTCGTGGCGGCTGAATGCCGCCAGAACCTCTTCCCGGGTCAGCGTGACATGGCCCCCTTCCAGCAGAGGACGCAGTGCCGAGTAGATCCCGGAGTCCCGATCGATCAGGGTACCGTAGCACCCGAAGCTCAGCACCTTGAAGTCGGTCAGGCGCACTGCCCCAGCGCTCCTAGCTCAGGGCCTGCGACACGAGTCCGAAGACGCGCTCATCGGAGCTTCGCTTCGGCATCTCGCCGCGAATCATGACGGTCACGCGATCCACACAGGGAATGCCGGCCGCCTCGAGCCATTCAGCGAGTTTCAGGGCATCGGTCGGTATATCAACACGCGTGAAACCACTGTTGATTTTCAATTGAGATGCGATCAGGGCGATCGCGAGTGACTCGTCAGGGGCGACAATCGGGCCGATGACAGTGCCGCGACCGGACTGGCGCGTCAGCGCAAAAGCAATGGGCCGTCCGTCTTGGACGGCGAGCACACCGCCGGTACCCCATTCCAGAACGGCCCCGATCAGATTCTGGCGGTCCGCACCAGACGCAGCGGTGTCCAGATTGCACATCGACGCCAGATCGTCAGGAGAAGTGGGGCGCAAAACGGTATCGGGTGGAAGTTGCATTGCAGGTATTTCCGCCGCGGGAGGCCCCTGATGTTGAGCAATGCCGGCTACTTCGCGGAAGCCACAGCGTTGGTACAGTGTGAGTCCCGCTTTCGTGGCTACCAGTTGCAGCGTGCGCGTGCCCGCCTCATCGATGGCGGCGTTCATCAACTTCCGCCCAATGCCGCGGCCTTGGCATGACTGGTCAACCAACACCAGTCCCACAGTAGCGAATGCGTCGCCATAGGCCCACCATGAAGCGGTACCCAGCAGTTTGCCAGTCGAATCGCATGCCGCCCAGCCGCGTCCGAGGCGATAGTGAAACTCCCAATCCTCCATGCGGTGCGACCACCGCTCCGCCTGGGTGAGTTTCAAGCCATCGGCCAGATCGCCTGGCTGCAGGCGACGCAGCGTCACGTCTTCCATCAGAAGTAGCGCACCCATGCCTGAGATGAAGCCCGTTTGAAGCGGGTGAACGCCCGGGTCGGGAAGTAAAGCAGGCACGCCAGCGCGGCGGCTACCAGCCAGATCGTCCAGACATGGTCGACACCGAATCGCTCTCCATGGTTCGGCCCGAACAGCGCCAGAGACAACCGATAGAGCACCAACAAAGTGTAGAGGTGCAGAAGATAGAAAAACATGGGCGCGCTGCCAAATGTCACCAGTGTACGAGTCAACCGGTTGTCGCGGGACTCGAAGACTGCCAGTAGTAAGAAAGCGCTACCCAGCGTAAGCAGAAGGAAATCGAGTGACGGCGGGTATTTGTTGAAGTCGAACCAGGACATCAACGTATGTACGAAGTCGGCTCCGTGCACCCAGGGCAACGTCTCGCCATACAGATTGAGCCCACGTAGTACGAGCAGCAGAAGCAACGCTGCGGCACCTGATGCAACGAGAATCCGGGTGCGCAGTCCCGCCGCGACAGCACGCGAATACAGCGGGCCGGCGACGTATCCGAGCAGGATGACTCCGATCCAAGGCAGTAACGGATACCCTACTTTGATCTGTAGCGGGCCGTCCGCCACGAGCGGTGCACGTTGGTAGAGGAGAGCCCACAAGGAGTGCAGCACACTCCCAGGCGGAAAACTGACGGAAGCGAGCAGGTTATGCCCGAATACAATCATCAATCCCAACATCCCCAGCACCCAGCGTGGCAGATCGCTGAGAAGACCGAGAACAATCATGCTCAGACCGATGGCCCAGATCACCTGAAGCCAGATGACTGTGGGAGGAAATTCCCCGGACCACGTGAAGTTGACCAACGTCAGTTCGAGGAGCACCAGGAACAGCCCACGCTTGATGAGAAAAGCCCGCAACGGGCGTGGTTCGCCTGTTGGCGGATGGGAGTAGAGCCAGGCCGACAATCCCGTGAGAAACACAAAAGTCGGGGCACACAGGTGTGCCGACATTCGCGTGAAGAACAGGCTCGGCGCAGCCGTGGTCAGGTCTACCGGGTGGCCGACGGGGAAGTGCCTATAGAACGCCTCGCGCACGTGGTCGACTAACATGATGAGCATGACGAGGCCCCTCATGACATCGATAGAGGCGATGCGCGATCGCGCCGGTAGCGCGTCCGCCCGCGGTATTGGGGAGGCCTGGGCCGGCACGTAAGCCGCGGCTGCTGCATCGGTAACTGTGATCATTTGAGGCACCCGGAAAACCTCAGCGATGTCCCGCACCCGGATAACTTAAGCGCTATCCCGAACAATAATCGGCTGCATTGCCCGATATAGGGCATTTTTTATTGCGTACATCCCCATGTCCCGGCATAAATCGTCGGGCGGCTTCTAGTCTGAACCGTAACCCACAATGGCCTTCGTCTCGAGATATTCCTCAAAACCGGGCACGCCATATTCCCGGCCGTTGCCGGAACGCTTGTAGCCACCGAAGGGCGCCCGCCCGTCCCATGCCGGATAGTTGATGTGCACCTGCCCGGCCCGGATACGTGCTGCGAACCGACGGGCGCGCGTGGGATCGCGCGACTGGAGATGCGATCCGAGGCCATATGGGGTGCCGTTGGCGATTGCGATGGCGTCCTCTTCGTCTCGATACGGCATGATCGAGAGTACCGGACCGAAAATCTCTTCCTGAGCGATCCGCATTCGCGGCAACACGTCCGAGAAGATCGTCGGGCGAACAAAGTAGCCGCGCTCGAGTCCCGGCGGTCGGCCGATGCCCCCGCAGACGAGCTTCGCTCCCTCGTCGATTCCCGCGGCAATCATGGCTTGCACGCGCTGAAACTGGGCTGCGTTCGCAATTGGACCCAGTGTGGTTTCTTCGAGCCGCGGATCACCGACGCGTATGCCGGCTGCCGCCTCCGCCGCGAGCGCTTCCACCTCGGCAAGCCGGGCGATGGGGACCAACATTCTCGTCGGCGCGCTGCACGATTGGCCGACGTTGCGGAATGATGCAAGCACACCCTTGGCAACACCCTGCGCGAAATCGGCATCGTCAAGGAAGATGTTAGGTGATTTGCCACCGAGCTCCTGCACGACCCGCTTCACTGTTGGCGCCGCCGCCTGGGCCACGAGCACTCCGGCACGAGTCGACCCTGTGATGGAGATCATGTCGACGTCCGCGTGCGACGCAAGCCCGGCGCCCACTACCTCGCCGGTGCCATTGATCAAATTGAAGACTCCGGCCGGAACACCGGCGTCGTGCATCATCTGTGCGAATAGCAACGCGCTGTACGGCGAGAGCTCGCTCGGCTTCAACACCACCGTGCAGCCCGCGGCGATAGCGGGCGCGACTTTTGCCGTGATCTGGTAGAGCGGCCAGTTCCAGGGCGTTATGAGCGCACAAACACCAATTGCTTCCCTGACCGTCGCGGTCGTGCCGACGAGCGTGACGAACCGGTATTGGCGCAGAACGTCGATGGACACACGGACGTGCTCTGCCGCAAACGGCACCTGTGATGTACGCGCAAAACTGATTGCAGCGCCCATTTCTGTCACGAGCGCATCGACGAACAGTTCCGCGCGCTCGCGGATCAGTTCCAGGATCCGGCCAAGCAAGGCGAGGCGTTCTTCGACAGAGGTCTGCGAAAAAGCGGGAAATGCCCGGCGAGCGGCCGCCACTGCCAGATCGACATCTGCGGCACTGCCCAAAGCGATTTGACCAACGAGTTGTTCGGTAGCAGGGTTCACCACTGGCGCGCGGGCGGAGGTGCTGCACGGGCGCCACCGACCGTCAATATAGAATTCATCCGCATGTTCGAAAGTCATCGAGCTAAACCCTCCCGTCGCATGCCAGCCGGGGATCCGGCGAAGCGGCTCATCCGATATGCCTCGAGAGGTATGGCCGTCGTCCCCGTATGAATCAGCTCAGCGAGCGTCTCACCCACACCCGGTCCGACTTGAAAGCCCGAACCACTGAAGCCGAATCCGTAGAACAACCCGCTGACCTGCTCGCTGGCACCTAAGACCGCCTGCCCATCCGGCGTATAGCCCTCGATGCCGCTCCACACGCGAATGATGTTCAAACGACCGAGTGAAGGCGCGAGCCGCTGGATCTGCCCGAGCTGTCTCAATGTGTTCTCCGGTCGCACGTACGCGCGACAGAGGTCGGGATACGCAGGTCCCCGCGTCCCTCCGCCGATGATTACGTTACCCCGCGGAATCTGGCGAAAATACACGGTCTCTTGTTCGAGCGGGGTGAATACCCCCGTGCTGGGATAAATGCTGTAAGGCACCGGTTCGCTGACGCACATGGTCGGTCCGCGCGCCGTCAGATCGACTGGCTCACCGAACTGCGCAGACAGCCGATTTCCCCAAGCACCGGCCGTAATCGCAAGAACGGGAGCTCGGAATACACGGCCATCCTCACTGGTCACTCGAAAATCCGTCCCGTCCTTCTCGACATTGACGATCCGAGTATGCTCAAACACCGCGGCTCCTGCGCGTTGCGCCGCGCGCGCAAATGCAGGGGACACCAGCCGGGGGTTGGCATGACCGTCGTTACGAGAAAAGGAAGCAGCCAACACCTCCTTGCCCAGGTACGGGAACTGACGGCGCATCGCAGCGCCAGTCAGAACATCCAGCTCCAGGTCATAGGTGCGGGCCTCGCGTGCATAACGCTCGAGCTCATCGACCAATTCGGGACGGTCCCGATAACAGACACGAACATGTCCAACCTGCAGATATTCAACATCGCAGCCCACCAACTCCTTCATCCGGCGCCAGTTCGCTATGGCCCGGTTCGCCAGGGGAAGTTGCATCAGGGGCCGGCCCTGACGCCGCACGTTGCCAAAGTTAGTTCCGCTTGCCTGCTGCCCGACCAAACCCTGTTCGACCAGTGTAACGGTCAGCCCCCGGCGACGCAGAAACAGCGCACACGAGGTGCCCATAATGCCACCGCCAACGATCACGACATCCGAGACTGCCACCGGGTTGCTCGCGCCGGTGCTCATCGGACACCCTCCACAGACGCGTTCGACCTCGCCTCGTCTGCATTCTGTACCGTTGCAATGTGCAACGGCTTAACCGGTGCTTGGGCACGAAGGCGGCCGACTTTTTCGATCGGAACGTTCGCGGCGTGAGCGATGATTTCCGCCGCCGCATGGCCGCAATAGCGACCTTGGCAGCGCCCCATACCCACGCGGCTAAAGGCCTTGGCACGGTTCGATTCACGAGCACCGGCCTGTTGAACAACCTGGCGCAACTCGCCAACGCTGACCGATTCGCAGCGACAAACAATAGTGTCGTCCGATAACCGGGCCGCTTGCCCGGACGGCCACGGAAACGCCTGATTGAGGCCCCGCGCAAAGTGATCGAATGTCTCGAGCGAACGTCGCAGCGCTCGCATCGCGTCCAAATCCGGTGCTCGCCCGAGATCCTGGAGAACGGCCAGTGCCGCCAGCTCCCCACTCTTTTCGGCCGCAGCGGCGCCCCGTACGCGAGCGCCGTCCCCCGTCAAATAGACTCCTGCCACGGAGCTTCGCCCATCGGGATCGACCTGCGGCAACCACTGCCGGGTAGCCGGATCGAAATAAAACTCACAGCGGGCCAGATCGGCGAGTTGCGTTTCGGGGCGCAAGTGATATCCGAGGGCGACCGCATCGCACTCCATGTCAACGGTGCGACCGCGCGAGTCCTTGAAGGAAATGCCGCTCACGCCCTTCGCACCAGTCCCCACGATCTCCAGTGGCTCAATACCCGTATAGACGGGCACGCCAGCTCTGCGCAGGGCGAAGGTGAGAAGCAACCCTTTCAACAAGGTAGCCGGCACCGCAAACAAGTCCCGTAACGCGCCAACCCGGTCCGACCAGGGCGCGGTGTCGAGAACGGCTCTGACCCGAGCGCCCGCCCGCTGATATTGTGCGGCGACGAGATAGAGCAACGCGCCGGTACCTGCAAACACTACGTCTGCGCCAATTGCGCAGGCCTGTGACTTGAGAGCGACCTGCGCCCCTCCCAGGCTGTAGGTGCCCGACAGGTTCCAGCCTTTGACCGGCATCAGTCGATCGGTCGCGCCGGTGGCCAGTACGAGCGCATCGAACGTGAGAGTGATGTGCCGCGCGTCTCTCACGAGATAGAGATTGCGACCTTCAATATTCCACACCAGTGTTTGTGGCAGATAGTCGATCTGTCCACGCAGTTTTTCAAAACTGCTGTGGATGGCCGCGGCGCGGCTTGCCTCCGTTCCGTAGAGCTTTGCGTACGAACGGGCGAAATTCTCCGGCTGACGCCGATAGATCTGGCCCCCATCGCGCCGGTTTTCATCGACCAATGTTGGGCGGATACCTGCGCTAGCGAGCGCTTCAGCGCAACGGACCCCGGCAGGGCCTGCACCCACTACAACTACTCGAGGTTCGACCATGTGCCTTCCGGTTGTTGTGTGCTAACCGTCATCCCTTCGGTCAGCACCGTCGAGCAAGCACGCAGCCGCTCGCCGTGCGTGGTCCATACCCAGCAATCCTGGCAAGCACTCATCAGGCAGAATCCCGCCCGAAGTCCGTCACCAAACTCTGAGGTGCGCAGATTGCCGATGGAGGTCAATATCGCCACCAGCAGCGTGTCGCCCTCGTATGCCTGAATCGGTTTGCCGTCGACGCTGAGAGTAATGACACGCCGGCCGGCCTCGCCCACTCTGACAAACCGCCCGCCCATCACTTCAAGTCCTGATGACAGAGTATTTGCTTGCCATTTTGTGTGACCACATGAGGTGGAGGCTCGACGTCGCAAACTCCGTCAATGCGGAGGGGGCATCGCCGCAAGAAACTGCACAGACGTGGCGTTCCGGCGAAGTGGGTGCCGACGAGTGACTGTGCCTCCGGGATGTCAACCTGCTCCAGCCAGCCTTTGCGCAACTCGGGTACGGACGCGACGAGCAGGTCTGTGTACGGATGCGAAGAACCCACGGACAGTGTCTCCCGACTCGAGGACTCGACCTTGCAGCCCGCATAGAGGACGAGCACCTCGTCACATAGCGAGCGCACGGTCTTGATATCGTGGCTGATAAACACATATGACACGTTGAGCTCGCGACGCAATTCGGCCATGAGATCGAGAATCGCTGCTGCGACAACAGTGTCCAACGCCGAAGTCACCTCATCACAAAGAATGAGATCCGGCTCAGCGGCCAAGGCTCGTGCGAGATTGACCCGCTGCTTCTGCCCTCCAGACAAGTCAGCGCAGCTGCGACCCATGATCGTCGCCGGCAACCGGACGCGATCCAACAGTTCCGCGATGCGTTTGTTGCGAGCCGGACCGCTCAATCCGTGGTAGAGACTCAGCGGTCTGCCGAGGATGCGCGCAACGGAGTGCGCCGGATTTAGGGCGGTATCTGCGTTCTGGAACACGATCTGAATGCGTCGCAACTGCTCACGAGTACGGTGTGCCAACTGCGGCGCCAACGGCGCGCCATTAAACTGTATTGTTCCACGTGCAGGCGCGATGAGACCTGCGATTACTCGTGCAAGCGTAGACTTGCCGGAGCCTGACTCCCCAATCACGCCGAGTACCGCTCCCCGCTGCAGTGTCAGACTTACGTCCTCCAGCACTACGTTTTCGGGGCGCCCTTGGTTCTCGCGCCGACCATAACCAGCAGTCAGCCCATCAATGGTGAGCAACGGCCCCGTGGCCTTCTGGTCGCGGGAGGCTGACTCCCGCGCCAGCCGCACAACCGGGTTGGCCGCGGCCATTAACGTCTGCGTGTACGGATCGCGCGGGGCATCGAGAATCTGCTCTGCCGGCCCACACTCGCAGATTTCACCATTTTTCAACACGGCGATGCGATCTGCGATTTGCGCCACGACAGCGAGATCGTGTGAGACGTACACCGCGGTGGTGCGCCGCTCTCGGACCACCTTTTTAAACGCACGCAGCACTTCGATCTGTGTCGTGACATCCAGGGCGGTGGTTGGCTCATCGAGTATGACCAGCTCTGGATCTGTAATGAGCGCCATTGCCGCCATCAGGCGCTGCAATTGTCCGCCCGAGACTTCATGCGGATAACGACGGCCTATACTCTCCGGTGCGGGCAGTGCGAGCGCGCGGAACAACTCAATGGCCTTCGCCTCCGCGGCAGCGCGCGTCAGGATCCTGTGGATCCGGGCGCCCTCGATCACCTGGTCCATGATCGATCTGGCAGGATTGAATGCTGCAGCGGCGCTCTGCGCTATGTACGCCACCTGTCGGCCCCTCAACTCGCACAGTTGTTGACCACGCAGAGATGTAACAGCGGTCGCGCCGACATCAACGGAGCCGGACGCAATGCTGCACCCGCCGCGCGCATATCCCATGAGCGCCAGGGCGATCGTCGTCTTACCCGAGCCGGACTCCCCGATCAGTGCGAGGACTTCGCCCTGCGGGATCGAAAAGCTCACGTCCTTGACGATGACGTGGTCCGCTCCGGACTCGTTCCGTGCCACTACACGCAGGCCGGAGACTCGCACGAGATCGTTCATCTCAGCGCACCTCGCGTGAGCCGCCGCGCACGTCCTGGCAAGCTGTCGATGACCAGGTTCACCCCTATAGTCAGGGTTGCGATGGCGAGCGCCGGCATCATGACGGCCGGTGATCCATCAGGCAGGCCGGAGATGTTTTCGCGTACCAGCGAGCCCAAATCGGCCGCGGGAGGTTGAACTCCCAGGCCCAGGAAGCTCAAACCGCTCAACAACAGCACCACGAAGACGAAACGCAGACCAAAATCCGCCAACATGGGATGAATCATGTTGGGCAGAAGTTCGTAACATGCGATGTACACACGCCCCTCGCCGCGCGCCCTCGCCACCTCGACGTATTCCATCACATTCAAATTTACCGCCAGGGAGCGAGCAATGCGGTAGGCGCCCGGCAGATAACTCAATGCTGCCGTGAAAATCAGCAAGGGCACCGAAGATCCGAAGCCCGCCACCATCACCAGAGCGAAGACCTTGCTGGGAATGCACGTCACAGCATCCAACAGCCGACTCAGGCTCTCATCGATCCATCGACCGCTGACCGTGGCAAACAGCCCCAGGGCGGTCCCTGCCGTGCTGGCCAACAGGGCGGCGGCCAGCGCCAGGCCAATGGTGTAGCGCGCTCCATAAAGAATCCGGCTCAACACATCCCGTCCGAGGTAGTCGCTCCCCAACGGGAACTGCCCGCTCATAGGCGCGAACGAATCATCCGCAACAATGGCGCCCACACCATGGGGCGCAAACAGCGGTCCAACAAATGCGACCAACAGCCAGAACGCAACAAGGACGACTCCCACTAAACCAGAGAGCGAGAGCCGCCTGGGCCAGCGGCGCCAGAATCCGGCACGGTGAGCGATCCCTTCCTGGGCAGGCGCGCGATCGGCACTCGGGGAAGCGACTGGCGTGGTCATCGGCGGCGCAGCTTGGGACTGGAAACAATGGCGAACACGTCGGCAAGCAACACGAGGATCAGGTAGGCGCAGCAAAAGATCATGGCGCAAGCCTGTAGCAGCGGCATGTCGCGGTTCGTCACCGCATCGACCATCAGACTGGCGATCCCGGGATAGTTGAAGATCGTTTCAACAATGATGGCCCCACCGAGCAGGTACGACAGGCTCAAGGCAACGGCGTTGACGATGGGTCCCGCGGCATTCGGTAGTGCGTGCCGTAACACAATGCGCGCCGGGCTCGCGCCCTTCAGTATCGCCATCTCTACGTAGGGTTGGCTCAACTGGTCAACGACGGCTGCCCGAGTCATGCGCGCCATTTGCGCGATGATCACGAAGGACAAAGTCAGGACGGGCATCGCGTAGGCCCGCACGAAGGGTCCGATTCCCGGTGTCTCCGGCACATAGGACAATGCTGAGAGCCAGTGCAGTTTGACTGCAAAAATCAGCACCGCGACCGTGGCAACCAGGAACTCAGGGACCGCGATCATTCCGAGCGTGGCCAGGCTGAGAAGGCGGTCGAGGCGTGAGCCGCGATACATGGCGGTCAGGATGCCGATCGTG
>Ga0207703_10001573_pt1 | contig 20694 bp, 24 predicted proteins | sample KBSSwiS12_FD_184304 | JGI IMG/M metagenome (GOLD analysis project Ga0207703, IMG submission 184304) | Switchgrass rhizosphere microbial communities from Kellogg Biological Station, Michigan, USA - KBS Switchgrass S1-2 (SPAdes) (version 2) | ecosystem: Host-associated > Plants > Roots >...
ACCCGGCCCTGCAACTGCTGCTCTTGCTGCACGGCCTGACCGCCGTCGCCGCCACGCTGGCCCCAGAACCGACCCTGCCGCTCGGCCTGCTGAACCGGCGGGGCCTGCTGCACCTGGACCTGCGGCGCCTGCTGAGCCTGCGCCTGCTGGCGCTGCTGCCACCGGTCACCGCCGCCATTTCCGCCATTGCCGCCACCGCGCCAGTTGCCACCGCCGTTGTCGCCGCCGCGGCCGCGACCTTCGCCGCCGCCCTGCGACCAGCCGCCGTGCCGGCCGCGGTCGCTGTTATCCTGTGCATTGGCGGCAGCGGGCAGGGCAGCCACCGCCAGCCCGATGGCCAGAGCGGCAAACGCGCCCGATTTCCTGAACTGCTTTCCGGCCATGGCCGTCTCTCCAGTTTTCGCGCCGCACCAACGGCGGCGACCTATGGAGAGAGTGATACGCCCCGCGCGCTGTCCCATCCCTGAACTGCGCGCGAGGCGTTTGTTCATATTTGTCTCGAGTTTTATTACAGCTCAGCCAGCGCTGGCGCTGCCACAGCCGCAGCCTGCTCCAGCGCTGCCGCCACCGCCGCGGCCCGTGCCTCGTCGCCCAGCGCAATGCCCTCGGCGATCACGAACTCGGCATCGGTGATCCCGATGAACGCCAGCACGTCGCGCAGGTAGCGCTCGGCATGCTCGACCGCACGCGCCGACGAACCCTCGCCATAAAGCCCGCCGCGCGCCAGCGCGACGATCACGCGCTTGCCGCCCGCCAGCCCCTCTGGCCCGGTCGCGGTATAGCGGAAGGTCTCGCCCGCCACCATGATCCGGTCGATCCACGCCTTGAGCTGGCTCGGCAGCGAAAGGTTGTACATCCCGGCGCCGATCACAATCACGTCCGCGGCATGGAACGCGTCCAGCTCGGCCCGGGCCTCTGGCGCGCCCAGATGGGCGAGGGTCAGGTGATCGAGCGGCGCTGCGGCGAGATCGCGGTAGATCACCCGCGCCGCTGGATCGGCCTCGGTCAGGCTGCGCACGATCGCGGCGGAAATCGTCCGGCTGGCGGAATGCTCGCCGGTGATCGAGGAGTCGAGGTGGAGGATGTTCATGGTGGTGCTCCGAGGTGGTCATCAATCTTGACCAGCACCAGATAAATGACCATCTTGGACCCGCAAGAACGCAAATTTTTCAGACCAGGTCACATGCCCATGACTAGCTCAGCCCAGCCGAACCCCCAGGTCGTCCAGCACGCTATGGCCAACCCCGCCTGCCGCTCGGTCAGCGAACTGCTTGGCCGCGTGGGCGACAAGTGGACCGTGCTCGTCGTCAAGGAACTCCAGGCCGGCCCTTGCCGGTTCAACGCGCTCAAGCGCCAGGTCGGCGGCATCTCGCAGCAGATGCTCGCCCGCACCCTGCGCATGCTCGAGCGCGACGGCATGGTCGCCCGGCTGGTCCACCCCACCGTACCGCCGCAGGTCGAATACGAACTGACCGAACTCGGCCATTCCCTCTCCGGCCCGGTTCTCGCGCTCGCCGCCTGGGCCTTCGCCAACCTCCCCGAAATAGAGGCGAACCGCACGGCTTATGACGAGGCGTTGGACCAGGCGGCGTGAGAGTTCGTCTGGTTTGCCCTGCGGCACTGCCGCGTCAGAGATCGAGAATGGCGTAAGACGGGTCGGAGCGGTCGCGCCGTGCCGATGAGGGTAGTCCCGAGGGCGTCACCGCCCGGACCTCGTCGAAGTCATGCACATAGACCCGCTTGTCGATGGCCCAGCGGCCGTGGCGGAAAGACCAGCGGTCGAGATAGCGCCCCCGAACTGTCGTCTGCATCAAACCCTGCTCGGTCTCGCTCCGCAAGGCCGCGGTGACATAGCTTTCGCTCGCCGCCCGGTCTCCTTCAAGCGTGAGCAACACGTTGGTCACCTGGTGCGAATGGGCGGCCAAGGTTGCGTGGCCCCTGGTCACGTAATCGACGAAGCCGCGACCGGTGCCTTGGAAGATGCTGGGCCCATAGTCGGCCTCGCCGTCCTCGTGCCAGACCGCATAGCCAAGTTCGACATCCATCCGGTCCATCGCCCGGCAATAGGCATAGACCTGACGGACGATCGCATCGCGATCGTCCGCTGGTGTTCGCGAGGTGGGCTGGTCGGGCATGGTGCTTCTCCGCCTGGATCGGGCGACTAGAGCACCGCCGAAGTCACCGCGTCAATTTCTTGTAGGCCAGCGCGGTCGGCCGGTCGGCCGCATCGCCCAGCCTGCGCCGCTTGTCCTCTTCGTAGGCCGCGAAGTTGCCTTCGAACCACTCCACATGGCTGTTGCCCTCGAACGCGAGGATGTGCGTCGCGAGGCGATCGAGGAAGAAGCGGTCGTGGCTGATGACCACGGCGCAGCCGGCAAAGTTCTCGATCGCGTCTTCGAGCGCGGCCAGCGTTTCCACGTCGAGGTCGTTGGTCGGCTCGTCGAGCAGCAGCACGTTGCCGCCGGCCTTGAGCATCTTGGCCATGTGCACGCGGTTGCGCTCGCCGCCGGAGAGCTTGCCGACGTTCTTCTGCTGGTCGGCGCCCTTGAAGTTGAACGCGCCGACATAGGCCCGCGTGCTCATCTCCTGCTTGTTGACCGTCATGTAGTCGAGCCCGTCGGAGATTTCCTGCCAGACGTTGTTCTTGCCGTCGAGGTGATCGCGGCTCTGGTCGACATAGCCGAGGTGCACGGTGCTGCCGATCTCGATCGTGCCGGTATCGGGCTGTTCCTTGCCGGTGATGATCTTGAACAGCGTCGATTTGCCCGCGCCGTTCGGCCCGATCACGCCGACGATACCGCCCGGCGGCAGGGTGAACGAGAGGTCCTCGAACAACAGCTTGTCGCCATAGGCTTTCGAGATGTTCTTGACCTCGATGACCTTGCCGCCGAGCCGCTCGGGCACCTGGATGACGATCTGGGCCTTGCCCACGGGACGGTTGTCCTGCGCGTTCTGGAGTTCCTCGAACTTGCGGATACGCGCCTTGCTCTTGGTCTGGCGCGCGGCCGGGGTCTGCCGGATCCACTCGAGCTCGCGCTGCAGCGCCTTCTGCTTGCCGCTCTCCTCGCGGTCTTCCTGCTCGAGCCGCTTGGCCTTCTTCTCGAGGTAGGTCGAATAGTTGCCCTCATAGGGGAAATAGCGGCCGCGATCGAGCTCGAGGATCCAGCCGACCACGTTGTCGAGGAAGTAGCGGTCGTGGGTGATCATCAGCACCGCGCCGGCATAATCCTTGAGGTGGTTTTCCAGCCACTCCACGCTTTCCGCGTCGAGGTGGTTGGTCGGCTCGTCGAGCAGCAGGATGTCCGGCTTCTGGATCAGCAGGCGCGTCAGCGCGATGCGGCGCTTCTCGCCGCCCGAGAGGCTGTCCACCGCCCAGTCGCCCGGCGGGCAGCGCAGCGCTTCCATCGCGATCTCGAGCTGGTTGTCGAGCGTCCATCCGTCAACCGCGTCGATCTTGTCCTGCAGTTCGGCCATCTCCGCGCCCAGCGCGTCGAAGTCGGCGTCCTCCTCGGCCATCTCCATGCCGATCTGGTTGAAGCGCTCGACCATGTCCGCCGTGGCGCGGGCACCGTCCTTGACGTTCTCGAGCACGGTCTTGCTGGTGTCGAGCTGCGGCTCCTGCTCGAGGTAGCCGACCGTGATGTTATCGCCCGGCCAGGCCTCTCCGGTGTAGTCCTTGTCGATCCCCGCCATGATCTTGATCAGGGTCGATTTGCCCGCGCCGTTCGGGCCGACGATGCCGATCTTCGCGCCCTGGTAGAACTGCAGGTTGATGTTGCTCAGCACCGGCTTCTGCGCGCCGGGGAAGGTCTTTGTCATGTCCTTCATCACGAAGGCGTATTGGGCGGCCATTGCAGGTCCTTTGCGGAGTCTGGCGGTAAGGGAATGGCCCGCGCTCTACAGGCGCGCCGCACGCCTCGCAAGCGGGGCGTGGTCGCCCCGGCTGGAGGGGCGAACCGGTGGCCAGAACCGGGCAGGATGGATCTGGTGGGCGGTGACGGGCTCGAACCGCCGACCCTCTCCGTGTAAAGGAGACGCTCTACCAACTGAGCTAACCGCCCCCCGCGGCCGGGCCGCGGGACGGGTGCGCATATCGGCGGTGTCGCCCGCGGCGTCAACGGCCCCGGCGCGAGGAAATCAGAATTCGCTTTCCTACCGCGCCTCGCCTCGCCAAACTCCGGCGGAGCCTCGTGCAATCCGGAGGGAGAGGGAAAACCGAAGCGCGACAGTGTCACCCGTGCACTGTCCCTGTGAACCCACTGGGATCACGCCGGAATAGCCGAATTTTCGTGGGTGACACCATGTCACCCTGTGTCACCCTTCCACCGAGCCCGATCGCCCCCATGCCCGAAGCCTTTGCCCTGCCGCCCGCCCTCGCTGAACTCGATGCCGCCGCCGAACGGATCCTTACGCCGTGCGGCGAGGGGGAGATGGTCTGGCGCGTTTGGGGCGAGGGCGAGCCGCTGCTGCTGGTCCACGGGGCGAGCGGATCGTGGCTGACCTGGCAGAACAACATCGCGGGCCTGGCCCGCCATCGCCGCCTGCTCGTCCCCGATCTGCCCGGCTTCGGCGATTCTGCCCCGGTGCTCCCGCTGGACAGCGTCCCGGCCCACGTCGAGGCGGTCGCGGAGGGTTTGCACCGCCTGCTCGCTGCGGGCGAAGTGGTGGACATCGCCGCGTTCTCGGCCGGCGCGCTCCTGGCCTGCCACCTCGACGTCGCGCACCCCGATCTCGTCCGCCGGGTGGTGATCATCGCGGCGGGCGGGTTCGACACCCCGCATTTCATGCCCCAGTTCGTCGGCGTGCGCGGGCTTGAAGGCGAGGCGATCCGCGAGGCCAACCGCTACAACCTTTCGGTCATGATGTACCACGATGCCGCCCTGATCGACGATGGTGCGATTGCGATGAACATGTTCGGCGGCCCGCGCATGCGCAGCCAGCTGGCCACCCAGGTCCTGCCCGACGGGCTGCTGAAGGTCCTGCCCGAGGTCAAGGCGCCGTGCGACGTGATCTGGCCAGAATTCGACGCGGTCCATCCGGACCCGGAGCTCCACCTCGGGCTCGTGCGCGGCTTTCAGCCCGAGGCCCAGCTGCGGGTCGTCGCCAAGGCCGGGCACTGGTGCTGCGGCGAGCAGCCCGAACTCTTCAACGCCGCCTTGCTCGACCTGCTCGCGCAGCCAGTCCGCCCACGCCTTTCCTGACCGCGGCGCCTGCGGCATCGAGGCCTTCGCCGGCGGCCACGCGCACGGCGGTCAGGCGGCGGGCAATTCCACGCTGGAGCGCCAGCCGCTTGAGCCGCGTCTTCCGGGCAAGCCGCGCGGCACGCGACCGGACGAGATTGCCGGCCCCGCTGGCAGCCGTGCGGATGCGGGCGGAGAGCGGCGGCGGCGCGGCTTCCTCCGCTTCCTTGAGCTTCTGCCGCAGCCCGCGCCCGGTCGGAAACGCCTGCGCGGCCTCGGCGATGCGGAACTGCTCGCGCGGATCGTAGGGGTTTGCCGGCTCGACAAGCGGCACATCCTCGGCGAGCGGCTCCTCCACCGCTGGCGCCTCTACCAGGTGCTCGGGCGGCAGGGTCTCGACCGGCAGTTCGGACTCATCGCCGGTCCACTCCGGCTGGTCGTCGAGCGGGGCGACCGGAACGCCGTGGAACAGGCCCTTGAGCGCATTGTCGTCGGTCATCGCCAGCCGCTGCGCGCCCGCCTCCTCGGCAAACCGCGCCGCGGCAAGCACGTCCTCGTCGCCGATCGCCAGTGCGAGGTGCTTGGCTTCGCGGTGGCTGCGGATCTCGAGCAGGCTCGCCTCGCCGTGCCCGACTTCCGCTGCGTCCGCGCCCTCGCGCACCGTTCCATCGTCGAGCTCGCTCGGCCAGGCCTCGGGCAGGGCGGCGTCGATCCCGCACTCGTCCCACCCGGCGACGGGCGCGTCGAAGAACGGGTAGACCCCGTCGCAAGCCGCTAGCACGCAGAGCGGGCGGGGCAGGGCGCGGGTGCGGATCGCGGTGCGCAGCGCGGCGTGGATCAGGGCGGAGACAAAGCACGCGCCGATGGCGCCGGCGCGCAGTTCCTCGGGATCGGGCTGCAAGCGGTCGAGCAGCCGGTCCTCGAGCGCGATGATGGCGCCGTGGAGGTCGTCGATCCCCTTGACCGACAGCGTGATGTCGCTCGCTGCGTAGTCGCCCTGCCAGCCGAACCCGTCGCGCGAGTAGCCGTCGAGCAGGTCGTCGCGCGCAGCGTTGGTGAAGGGATAGGCATCGTCGCTGAAGTAGTAGGTCTTGACGTAGGGCGCGAGCCGGCCATCCTTGGGCCCCGGCCCGCCCAGTACCCGGGCGTCGGCGAGGACCACGCCGATTGCGGTGATCGGGAAGTGCGGCCGATCGTATCCGGGCAGGCGGCTGGCAAGCTTGTCCCAGCCGGTGATCTCGATGTCAGCGGGGCACACGTCGCGGAAACGGGCCGGCAGCAGGGTGCCCGCATACGGCTCGACAAGCGCGCGCAGCTGCGTCAGCGCGTCTTCGATCTCGTCGAAGCGCAGCATGTCCTCGACCGTGTGGCGGAACGCATGCTCGTCCACGCCGTCGATGGTGATCGTGTCCACCGCACGCACTCCCGCGAGTTCTGGTGAAGACAGCCTAAGCGCGAATGCTTGCCCGCCCGTTGCGGGACAAGGTTTCGCGGTCGACCGCCTGGTCTCGCTGTGAACGGCGCAAACGGCCAGAATTAAAGGTTAATTGCATCGCCGGAGCCGTTGGGGATTTCAGTCGGGTCCGGGTTGGGCTCAGGCCGCGCGATCCCGGTTGTGACCTCCGCATCTTAAATTCTAATGCGAGGCGTTTGCAATAAGGGGCGAGATGAGTATGGAGGGTGCATACCTGCGAATCATTCGCAACACGTTCCGGAAGGCCAGGGCATGCGCAGTACCATCATCCGCAGCGGCACGTTCACGCTGGCGTCACTGCTCGGCGCCACGATTGCCGCAGGTCCGGCGCAAGCCGCCGATGCGCTGCCTGCGGTCCCCGCCGGGCTGACCGTCGGCGCCATGTTCCTCCAGGCCGACTGGATCGTGAAGCTGGTCATGGTCGGCCTGCTGGTCGCCTCGGTGCTCACCTGGACGGTGCTCGTCGCCAAGGCGCTCGAACTCAAACGCGCCAACGCCGAGCAGCGCGCGGTCCACGACGGCGTGGTTGCCCTGCGCTCGTTGGGCGACGCCACCGCAACCCCGGCGCTTTCAGGCTCGCCGCTGGTCCGCGAGGCGTGGACCGAGCTCCAGCTCTCGGCCGATGCGCTCGGGGATGCCGATGGCGTCAAGGAGCGCGTCGTCTCGCGCCTCGAACGTCACGAGGCGGCCGAGGCCCGGCGCATGACCCGCGGCGTCAACGTGCTCGCCACGATCGGCTCGACCGCCCCTTTCGTCGGCCTGTTCGGGACGGTCTGGGGCATCATGAACGCCTTCGTCGGCATCGCCGAGAAGCAGACGACCAACCTTGCGGTCGTCGCCCCCGGCATCGCCGAGGCGCTGCTCGCCACCGCGATGGGGCTCGTCGCGGCGATCCCCTCGGTCGTCATCTACAACCATTTCAGCCGCCAGATCGCCGCCCACCGCGCGCTCGTCGCCGATACCTCCGCCGCGATCCTGCGCCTGATCTCGCGCGATCTTTCGCGGGGGACGGTGCCGGCTGCGGTGACTGCGGGAAGGGCGGCCTGACCCATGGCGATCCACCTCTCCGACGCCTCGGACGACTTGCCTGTCGCTCACGAGATCAACGTCACCCCGTTCATCGATGTGATGCTGGTGCTGCTGATCATCTTCATGGTCGCCGCCCCGCTGGCCACGGTTGACGTCAAGGTGGACCTGCCGGTCTCGAACGCCGCCCCGGCGCCCCGGCCGGAGCAGCCGGTGATGCTCTCGATCCAGTCCGATGGCGCGATGCTGGTGGGCGAGCGCCCGGTCAGCGAAGCCGGGCTCGGTCAGGCAATCGCCGCGGCCACCGCGAATGACCGCGAACAGCGCGTGTTCCTGCGCGCCGACAAGTCGATCACCTACGAGACGATCATGCGGGCGATGAACGCTCTGCGCGCGGCCGGCTATGTCCATGTCGCGCTGGTCGGCGCCGAGGGGCCGGGGCAATGAGCGCGCTCGCCATGACCTCGCGCGACCGCCGCACGTGGACGCTCGCTGCCGCGCTCGCGCTCGCCGCCCATGCACTGGCTGCCGCGGCGCTGCTGGACTGGTCGCGTCCGCTCGAGCCGCCCGTCCCCGAGCCCGTAGTCCTCGTCGAACTGCCCGAGATGGCCGCCGCGCCCGCGCCGAATGCCGCCCCGGCCGAGCCCCGGCAACCTGCGCCCGAGCAGCCGGACCAGCCGCAAGTGCCAGCCCCGCCGCTAGCCGTGCCGCAGGTCCGCGCCCCGCTCCCCGCCGATCCGGTCACGCTTCCGCCGCCCGCGCCGGTCCGCGCCGCGCCCGCGCCCGCCCAGGCCGCTCCCGTTGCGCCGCCCGCTGCAATCACCCCTGCCGGCACGGGCCGGGGCGCCAGCCCGCTCCCCGGCGCCGATCCGCGCGCCAAACAGGCCGAGGTCGATTACCGCGCCATCGTCAACGCCTACCTCGCGCGCCGCAAGTCCTACCCGGCTGAGGCCAAGAAGGCCCATCAGGAAGGCACCGTCGCCATCCGCTTCACCGTCGATCGCAACGGCGGCGTGTCGGACGTGCGCCTCATCCGCGGCTCGGGTCACGATGTGCTCGATGCCGCCACGCTCGCGCTGCTGCAGCGCGTCGCCCCGCTGCCGCGCATGCCGGCCTCGGTCCCGCGCGACAGCATGCCGATGGCGGTAGCCATCGAATACTCGCTCAAAACCAGCTGAAATCAGGGAAACCCAGCACATGAACAACTACCCGACGGGCGTCGTGCGCCCGCTGACCCTGCGCACCCGGAGCATCAATCGCGCCGGCGCTCTCGCCCTCGGCCTGGCCGCCGGGCTGCCCGCCGCGCCGGCGCTCGCCCAGAGCCAGGCTGCGCCGGCCACCCAGGCCGACGAGGACGTCCAGCTCGACACCCTCCGGATCGAGGACCGCGCCGCCGACGTCAGCCCCTATTCGCAGAAGGGCGCCCCCTACAAGGCGCGAGTCTCCGCCGACGAGCGCCACACCCGTCCGCTCGCCGAAACCCCGCAGACGATCGCCGTGCTCACCCGCTCGCAGATCGAGGATTCCGGCCAGACCGACCTCAGGTCGATCCTCGCCGCGCAGCCCGGCATCACCGTCGGCACCGGCGAGAACGGCAATGCCTTCGGCGATCGCTACGTGATCCGCGGCCAGGAGGCGAAGAGCGATGTCTTCGTCGACGGCCTGCGCGATCCCGGCATGACCATCCGCGAAAGCTTCGCGGTGGAGCAGATCGAGATTTCCAAGGGCCCGAACTCCGCCTTCGCGGGTCGCGGCACCTCCGGCGGGGCGATCAACGCGATCACCAAGGCCGCCTCGACGGACTACAACTTCGGCCTCGCCTCGGTCGGCGTCGGCACCGACCGGTTCGTGCGCACCACCGTCGATGCAAATCTCGCCCTGAGCGAAAAGGTCGCGGTGCGCGGCAACCTGCTCTACGCCTACCAGCACGTCCCTGACCGCGCGCCCGCGGACCGCGAGCGGATCGGCGGCGCCGTCTCCGCGCTGTTCAAGCCGACCGACCGGCTCACGCTTACGCTCGACTATTACGGCCTGCGCGCCGACGACAGCCCCGATCTCGGCGGCTACCTGCTCACGGATAGCGCCGGCATCCGCCGTCCGGCGCTCGGTGTCCCGTCCTATGTTCAGGATGAGGATTTCCTCAAGTCGAACGTGAACACCGTCACCGCGCGCCTGCGCTACGAATTCTCGCCGGACGTCCACTTCACCAACATCTTCCGCTATGGCGCGGCCGACAATTCCTATGTCACCACCGGGGCCGCGGGACGCACCACCTCGAGCGGAAACCCCGCAGGCGTCTACCCGGTCGCCGTGCTCGATAACGGCCACAACGGCTGGCAGGAAGTCCGCTACATCGCCAACCAGGCGAACCTCCACCTCAACTCCGACCTCCTCGGCGGCCGTAACGAGCTGATCATCGGAGGCGAATATTCGAAGCACCAGGTCGACAGCGGCACGTACACCCGCACCGCGCAAGGCCCGTTCAACTGTCGCACCGGGGCAGGGGCGGGGCCACTCGACGCGTTCTGCATCACCGGGGCGAACGGCGCGCCGGTCGCCAATCTCAACAACCTTGCGCAGCGGGTCTGGGCCCGCAATCCCTATGCCTCGCGCAAGTGGCAGGTCGAGACCATCTCCGCCTCGCTGATGGACACCGTCGATCTCACGCCGCAGCTCACGCTGTTCCTCGGTGGCCGGGTCGATCACTTCCGCTACCGGCTTGCCACCTTCAACGCGCTCACCGGCGCGCCCGCGCCGTTCACCAACTCGACCAACAACGTGGCGAACTATTCCGACACCTTGTGGAACGCCCATGCCGGGCTGACGTGGAAGATCGGCGAGGCGATGCTCTACGTCTCGGCCGCCACCTCGGCCGATATCAACGGCGGCGAATCCGATACCGGCACCAGTTCGGGCTATGGCGGGCTCGTCGTGTTCAACGGCGATGCGGCCAGCGCCAAGCCGGAGCGCTCGATCAACCTCGAGGCGGGCGCCAAGTTCGACCTGTTCGACGATCGCCTGCTGCTCACCGCCGCGGTGTTCCAGACCACCAAGTCCGAGGTGATGGAAGGGGCGGTCTTACAGGGCACCACGCCGGCCGTCGTGGGAGCCGCGGACTACCTCGCAGCCGGCACGTTCAACACCGGCAAGCTGCGCGTCCGCGGGTTCGAGGCGGAGGTCTCGGGCAACATCACCGACAAGTGGTCGATCCAAGGGGGCTTCACGGTGATGAAGGCGCGCGTGCTCGAGTCCGCCAACGTTGGCCTGTCGCCGGCCCAGCTCGCGCTCGGCGCCACCAACGTGGGCAAGACCCTCGCCAACTTTGCCGACTTCCAGGCCTCGCTGCAGACCCGCCTGCAGGTCACCGATGCCTTCGCGCTCGGCGGCACCGTGCGGCACAAGAGCCGGATGTACGGCGGCCAGCCCGACACCGCCGCCGCCTTCACGCACGGCCCGGCCGGCTATACCTATAACCAGCCGGTCCCCGGCTACACCGTCGGCGACCTGTTCATGAAGTACCAGTTCACCGACAAGATCGGCCTCCAGCTGAACGTGACGAACGTCACCAACGAGGACTATTACGTCGCGGTCTACCGCTCGGGTACGTTCCTCTACAAGGGCGATGCCCGGCAGGTCGTCGGCACCCTCAACGTCAAGTTCTGACAAGGAAGCCCGCCATGCTGGTCGTGATCGAACAGGTTCTCGCGGGCGACGAAGTCCATACCTTCCGCGAGCGATTGGCTACAGCCGACTGGCGCGACGGTTCGGACACGGCGGGCACCCGCTCGATCGCGGTCAAGCAGAACCTCCAACTCGGCCGCACCGATCCGGTCGCGGCCGAGCTGGGCCATGCCATCCTGGCCAGGCTCGGCCGCCACCCGCAGTTCGTTTCCGCCTCCCTGGCGGAGAAGATCTGGCCACCGGTGTTCAACTGCTACCAGCACGGCGGCCACTACGGCACCCACAGCGACGCCGCGCTGATGCGCCTGCCCGAGGCCAACCTCACCATCCGCAGCGATCTATCGGCCACGCTGTTCCTCTCCGATCCGGCCGAATACGATGGCGGCGAACTGGTGATCGAACAGGCGTTCGGCGCGCAGGCGGTCAAGCTCGCGGCCGGTGACATGGTCCTCTATCCGTCATCGAGCCTTCACCAGGTCACGCCCGTCACCCGCGGCCAGCGCATTTGCGCGATCACCTGGCTGCAAAGCGCCGTGGCCGATGGCGCCGCCCGCGAGCTGCTCTACGATCTCGACCAGTCGATCCAGGCGCTCACCCCCTGCCGCCCCGCCGACGATCCGGACATCGACCGGCTGGTTCACGTCTACCACAACCTCCTGCGGCGCTGGGCGCAGGTCTGAGCCAGCGGACCGCCCGCTAGTCTCGGGCGGCAAGGCGAGCTAGAGAGCCCCGGATCGCGACCCGGAGGACTTGCCCGAATGCCATTGCCCGCCGCCCTCATGCCCGGCCTCAAGGTGCCGGTCGTCGCCGCGCCGATGCTGATCGCATCGACCCCGGAACTGGTGATCGAGACCTGCCGCGGCGGCGCGATCGGCACGTTCCCCTCGCTCAACCCGCGTGAGCCGGGTGAGTACGAGGCCTGGCTCGACCGGATCGAGGCGGCGCGCGAGCCCGGCGATGCGCCCTACGGGGTCAATCTCATCGTCGCCAAGGGCAACGCGCGACTGCCGGAAGACCTGGCCATCACGGTGCGCCGCAAGGTCCCGCTGGTGATCACCTCGTTCGGGGCCGACAAGGAAGTGGTGAAGGCCGTCCACGGCTACGGCGGTCTCGTGTTCCATGATGCGGCCAGCGCCCGCCACGTCGAGGTCGCCGCCGAGGCCGGGGTGGACGGGATCATCCTGCTCACCCACGGCGCTGGCGGCCACACCGGTTATCTCAACCCGTTCGCCTTCCTCGCGGATGCCCGCAAGCGCTATGACGGCGCGCTGATCCTCGCCGGGGGCTTGTCCACCGGACGCGATGTCGCGGCTGCGATCGTCGCCGGCGCCGACTTCGCCTACATGGGCACCCGCTTCCTCGCCACGCCCGAGGCCAACGTGCCCGAGGGACATCGCCAGATGATCGTCGAGGCCTGCTCGTCGGACGTCACCGCGACCGCGGCGATGAGCGGCACGCCGGCCGTGTTCCTCAACGCCTCGATCGCCGCGGCGGGGATTGATCCGAAGCAGCTCGACCTGCGCCATCCCAAGATCGAGACCGATGCCAACGGCGAGCCGCTCAAGGTCTGGGCGGAAATCTGGTCGGCCGGGCAGGGGGTCGCCGGGATCGACGAGATCATGCCGGCGCGCGAACTCGCCGAGCGGCTCGGCCGCGATTACCGCGCCGCGCTCGCCGGGCCGTTCCCGCTGATCGGCTGACCGGCGGGCCGCCGCCTGGTCATTCCCCCGGCGCGCGGGCCTTGATCGCCAATGCGTGGACCCGCTGGCCGGGAATGTCGCCCAGCGCCGCGTTGACCATGCGCTGGCGCTGGAGCCGGCTTACCCCCGCAAAGGCCGCGCTCTCCAGCTCGATCGTGAAGTGGCTCTCGCCGCTCCCGTCGTCGCCGCTGTGGCCGTGGTGCTTCGCGCTGTCGTTGATGACGGCGAGGTGGGTGGGGGCGAACGCGCTGCGGAGCAGCCGTTCCATTTCATCGGCGATCGGTCCGGTCATGACTTTCCATCTACCCGAATATTCCCCATCTGGAAGAGCGTGAGACACGATCGTTTCCATGGCCGCGTCAGCGGCGTCCGGCAGGGGTGCGAACGTCCGGGCTGCATGGCCGCGGGCGAATTCCGCGCGCCCGGCCACCGCCCCTCCGGGTTCGACGGCCCCGGCGAATATCGCTGGTTCTGCCTCGACCATGTCCGCGAGTTCAACGCCGGGTACGACTGGTTCGCTGGCATGAACGCCGACGAGATCCTCGCCGCCCAGCACCCGACTGCCGGGTGGGATCGCGAGAACCGGGCATTCCGCGCCACCGCCGGCATCGACCAGGCGCCGCGCTGGGCCGATTTCAAGGACCCGCTCGATGCGATCCACGCCCGCGCCAAGGCCTTCCGCGCCTCGATCCGCACCGAAGGTCCGCCGCTGACCCCGGAGGAGCGCCGCGCCTTCGAGACTCTCGGGCTCGGCCACGACGCCGACCGCAAGGCCCTGCGCTCGCGCTATTCGCAGCTCGTCCGCCGCTACCATCCTGACCGCAACGGCGGCGACCGCTCGATGGAGGCCAAGCTCCAGGCCGTCGTCGAAGCCTATTCGCTGCTCAAGAGCTCCGCCCTGTTCGCCTAGTCCCCGAGCGCTCCGGCCTCGCGCTCGCAGATCGCCGCGAGCTGGTCGGCGCAGGCAGTCCACCCCTCGACGAAGCCCATCGTCTCGTGCTCGCGCATCGCCTCCTCGGTCCAGTGCCGGGCCCGCGCGGTGTAGCGGGTGCCTTCGCCGTCGGGCTCGATTTCCCAGATGCCGATCATGAACGGCCCGGCCGGTTCGAGGTCGGGGGTGACCGCGTCGGTCGAGGCGAAGCGCCGTCCTTCCTCCCAGACGAGGAACACCCCGCCGTGCTGGTGAATCTCGCCGTCAGGGCCGAACATCGTCGTCGCCGCACTCCCGCCGGGCTGGCGCACCCACCCACTGCAATCCGCGCGCCATGGCGTGGGGCACCACCATTCGTCGGTGCGGTTCACCATCACGTCCCACACCGCCTCCGGCTCGGCCGCGATATGGCGGGTGATCATCAGCTCGTTCATGCGTCTTCCTCTCGGCCGTAGGTCACGGTCATCAGTTCGAGGAGGTGCCCGTCGGGCGCCTCGAAATAGAATCCGCGCCCGCCCCAGTGACGGTTGATCTCGCCGGGATGGTGCCGGGCGGGATCGGCCCAGATCGTCAGCCCGCGCGCCTGGACCCAGGCCAGCCCGGCATCGAACTCGGCATCGGAGACGAGGAACGCATAGTGCTGCGCGGCCACCGGGCCATCCTTGGTGGCGAAGTCGAGCGAGACCCCGTTGGCCATCGCCACGACGTCGAAATGCGAGAACTTCGCCGGCTCGGGCAGACCCAGCGCACCGGCGAAGAACTCTGCCGAAGCCCGCTGGTCGCTCGACCAGACGATCGTGTGATTGAGTTGGGCCGCCATCCGCCGCTCTCCTCTCAGTCCCGGTCGGGCGCGCCCAACGGGAAGGACCCGCGATAGGGCCGCGCCGCCTCGATGCACCGCGCCACCTCGGGCCGCGCGTTGAGGTCCGCGCGCCAGGCCCGCAGCAGGGGAAACGCCTCGCCGATCGGGTGGACCCAGTCGGCATAGAACAGCGATGGGGCCGCGGCGCATTCCACCAGCGTGGTCGGCCCCGCGCGGTCCCACCGCGCCAGCCACTGCTCGAGCCAGGCATAGCTGCGCTCGAGCCGCCCGCGCGCCTCGGCACAGCGCGCCACGTCCGGCGCCGCCGCATCGCGCAAGTGCTCACTCACGACGTCCTGCATTGGCGCCATCACATAGTTGTCGAACACCCGGTCCATTATCCGCAGCGGCAGCGCCGCGTCGGCGTCGCGCGGGACAAGGCCGGCCGCCGAGGCATGATGGAGCGCCAGGTGCTCGATGATCACGCTCGCCTCGAACAGCACGTGCCCGCCATCGACGAGCACCGGGAACTTCCCCCATGGGCCCGAGTGCGCAACGAGGAACTCGCCGTTCTCCGGGTGCTCCGGGCCCAGCTCGCGCAACTCGTATTCCAGACCCGCGGCATGCAGCGCGATCTGCGCCTTCCACGTGTACGATGAGAACGGATGCCCATAGAGCGCCAGCGTCGTCGTGCTCATCACCAGTCTCCGTTCAGCACCCGCGCGCGGCGCGCCAGTTCCACGTCATTGATCAGTTCGGGCCCGGCGTGCGCCATCGCAACGGGTCCAGCGGGCTCGTAGGTCGCGATCCGCATCCCGCCCGTGCCGCTGCGCTGCTCGATGAGCCTCAGCGTCACGGCTGGCGTGTTCTCGTCCAGCAGCCGCTTGCCCTGGCCCAGCAGCACCGGCGCGGTCATCACGATCAGCCGGTCGAGCAGCCCGCGCGCCAGCAGTTGCGGATAGAGCGTCGAACTGCCCTGGATGACAAGGTCGGCCCCGTCGCGCGCCTTGAGCTCGGCCAGCGCGTCGAGCCCGTCCAGCCGCCGGCTCAAGCGCCAGTCCAGCGCGAGGTCCGCCTGCTGCGTCAGGACATACTTGTTCACGACCGCGAAGCGCGCTGCGATCGAATTGGTCATCGGCGCGAACGGCCAGTAGGCCGCGAAGATCTCGTAGGTGCGCCGGCCGAGCAGAAGGTCGAACTCGCCCGAGAACAGGCTTTCTATCTGCCCCGCCAATGCTTCGTCGCCGAGCGGGGCCAGCCAGCCGCCGTGCCCGAACCCGCCGCTGCGGTCCTCGTCAGGAGCGCCCGGTGCCTGCATTATCCCGTCGAGCGAGACGAAGGCGGCGCCAATGATCCTGCGCGCCATCGCCGCTCAACTCGCGTCCGGGCCGCGGTCGCGCGCGGCCTCGACAGCGGCGATGTCGATCTTGTGCATCGTCATCATCGCCTCGAACACCCGCTTCGATCGCTCGCGGTCCGGATCGGCCAGCCCGTCCATCAGCACGCGCGGAGTGATCTGCCACGAGATGCCCCACTTGTCCTTGCACCAGCCGCAGGCGCTCTCGCTGCCGCCGTTGCCGACCAGCGCGTTCCAGTAGCGGTCGGTCTCCTCCTGCGTTTCGGTGTAGACCTGGAACGAGAACGCCTCGGAATGCTTGAACGCCGGCCCGCCGTTCAGCCCCATGCAGGCGATGCCAAGCACGGTGAACAACACGACCAGCTCGTCGCCCTGCTTGCCATCGGGATAGTCGCCCGGCGCCTGTTGCACCGTTTCCACGCGGCTGTCGGGGAAGGTCGCGGCATAGAATTCGGCGGCCTCGCGCGCGTCGCCTTCGTACCACAGGCAGATGCGCACCTTGTCGGCGGCGGCGGGATTGGCGGGCTGGAAGGCGGTCATTTCTTCATCTCCCCGATCAGCGCGTTGTCGATGGCCTTGGCCGCCTTGTAGGCGCTGCGCTGCTGCAGCCGCTCCGCATAGGCCACGAAGGCCACTCGCGGCGGGATCGAGCCGAAGTTCAGCCCCCAATCGACATGACTGCCCACGTATACGTCGGCCATCGTGAAGCGATCCCCGCAGACCCATTGCCGCCCGTCGGCGAACAGCGTCTCGAAGGCGTCGATCGTCCGCTCGTAGCTGCCGAACCCGGCCATGCCTTGCTGGCGCGGGTCGGTCGGCGCGAAGCCGAGGGAGCGCGCCGTCACCGCCTGCTCGAGCGGCCCGGCGGCGAAGAACATCCAGCGGAAGTAGTCCGCCCGCTCGCCGTTGTGCGCCACAAGATCGGCGTTCGGGTGCTCCTCGGCCAGATAGGCGCAGATCGCCGCGGCCTCGGTGATCACCCGGTCCCCGTCGAGCGCCTCGTGGACCAGCGTCGGCACCTTGCCCATCGGGTTGGCGGCCATCAGGGCAGGGGGCTTGGAGCCAAGGTCCACGATCACCTGCTCGTAGTCCGCCCCGGCCTCGTGCAGGGCCCACCGGGCAATCTGCCCGCGGCTCATCGGGTTCGTGTAGAAGGTGTATTCGGCCATCGCGCTATCCCCCCTTGGGCCCGACCACGCCGAACACCGCCCCTTGCGGATCGCGCGCGGTCACCACCCAGTCCCCGCCGGGCACCTCGTGCGGCCCGTTCAGTACCGTGCCCCCGTTCGCCTCGATCGCATCGCGCGCCGCTGTGGCGGAGGGGACTCCGATGTACGGCAGCCATCCGGCCGGCTGGCTCTTGTCCGGCTGCTGCATGATCGCGCCGAGCACTTGCCCATGATGGTCGATGAAGCAGTAATCGCCCATCGGTCCCATCGGCATCGAGTTGTTGAACTCGAACCCGAAGTGGCTCGCATAGAATGCCTTCGCCGCCTCGAGATCGGGGCTGGCCAGCTCGTTCCAGCGCACGTGCTGTGCTTCGGTGGGTGAGAACACGTCGCTCGTGGCATGCGGATTGTCGGCGGGGGGGATCGGCGTCATGACATAGAACGGCACCCCCTGCGGATCGCTCGCCAGCGCGAACGAGCCGACGTCGATCGACATCTTGGGCATCAACACCCGCCCGCCGTCGTCGATGATCGCGGCCACTGCGCCGTCCACGTCGGTCACGTTGAGATAGGGCAGCCAGGTCGGCCGGGCGCCCTGCTGCTGCATCTCGCCGGTCAGCTGCAATGCACCCCCGGCGCTGCCGCCGTCCGTGCGGCCGATGTGCCAGTACTGGATCGGCGCATCGGCGGGAGGCGCCGAGAATGTCCACCCGATCACCGCGCCATAGAACGCGCCCGCCGCCGCCGCGTCGGTCGTCATCAGCTCATACCAGATGAAGCTGCCTACAGGGTTCCCCATCACTTGCCCTCCATGTTGACCACCACTTCGAACCCGCCGAACACCATCCGCGCGCCGTCGAACGGGGTCTGCGCATGGTCACCGGCCAGTTCCGCGAATTCGCCGCTCTCCATCTTCGCCTTCATCTTTGCGTGGCAGGCATCGCGGGTCGCCTTGTCGGGCCATTCGACCCAGCTGAAGCACACCGTTTCATCGTCCTTGGCCTGAACCGCACCCTGGAAGTCGGTCAGCTTGCCCCGCGGCACGTCGTCGCCCCAGCACTCGATCACCCGCAGCGCGCCCTCGGCAATCAGCATTGCGTCGAAGTGCTCGGCATGGGTCACGAACTGGTCGCGGTTGCCGGTGGGCACTGCGATCACGAAACCGTCGATGTAAGTCATGGCATTCTCCTCTTGTCGTGAATGCCCCCAACCCGGTTCAGCCCGCGTTCCCGGCCTCAGCCGCATGTGCCTCTGCAATGTGCGCATCCGCGTTGGCTACGGCCGGGTCCATCCACATCGGTTCCCACACGTGGCCGTCCAGGTCGGTGAAGCTGCGCCCGAACATGAAACCATGATCCTGCGGCGGATTTGTGTCAGCCTTGCCGCCATGCGCTGCCGCGGCTTCGGTCATCCGGTTGACCTCATCGCGGCTGTCGCAGCTCACGCAGAGCATGACCTCGCTCGAGCCGCTGTCGGGGATCGGCCGGGTGGTGAAGCCGGCCCACTTCTCGCGGGTGAGCAGCATGACGACGATCGTCTCGCTCCACTGCATCGCGGCCGCGGTCTCGTCGGTGAAGCGCGGCTCGTTCACGAAGCCGAGCGCGCTGTAGAACGCCTTCGCCCGGGGCAGGTCGGCCACGGGCAAGTTCACGAAGATCATGCGGCTCATCGGTGTTCTCCCACGGATCGAATCGGTCTTGCGCTACGATGATGGTTTCGGTTACTAAAGGCAACTATGGAGTTACAAAAAGAAACTTCAACTCAAGGAGCGCCAGCCTCGCGCCGCCATGGCAAGTGGTACGACGACGCTTGCGGCACCGCGTTCGCGATGGAGCTGATCGGCGAGCGCTGGTCGCTACTGATCGTGCGCGAACTGATGTTCGGAGGAAGGCGCTTTTCCGACATCCGCGCCAGCCTGCCCGGGATCAGCGCCAAGGTGCTGACCGAGCGGCTCGACAGCCTTGAGCGCGCCGGCCTCCTCCGCCGCGCGCACCTCCCGCCGCCGGCCTCGGCCCGGCTATACGAACTCACCCCTTGGGGCCTCGCCGCCGACGAGGCGATCATGGCGCTCGGTCGCTGGGCCGCGCTGTCGCCCGATCACGATCCCACCCTGCCGCTCTCCGCCGCCTCGCTCGGCCTGAGCCTGCGCACGATGTTCGATCCCGCGCCCGCCGCGGGCCTGAGCCTCGCCGGAACGCTCGTCATCGGCGCCGACCCATTCCGCGTCACCATTGCGGGCCAGCGGCTCCGGGTCGAACGCGGCGAGGCGCCGGATCCGGACTTCGTCCTGTCCGCGCCCTCGGCGCAGCCCTTCGCCGCGGCGATCTACGGCAAGGCCCCCCTGGCCGACCTCGCCCCTGCCGGCCTCACGCTCACCGGCGACGAGGCGGCCGCGCTCGCCTTCATCGCCTGCTTCCATCTGCCGCCCAAGATACCCCGCGCCGGCTGATGCCCCAAAGACGTCGCTCCCGCTCACGTTGACTGTTGCAGCCCCGCGCGACCGCCGCTAGTCCGCGCTGTCATGAGCGATATCCCGAACATCCAGCCCGACAGCCGCGACACCACGATCCTGGCCGCGCCCGACATCCAGGTCAGCGTGCGCGAGGTCTTCGGGATCGATGTCGACATGATGGTGCCGGCCTTCTCGGTCGCCGACGAGCGCGTGCCCGATCGCGACGACACCTACGTGTTCGATCCGGACACCACCCTCGCGATCCTCGCCGGCTTCGCCTTCAACCGCCGCGTGATGATCCAGGGCTATCACGGCACCGGCAAGTCGACCCATATCGAACAGGTCGCGGCCCGGCTGAACTGGCCGTGCATCCGCATCAACCTCGATGCGCACATCAGCCGCATCGATCTCATCGGCCGCGACGCCATCGTCCTGCGCGACGGGCTCCAGGTCACCGAGTTCCGCGAAGGCCTGCTGCCCTGGGCGCTTCAGCGCCCGGTCGCGCTGGTGTTCGACGAGTACGACGCCGGCCGCCCCGACGTGATGTTCGTGATCCAGCGCGTGCTCGAGACCGAGGGCAAGCTCACCCTGCTCGACCAGAACCGCGTGATCCGCCCCAACAAGTTCTTCCGCCTGTTCGCCACGGCCAACACCGTCGGCCTCGGCGATACCTCGGGCCTCTACCATGGCACCCAGGCGATCAACCAGGGCCAGATGGACCGCTGGAACCTCGTCGTCGGCCTCAACTACCTGCCGCAGCCGGTCGAGGCCGAGATCGTCCGCAAGAAGAACCCGGAGCTGACCGAAAAGCTCGCCGCCGACATGGTCCGCGTTGCCGACCTCACCCGGCAGGGCTTCATGAACGGCGATATCTCGACCGTGATGAGCCCGCGGACCGTGATCACCTGGGCCCAGAACACCC
>Ga0207703_10001575_pt1 | contig 20684 bp, 18 predicted proteins | sample KBSSwiS12_FD_184304 | JGI IMG/M metagenome (GOLD analysis project Ga0207703, IMG submission 184304) | Switchgrass rhizosphere microbial communities from Kellogg Biological Station, Michigan, USA - KBS Switchgrass S1-2 (SPAdes) (version 2) | ecosystem: Host-associated > Plants > Roots >...
TATTTTATCGGCGTGTACCTACCCGGGATATTCAACACGGCTCACTTGGAAATATGGCCCACGGTTTTTATCATTGTGGCAATTGTCATGATGGCAGGCTGGATCGAATGGACACGGCACCATGACATCGCGCGCTAGAACAATTATAGGGTTTGTCTGTCGTTTTGCGGTGATTTACGGATTGTTGATCATTCCCTGGCCGGGATGGAATGATCTTTACGCCCGGTATTTTGAATCCCTAGGGCAAACGGTCTTTTCCCGCGATGGAGAAAAATGCGTGGTCACCTTCGTGAATCATCCACTCCAACATGGATTCACCAGCCTCACTACCGATATGATTATCCGTAACCGCGATCAAATTAATCCAAGCGGGAAGACGCCAGCCAAAGTCGTGAACTTGGACACGCGATCCATCGGTTGGGTGCCGACTGCCCTGACCCTTTCGTTGATCCTGGCGACTCCGATCCCGTGGCTCAGACGGATGCGTGCGACACTTCTGGGCATGTTATTGATTCACGGTTTTATTCTTTTCTCGTTACAGGCAAGTATCTGGAATAACTCAACGGACCTTTCGATCCTTACGCTGACACCGTTTTGGAAATGGATCGTTGACGGACTGGACTACACGCTTCTCACCCAGTTGGGCGCAAGTTTTTCCGTCCCTGTTCTTATCTGGATCGTGGTTACGTTCAACCGAAAAGACACCGTGCTGGCAAGCTAGTTCCGTGGACATCCATTACCACGGTCTCACGCCGTAGCAGATCCAGTAACCGAACAACTTTACGTACTCATAGAGGACGTAGCCCCGGACTTTCTTGGCGTACCATTCGGACGGCGCGTATCCCCAGTACGACGGGCAAGAATCAAATTTGATATCCGGGGCCATCTCTTCGAAACATTTGAGTGCCCTGCGCGAATGATACCATGAAGTGACAATGATGACTCGATGTGCGCCTTTTTCTCGCAAAATGCTGATGGAAAATCTGGCATTTTCCAGCGTACTTTTTGAACGATTTTCGATTAAGATGGCTTTGGGCGGAACGCCGTTTCTCTCCAGGATATTTACGTTAATATTGCAATCACCCGTGCCACTGACCAAAACCAAAGGCACAAGACCTTTTTGAAATATTTCTGCTGCGCGTTGGGGCCGTTCCTGATCCGCCCCCCCTCCTAGGACGACAAGGGCATCGGCTTTAACGTCTCCGCTGTCGATGGTCAAAATTTGACGGGAGAATCTCAGGCTCACTATCCCCACAAACCCCATGCCCGCAAATAAAACTAACATTGTCCACTTCGATATGAGGTTAAACCCGCGCCTGGCAGGTTTGGATTGAGCAAGAAGGAGAGGTTTCACGTGTCGCTTATACATCCAGGCTTTGGCCCGCCGCCCAGCATCCAATCGTAGACCGATTTTATCTCAATCGCGATCTCGGGCCACGCGAAGCGATCTCGAACCAGCGCGAGCCCGCTTTTTCCCATCTCTTCCCTTTGAGCCGGGGTCAACTCGAAAAGTTGGTTCAAGCCTTCGACGATGCTTTCCGCCGTTGACTCAACCCGCAGTGCTGCACCAGCGGAAAAGCCTTCCGGTAAGTTGCACTCCGGCGTCATCAAAACGGGCTTGCCGTAAGCCCATGCCTCCAAAATCACCATGGGCTGACCTTCGCTTAAAGACGGCAAAACAAATGCATCGCAATTGGAAAAAATCTCCGCCTTGGACTCCCCGAATTTGGGTCCTAAAAAAAAGACAGAGGCCTCTTGCAGATTTTGAGAACCTCCCTCCTTCCAAGATATGCCCAATTCTTCCGCCTGCTGTTTTAACTCCGCTTCGTGGCCACCTTGATCCCAACCCGCAATGGCGAGCAGCCAATCACTGCTCCTGCCCTTGCTCACGCGGCTCCAGGCCGTCAGTAGGTGGCTCAATCCTTTTTTCGGATGAAGCCGTCCCAGATAGAGCAAAACCTTGCAACCAACGGGGAAAAGCGAGGAGGAAGAATTCGGGCAACCTTCCACGGAAGCTGGTGGTATATCAATGCCGTTCGGAACGATGCAAATTGGATTTTGCAGACCATAGGCGCGTATCGACTGGGCTTCGGCCAGGCAGAGGGCACGTAGACAAGAGGCTTTTTTCAATTGTTCATTTTGAAAAAGCCAGCCGGCAATCCGCTTCTTGGTTCTCGAATTCCGCAAAGCCCACGCATCGAGCATCCCGTGTGGAGTTACGAGAAAAGGTTTCTTCGTCCGCTGCGCCCATTGTAAGGCCGCCACCGAGGGGAATTTCCAGAGCCCTACGAAACCAGCAAGATCGCCCTCGGCCTTGACCAGTGCATCAACCAGCCCCGGAGCATAACCGAACGAACGAGGTCCCTCTACCGCATAGGTCACCGGAACCAATGGTGCCCATATCTCATGGTCCAATTCCGTATAAGAATCTTTCAGCCCAACGATACGAACATCAATGCCCGTCCGCGCATGCAAAGTTTGCTGCAACCTTCGTTCCGCCTCAAAAATCCCGCCATTAGCGCGAGAGACGGAATCCATTACACATAACGTTTTCACCGGTGCGTCCGTATCCAAATGAACCAGCGATCCAGCCATTTAGCGAAAGATGGAGATCTTGCCATGGCGACATTAACAGCTTGCGACATTCCCCGTGCAAATTTTTCAGGCGACCAATTTGCGATGATCTCACGACTTGCGTTCCCCAAACTAGAGAGAGCAGCTACATTATTCGAAATTTGGAACATTTTCTGGGCGATACTCTCCACATCGCTTGGATCGAATGTAAAGCCATTGGCCCCTTCCCTAACAAGATCGGACGCGCATCCACAGCGGTTGGACACCAGAACGGGCAAGCCGCTCGCCATGGCTTCGTTAACTACCAACCCCCACTGTTCCGTGGTGCTGGCGTGGATAAATGCGGAGGCCAAACCATAATAGTCGGGCAACTGAGTATAAGTTTTTGCGCCGGCAAGATGAATGAAGGCACCAACTCCATTCTCGACCATCGCTTTTTCAATCAACGGCCTTTCCTCGCCGTCGCCCACCAATACCAAGTCCCAAATTCTCATTCCTTCTTTTTGAGTCTCCGGAGTGGAAGCAAGTTGTCTGTAGCGCGCGTAGGCTTTGATCAAAAGCGGCAGATTTTTCTTTTGGCCGAAACGACTGCAGGCCAGGAAATAGTTATCAGGAAGAGCTAATTTTCTCCTGACTTCATCTGCCTGGGCGCGAGCGACCGTTGCACCGGCGGCAAAATGCTCGTTGTCCACCACATCGTATCCAGTAAAAACACGCTCTGGCTCGAGACCTAGTTTGACGAGATATTGTGCTTGGGGCTGCCCACCCGCCAGACCCGCTGCACAACGACGAACGAAAAAGCGCTTCACGGCTTCCTTCCAGGGTTTACGTGACTCGTCAAACTCACTACTTTCCGAACACACGATGGCGGGGATTCTGTTCTTCAGACACCAGTCCAGCGCCACCCAGTTATAGAGAAACGAATAACCGTTGAGGCAGACCACTTTCGGACGGTGTTCATCCAGCACCTGATAAACAGCCTTGCGTAAGGCACTACGATCTATCTCATCAAACGAAACTCCGGGGAAAAGTGCATGACGCCGACACTTTCCACTTTGCTCTGCGGGCATTTCCAAAACGCTAAATGCGTCGCGACTGGTGATTTCGATCAAAAGACAATTACTCGCGTAGAGGCTCGCGTAGGCGTTCCAGCGGGCGTGGTGATAGGGGACAAGATTATTAAGAAAAACAGCGATCATTGGCTCAACATCCCAGGGCTTGCAACATACGGTCGGCGTATCTCTTGGGATCACCGGCAGCCAAGACTTTTTCCCGGCCAGCGTTGCCCACACGCTGAGCTGCGCCTTCATCCGCCAGAAAACGCAAAACGTGATCAGCAAGCTTTTCAACATCGTGTTCAGGCAAGCAGACCCCAACAGAATCACCGGAAATCATCTCGCTGGTTCCACCGTGAAGAACCGATGCCACGACGGGAACTGCATAGGACATCGCTTCAAGAGGGGCCCGGGGCATGGCATCCCAATCCGAATTAAACAGCAGGACATCGAGCGATTTGTACAAGTCCGAGAGATCTTTTTGCCAGCCGAGCCACCGGATACGTTCATGGAGGCCCAGCACATGGGCTTGCGTTTCCAGTTTCGATCTTTCCGGCCCATCCCCGGCAATCAGAAAAAAAGCGTTCGTATTCTTGAGGGCCACTTGAGCAGCCACCTTCAAAAAAATGTCCCAGCGCTTTCGGGAAATCAACCAACCGGCATTACCTACGATTTTCGCATCAATTGGGACGTTGAGACGATCGCGAGCCTCTCGCTTTTCTTTTGACGTCGGGCAAAGCGGGATAGGGAAAGGGTTGTCAATCAGCCGCGCCGTCGAACTCAAAAACGGGGCGATGGCCAACGCTTCTCGCATAATAAATGCGGAGGGATAAAAGATGCACTGAAACCGCAGGGCGGCCACTCGATAAATGAGCCTCCACTGCCATGAAGGCATGACTCCCCCGTGATGATAGTGCATGGCGAGAAGTCGATGCGCCTTCCAGCGTTGTCCAATCGCCAGCATCGCCATCAAATTATGTCCCACCATGATCATGGCATCTGCGTCTATGTGGCGGAGCCGACGACGCAAGGCAGGGAAAGAACGCCACCCACCCCTCCCGCGATAAGTCATGCCGCTGGCCGGGATACCACGCTGTTCGAGCAAGGCACCAAGTTCACCCAATGGATTCAAGGAAAGAACTTCGACCTGGATTCCCTTTTTAAGAAATTCGTCGAGAAGAAGCAGCGTGCATTGCTCCATGCCTCCTAAATTCGTGCATTGAATAATACAAAGAATTTTCATGTTGAATTCAAAGTTCCTTCACGACTCGTAAAACTGAAAAAAATGAGGAGTATCCCGTCGCGCTCAACAGCGCTTAAGCTTTTGGGAAGAGGCACCTGGACGAGACGAGCGTTTTTTCCGGGCAATATCGGCAAGAGCCGTTTGAAGCCATTTTTTTGTAGCAAGGAGCAGTAGGTAGCCAAAGCAAAACGGATAGATCACAAGAAGTGTTATGTCCCGGCCCATGTTAAAGGTCAGGGCCAAACCAACGGCGTAGAGCATAAGTCGGCTAGGTCCCGTCGCCATGAGATCCTGGCGCGCAAGTACCGCCGCCCATAGCGCCATGAGCGCTGCGGCAGCGATCGGCCCGAGGAAACGGCCGAAGTTAATCACCCCCTGCCCGATCATGCCGGTGGAAATGGTCGCACCCACACCAGCATCCGCGTCATCCAGTTTTTGTCCACGGGCAATCGCATAATCAATACCGATCATCGGCTTGCCCGGCCAAAGGACACGGGGAATGGGGTTGGCCAGTTCCGCAAAGTAGTTTTCTCCCCAACTCGGATGATAGTTGCCATTGCTGAAGTAAGAATTAATGAATCCCAGTTCTTCCAGCATGTTCAATCCAAAATGTTTTGTCCCATCGCTACCTGTGTTCTCAGCGTGGATCCCTTCATAAAAGGCGGCGGCAATGGTCGTTCCAGACCGGTTTTCAATCACAAATTTAAACCAGCCTTCAATGACAAAAAAGCCCATGGCCAGAATGGTCATCCGAATGATGAAGCCAGCGCGAAGTCTCATCAGAACCCAGGCGCAAAAACCGGGCAGCAGCGTCGCGAGAATCGAGCTGCGTGTGCGATCGAAAATGTAACCGGGCAGCAGAAGTAGGGAGATAAGGAGCGATGCGCTAAAAGTCATGGCGCGGCAGGACCACGCCACCATAACACCGAAGGCCCCTGCAAGGGCGATTTGAAAATAACCGGCAGCAGCGAGCAAGGCGTCATATCCGGAACCCAAACGTCCGCGCGCCCATGGATCTGCCTTTACACCCAGATAAGGCATGAAAAGACCTTGGAAATCGAAGTCGGTTCGGAACAGTGCGACAGTCGTCATCATAAGCCAGACCCCGATGAGAAAACGGCAAATCAGGTCGAGTTCTTCTTGAAACCGCTCCAATTCCACCCCTCCGTAATAGACCAAGGAGAGCAGGTTGCTCGGTTTACCCAGGAACTTACGGTTGAGCGAGCGGTGAATCATCGGAGCAAGAACGCCAAAAGCACCGAGAAACAGCAGCACTTCCCACCACGCCGCGCTCAAAGCCGCACTGCCCATTTCTTCAAGATAGGCGGTGTAATCGTTATAGAACACATCTCCCACATACCAAATCGTGACCGTGGCCAACACCATGAGCATGGGAACTCGCAACGAGGATTCGCGTTGGCCCCACGACCAAAAAGCGAGACCGATAAGAGCTGCTAACGCGAGCCAAAACGATATTGGAAATAGGGAGGCCTGCGACATAATCACTCGCGAACAAGTAAATTTCGGTCCATGAATAGCAGCACTATTTCAAAGTTAACTGAGACAACGAATCGCCGATAGCAGAAAGAGTGTGGCTCGGTCCTACTTTCGACTCCATCGCGGCTGCCGCAAGCAACGCCGGCGCATGGAGACACGCAGACAACTGCCCAGAAATCGCTTCCGCTGTGACTTCGGAAAGCACCCATCCATTACGTCCGTGCTCGACCACATCGCCGCAAAATCGAGAAGCGATAATAGGAAGTTTCCAGGATTGCGCTTCCAACTGGGTTAGTCCGAAACCATCGGAAAATGTGGGAAATAGAAAAACATCGGCTTGGCGGTAGAATTCATCGACGGAGCCTCGCGCCACAGGCCCCACCCAGTTGATTTGCGGATGCGCCCGCATCTCCATCGGAATATCAAACTCAGATTGTCCCACGATCGATAATTCGACTGGAAGGTTTCGAAGTAATCGCATGGCCTCCAGCACGACTTGCATCCCTTTGCGCAAGTTGACCTGTCCCAGAAATAAAACCCGCAGGGGTCGTTCCCTGGAAAATGATGCCGGATATGTTCGCTCGAATCGCGCAGCCGTTTCAGGCACATCGTATGCCAGTGGCACGATGGCTATTTTTTCTGCCGGGATAGCCTCTTCAAGCAACGCGGTCCGTGTCCACGACGAGTTGACGACGATGTGGTCAGCCAGGGCGCATTCTTCGTGCCACTGTCGCCAGTAATCTTCCGGAGCGGGTACCCACCGAGATTGAATATCTCCGGCATTGCGGTGCAATTTGGCGACCAATCTTTCCTCCGCCGGACCTGGATCAATTTGCCCAAGAACCGTGCGCCATCCACGAGCTCGAGCAAAGCGTAGTGGTTCCATGGCCGCATAACTATAGGCAAACAACGTAGGAGGTGGAGATGACTGCAAGGCCAGCCCGGACAGCGATTTGAGCACCTGTTGTTGAAACCATTGGTTTCGCTTCATCGTTACCGGCCAACTGGATAATCGTCGTGCCCGGACTTGCAGCTCAAATGCGATCAGACCTGCATTCCAGGAAGTTACCGATGCAGCTGCCAGTTGGTGATGATATCTCTCTCCAAGATTACGATGGAGCGCGGCTAATGCACTCCCGGGACGCACCCATGCGTCCGTCAGTAATGCGTGCAGAGAACCGGTCTGATACAAAGCACGCGCCACCGCGTAATGTTCGCGAGCACCTAACTGGCAACAAATCCACTCAGATGACATCGGGTTTTGATTTGTGTTGATGAGGCACTCGGCTGAGGAAAGGTCGTTCCACAATGAAATGGAGTCCGTATGCCACCAGCATGGTCACCACCATTCCGGCGAAGACCCATCCGAAATGTTGAGGAAGTAATCCCGCTGAAGAACGACTCATCAGCCAGCCGCTGGCCAGCACCAGGATCGGAAAGTGAGTGACGTAAAGCGTGTAGGACATATCTCCCAAAGGCTTCAATTTTTCCAACCAAGTTAACCGTATTCCCTGACCGGTCAGCCATAGTCCCAACGCCAAAAGCGCAGTAAACATCAAACCCATCCCTATCAGATGCAACCCAGCACCATGTCCAACAGCAAGAGCACCGACAAGGATTCCAATAGCCGCAACGATTTCCAACGGCCATCTCAATCGTCCCGTGAATACATCAGCTAGAAGCGCACCGAACCACCAGGCCAACATGGCTGTAAAAATGTCCTTGAGCAGCTGCAGAGGCCAGAGACCGGGAAAAAAGCTGGCTCCAAATAGTGCCATCATCAAGACCGTCGCCAAAGCGATAGAACGCCGACTCAAAAACCAAAATGCCGGATAGATCATGTAAAACCACCATTCGAATTTCAGAGACCAAAGCGGACCATTGCAACCAAAGACCGGCACATACGTATTCATGAGAAAGGCCAAATTCCCCAGCAAGGTGACGCCGTCAAGGTTTGAGACGACATTCATATTGATCAGCGGATACCGCGTGGCCTGATGATAAATCGCAAACCCCATTGACCTGCCGACGGTATCGAGAATAGCGGAGAGCCCAAGTGCAGCCAGGAGAGGTGGATAGAGTCGCCGGGCACGTCTCCAGACAAATTTGGTCCAGTCAAAAGACGCGGTAGCTCCTTTCTGAACAATCTGTCGAGCGTATCGCAGATGAATTACAAAGCCGGAGAGGACAAAAAAGAACAAGACGGCATCATCTCCCCGACCAAATAACGCAAAAAAGTAGACCATCATTTTCCCAATGATCGAATAAGTCTCCGGATGATGCTGAAAGCCTTCACTGTAACCTTCCCAAAGGAGCCACCGGGCGTGGCCTGTCATGACATAGAAAGCCGCCAGGCCTCGCAGGCCGTCGAGGAAAAGTAGGTTTGAATCAGCCGGGAAGTCCTTCTTCGAGGAGTTCATTTGTTGAGAGATAAAAACCTCATTCAGCCGCGTGGCTTCATTCTTCTTGAGCACTCGCCAACAACGATAGGTTGAAACCGGAACGGGGATGCGGTCTTTTCGAAAACAATCACTGTACCCGTCGATAATTCCGGACAGACGAGTCGCAAAACGCTTGGGTTGCAAAGTCCAGCGGAGACAATTGAAGGTGGTGGCGAGAAAAACCAGTATAAGATGAGATGCTGGGACATTCTGCCAGGCGAACAAAATGGAATTGCGGCAACCGAAAAAATCCATCCGTCGTAAATCACGCTTTGGAGATTCATCATGTTCAATTAGATCGGAATCTCCCATTCGCACCACATGTCCAGCGGACAACATGCGAATACAATAGTCGGACTCCTCCCCCTGATGGATCAAGTCCTCGCGGTATCCTCCGAGTTGCAGAAACAAATCCCGCCTCAAAGCGTGTGCTGTACCGATAAAAGAGGATGTAATCCAGACGTCTCCCCTAGCAGGAGCGCGCTGAAGAACCCGGTTGGCCTTATGGGGTTCGATATACGGAATAGCGACGGCTCCGATTTGAGGAGAATCGAACTCGGTCAGCGTTTGCTCGATTACATGAGAGGTTAAAAAAAATGCGTCATCATCAATTGAAAAAATAATATCGCCCTGGGCCATTCGCGCGGCCTCGTTGCGTCTAACAATCAAACCCCGCGACTCCTCGAAACGATACAGCATGGCTTCCGGAAATTCCGCGCGGACCAGTTCGGCGGTGCCATCGGTAGATCCGTCATCGAGAACCAATATTTCCGGACGAACCGTTTGCGTCATGGCGGATCGCAAGGCGAGGCGTAATTCCTCCTTCCGATTTTTCGTGGTTATTACGAGTGTTACTTTCACGGCGTAGATTTTAAACAGCTCAAGAGTTCACTCACCGAGTCATCCTGCTTTCATGCATGACTTGACTCACGATTTCCGATGGACCGGGCTGGCACACCCGCGGAGATCGTATTCGGGGGAACATCCTTGGTAACGACGGCACCTGCTCCCACGATGGCTCCGCGTCCCACACGAACACCACTCAAGATAAACACTCCTGCCCCCAACCAGACATCATCCTCGATGACGACCGGTCGCACCTGTATGGCTTGGGCCTTCACTGCCAGGTCGGAGGAGGTTCCATGATTCCCATCGGTGACATAACAAAAAGGCCCGATCATGCAATTTTTCCCGATATGCACCTGCTCATGAGCGTCAAACATGGTGTTGCGATTAACATAGGTCCCTTTTCCAACCACCAATTTGTCGGCCTTGGCCGGGCCACTGCAAAGGCACACGACTCCATCATCGAGACTGACTCCCTCTTCGAGCGTGACATCGCTCCACTGACGCGGAATCGATATGCGACGCAACCAGACATAGCCGGTCAATCGTACTCCGAGTAGGCGGTAGTAGATATTCCGAAACCGGGAAGCGAGTCCCTGATGGATGCGAATCAATGTGTGAAGTGGATTCATGAACGGGTGAATAATGCTTTGGCGGGAAAGCCGGCCAAATATTTCCAATTACCCAATGTCACATGCCAGCGGAAAGTTGCCCAGTAAAGTTCCCAGGCATCCTCACGCATACCCTGCCCCAGGCAATCCAGACTAATGGGCCGGAGATGTCGGGTAAGAATGCGGAGGCGTTGACGAGTCCGTTGGGGACCACCGGTGTAGAGGCCTTTTTTCTCGGAACGAATCTGGTATCGCGCTCCGGCGAGAGTCCGGTCCCGATTCTTCATTGCACTTATGGCATGCTCGCGATAACCAAACGTCGCGGGAGCTGTCACTTGAATAAAACCGGGCGAGTTGCCTAGACGCAGGGCAAGATCGGCGTCTTCACCGTTGATCCATTCGTCAGCAAACCCGTCTACGGCTTGAAAAGCATCGCGACGAATGACAAAGGAGGAAGCCCCCCACCATCGCCATGCGTCACTCGATGCCAGGTAATCGGAAAACTCCAGAGATTGTAGTTTTTCCTGTATCACGTTTTTCAATTCATCCTGTTCACGAAACCGCACCGGTTTTCCAACGACAAAAGCAGGCCGCCGAGCCTGTTCAATAACTTGCTGGTAGGTTTCGAGTGCCCAAGGAAAGAGAACGTCATCGCTATCGAGAAAAACCAGGTAGTCTCCAGCAGCAGAATGAGCGCCAAAATTTCGAGCCGGGCCCGGACCGCGATTGGCTTGTGTAAGAAAACGTATTCGTCCAGTCAACGATCCCAGCAATCCGACCGTTCCATCCGATGAACCATCATCCACCACGATGATCTCGAAGTCCTTCAAGATCTGCGCAAAAACAGATCCAAGTGCGACACTGAGAAGATCGGCGCGGTTATAGGTGGGAATGATGATGGAAAATAACGGCATGCTTGTCTCTTAGGATTTTAATCCCGCTTTGCTGAACAATTCTTCAAACCGCCGCTTCCAAGTGTGATCACGCAGGGCACGGCGATAACCAGCCTCCCGCAATTTTTCTCCCGCCTCGGGATGAGCGAGATAAAATCGAACTTTGTCGATCAATTCAGCCTCGGATTGGTAGGTATCGACCTCAGTGCCTGGCTGGTAGAATTGCGTAATTTCCTCTGTATGCCCAGTCAGATAGCAGGCGCGGGACATGGGTGCCTCGAAGTCACGCAACCGCACATGAGGAATCAAAGGTGAACCCGGCCGGCCATCAGCCCAGACGTTGCTGAAATTGAGGCATACCTGATAGCTCGAAAAGATTTCGATCATGGTTTCCAAGGGCACCCCCCCTTTGGCGAATTTCATGAAAAGCGGCGTCAACTCGCGCGTCTCCCTTCTATAACATAATTGCCGCAGAGCTCGACCGGCCCCGCGCCAGGGCCCTTCTTTCTGTATTAGATCGCGCAAAGCGATGAGATAAGCGTCCGAGCCGCCAGGCACAGACTGTTTCCTTCCCAAATAAATCTCCTCCATGGACTCCGAATTCGAGACCGTTCCAGTTTGATTTTCAGGCGCTACCCAGCCCGAACCAAAGACGTCTACGAGGACTTCAGCTCGAATGAGCGCGGCCAACCAACGATCCCGGTCCGCGTATCGTTGCCCGACAAAGCAGGCTTTCGCCTTTGGCTTAGTCCCGTGAATAGGACGATAAATCTGCGGATCGGCCCCCATCTGTATCCAAAGGGGTCTCGCGCCGACAGCGGTATAGAAAGGCGTAGCGGCCATCTCCGCATGCCAGGAAAAATCGACTTTCTCAGCGATGGCCGCGACCTGATCAAACTGATAAATACTGTTGCAATAAAAATTGATGGATGGAATTCCCAGTCGGCGCAGCTCATCAAATCCCGCGGGATCAAAATGAGAATTATAAAAATAACTCAGGAAAAGATCTAAGCCGCCGCGCCTATGCTCCAAACGGACTTCTTCCAGGATTTGCTGGGTGATCCTGGCGCGAAGATTGAGTTCTTCCGGCGTAAAATCCCCTGCGATCCCCATAAAACGACTCGCCGGAAGAAGGTCTACCTGCGATTCAACGATCTCGTGTCCGAGTTGACGCAAGGCAGGATAGAAGTTGGCATTCCACAACCCGCCATAAAATTGGCTGGGATCCTGTGAATGTCGAACCGCACAAAAAATACGCATACGCTATTTGATCTCCTGAAACGCAACTAGCTGATACCCGTTCGAGCGAGCAGGGCCGAGTGCTCAGCAGATGGACTTTCACTTGAAAGTAACGCCTCACGAAAAATTCTCCATGCCGTCTCATGCGAAAAAGACTTTTCTCCCACTTCGACGGCCTTACTGGCTAAGGCTGTCAAATAATCGGGACTGGCGTTCAATCGTTTCAGTGCCTCTGTCAATTGGACGACATCCCCGCTGGTCACAACCTCAGCCACGCCCGGGTTTTCACGCGCCCATCGGATAGCGGAACCATAGTCAGGGCCTTGAATCAGGATCGGTATCCCGACTGCTGTATAATCGGTAAGCTTACTGGGAAAGCAGATTTCCATGTTTGCGCGATCAGCAGGTAGAAAAGACATGGGAACAAACAAAACATCGGCCTCCCGACGAAGGCGGGTGATCAACTCCGTGGAATCAATCAAACCTTGAAAATGGACGTTCGGCATATCCAAATCCACAAAGGCCCCTTGGCCACGACTTCCCGGCGCAAATATTAATAACTCTCCATTGAGCGACTTGAGACACTCGGCCAGTAATCGCAAAGATTCCGCCGAGTAAACGGAACCCGCGTAAGCAACCACCAGCCCCCTACCCGTTTGACTCAACCGTACGCTCGGATCTTTCGCCACTGTCGACTTGGCCCTTCTCGATGGATATAACAGCTTTGCTCCAACGCCATAGCGTCGCGCGAAATTTTCCACCATCGAAGGGGAAACGCAAAAGCGGCTGAAGGCCCCCTGATATGTCTCGCGAAAGACCTTCTCCTTTTGTTTTTTTATCAGTGACAAGCAAGGAAACGTATCCACCCATTCATCGTGACAAATTAGATGCAAGGGGATTCGATGCAGACGAGCCATCTCCGCAGTCGTGATCCAGGAAATACCATTGGCTACAGTCATCAAGGCCTGAGGCTTGAATTCTTCGACCAGGTCCTTGAATTTGCGCGCTCGCGCCCTACCCGCGATCAAATTACCCGTCGCATACCAACGGTTAAGCCGTGAATTCTGAAGCCGGGTCAACGGCAAGGGGCGAAAGTGATAACGCACACCCTGCAATCGACGATCCGGCAAAGAAGCGTGCAGGCCCGCTTCCACAATCTGCAAGCGATCCTTGGGATAAGTTTCCAGCAGACGATAGAGAAGAGCCGAACCATGATACGAAGACTCCACCGGCACATCTCCTAGATAAAGAAGGCGCGGTAAGGAAGTTGTCTGATCGGGATCGTTCATCATGGGTTTAATGGATCAATCTTTTCGATCAATAAAATGGAGTATAGCGTCCGAAACCTGTTTCGGGGCTACTGAGAGAGGATTGTCTACACCGGGTTGCAGTACACAAACGTCCTTACCCAACGGACGAAACCGTTCCGGCGACAATTGGCTTTCCGGATCCCCTCCATGGGGATGCCGGAAAATCACCGCAACTGGCACTTCGAGTATCCCTGCCAGATGTGCCCCCCCCGAATCACAGCTAATGACGGCTGAACATTGCCGAATATAGCCAGCAAGCTCCATCAGGCCTGTTTTACCGCTTAAATTCAGCGCAAATTCTGATAACTCACGCGTAAATTGCGCACATTGACTGGATTCTTTTTCTGTCCCAAAAACGAGAAATCGAACCGATCGAGAGACAAAAATCTGCTTCGCCGCTTCAATGAAATTCTCCACCAGCCATTGTTTGACGGAATCCTGGACACCCGGAAAAACTCCAATCAGGGGATATCCTTTTTCTAAAAACTTCGCATCTAAGTCCATCGGTTGAACCTTGTTTCTGATGGAAACCAAATCCGCCTCAGCGTCCAAGGCAGACGGACCCAGTCCAAGCGCCTGAAGAAAATAAAGGGAACGGGCGGACTCATGGCGGACGCCTGTATCCTCTACAATGTGTGTGTAAAAGACATCTCGCCCCCGATTGGCAGCTGTTTTCCAAGAAGTAGCCTTTTCAAAAAAGGTTATCCTATGGGGAGCGTGACTGAAAAAAGCAACAAGATGAGCATCGTGAAAATCCGCATCCCATCGAGGGTTAAGAACGACATCAAACTTTCGCTTTTTTAAGACATTGCGTCCAAACGCAGCGGCCCGAAAGACATTGGAAGCCGCCCGCCACCGGTCAGAGTCCAGGGGATATTCGATGACTTCATCGACGATTTGCAACGCTCCGACAAACTTTGTCCAAGGTCGGGAAACGGCCAAGGTAACGCGAGCATCCGGTAGTCGGCGTTTAAGCGCCAGGAGAAACGGAATGGAGAGAAGGACATCGCCGAAAACGTCCGGTCGGATCACCAGGATATTAGCAGATGCAAACTCACAGGCCTGTGGCGCTATTCTCTCTCCCACATTGGGAATGCCCATTCGCGATCCCAAGCCGAAAAGAAAAAAACGGCTCCGCCAAATACGTGCAAAGCGGGCATAAAGAGCGTAAGCTATGCCCTCAAGGGTATGTGAGGACGATTTCATGGTTGAACATCCACCCATTCCATCACAGGCGGAACGTTCAGAGAGCCCTTACTTATTTCGCGCATACTCCAATGCAGCCAGTTTCTTCTCGTCGATCCTTGAATCCTTGGGAAGAGCGATCACGTCATAATGATCGCGGTCCCAAATGTCGATTTTAGCCAGATAGTCTCGTTCCTGAGTCAAAACTCTTTGTGAACAGACATCGGAAAAGTGACTGAAATGCCCGGAATTATTGAACCACAAATATCTCTGATACCCACATTCCTGGAGAATTTCGAATGCGGTTAGTGCGTTGTTACCTGTTTTCTCAATCAGCTTGGGATGCCATTCAAAGATAACCGCTGGAGGCTTCTTGAACGTCAGAATTTTTCTGGCACCAGCAAGCACTTCACCATCAAATCCGTCCACATCGATTTTCAGAATATCGATTTCGGTGCCTTGCAGACTTGCGATCGAATCAAGATCAACTGCTGTCGCGTAACCCTCACCCACGGCCGATGCTGTTCCCTTGTGATGCTTCACCAAGGAACGTATCTGTATCGGTTGCCGGGCCAGAAGGGCTTGTACAATTTCGACGTCATCAAACTGGGCAGTATTCGCCGCCAACAGTTCGCAAAACTCGGCGTCTCCTTCGATACACTTAAATTTCGCGACTTGTTGGGGGCAGCGTTCTTTCAAAAGCAAAACCGTATCACCAAAGGCTGCACCCACATCTACCACGCACAAGCCCTCTCCCTTAGCTAAAAAGGCCTGACGAGCAAGTTCGACCAAGGGCGCATTGAAAAGATGGACGTCCTGAACCACAAAAGGATAGATGTTGCCGGGATTAAGAACGGCGGGAAAACCATGCAGTTTTCCGCGAACAGGCTTCGTGGCGTTCTCGTAGCGCTGCACGAAGAACCGACTGAGAAGCCCAACCCCGGAAAGACGACGGCGACGACGCAATCGCATCATCAGGGAAAATTCAAATGAAGAAAAACTCATAACGACTTTGTCAGGAAATGCCTCGCTCTTTCGGCGCTAAATCACGGCGGATGAAGAACGCATCCGCCTGAAGCATCTCATTTTCCAAGGATCGAAACCCGCCCTCCAATTCAAACAAACCGAATCCTGCAGCGATCATCTGTTCATAAATATCGCTGAAGAGACTTGAACCAACATAAAGGGGACGGAAGGAAACTTCGCACCAGATCATTTTCGTTGAACGGAGTGTTTCTGTCGCCCCGGCGAATACTAGATGTTCGGCACCCTGGACATCGACCTTCAACAAATCCACCGGCCCGAATTGATGCTGGCTCGTCAACGAATCAAGCGTTTTCAGTTCGCAAGGCACGCGGCGGGCCACGCTCACATCGAACCTGGCGTTCTCCGGCATGTCCCGTTTTGTTTGCAAAATGGAAGTGGTCGCATCGAATTGATTGATCTCAAGCTCCATTGAACCAGGCTTTTCGGCCAGGGCGCACTGGGCAACCTCAAATCGGGGAGTAGGGAAATTGTTCCGCAAAAAAGCCGCATGCTCCGGTTGTGGCTCGACCAGCAGCGCGCGTTCTATTCCGCAATACCGATCGATCACGCGGACAAACTCCCCGGTCCGGGCGCCTACATCGATCAGCTTCATCGGCGTGCCTTTGCGAAGATATTTTGTCATCGCGAGCGGAACACCAACGCTATTATAGGTAAGCCCGATGCGGGCATAGAGACGGCGAAGAATGGGATCTTTAATCCAATTTGGGATGGGCATATTCGTTAGACCTTCTTGATGAGCTGTAAAACCATTTGATGGGAGCCATATCCCCATTGTTGTTCAACGACGCGCGTTCCTAAGCCGCTCGCGCATCGTTCAAGATCAAAGCTGATGCAATTTTCCACGCGATCAATCACCTCGACGAAGGGAATCGTGAGATCGAGGCTGAGGCTGTAAGTGCCGTTGGCCAGGTATTCCGTGGAAAAGGAAGCCGTAACTTCGTTAATGCCGACATGGAGGTCGAGCATATGATCGTCATCCAAAGTACCCAGGGAACTGTAACCCACAGCGGCGCCAAGCGCATCGTGCCAACGAATTTCCAGAGCGACACGCCGCGTCTGAGGCGAGTCGATGGATACCTTCAAATAAACCGTATCGTCGGATTGATCCATCCCCACGCCTTCCTTTGAGTGAAGCGCGGCAGCAGCGATTCGCGGCCCGTTGATCGGACCGTTCTTCGTCTCCCTTACAAAACGATCCGTCGCCACGCCTTCCTGCAGATAAGCCTTCACAACAGAATGGACGTCTCCCTCTAACGCCACCGTTCCCGTCCGGAACAGAATCGCACGCGAACAAAGATTTTGGATGGCACTCATCTGATGGCTGACAAAAAGCACCGTCCTCCCTCCCCGGGCAACGTCCTGCATTTTACCCAGGCATTTTTTTTGAAATTGAGCGTCCCCCACCGCAAGGACTTCATCTACAATCAAAATTTCGGGTTCAAGATGTGCCGCCACGGCGAAGGCGAGCCGGACGTACATCCCCGAGGAATAGCGTTTGACTGGTGTATCCAAAAATTTCTCCACCTCGGCAAATGACACGATCTCATCAAACTTCGCCCTGATTTCCGTTCGTCTCATCCCGAGAATGGCTCCGTTGAGATAAATGTTTTCGCGACCGGTCAGTTCAGGGTGAAAGCCGGTCCCCACCTCCAACAAACTTGCCACTCGCCCGCGAATTCGCACTCTCCCCCGATTGGGCTCCGTAATGCGACTGAGGATTTTTAATAATGTACTTTTTCCCGCGCCATTCCGCCCGATAATGCCGATAACTTCCCCTTCCCTGACTTCAAAAGACACGCCTTTCAAGGCCCAGAAATCCTCCGATAAAGAATTCTGATCAAGCGATTTTCGTGGTCGGATCAAACCTTTGAAGGTGTCGCCGATGACATCGCGTAGCGCGACATACTTCAGACGCTCGCTCTTCCGGTTAAGGCGATAGCTTTTACCCAGGTCTTGAACCGAGATTACGACAGGCGTGCTCATCGTTGGGATATATCGGGGATGTTGGAGTCGGATGGATCGGACACGTTAGATGATATCCGCAAAGCTCTTTTCCATTTTTCGGAAGTACCAAATACCCACGACTAGAAATAAGACCACTCCACCGAGCGAAAGAAAAAGACCGGAAAAATAAATGGACGAGTTTTCGCCAAGGATGGCCCAGCGAAAACCATCAATCACCCCTACCATGGGATTAAGCGAATAGAGCAGGAAAAGATTGGGGCCTAATTTCTCTCGGACCAGAGAGCTGCTAAATCCAACGGGGGAGACATAAAGTCCAAACTGAACGAGAAAAGGGATGACATAACGAAAGTCCCGATACTTGACGTTTAGTGCTGTGATAAGTAGTCCCGGTCCTAGCGCAGCCAAGAAGGCAACGGCAATAAAAAGAGGTAAAGTCAGGATGTGCCAGCTCGGCGCAAAGCCATACCAAATCATCATGGCCACGAGAATAAAGAACGAGATGAGAAAATCGGCGAAGGAAGTGACGATCGCACTGGTTGGAATAATCAACCGCGGAAAATAGACCTTGGAAATCAAGTTGGCATTACCAACCATGCTTTGACTCGCCGATGCGAGCGCCGAGCTGAAAAACATCCAGGGAAGCAAGGCGGCAAAAACCATGATGGCGTAAGGGGCGGAACCCTCGGAATGAAGTCCGGCCACCTTGCCGAAGATCACGGTCATAATGAGCATGGTTAAGAATGGCTGGAGCAACGCCCAAGCGACGCCGATCGCAGTTTGCTTGTACCGGACAGAAATATCGCGCTGGGCGAGAATCAGAAAGAGATCGCGATAACACCAGAGGTCCCGCCAGTAATGTTTCTCGGTCCTCCCCGCTTCGAGGATGAGGTCGAATTCCGCATCAGGTACGCTGGAGATCGTCGAAGCTGAGTCTATTGGTTTCATCCCACACTCCTGGTCAAGAGACGGGAGAATTCGGACAAGCTGCCGCCCATGACATTCCTCCGAAATTCGAAGCAAGCCCAAGACTCAATCGTTATTATTTTCTTACGAGGCAATGGATGCCCTTTTAGTAGAACTCTATTTTCGACCACCGAGTACCGTCAGAATGAAAGGCAATAGCCGCCGGGCATTACGCTCCCAGCTGCGCAGCATTTTAATGCGGGCAACGACGTACTTGCGCCGTCCACCCGAAAGTTTTTGCGCGTGGGCCATCATTTCATCCATGCGCGCTGAGCTGTCGTCAAAAAAGGGCTTTATCTGCTGGCCCAAAAAGCGCCCGGCAAGGTTACGCAACTCCGCGACGGCTTCGTAATGAGTACGCCGTTCGCCCGCCAGATAAACTGCGCGCACCGCACCGAGATCCTCCAGGTATTTCAATCCCTGGCTGGCAGAGCCCTTGCTCATCTGTAGTCGCTCGATTAACTCCTCCATGTCCAGCGGTTCCTGCGAAAGATAAAGTAGCCCGTAAATTTCCGCGTAAGATCGGGGCTGTCCAAGGGCCCGCGAAAACTGCACGAAAAGATTAATCGTTTCTATCTCGATCTGCTCGAGCGGCTGGATTGACTTGGCGTCTGATTTTTCAGAAAGATGCACCACGCTCTTCAAACTAAGCTTTTGCTTATTTAGTTCAATATAAAATGAACAAATTAGACTTTATTTGCCTTTCCATCCTAAACCTTTCCCTTAAGTAAGGACTTCGTCACGCTTTTGTAACTTCGAGTTCGACGTTACCTATTCTAGCATTCATCTTCGTCGTAAATCATCGCCACCGCCCACATCCTCTCATGAGGACGCCTCATGAAACTTCTTTTACTCAATCAATTCGGAAATGCCTCCGGAGCTCCCACCGGCCGGATTCTCGCCGAGCTAGGCGCGGAAATGGAGAGGCGTGGCCATCAGGTTTTTATACTCACATCGGACGCTTCTTATGGAAGTCCTCGCCGGGGTCTTCGTCGCCTTTTTCAAGAAGCTCTTTCTCATTTGTCGTTGCTCTCGCAAAGCCTTTGGCACCCAAAAGTGGATGCAGTGATTTCGTTGACTTCACCTGCCTGTCTTGCGATTACTGCCGCTCTAATTGCCAAAGTGCATCGCGCCCGGCATTTTCATTGGGCCATGGATGTTTACCCCGATGTCGGCGTCCGGCTGGGAGAGCTTAAACAGGGACCTCTCGTTTACTTCCTGACTTTTTTAATGCGGAAGGCTTATGAGCAAGCTGAGTGTGTCGTCACGCTCGACGGGGATATGCACGATTATCTTTCCAAGCACTACGGAATTGATTCCTCGATAATCGGCCCTTTCCCGCCCGAAATTAATTGGCCAGAACAGGAAAAGAATCAATCCCCCGCACAACAGTGGCTTTACTCAGGCAATTTTGGACGCGCACATGAGATCCAAGCCCTCCTTGAGGTGCAAAAGAAGCTCGAACAGCAGGAGGTAAAGGCCCATCTGGTTCTCCAAGGGCAAGGTCCTCAGTTTCTGATGAGCCAGGAAGAGGCGGCTCGCTTGAAATTGCAACAGGTACAATGGCGTGCGCCGGTCCCCATGAAAATGCTCGGCGAAGCCTTGATCAATTCCAACGTTCTGGTTGTCACCCGCAAGGCGGACATGAAGGGATTACTTTTACCCAGCAAACTGCTCCTCGCGGAGCTTTCAGGCAGAAGAATCCTTTGGATTGGCGATACAGACGGAGCAACCGCACAAAGGCTCTCCCAGCAAGGCCATCACGGGGTCTTTGCAGTCGATGAAATTGAAAAAATCGCACAATGGTTGCATAAC
>Ga0207703_10001579_pt1 | contig 20650 bp, 13 predicted proteins | sample KBSSwiS12_FD_184304 | JGI IMG/M metagenome (GOLD analysis project Ga0207703, IMG submission 184304) | Switchgrass rhizosphere microbial communities from Kellogg Biological Station, Michigan, USA - KBS Switchgrass S1-2 (SPAdes) (version 2) | ecosystem: Host-associated > Plants > Roots >...
ACGCCGAACGCCTCTTTCCATTGAGCCTCGGTTCCGAAGGCACATGTCAGATTGGTGGGAATCTCTCCACAAACGCTGGCGGCACCAGCGTCCTGCGCTACGGCATGATGCGTGACTTGGTGCTCGGCCTGGAGGTTGTGTTAGCTGACGGACGCATCCTCTCGACGCTAGGAGCCTTGCGCAAAGACAACACCGGCTACGACATCAAGTCACTATTCCTCGGCGCAGAAGGAACTCTTGGCGTTATCACTGCCGCATCGCTGAAGCTGTTTTCCAAAGTACGCAGCACCGCCACTGCCTTTGCCGCTGTTGCAAGCATCGAGGCTGCCGTCGAGCTGCTCGCGAATCTACGGGAGGCCAGTGGCGACCGAATCAGCTCCTTCGAGCTGATTCCTCGAATCGGCATCGACCTCACTGCGCAGCACATACCTGGTGTACGCGAACCTCTCAAACAGAAGTATGAATGGCATGTATTGTGTGAGGTAACGACCTCACGCGCGAGCGAAGATCTCAACGATCTGCTGACCGAAGCGCTCGCGACGGCGTATGAATCCAACCTGGTACTCGACGCCGTTGTTGCGCAGAATGATCGCGAGCGTGAAGCGCTCTGGAAAATAAGAGAAACGATTCCTGAAGCTCAGCGCATCGACGGCGCCAGCCTCAAGCACGACATCTCGCTGCCAATCACCTCACTCGCAAGATTTGTCGCGACCGCGGGAGATTGGATTCGGGAGAACGTTCCCGATGGCCGGTTGGTTGCATATGGGCATGTTGGCGATGGGAATCTTCATTTCAATCTGAACCAGGCACCCGGCTCATCGCGCGAGAATTTCCTGGCACGCGAGGCGTCCATTAGACGCATCATGCACGACATGGTCCGCGACTTCGGTGGCAGCTTCAGTGCCGAGCACGGTATTGGCAGACTGAAAGTGGGTGAGCTCGAACGCTACGCCTCACCCGTCGAACTGGACCTGATGAAGGCGGTGAAGCACGCCTTCGACCCCAACGGCATCCTGAACCCTGGCAAAGTGCTCAGGGCGTAGCCACGGCGGCGTGCACAGCATCCCGCCGCCGGCCCCGCGGCGCAGGTATCATGCACCCGGTTTGCAATGCTACGGAGACCGCTGATGCCTCGAGGCCGGATCACTACACTGGCAATTCTCGCCGCCCTCACCCTATCCGCCTGTAGCAAAAACACTGTCCCCAGCGCGCCAGCCGCGTCGCCATCAACCGACACTGCAGCAACAACGGCAGCTGAGCAAACGCAGTCCGCGAACGGCTCAACATTGCTCGCCACCGAGCCCGATGGCGTGCACATCGAATATCGCATCGTCGGGAAAGGCGATCCTGCGATCGTTCTCATACATGGCTGGGCCACCGACGCTAATTACTGGAACGCGCAGATCGATCCGTTGAAGGCGAAATACACAGTGGTCGCCATCGACCTCGCCGGCCACGGCGGGTCAACCAAAAGCCGCACCGACTGGTCCATGGAAAAGTACGGCGAGGACGTGACGACCGTTCTGCAGAGAATTCCCAACCAGCAGCTCATTCTCGTGGGCCACTCCATGGGCGGCACGGTCGCCCTCGAAGCCGCGCGAACCCTCGGTAGCCGTGTCATCGGCATCGTAGTCGTCGATGCCCTGAAATCCGTCGGCCTGCCCCCGATACCTGCGGCGGAAATTCAAAAGCGCGTCGCCCCCTTCCGCACCGACTTCATCGGCTCGGTACGCAAGTACGTCACCGAAGAGTTGTTTGAAAAGGGCGCCGACCCCATGTTTGTTCAGAAGGTCGCCTATGACATGTCGCTGGAGCCGCCCGAGGTAGGTGTACCGTCACTGGAGGCATTGCTGAGCCTGGACTTGAAGAGCGTGCTTGCAGACATCAAGGTCCCGGTGCTCGCCATCAACTCCGACCTGGGCGCCACCGACGACGCGCGCATCCGCAAATCACTGCCTTCCTTCAAGTCGGATGTCATCCCACACACCAGCCACTTCCTGATGATGGAAGTCCCGGACAGGTTCAATCCGATATTGATGCGCGACATCGACACCCTGGTGCGCAACGCGAGTCATTAACGGTCCGCCGCGACCTTCGTCGGGGCTGTTCCCGGCCAACTTTATGTTGCTATGCTCGAGTCAAACAACAAGGGACTGAGCATGAAAACAGCAGCATCGATGCTTCTTGGCGTGCTTGTGTTGCTATTGCGAATGGACTTCGCAGCCGCCACGGTCATTACCGTAAACGTCTCAGGACACGTTAGATACGCGGGAGTGTCGGATGTACTGAGCGACCAGGTATTCACCGGCCAGGCAATCTCAGCTTCGTACACGTACGACACGAATACACCCGATATCAATCCGCCGGATCCATTTGGTTGGTATCAGCCCAACGTACCTCCCGCAGGTGTCAGCGTGACGATCGGGCAACTGACCTTTCAAACAGTCGCTCCGAGCTCGCCGACCTATCCATCCCAGCCGGCGCCCGTGCAGATCAACGTCGCTCCGACCGGCCCCGCGTCCCAGTTCACGATTCGAAGCGTGAGCAATCAGGTGTTGAAATCCGGCATGCCGGTCACGAGCGTGACCGTGGAGCAGATCTACATCGCTTTCACGGACCGCACGGGACAATGGCCGACCACCATGGCATTGCCCACCGGGGCTCCCACCCCTCCCAGCTTCGAAATGAGCGGCATCGGCCTCATGGGCAGCCTCCCCGGTGGCGGATTCAACGTGGACATCCAGATCGACTCGGTCACCCTGGTGCCCACGACATTTGGGATCTCGCCCACCGCGGGCGACTTCCTGATGCCGCAGCATTTCGACGCGGCGATTGTGTTACCGATGGGAATGCAGGTCGCGAGCGTGCAAGCCAGCGTGGGCGGCAATCCGGTTCCCTACCTCAGCTATCCCGGACAATGCTCACTGGTGCCCAGCCCGTTCAACCAGTCAGAGATCGTCTGTCCGAATGCGAGTCAGGTGCTCATAGAGCATTTCCGACCCCCGATGACGACGACGCCAGTCACCTGGCAGGTCACTCTGACCGATGGAACGGTGATGACCCAGGATATCCTCTGGAACCTGAAGCCGTGAGAATCAGCGGCTGACGAACTGCTCGTCCGTCTCCGGCACCAGCGACCCGCACGAGATGTGCAGCCAGCCGAGATTGATGTCGATGTCGTCCGAATCAATTTCCGTCCAGGCGGATGCCATCGGCGTGTTCTGCGCCTGATCCTGCAGCAGCAGGATCAGGGCATCCCGGTCCGCCATGAACGGCCAGTCCTGGCTGTGCAACGTCAATTCCAGCCTGCGCCCATCCGGAGTGACAAAGCGGGCCTTGCCGCCCTGATCGTGCAACTCCAACCTGGCCAGCAGGTGCAGATCCGACCTGCGCCCGGTGGCGGACCAGTCGACCCGGCACGCGAACAGCCGCGCATCATTCAACTCGAAGAAGTTGAACCCGAACACCTCTTCCTGAAGATCATTGCCCTTGCGCAGCAGGATCCGGCGCCGGTACCAGTACAGATCGTCCCCGATGACTACCCGCCACTCCACGTAACGCTTGCCGCCATCCCGGACATCGATGCAGCCGCGTCCCACGGTTCCACCCACAAACTGGTCGCCTTCCCTGCGGAGCATGAGATCGCAACCTTCCGCCTTCACCACTTGCGCGCGATGCAGATCCGTCAGCAGCCTGGGGCGGTGGTTGAGATGGATCCATCGCTGCGGTTCTTTGAAGGAATACACGCGGACGCGAACGCCAACAGCGGGAGGCTCAGCGGGCTGCATATCCAACAACAACTGACGCCGGATGCTGTCAGGATCGTCGTGCAGAAACTCTTCGAGGTAGAGCACATGCTGGCCCAGCCAGGGAGCCTCTACGGGGGCAACAACGGTTCGGACGCGTTTCTCGGATCCCTCACCCCACGCGGACACATTGGGATCGGAGCTGATGAACACTTCTTCAGTGGAATCCCGGACTCCGGGCCACATTTTCCCGAGCGCTTCGACATCGCTCGAAGTAACGGGACCAGCGGTCACGGCCGCAACGACGCTGGCTAGCAATAGCATTGCGCTGCTGGCCTAGGAGGCTGTCCCGCCTCGCTTGATCCGCACGAGGCCTTCCTGCGCAGTCGTCGCAACCAGTCGTCCATCCCGGGAGAAAATGCCCGCCTGCGCAAAGCCCCTGGCGCCGGAAGCGCTCGGACTCTCCATGGCATACAACAGCCAGTCATCCACACGCAATGGCCGATGGAACCAGATGGCGTGATCCAGGCTGGCCATGACCAGCCGGCCCGCAAATTCCGCAGTCCGGTGCGGCAGCATGGAGGTACCCAACAGAAAAAAGTCGGACGCATACGCCAACAGGTTGCGATGCAAACGCTCATCGTCGGGCAACTGCCCCAGGGCCTTGAACCAGATCTGCCGCGCCATCTCCGGGCGCCCGTTGGCACCTTCTGAATGCACGACCCGGAATACGAACGGTCGCGGCTTCGTAAAAAACTCCCGCAGCCGCTCGGGCAGATGGCGGCCGATTTCAGGCGGCAGGCTGGTCTGGTCAGCGAGACTTTCCGGCGGGGGAACCGACGGCATGTCGACCTGGTGGTCGAGCCCCTCTTCCAGCACCTGGAAGGACGCCGCCATGTTGAAAATCTGCTCGCCGTGTTGAATGGCCACGACGCGGCGGTTGGCGAAGCTGTGGCCGTCCAGGCTGCGATCCACCTGGTACACAATCGGCGCGTTGAAATCCCCGCGGCGCAAGAAGTAAGCGTGCAGTGAATGCACCACCCGGCCCGTCACCGTGGCGGATGCGGCGGTCAGCGCCTGCCCCAACACCTGGCCGCCGAACACCTGGGGACTGCCGATATCGCGGCTTTCACCCCGAAACAAGTTGACCTCGAGCTGCTCGAGCTCGAGGAGATTCAACAGGTCGGCAATCTCGGCTTCCATCAATCCGGCACACCGAGCCGCTGGTGCATGATAGGGCTCGTGGTCGTGTACTGCAGAAACTGCTTCTTCTGCGGAAACAGGTGATGCTGGATGGCAAACGCCGCGAGCGCGGCCTCGTGGAAACCGGACAGGATCAGTTTCTTCTTGCCCGGGTAGGTGTTGATATCACCGACGGCAAAAACACCCGGCAGGCTGGTCTGGAATTTCTCCGTATCCACCTTGAGTGCCTTCTTTTCCAGCTCCAGCCCCCAGTTCGCGATGGGCCCCAGCTTGGGTGACAGGCCGAAGAACACGAGCACGTGGTCTGCATCCAGCTCGTGGGTCTCCCCGCCCTTCAGCTTGATGTGGACGCCGTTCAGCACATCGCCATCGGACCGGATGGCATGCGGCAGGCCTTCGTAGTGCTTCATGGTTCCGGAGCTCACCAGCTCCTTCATCTTGGCGACGGAAGCGGGGGCTGCGCGGAATTCCGAGCGTCGGTGTACGAGCGTGACACTATGAGCTTTAGGCTGCAGCTCCAGCACCCAGTCCAACGCGGAATCGCCACCACCGAAAATCACCAGGCGCTTGCCGTGGAAGTGGCTGGAGTTCTTCACCTTGTAGTGAATACCCTTGCCTTCGAATACATCCGCGCCCTCAACGCCGATGCGCCGTGGCTGGAACGATCCAACGCCCGCGGCGATAACTACGGCGCCGGCGTTGAATACCTTACCCGCGGTCGTACCGACCTTGAAACGCCCGTCATCGCGGCGCGCAAATTCGACCACTTCCTCGCCGAGATGAAACGTCGGCTTGAACGGCTCGATCTGCTTCATGAGCCGGTCCACGAGCTCCTGCGCACCGCATACGGGCAGCGCCGGAATATCGTAAATGGGCTTTTCCGGATACAGCTCCGCGCACTGACCGCCCGCAATGGGCAGTGAATCGATCAGGTGGGCGCTGATACCGAGCAGCCCAAGCTCAAAAACCTGAAACAGGCCGCAGGGGCCTGCACCGATAATGACGACGTCGGTCGTAATGTCGCTCAAAACGTCTCTCTTCCCCGTTGGGCAAACCCTCATTGTAGAGGGTCTTGGGGGGGCTACAATATTCCCCTAGCTCCCGAGGAGATCTCCCTTGTCGAACTCGAATGCCGAACTGCAGGACCGCCGCCAGAAAGCCATCCCGCGGGGAGTCGCGAACTCGCTGGCCATCTATGCTGACCGTGCCTCGAATGCGGAGGTATGGGACGTCGAGGGCAAACGATACATCGACTTCGGAACAGGCATAGCCGTGCTCAACACGGGACATCTGCACCCGAAGGTGAAAGCGGCCGTTGCCGCCCAGCTCGAAAAATTCTCGCACACCTGTTTCCAGGTCACCCCCTATGAGAGCTACGTCGAGCTCGCCGAGCAGCTCAATGCGCTCGCTCCCGGAAAGACGCCCAAGAAGACCATTTTTCTGACGACGGGCGCCGAAGCTATCGAGAACGCAGTCAAGATCGCGCGCTACCACACCAGGCGTTCGGCGATCATCACCTTCTCAGGCGGCTTCCATGGCCGTACATACCTGGGCATCAGCCTGACCGGCAAGGTTCAACCGTACAAAGCCGGCTTCGGACCGATGATGCCGGAGGTCTATCACGTCCCCTTCCCGATGAGTTACCACGGAGTCAGCGTGGAAGACTCGTTGGAAGCCTTGTATGGACTGTTCAAGGCCGATGTCGATCCCGCTCGCGTGGCCGCCATTGTCATCGAGCCCGTGCTGGGAGAAGGCGGCTTCTATCAGGCGCCAGTGGAGCTGCTGCGCAAGCTGCGGACCCTGTGCGACCAACACGGCATATTGTTGATTGTTGATGAGATCCAGACCGGTTTCGGACGCACCGGGCGGATGTTTGCGGTCGAGTACTCCGGCGTCGAGCCGGACCTCATGACCATCGCCAAGAGCGTCTCCGGCGGCATTCCCCTGGCCGGCGTCATCGGCAAGGCTGACATCATGGACGCGCCCCTGCCGGGCGGCCTGGGCGGCACATTCGCCGGATCACCGCTCGCCTGCGCCGCGGGACTCGCGGTGCTGAATGTCATCAAGGACGAGCAGTTGATCCAGCGCGCCAATCACATCGGCAAGTTCATGACTTCGCGCCTGAGCGGCCTGCAGGTCAGGTTTCCGAGCATCGGCGAAGTGCGCGCTGTCGGCGCGATGGTGGCCATCGAGCTGGTCAGGAACTGCAGCGCGGATCAGCCGGACGCCGAGCTCACAAAGCAGTTGGTACAGGCAGCGGCGCGCAAGGGATTGATCGTGCTTTCCTGCGGCATCTACGGAAATGTCATTCGCTTCCTGGCGCCGCTGACCATTTCGGATGCGCTGCTGAAGGAAGGGTTCAACCTGTTCGAACAGGCGTTGCAGGAAGTGGCAGGCAACAGCATAGCGTCCACTGCTGCCTGAATACTGCTCATGGGCTGCGCCCAAACTTTCTAGCCGGCCGAAGCGGCCGGCGACATGTAGCGGCGCTGCGCGCCGGTAAGATTAGGCCCTGCCGGCGTTGGCGTCCGTGGGGGTATGGAAATACTCGCTTTCAGCAGCGAGCTGCTCCATCAGCCTTTTCAGCTCCGCCATACGACCTTCCGCCGTGCTGATGGGCATGCAATCCTGACAACGCGGATCACCGCACGGTTGACGTGAATACAGCCAGTACTGCAGGGCGCCCGCGAGCAGGCCGTCCGCAATGTCCCAGAGGTCGGCGTCCTTGTCTTTATCGGCCAGCCGATTCCCGAGGTCGACAGCTTTTGTAAAAGCCGAGTCGAAAGTGTCAGCGATCTCGGTCATGGTCCCCTCATCTTCATGACGGCAGTATAAATCAACTGTGAAATAGTACGGGCACGAATAGACAGTGCTGTCAGCACACGCAAAATCCGCCCGTGCCGGGACTGTGAATCTGCTGTACAGGTCCGGTCACCGTTGTGCTTCTGCGATGGCTTCCACGGAAGTGGCCGACTCGTTCCCCGCATGATGCCCGGACACCCATAAACCTCCGGGGCAGACCGGGATTTCAGCTGCCCGTGGCTTATGTCTCATGCATCAAAAATCCCCCTCTGCCCCTCCCCTTGAACCGCCTGCTCCGGCACCTGCCGGCGGCGGCCGCTTCAGGTTGCGGCTCGGGATCGGGGGCCGCCTGGGCGTCGGACTCGCGGCCGTCACCGGGGTCATTGTCTGGGGTCACATCCAGGCCAGCCGGACAACCCGCATGGCCGTCGAATCCGTCCGGAGCATGCAAACCGAGGACGAGCCCCGGGCGCAAAGGGCCAGTGCCCTGGTCGAGTCCCTCGTCGCCTACGATCGTGCGGTTATCGAGTATCTGCAGAGCGGCCATGGCGCCGATCTCACGAGCATCACCAACGCCAGCGGTGCGCTCGACGCCGCGGTACTCACTTATTTTCAACGCCCGCCGGAGCAGGCCGCGCAGCTGACAACACCGCCCCCGGGGGCACAACTGCTGCCGCAGCTGACGAGTCACATGGAACACGGGCGTGATCTGGCCAGACATGCGTCGCAGCGGGCTGACTGGCTCGAGCAACGCTACGCCGCTCTCGACCGCGTCCAACAGCGAATCAACTCCGCGGGCGGCGCGGGCCTGGCCATCAACGGCAACCAGGTCGTAGCGACCCGCTCCCTGTCCGAGCTGGCCTCGGCCATCAATGCGGTCAGGGGCAGCTATGCTCCATCACCCATCGTTGCCCAACGCGAGCGCGGGTTTGTAGCCGCGCTGGAAGCACATAATACGGAGCTGCAACACTCACCCGGGAAAACCTGGCTCGAGCTGGAGAAGCAGGACTTCGCACAGGCAGTAAAACTGCGCGTAGCCATCGACAAGTTTGATTCAACCAATGATGCCGCACGGCGCCAGTTTCTGGAGGAAAGCGCCGCGCTCACCACCGGCGTTCAGCAATATCTCCAGGGACCTGCGCGCCGTGCCCTGATGGATGCCGCGGCCCGTGCCGCGGCGTCCGCGGAAATCGCCGAGCAGACACTGACCAGGACGGACATCGCGGTCCTCGGTGTCGTGCTCATCGTGTCAGTCCTGTTGGTTGTCAGTATCAGCGTGCCCGTCAGGCGGCTGACTGCCGCAACCAAGCTGCAGGCCGCTGGAAATCGCGGCGCCCGCGCACGCCGCGGCGGGTCGGCGGAGATCGACGCGCTGGCGGAATCCTTCAATGCAATGGCAGCGCAAATCTCGCGCGCCGAAGCCGAGCTGCGCGCTCACCAGGCCGAGCTCGAACGGCACGTGGCGGAGCGCACCCGGCAGCTCCACCACCTCGCCCACCACGATCCGCTCACGCAGCTTCCGAACCGGCGTCAGTTGTCTGCCCGGCTCGGCGGCGCGTTGGCGCGGGCGACAGCCACCGGTCAAAAGCTCGGCCTGCTGTTTGTGGACATCGACAATTTCAAGTCGATCAATGACACGCTCGGCCACAACTACGGCGACCGCGTGTTACAGGGAATCGCCGAGCGGCTGCGCGAAGCGGCCCAGGGCCGTGCGCTCCTCGCTCGCCTGGGTGGCGACGAGTTCACCATTCTGCTCGAGGATGTCGGGTCGGTAGAGGATGTCGAGGCGTGCGCCGCGCAGATCGTGACGACTCTCCAACAGCCGTTGACCATTGACGGTCGACTGCTGGCAACCAGTGCAAGTGTCGGCGCCAGCATGTACCCGGATCATGCCGAGGATGCAGAGCAACTCCTGCGAGCGGCCGATGTCGCATTGTTCCGAGCGAAGGAGCTCGGCAGAAATCGACACGCGCTTTACAAGCCCGCCTTGTATGACGCTGCCGCGCAGCGTTTCCGCCTGGAGCAGTCTTTGCGCCGCGCGGTTGAGGCCGGCGACCTCATGCTCATGTTCCAGCCGCAGATCGCCCTGCATACCTTCGAGGTCACGGGCCTGGAGGCCCTGCTTCGTTGGCGCAAGCCCGACGGCCGGATCGCCACGGCAACCGAGTTCATTCACATAGCCGAAAAAACCGGCCTCATTCACGAGCTGACAGACTGGGTGCTGCGTTCAGCCACTTCGACCGTGGCGGCCTGGCGTGCCCAGGGTTGGCATCGCGCCAGTGTCGCCATCAACATCTCCGCGCCCCAGTTCTTTGAAAGTGACTTCTGTGAGCACATTGCCCGTGCCCTCGAAGTCACCGGCCTCCCCGCGAGCGCGTTGGAGCTGGAGCTGACTGAAACCGTCTTTCAAACAGGGCCGTCGACGGTGGACTCACTGCGCCGCCTGCGCGAATTGGGCGTCTCCATCGCACTGGACGACTTTGGCATCGGCTATTCGTCCCTGACCTCCCTCGAGCAATTGCCCATCACCCGCGTGAAGCTCGACCGCGGGCTCGTGGAGGGAATCGACTCCAACCCGCGCTCCGCCGCCATCGTCCGTTCCATCGTGGCCCTGTGTCACGGACTCGGACTGCAGGTCATCGCGGAAGGCGTGGAACGTCCCGCACAGTTGGAATTTCTCTCACACTGCGGCCCGATCGGGGTGCAGGGTTATCTGCTCGCCTATCCGGTCGAAACCCAGGATGCGGAAAAAGAAGCGCATGCCGCCGCCGCACGAGCCCGCAGCATTCTTCAGACGACCTCGCGACATGCGGCGGCGGAATCCGCCGGTGCGTCCCTCGTTTTCGTCGGCGGCGGGCGCCGGCGAACCTAGTCTCCCAACCGCCTCTTCAGCTCGTCGAGCTCCGCCCTCAGGGCAGCCACTTCCGTTTCCAACTTCGCGAGCCGCTCATCATTGCGCGTCGCCGGGAAAACCACCTCGGGCGGCCCGATCGGCTCCGGTTCCTGACCGGACACAACCGGACCGGATACAACAGGGGCCGACACCCCATGGGCGGGCGCAACGTCAGCAACGGGCCCACTGAACAAATGCGCCCACCTGGAATCGCGCCGATTCGGCTCCCGAGCCAACTGCACCACAAACGGCCCATCCGGCCGATCCCTGAGCCTGGCGAGCGCCGCCTCCACTTCCGAGGTTTCCGCGAACGAGGCCATACGGCTCGCCCGGGTCCGAAGCTCACCGGGTGTCTGCGGCCCCCGCACCAGCATCTCGCAGATGATAGCCAGCTCCTGCGGGTCGAGCTTCAGATTTCCGAACTCGGTATTACAGAATCGGTGTTGATACTTTGGCACCCGGCTCCCGAAGCCTGACTTCTCCATCACCAGGTGTTTCTTCGACAGCCCATCCAACGTCTGTTGGACCGTGGACTCACTCAGATCCATCAGGGGATCACGGTTGCTCTTCTGATTGCAGGCATTGACCAGCGCATTCAGGGACAACGGATACTGATCCGGTGTTGTGATCGCTTTTTCAATCAAACACCCGATGACCCGGGCTTCAATCAGGGTCAGCTGGATTTTGAGACTCATAGGAATGCGTCCCGCGCCTTCACGCCGTAATCGGCGTGGTCAGTGAAAAAGCCATCCAGCCCCGCTTCCAGGTACACCTTCAGCTCACCTTTCAAATCACCCAGGTGGTGAGGGTCCGCATCCGAGCGGAACTCCCTGGGCAGAAACTGGTTCTCGGCCCGGAACGTATAAGCATGAATTCCGAGCCCCGCGGCATGTGCGTCCTTGATCAACGGCGATGGGGCATCGAGTGTCCCGTCAGACTTCAGTGGAATAACCTGCAGCTTGTGAGGGCCGATCGCAGTTGCATACGTGGCCACCTGAGCCAACCCTGAAGGTGTAGTCATCTCGCGATACGTCCGTTTGACACCTTTCGCCACGAAGTCATACGGCCCACCTTCGTGCTCCATCAACTGCACAATAGGCAACTCCGTCATCCGACGCATCTGCTCGAGGTTGGCCACCTCGAAACACTGTATGATGGCCAGGCCATTACGACCTTCGTACCCATGGTGGTGCAAGGTTTTCACCAGCAACTCTTCCATCGGCAAGCCCAGGCCCTGGAAGTAGGTTGGATGCTTGGTCTCAGGATAGACGCCGATACGCTTCGGCGCCGGCTGCCCCAACTGCCTCGCATGCATCTCCCGCTGCTTCTGCACACCATCGACCAGGGCCAGGATTTCCTCGAAAGTCGGCACTTCGAACTGGCCGTCGAAGCGACTGTTGGCGAAGCGGATATCCGGAATCCGCTCGCGCGCGCGTAATGTTTTCAGCTCGGCCAGTGTGAAATCTTCAGTAAACCAGCCCTCGTGCACGACGCCATCAATCGTCTTTCTGGCACGCCGGTCGGCGAATTCCGGATGCTGAGCAACATCGGTGGTGCCACCGATTTCATTCTCGTGACGAGCCACGAGGACACCGTCTCTGGTCATGACGAGGTCGGGCTCGACATAGTCGACACCGTCCTGCATTGCGATGAAATAGGAGGTCAGCGTGTGCTCGGGCACATACCCGCAAGCACCGCGATGGCCAATCACGACCGGAGCTGTTCTTTTGGATGCTGTGGGCATTAGAGTGGGACCCGGCATGTAAATCGTCATATGGGCATGTGGCTTGCTAAACTTTAACCCGTGCTAACCGAACAAGACATCTATCTCTTCCGCGAAGGTACGCATTACCGTGCCTATGAGAAACTGGGCGCTCACCCGACTTCCGCCGGGGCGGCGGATCAGGCGGGCACCGAATTCTCAGTGTGGGCGCCGAATGCTGCCCAAGTTTCCGTGGTCGGCGATTTCAACGGTTGGAACCCGCAGTCGAATCCCCTGCAGGTGCGGACCGATTCCTCGGGCATCTGGTCAGGATTTATTCGCGGCGTCCGCCCGGGCGCTTTGTACAAATATCACATCGTCTCGCGAAACCAGGGCTACACGGTCAATAAGTCCGACCCGTATGCGTTCCGATGTGAAGTACCGCCCCGCACCGCCTCCGTCGTCTGGGACCTGTCGTACGAGTGGGGCGATGACGACTGGATGAAGAATCGGGCGCGCAAGAACGCGCTGGATGCTCCACAGGCTGTTTATGAGCTGCATGTCGGCTCCTGGCGCCGCATTCCTGAAGAGCACGACCGCTCATTGAACTATCGCGAGCTGGCGCACGCGGTCAGCGACTACGTGCTCGAAATGGGTTTCACCCATGTCGAGCTGATGCCCATCATGGAGCATCCATTCTACGGTTCCTGGGGTTACCAGGTGACCGGCTATTTCGCGCCGACGTCACGCTATGGCACCCCGCAGGACTTCATGTACTTCGTGGATTACCTGCACCGCCGTGGCATTGGCGTGATCCTCGACTGGGTGCCGTCTCATTTCCCTTCCGATGAGCACGGTCTCGCCTATTTCGACGGCACGCATCTCTACGAGCACTCTGATCCGCGCCAGGGCTATCACCCGGAGTGGAACAGCTCGATCTTCAACTACGGCCGCGCCGAGGTCCGTGACTTTCTCGGCAGCAGCGCACTGTTCTGGCTCGAGAAGTATCACATTGACGGCCTGCGCGTGGACGCGGTCGCGTCCATGTTGTATCTCGACTATGCCCGCAAGGCCGGCGAATGGATTCCCAACCAGTACGGCGGCCGTGAGAACCTCGACGCGGTTGAGTTTCTGAAACAGCTCAATCTTGCGATCTATCGCGACTACACCGGTACGCAGACCATCGCGGAAGAGTCCACGGCCTGGCCCATGGTGTCCCGGCCGACCTATCTGGGTGGCCTGGGTTTCGGTGAAAAGTGGAACATGGGCTGGATGCACGACACGCTGAAATACTTCCAGACCGAGCCACTGTTCAGAAAGTACGCGCACGGGCAGCTCACGTTCAGCATCTGGTACGCATTCAACGAGAACTTCGTCCTGCCGATCTCCCACGATGAAGTCGTGCACGGCAAAGGCTCCCTGCTCGGCAAGATGTCGGGAGATGAGTGGCAGCGGTTTGCCAACCTGCGCCTGTTGCTGGCTTACATGTGGACGCATCCGGGCAAGAAGCTGCTGTTCATGGGCTGCGAGTTCGGACAAGCCCGCGAATGGACTCATGATTCCAGCCTCGAATGGCACGTGTTGCAATACGCCAATCACGCAGGCGTGCAGCACTGGCTGCGGGATCTCAATCATTTCTACAAGGATACGCCGTCCCTGTGGGAGTTGGATTTCTCGGGCGATGGCTTCCAGTGGATCGACGCCAACAATGGCGACATGAGCGTGCTCATCTACCTGCGCAAGGGCAAGAAGGCCGGTGATGTCACGTTGGTTGCCCTCAATTTCACCCCGGTGCCACGCGACAACTACCAGGTTGGCGTTCCACGCGGTGGCAAATGGCGTGAGCGTCTCAACAGCGATGCCAAGGATTATTGGGGCAGCGGTATCGGCAACTTCGGTGTGATCGAAGCATCCCCACTGCCCTCACACGGTCAATTCCACTCGCTGTTCCTGCGCCTGCCGCCGCTGGCGGCAGTGATACTCACACCAGAGTGAGTGTGGCGGACCGTGAGCTCTCCCAAGGTCCGGGTCATTATCGAAAACATCACGCCGCGCATCGATTGCGGGCGTTTCCCGATCAAGCGCACGATCGGCGAGCCCGTTGTAGTCGAGGCGGATGTCTTCACCGACGGTCACGATCAGGTGACCGCTCTCATGATGTACCGGCACGACGGCGCCACCGAATGGCACAAAGTCCCCATGAAACCCATCGGGAACGACCGGTTTCGGGCCGAATTCACGGTGCAGCAATTGGGCAGCTACCAGTATTCAGTGTCCGCATGGGTGGATCACCTCGAATCCTGGCGGCGCGGGATCCTGAAAAAGTACGAGGCCCGGCAGGACATCCACGTCGATCTCAAAACCGGCGTGCTGCTCGCGGAAAGCATGGCAGAGCGCGCACACGGCATGGACGCGCAACGCCTGCGGGAATGGGCCGCCTCGGTTGGTGACACGCGCCGTGACATGGAAGTGCGAATGGCGCTGACTCAGTCCGAATCCATTCGCGAGTTGGAATATCGTTATCCGGATCCGGACATTGTCCTGAACTGGGACAAACCGTTCGAAGTCGCGGTGGATCGAGAGCGCGCCCGGTATTCAACCTGGTACGAATTGTTTCCTCGCTCGGCAGGCACGGCGCCAGGTAAACACGGCACGTTTCGCGACGTTCAGAAGCAGTTGCCGTACGTTGCGTCGATGGGCTTCGACGTTCTGTATTTGCCGCCCATTCATCCGGTCGGAGTGACTGAACGCAAAGGCCCCAACAACAACCCGAAGGCTTCCGCCGCGGATCCCGGCAGTCCCTGGGCGATCGGCAGTGCCGAGGGTGGACACAAGGCAATCCATCCCGAGTTGGGCACGCTCGAGGATTTCAAACAGCTCATTGCCGCCGCCGGCGAGCATGGCATTGAAATCGCGATGGACATCGCGTTCCAGACGACGCCTGACCATCCGTACGTCCGCGAGCATCCCGAGTGGTTTCTGAAGCGCCCGGATGGGACCATTCAATACGCCGAAAATCCGCCGAAAAAATACCAGGACATTTATCCGTTTTATTTCGAGTCGGAGGCCGGCGAGGCCCTCGCCAACGAGTTGCGCACTGTCGTCGAATACTGGATCTCGCAGGGAGTGCGGATTTTCCGCGTGGACAATCCGCACACCAAGCCATTTCCCTTCTGGGAAGGTTTGATCGGTGAGATCCGCAAGCTGCGTCCCGATGTCATCTTCCTGGCCGAAGCGTTCACCCGGCCGAAGGTGATGTACCGGCTGGCGAAGCTCGGCTTCACCCAGTCGTACAACTACTTTCCGTGGCGAAACACGAAACGCGAGCTGATCGAATATTTCACCGAGTTGAGTCAGCCGCCGGTCAGTGACTTCTTTCGTGCCAATCTCTGGCCCAACACGCCGGACATCCTCCCCGAGTATCTGCAATACGGTGGCCGCGCTGGATTCATGATCCGCCTGGTCCTAGCTGCCACCCTCGGTGCCAGCTACGGCATCTATGGACCTGCGTTCGAGCTGATGGATGCCCGGCCGACAGAAGCGGGCAAAGAGGAATACCTCGATTCCGAGAAGTACCAGATCCGGCAATGGAATCGCGACGACCCGTCGAGCCTGAAGGATTTCATCGCCCTGGTGAATCGGATTCGCCGCGACAACGCCCCATTACAGAGCGACCGCGGCCTGAAGTTTCACGGCACTGACAATGACACGCTGGTCGCGTACAGCAAAACCAGGCAGGACGGCGATTCGGTCCTCATGGTCGTGAATGTCGATCCGCATCATACCCAGGCAGGTTGGTTGCAACTCGACCTGCAGACCCTGGGTCTGCCCGAGAGCGGCACATTCCAGGTGCACGATCTGCTGTCGGGGGCGCGCTTCCTGTGGCAGGGGCCACGCAATTTCGTGTCGCTGGATCCCGGCCGCGTTCCCGCGCACATTTTCCGGATTCGGCGCCGGATCCGCTCCGAACGAGACTTCGATTACTTCCTATAGCTCGCAATCGCGACGCAATATCGCATAGGGGCCCTTCAGCATGGGCACAGTCCTTGCTTTAATGGACCGTCGCAGGCGATTTCATCAGCTGATTGAGGGGCTTCCATGAACGCACAGGTGGATCAACTGCCTGCAAGTGATCCTCTTTGGTACAAGGACGCTGTTATTTATGAAGTGCACGTCCGAGCGTTTTTTGACGCCAACAATGACGGCATAGGCGATTTCGCGGGGCTCACCCAGAAGCTGGATTACATCCAGGAGCTCGGGGTGAATACCATCTGGCTGCTGCCTTTTTATCCGTCCCCCGGCAAGGATGACGGGTATGACATCGCCGACTACCACAACATCCACCCGCAGTACGGCACGCGGGAGGACTTCAGGCTCTTCGTCGCCGAGGCGCATCGCCGCGGGCTGCGTGTCATCACCGAGCTCGTGATCAACCACACCTCGGATCAACATCCGTGGTTTCAGATCGCCCGCCGCTCGCCGCCCGGCTCAGCCAAGCGCAACTACTACGTCTGGAGCGACGATCCCGACAAGTACTCGGAAACCCGGATCATCTTCCGCGATACCGAGATTTCGAACTGGGCGCTGGACCCGGTTGCGAAGAGCTACTACTGGCATCGCTTCTTCAGTCACCAGCCCGATCTGAACTTCGACAATCCCCACGTAGTACGGGCCGTGATCCACATCATGGAGTACTGGCTCAACACCGGTGTTGACGGACTGCGATTGGACGCCATTCCGTACCTCATCGAGCGGGACGGCACCAACAACGAGAATCTTCGCGAGACCCACGACGTCATCAAACGCATCCGCAAGGTCATCAACGATCGATATGCCGATCGCATGTTGCTTGCGGAAGCGAACCAGTGGCCGGAGGACGTGCGCGATTATTTCGGCGATGGCGACGAATGCCACATGGCATATCACTTCCCGCTGATGCCCCGCATGTACATGGCCATCGCGCAGGAAGACCGCCACCCGATCGTAGAGATCATGGAGCAGACGCCCGACATCCCGGACAACTGCCAGTGGGCCATCTTTCTGCGCAACCACGACGAGCTCACCCTCGAAATGGTTACCAGCAAGGAACGCGACTACATGTACAAGATGTACGCCGCTGACCCGCGCGCCCGTTTGAATCTCGGGATCCGTCGCCGTCTCGCGCCGCTCATGGAGAATGATCCGGACCGCATCAAGCTGATGAACAGCCTGCTGCTGTCCATGCCGGGCGCGCCGATCATCTACTACGGCGATGAAATCGGGATGGGTGACAACTTCTTCCTGGGCGATCGCAACGGTGTCCGCACTCCGATGCAGTGGAGTCCGGACCGCAACGCCGGTTTCTCCCGCGCCGATCCGCAACAGTTGTTTCTGCCACCGATCATGGACCCGATTTACGGGTTTGAGTCAGTCAACGTGGAGGCGCAGACCCGCGACCGCTCTTCGCTGCTCAACTGGATGAAGCGGATGTTGCAGGTCCGCAAGGAGTCGCAGGCATTCGGCCGCGGCACCCTGCGATTCATTCGCCCCGGCAATCGCAAGGTCCTCGTCTACCTGCGCGAGTTTCACGGCGATGTCATTCTGTGCATTTGCAACCTGGCGCGCTCGGCTCAGCCCGTTGAGATCGATCTCGCCGAGTTCAAAGGCACCGTTCCCATCGAGCTGGTAGGACGTACGCCCTTCCCACCCGTGGGGGATCTGCCATACCTGTTGACCCTGCAGGGCTACAGTTTCTATTGGTTCCGCCTGAGCAGGGAAGCCCAGCCACCCTCGTGGCACGACGAGCGCATGTTGCGCGAAGACCTGCCGTTCCTGGTGCTGTTCGATGGCTGGACCAGCTTCTTCCCCGAGCGTGTTGCGAACTGGCGCATGGGCTTGTCCACCAAGCTGCGCGAACAGCTCGAAACCATTGTCGCCCCGAAGTACATCGCTTCCCAGCGCTGGTATGCCGGCAAGGGTACACCCATCAGGCGGGCGCACCTCGGTGACAATGGTGAATGGGAAACCGAACACGGGCGCTGGCTGGCCGGCGTGTTTGAAGTCGAAGCCGACTCGACCAAGACGCTCTATTTCCTGCCGTTCGCCATTGCCTACGAAGACACGGACGAGAGTCGCTGGCAGAAGCTGCAGCAGGGCGCCATCGCGCGGGTTCGTCGTCAGGCAACAGTTGGCGTTCTCGCCGATGCGACCTCAGACGAGAACTTCTGCCGTTCGGTGGTCGAAGGCATCGGCAAGGGCACGGATATCAAGACCGATCGTGGCATCGTGCACCTGTCCCCAACGCAGATGTTCTCTCAGTTGCGAGGCGATCCTTCAACCCCGCTCAACATCAGCCAGACCGCGGGCCAGAGCAGCAACACCACTGTGCGCGTTGGCGAGATGTTCTTCCTCAAGTTCTATCGCCGCCTGCAGCCCGGCATCAACCCGGAGCTGGAGATCGGGCGATATCTCACCGAAGTCGTGCGTTTTCCCAACATCGTGCCCGTGGCGGGGGCGGCTGAATACAAGAACCCGGATGGCCGGGTCGTGACCCTGGCCCTGCTGCAGGCCTTCGTCATGAACCAGGGCGATGGCTGGGACTACACGGTCAACTATCTCGTCCGCTTCCTGGAGGAGCGGCGCACCGACGTGGCCATGGCCGAGGATGCGCATGGAGCCTATCTCGAGTTGGTCAAGACCCTGGCAACACGAACCGCGGAATTGCATCGGGCATTGGCCACCCCGAGCGATGACGAAGCGTTCTCACCGGAACCGATCCGACCGGCAGACGTCTCGGCATGGCTGAAGAACGTGCACGCAGAGGCACAGAAGACGCTCGAAATGCTCGCCGAACGCCTCGGCCAATTGCCTGCTGCGATCGTCCCGGAAGCGGAGTTCCTGCTGTCCCGCCGTGACACGCTGCTGAAGCGGATCGCAGACGCGGTGCCACATGCACCGCAGGGCCTCAAGACTCGTCATCACGGTGACTATCACCTGGGCCAGGTGCTCCTGAAACGCAACGATTTCATCATCGTAGACTTCGAAGGCGAACCGGCCAGGCCGTTGGCCGAGCGGCGCATCAAGCACTCGCCCTTGCGTGATGTCGCCGGGATGTTGCGCTCGTTTACGTATGCGCGCAAAACGGCGATGCAGCGTTGTTCGGTGCAAACCGCCGAGGATTGCGGGCGCTGGGATTCGTTGGTCGAGAAATGGGAGCACGATGTCCGCGGCACCTTCATTGCCACGTACGACTCCATCGCCCGCCCGGCCGGAATCTATGAATCACTGGATGAGGTGCTGCCGCTGTTGAGATTGTTTGAAGTCGAGAAGGCCCTGTATGAGACGCGTTATGAGCTCGGGAACCGGCCTGATTGGACGCCCATTCCGTTGCGCGCCCTCATCGCCTTCACCCAGTAATGGATCAACAGGCCATGGTTGAGACACGGCCGATCCGGGCCGTGTGGCCCGGGCAACCCTATCCGCGGGGCGCGACCTGGGACGGTGAAGGTGTCAATTTCTCGCTGTTCTCGGCCAATGCCGACAAGGTCGAGCTGTGTATTTTCGATCCGAGTGGCCGGCACGAAGTGCAGCGCATCGAGCTGCGCGAACGCACGGATGAGATCTGGCATTCGTATCTCCCCGAAGCGCGTCCGGGCATGTTGTACGGCTATCGGGTCTACGGACCCTATGCCCCGGAACGGGGCCATCGCTTCAATCCCAACAAGCTCCTGATCGAGCCCTATGCCAAGCACCTTCAGGGCAACATCGCGTGGAATGACGCGCATTTTGGCTACCGCGTGGGCAGCAGCAAGACCGATTTGTCCTTCTGTAAACGCGACAGCGCAGCCGGCACGCCCAAAAGTCGCGTAATCGATTCGGCATTTACCTGGGGCGACGACAAGCCGCCCCGCGTACCCTGGCACGACACGGTGATCTACGAAGCGCACGTTCGCGGGATGACGATGCGACACCCGCAGGTGCCACCACAACTTCGTGGCACCTACGCCGGGCTCGCCACAGCTCCCGTGATTGAGCATCTGCAGAGACTGGGCATCACTACGCTCGAGCTGATGCCCGTGCACGCCTTCTTTGATGACCGGCACCTGCTCGAGAAAGGGCTGCGCAACTACTGGGGTTACAACACGATCGGTTTTTTCGCTCCCGAGCTGCGCTTTTCCGCCACCGGGCGCGTGAGCGAGTTCAAGACGATGGTGAAAACCCTGCACTCCGCGGGAATCGAGGTGATCCTCGATGTGGTTTACAACCACACCGCCGAAGGCAACCAGATGGGTCCCACGCTGTCGTTTCGTGGGATCGACAATGCCG
>Ga0207703_10001590_pt1 | contig 20552 bp, 21 predicted proteins | sample KBSSwiS12_FD_184304 | JGI IMG/M metagenome (GOLD analysis project Ga0207703, IMG submission 184304) | Switchgrass rhizosphere microbial communities from Kellogg Biological Station, Michigan, USA - KBS Switchgrass S1-2 (SPAdes) (version 2) | ecosystem: Host-associated > Plants > Roots >...
CTTCCCAGCGCCCGACGGAATACCCCATCCACGAAGGGTTCGGGTTCGACTCGAGCTTGCGCCCGTCCAACCAGATCTGGCGATAGGTGAGATCCGGGTTGAGCATCACGATGAGTTGAGGCGTCTGGATGACGCGCATCATCTCCGAGCCCGTGCTGTCGCCGGCGGTGGGGTAGGCGGGGCCCAGCGGCAGGCAGCGCACCTGCATCCCGTCCTTGCCGAGGTCTTCGCGCCGGCGCTCCACGGTCTCGCGCGTTGAGGGGCGCAGGTCCTCCGGCTTGAGATCAGCCGCCACGTTGCGCGCGTACTTCACCGACGACTTGGCCCAGAGCCCCGAAAGATCCGGCTTGCCGTCTTGCGTGCGTGGCGCGGGCGCCTCAAGGTTCGGCTTGCCGTCCTTGGTGCGAGGGATGCCCGCCGTCGTCTGCCCGATCCACTGCGCCGCCAGCGGGCTGCTCATGGCCGCTATAAGTAGAGCGATCCAACCGGTCTTCATGGTCCGTCCTTCCTACCTGTCCCCCCCGTCCCACCCGTCCTACCTGACCGCAATGGCCTTCCAGTTCATCGCCAGGTGTTCCGCGGTGCGCCACGCCAGCGCCTGTGCGGTGAGTGTGGGATTGCGGGCGCCGCTCGTGCCCATCACGGAAGCGCCGAGCACGCCGAGATTGGGGACCTCGTGCGAGAACCCCCAGCGGTCGACGACATTGGTCTCGGGGTTGTCGCCCATGCGCGTGCCGCCGTAGGCGTGGGTGGTCGGGCCCATCGTGCCGACAGGCGTCTTCTCGGTGGCGATCGCGCCGGCGGCGCGGTACCACTGCACCATCTTGTCCTGGATGAAATCGGCCAGCCGTCGCTCGTTCTCCTTGTAGTCCGCGGTGATGCGGCACACCGGAAACCCGAGCGGATCCTTGACGGTGGGATCGAGGTCCAGATAGTTGTCCTCGTAAGGCAGCGTCGTGCGCTGCAGGTACGCCGTGTTGGCGCGGTCCGCGTTCTCTTTGATGAACGCCTTCCACTGCGCGCCCCAGCGCGGCGCTCGCCCGAACGTGCTCATGTTCGCGGCGGCGATCGGGCGGCGGTCCGAGTAGATCCACAGGTTGCCACCGCCGATGAAGCCCAGCGCGCCGTGATCGAAGTTGTCGTCGGCCCAGTCGTCCACCGCGATGCCCTGTGCCGGCAGCCCGTACCAGGTGTTGAGATTGCGCGGGAAGAGGGCGTTCACCGTCGCAATCTGGTTGTGGCTGAAGTAGTGGCGCCCCACCTGGCCGTGGTTGTTCGAGAGCCCCTGGGGAAACGCCTTCGAGGTGGAGAGCAACAGCAGGCGGACGTTCTCGTAGGTGTAGCTGGCGACCAGCACCACCGACGCGGGCTGGAAGAATTCCTCGGTGCCCTTGCGATAGGTGACGCCGCTCACCCGGCCCTGCGCGTCCACGTCGATCGACGTGACGTGCGCCTCGGTCACCACGGTGAGCCGCTTCGTTCGCTGCGCCTTCGGAATCGTCGTGACCGCGGTCGACCCCTTGGCGCTCACGTGACAGCCGCCGCGGTTGCAGTAGCCGTGATAGACGCAGCCGGACCGCCCGTCGTAGCGGCCGGAAGTGATGGCCGCCGGTCCCGGGAACGGATGCCAGCCGAGCGAGCGCGCGGCGCCCGCCATCATCTCGGTGAAGCCGGTGCCGCGCAGCGGCGGCATCGGGTAGGCGCGCGCCCGCGGCCCCTCGAAGATGTTGCCGCGCGCGTCGATCCTGCCGTTGATGTTGCCGGCCTGCCCCGACACGCCGATCTCCACTTCGACCTTGTCGTAGTACGGCTCGAGATCGGTCAACCCGATCGGCCAGTCTTCGACCGTCGTGCCCTTGGGCAGCTTCGAGGCGCCGTAGCGGCGGCGCGTCTCGCTCGCCACTTTGAAGTCCCACGGGTTCAACCGCCAGCTCTGCGCCCAGTAGTGCAGCGTCGTGCCGCCGACGGCGTTCATCATCGGGTGAATCGCCGGCCGTGCCGAGTACGGCGCCGATGCGTTGGGCCGGTGCGTCGGCACCTCGCGATTCGCCTTCTGCACCGACTGCGGCCAGCCGCGGAAGTTGTTGCGCAGCTCGTCGGGCGACAGATCGGCGGGCGCCAGCCACGTGCCCACTTCGAGCCCCACCACGTCGAGGCCCGCCTGTGCGAGCGGCAGCGCCGCCACGCCGCCGGTGGCGCCGAGGCCGACGATCACCACATCCGTGCGCCGAAGCTCAGTGGCCATGTGCCGGCTTGCGGCTGGAGAACAGCGTGTAGTCGTACGCCGACATGTGCGTGGGCGCCGTCTTCGCGTCGAGATTCTGCTGTTCCGCGGTGACCGCGAGCCGCACGCCGGGATAGCCGATCAGATCCCAGCCGGCGAAGTTGCGGTTGCCGCCGTAGAACGGGTCGCCGAACGTGCCTTGCACGGTGTGTGCTAGCAGCAGCGCAAAGAACGGTGCAGACTCGACGCTCGTGAGCACGGCATCCTGATCGGCCGCGGAGAGCTGCGCAAAGGGTACGACTTTCTTTGCGCGCGCGAGGACGTTCATGTCCGCGAGGCCGTTACGATAGGTGTCGCGAAAGGATGCCAGCGCACCCGCGAGAGCGCGGTCGATGTAGCGCGCGGCGCCTGCCTCGACGGCTCCAGGACCGTTCGCATCCGTGGGAATCAGCCGCGCGACAATCGCTTCGAGAGTGTCGAATTCGTCTTGCGTCAGCGTCTCGAGCGGTTCGCGCGCGGGCGCGCGTCGAGTCTGCGCGTCGGCGGCCGGCAGCACATCGCTCAGCGCGACGAATGCGCTTGCCGCCCCAGCGCGCCGGAGCAGTGTCCGGCGTTTCATTTGCGGCGGGCCGGCGCCACGCCCACGGTGGCCAGCTGCGCCCGATCGAGCGAGGCGCGGATGAACCCCGAGGCGCGGAGCTCGTCCACGAACTTGTCGAGCATCGCGGCGTTGGCGGTGTCGCCCTTCTTGACCACGAACGACTGCTCGACGCCCACGTAGCTGCCGGTCAGCGCGCGCAGCGGCACCCGTGATCCCGCCTCGGCCACGGCGTCCGCGGCCCGCTGCGTGTTCTGGGCAAACGCGTCCACTTCGCGGTTGCCGAGCATCCGTTCGAGATCGGCCTGCGACGGCTGCGCCTCGACGATCTTGACGCGCGCGTGTTTGAGGTTCGCGCTCAAATAAAGCTCCTGCGTCTGCGCCCGGACGGCGCCGATCGTGACGCCGTCGCGGTCCGCGTCCTCGACGGTGTGGAGGGGCGAATCGGCGCGCACGAGATGCGTGTTGTACATGACCGCGAACGGCCCCGCGAACTCCACTTCCCGCGACCGAGCGGCTTCGTAGGCCAGGAAGCCGATATCCGCGGAGCCGTCCTGCACGTGTGCGATGACACCTTGCGCGTTCGGCGCTGGAATCAGCTTGAAGGGCACGTTGAGCCGGCGCGCGAGCTCGCGGACGAGGTCGGCAATCGGGCCAGTGATCTCGCCGGTTTTCGGATCGGTGCGCGCCTGCACGGGGTTGGTGCCGAGAAACGCCGCGCGCAGCGTGCCGGTGGGCGCAAGGTCGGCGCCTTGGGCCGGGTTGAGGTTGGTTCCCCAGATGACCGCGCCGATGAGCAGAAGGACCCCTCCTCTCACGCGCCGATTATGCCCGAGCCGCAGCAGCGTGAGCGTAGAATTCCGGCCCATGCGACGAGCTTCCATCACCATGATTCTGGCCGGACTCTCATTGCTCGCGGGCCCCGGCCTGCGCGCCCAGCCGGCGGCCGAATCCCGCAACATGGTGCTGGTCGGCCACAACGACCTCAATGGCAACGGCGACGGCGGCGAGGGGCTGGCCCTGCAGCAGCTGGCCGACGGCCGGAAGCTGCTCTATCTCGCACACGAGGCGCCGCAGCGCTGCCTGAGCGTCATCGACGTGACGAAGCCGGAGGCGCCGGTGATGGTGAACCAGCTGCCGTCGCCATCGCCTGGCGTGACGCGCTGCAACTCGCTGGGCCTTTCGGGCAGCGTGCTGGCAGTGGCGAATCAGGCGGCCAAGGCGGGCGGCAAGACCGCGGGGATGTGGGTGCTCGACGTCTCGAATGTCGAGAAGGTGCGCGCGGCGAAGTCGCTCGATGATCTGAAGCTCTCGTTCTTCGACACCTCGGGCCCGCAGTCGCGCGGTGTGCACAACCTCTGGTTCGTCGACGGCGAGTTCGCGCACCTCACCACCGGCATGCCGGACTTCGCGCCCACCAACGAGCAGGACGATCAGATCTGGGTCACCGTGGATCTGCGCGATCCTCGCCGGCCGCGCGAAGTGGGCCGCTGGTGGCTGCCCGGCACGCGCAAAGGCGATCGCTGCCTGCCGGCCTGTCTGCCGAAGCGCCACGTGCCGTTCGACGACGGTTACCGCCCGCACCAGATCGAGATCTGGCCCGATCACGCCGACCGTGCTTACGTGGCCTACATCGACGGCGGCGCCATGGTCTTCGACATCTCGGGCCTGGCCAACGTGAAGAGCGGGCGCGCCGCGAGGTATACGCCGCAGCTCCTCGGCCGCCGCGAGTTCCATCCACCGTTCCCGGCGTGGACGCACACGTTCCAGCCGATGTTCTCGCGCAAGCTCGCGTGGGCGTCCGATGAAGACACGATGGACAACTGCAAGGACGCGCCGAAGCTGGTGTGGCTGCTCGACATCCGCGACGAGACCAGTCCGGTGATCGTCGCCACGGCGCCGCTGCATCCCAACGACGGCGAGCTGTGCTCACGCGGCGGCCGCTTCGGCGCCCACAATCTGCACCCGAACTTTCCGGGGCCGCTCTACGCCAACCTGCAGAACACGACGGTGGCGAGCTGGTTCAACGGCGGCGTGCGGATCTTCCGCGCCAGCGATGGGCCCAAGGGCGTGGCGAACGTGCCGCCGCAAATCGAGGAGCTCGGCTACTACATCCCAACCGCGCCGCCCCGAAATCCGTCGAAGTCGATCCAGATCAACCACGCGATCGTGGGCGCGGACGGACTCATCTACGCCAACGACCGTTTTGCCGGCGGACTGTACATCCTTCGCTACACCGGATCCGTTCCGCTGGACTGAAGCTTGCTTCGACCACGGCATGGTCCGTGGCCTCGTTTGTCTCGTCGTGGTTCTGCTGGCGACCTCGGCTGGCGCTCAGCCGAAAGCCCGGCAGCAGCAACCACCGCAGCAGAAGCGCGACATGCTCGCGATGCAGGTGCTGGTCGATCGCGCCGGCTTCTCGCCTGGCGAGATCGATGGCACCGGCGGCACCAACACCGACAACGCGATCGATGCCTACCAGCGCGTGACGGGGAAGCAGGTGGCCGATCTTGTCGCCGCCTCGCAAGACCCGCCCACCACCAAGTACACGATCACCGCCGCGGACGCCGCCGTGCCGCTCGTCCGATCGATTCCGCAGGACATGGAGGCGAAAGCGAGCTTGAAGCGGCTGAACTACACGTCGCAGCTCGAAATGCTGGCCGAGAAGTTCCATGCCTCGCCGGCGCTGCTGAAGCGGCTCAACCCGCGGCTGCGGCTTGGCGCCGGCCAGGAGATCGTCGTGCCGAACGTGAACGTCGTGTCGGACGCCGAAGGGAAGCCGCAGCCCGACGCCGTGGTGCACGTCTCGAAGTCGTCGTCGACACTCTGGGTCACCGATGGCGCCGGCAAAACGCTCATGCACGCGCCGGTCACGAGCGGCAGCGAGCACGATCCGCTGCCACTCGGCATGTGGACGGTCACCGCCGTGTCGCGCAACCCGACCTTCAACTACAACCCGGAGCTCTTCTGGGACGCTGATCCGTCGCACATGAAGGCGAAGATCGCGCCCGGACCGAACAACCCCGTCGGCGTGGTCTGGATCGATCTCAGCAAGGAACACTACGGAATTCACGGCACGCCCGAACCGTCGACGATAGGCCACACCGAGTCGCACGGTTGCGTGCGCCTCACCAACTGGGACGCCCTGCGGCTGGCCGCGATGGTCGGAAAGGGCACGAAGGTGGAGTTCGTCGAGTGAGCGGCACGTGGCTGCAGGCCTTCAGGTCTGCATCGGCGGCACTTGCCGCGATCGTGCTGGCGGCCGTCGTGGGCATCGGCGCGGCCGATGATGACGACGTGGTCAAGGAGCTGCGCAAGCGCCATCTCGAGCTGCCGGTCGACGGTCTGAAGCGTGGCGCGCTCCGCGATACGTTCAGCGAGATGCGCGGCGGTACCCGCCGCCACCAGGCGCTCGACCTCCTGGCGCCTCGGAATACACCGGTGCTCGCCGTGGATGACGGCAAGGTGGCGAAGCTGTTTCGCAGCAAGCCCGGCGGGCTCACCATCTATCAGTTCGATCCCACGTCGACCTACGCGTATTACTACGCGCATCTGGAACGCTATGCGGACGGGTTGAAGGACGGTGGGCGCGTGGCGCGCGGTCAGGTCATCGGCTACGTTGGCACGTCGGGCAACGCGCCGCCCGACACACCGCACTTGCACTTCGCCATCTTCAGGCTCACCGACGCCAACCGCTGGTGGGACGGCGTTGCCATCGACCCTTATCCAGTCTTGAAGTAGCCCGCGATCGCGAGTGACTACTTCTTCGACCAGACCTCGGTGACTTTCAGTTTGCTGGCCCCGATCGTGTCGATCACGGTCAGGGTCTTCCCGTCTGCCGAGAGCGTCGCGCTGTTCGTCAGCGAGAGTTGACCGTTCTGTTTCGCGGCGCCGGTGAAGTGGTGGTCATCGAGGCGTTTGGCCGACATCGTCTGCCCGGTCGGTTTGCCGCCGCTCACCACGGGTGCCTCGGTTCCGTCCATCGGCAAGTCGACCGTCAGGGTCAGCGGCTGTCCGCCCTGGACGGGGACGTGGTAGGTGAGGCGATAGCCGCCGCTGCAACACGACGCGACGGTCATGGTCATCCCCCCGCCGGCGGCGTCGGTTCTCGCCCATTCACCGACGCCGATCTGCGCGTGCGCCGCGCTGCTCCAGGCGAGTGTCGAAAGGAACGCGGCACCGAAGACGATGTGCGTGACGGCTGTCGCGGATCTCATGGCGACCTCCACGAAAGCGCCGATCTTACTCGCGAATGGCGCCGAGGAGGTTATCCGGTCGCGATCGGACCGCGGCGCGCCAGGATGTCGGCCTTGCGGATCAAGATCAGATGGTGTGGGCACTTCTTCGTGTCGTCGTAGAGCCGCTCGCAGTCGTCACACCGCACGCACTCGCTCTTGATGATCCTGGGTCCGTCGATGGCGCCCCACTCGCACGCCTTCTGGCAGATCTTGCAGGTGCTGCACTCGGACCACCGCTTGATGCGGAACACCGTCGTGACGCTCGACAGCACGCCAAGGAAGGCGCCGAGTGGGCAGAGGAATCGGCAGTAGAGATTGCGGACGAAGATCGACGCGATGAGCAGCGTGCCCAGCATGCCGAGCAGCACCGGCGTGCGCAGATGCAGGCCGAACATCCAGAACGGTTCGACGTACGGGTAGATCAGCGGGTCCCGCGTCACCACAAAGTAGGCGAGCACCGCGCCGAGGATGCCGTACTTGATCCACGACGCACGCATCTCGAGCGCGCGCGGCACGTTCCACTTGAACCGGTCCGGCACCACCGCGTCAACGAGCTGCGTGAAGGCGCCGAAGGCGCAGATGCGCCCGCAGTAGACGCGGCCCCACAGGATCGTGGATACGAGCGTGACGACGGCCAGCAGATACCACGCGAGGTTGGGGCGGAAGATCGGCAGGTTGCCGCCGAGCAGGCCGAACACGTTGACGATCGAAATCAGCAGGCTCTTCGACACGCCGAGGAACGCCACCGCGGCGACGAGCGTGACGTATTTCAGCTTGACGCTCTTGCGGAAGAAGCTGACGAACGCCAGCACGAGGAACGCGGACACGAGCGCGAGGTCGAGCGCCTGCGCGCGCAGGTCGTCGGTCCACGTGGGGGCGTCGTCTTCTTCGTCGGGGAAGTCGAAACCGCCAGCAGGCGGCTGCTGCTGCATGTAGAGGGCGGTCTTCAGACCGCCCTGAGTCAGCCCTGTGTAGAGGGCGGTCTTTAGACCGCCCTGAGTCAGCCCTGTGTAGAGGGCGGTCTTTAGACCGCCCTGAATCAGACCGCCCTGAGCGGACAGGCCGGCTGCCGCGATCAGAACCAGCAGAACCGGCAGCAGCACGCGCAGCAGCTGCGCGCGGGCGTTCACGGCTTGCTGGCCGCGGGCGGGGTGGTCAGCAGCGAGCGGGCCACGCGTCTCGAGGCGTTGCGAATCGTGCGGACGGCGCTCGACATGGTGATCGTGGCGCGCGACACGGCGTCGACGTCTTCGCCGAGCTTGAAGGGATCGCGGACGTCCTTGCCCTTGAACTGCGCCGGGAACGCCGGCATGTCGATCGAGAAGCTGCCGTACGGCTCGTGGTGGTCGCTGACGACCACGCCGGCGAGGATCCCCTTCGGGTCGATCCCCACCAGCATCACGATCGGACCGCCGTAGCCGCGCTCGAGCGGCACCACCTCGGTGGTCCAGAACGCATAGCCGAGCAGCGTCTTGCCGCCCCGCCCGTCGTTGGCGAAGGCGGTGAAATGGAGGGGCTCTCCCTCCTTCGGCGTGAACGTCGCGGCCGTGGGGAAGAGCCGTTTCAGCTTGTCCAGCACCGATGCCTCGATGCCGGCCTGTCCCACCGCCAGGCTGCCGCTGCCCACGAGCAGGGCCGCGATGATCATGAACCGTTTCAGGGTCGTCTCCCTTGGAGACCGAATTATAGGGGATAGTAGACGGCATGAGGCTTTGGACCATGACGCGCGCCCTGGTCGCGGCCGCGATGCTGGTAGTGCCCGTTGCCGGCACTATTGGTCAGAGCGATGCCCAGACGGACGAACCGCCGAATCCGCTGAAGACCGTGAAAGGGCTGAAGTGCCGCTTCCCGGTGGCCGTGTCCGGCACCTGGAAGAACGGCGAGGCGGTGGCCAACCCCCGGACGCAGGAGCTGCTGATCACCGTCACCGAAATCGACGTGAGCGACGGCACCGCCGAAGTGGCGGGCACCGCCGGCAAGGCGTTCGTCAGCGCGGTGCTCTCTGGCTGGAGCCTCTATTTCGTGGAAAACGGTGTCGGCCAGCTCAACGTCACCACGGTGTTCGCGCAGGAGAGCGTCCCGGGCAAGCTCAAAGCGGTGCATTCCCGCCACGGCTACCTGCAGATGCAGGTGGGCAAGTTCATCTCCGAGCCGTCGGTCTCGCAGAACTACGGCGAGTGCGAGATCGTCCCGTAACGCCCCCGTGTAGAGGGCGGTCTTCAGACCGCCCTGCACCGTCTGCTACGATCGAATTGTGACCAGGGCAACCTCGTGCGTGGCGGCCGCGGCGCTCGTGTTCGTCGTGACCCTCGCGGCCTCGCTGCGCGCCGAGCCGGCGGCAGCGCCCGCGCCCGCTCAAGCTGCTGACAGCGACAAGGGCGAGCGGCTCATGAACGCGAGCTGTCAGGGTTGCCACGCCGTGCGCGTCATCCAGGTGCAGGCCAAAAGCGCCGAGGAGTGGGCGAAGACCGTCGATGCCGAAATCGCGCGTGGCGCGAAAGTCGCCAAGGAAGACATTCCGGTGCTCGTCGACTATCTGGCCGATCATCACGGGCCACTGCCAGACGGCCGCGGCAAGGCGATCGTGCTGAACGTCTGCACCATGTGTCACGACCTCACCCGCATCCGCCGCGGGCACCGCTCGCCCGAGGAGTGGGAAGAGACCCTCAACGCAATGCTCAACGAAGGCGCGCCGCTCAGCGACGATCAGTTCCCGATCGTTCACGCGTATCTGGCGCGCAATTTCGGCGTCGAGTGATTCCAGCCGCTGAAGCGCTCGAGCGCCTGCGCGAGGGCAACCGCCGGTTTGCCGCCGACGTGTCCACGCACGCCGGCACCGGCTTCCGCACGCGGCGCCTCGAGACCGCACCCAACCAGGAACCGTTCGCCGTCATCCTCGGCTGCGCCGACTCCCGCGTGCCGGCCGAGATCGTCTTCGATCAGGGGCTCGGCGATCTGTTCGTCATCCGCGTCGCCGGCAACATCGTGGCGCCGTCGCAGATCGGCAGCGTGGAGTTCGCCGCGGAACGCACCGGCGCGCGCCTCGTCGTCGTGCTCGGCCACTCGCGCTGCGGCGCCATCCTGGCCACGCTCGAGGAGCTGGCGCGGCCGTCGAAGGAACAGTCGCGCGGTCTTCGCTCCATCGTCGAGCGCGTCAGGCCGGCCATCCAGCCGATCCTGGCCTCGCAGATCACACCGACCGACGACGCGCTGATTCGCCGCGCCGTCCGCGCCAATGTCGTGGCCTCGGTGGGCCATCTGCGTCACGGCTCCGAGATCCTCGAACGGCTGGTTCAGACCGATGACCTCGTGATCGTCGGCGCGGAGTACTGCCTCGAGACCGGTGTCGTCGAGTTCTTCGACGGCGTGTAAGTGAAGTAGGATCTCGGCGGACAAGCTCAGCCGCACATGAAATATCAGCACCGCGTTCTGGGCATGCTGTCGCTGCTCGCGGTCATCACCTACCTTGACCGCGTCTGCATCGCCGTGGCCGGCCCGCGCATGCAGGACGATCTCGGCATCAGCCCCGAGGCCTGGGGCTGGGTGAGCAGCATCTTCTTCATGTCATACGCCGCGTTCGAGATTCCGAGCGGTCTGATGGGCGATCGTATCGGCCCGCGCACGGTGCTGACGCGAATCGTGGCGTGGTGGTCCGTGTTCACGTCGCTTACCGGCGCCGTGTCCAGCTACGGGTGGCTCCTGTTCGTGCGCTTCTGTTTCGGCATGGGTGAGGCGGGCGCGTATCCGAATGCCGCCGTCGTGATCGACCGGTGGATTTCGGCGAGAAACAAGGGCCGCGCATGGGGCGTCGTGATGATGACGAGCCAGGTCGGCGCCGCGATCGCGCCGTTGCTCGTCGTGCCGATTCAATCCCGGTATGGGTGGCGCGCGGCATTCTTCGTCTTCGGCGTCGCCGGCGTCGTGTGGGCCGTTGCGTGGTACTGGTGGTTCCGCGACCATCCGCATCAGAAGCCTGGCGTATCGCCAGAAGAGCTCGATGAAATCGGCGCTCGCACAGCAGAAGGACACGGCGGCATGCCGTGGCGCCGCGCGCTGGCCGACGGCACCTTCTGGCGGATCGCGCTGATCGGCGCAAGCTACGTGTACGCAATGGCCTTCTTCCAGTCGTGGTTCCAGACCTATCTCGTGCGCGGTCGCGGCTACACCGAGGCCGCTCTGGTGCTGTCGTCGCTGCCGTACATCGTTGGTGCGATCGCCAACGGCTGCGGAGGCCTGCTGAGCGACGCGCTGGTTCGGCGCTGGGGTTTGAAGGCCGGACGCCGCACGGTCGGCGTGCTCGGGTTGTGCATCGCGGCCGTGTTCATGGCGGCCACGATCGTCACGCCCAGCAATGTCCTCGCGCTCGTGTTCCTGTCGCTGTCCTATGCCGGCATCCTGCTGCAGCAGCCGAACCTCTTCGCCGTCTGCCTCGATACCGGGCGGCAGCATTCCGGGGCGGTGGTCGGATTCATGAACACCGCGGCGCAGGTCGCGTCGTCGGTCTCCTCGATCGTCTTCGGCTATCTGGTCGCCTACTCCGGCAGCTACGACGTGCCGTTCATCCCGATGGTGGCCACCCTGTCGATCGGGGCGATTCTCTGGCTGAAGATCGACCCCACCCATCAACTCTTTGCCGACGCGGAGATGCCGGCGCCCGTGCTGGCGCTGGCAGGGGAGACCATCGTATGACCGACCGCGTGGCGCTCAGCATCTCGCAGTTCCTCGACGCGTGGCGGATTTTCGGCAACGCCTGCGCCGGCTCGCGTGTCGAGAGCGCGGCGGGCGTCGCCTACGTCTTCACCGGCCTGCCGATCCCGTTCTTCAACATCGCGGTTCCCACTCTTGGGCCGCTGTCGGCACCGGCGCTCGAAGCCACCGCACGCGGCGCGATGCAGTGGGCGTCGGCCACGAACGCGCCGTGGCTGTTCGTCGTCACCAACGACAACCTCGAGCCGGGCGTGGACGCGCCTTCGGTGGTCGCCCCGTGTGGTCTGATACCGCTCTTGCCGCTCACCGGTATGGTCGCGCCGCGGATTGCGCCGGCTGCGAGCGTGCCGAGCGGACTGCAGCTCGAACTGCCCGAGGACGACGCCGGCTGCGGCGACGCCATCGACGTCAACAGCGCCGCGTACGGCATGGATCTCACCGCGTGCAAGGGCGCCTACGGGCGCGGGTCGTTCTGGGCCGATCATCTGCTCGTGCTCGGCCGAGCGGGCGGCTCCCCGGCTACGAGCGCGGCAGTTATGCTGGCCGGAGGGCACCGCTACGTGGCGCTGGTGGCCACGCAGCCGGGGCAGCAGAAGAAGGGGTTCGCGGAAGCCGCCATGCGGTACGCGCTCAGCACCGCGGCCGAGAAGTTCGGCGAGCGCCCGTCGTTCCTGCACGCGACCGAGGCCGGCCGGCCGATCTACGCGCGCATGGGATACGAGGCGGTGGCCACGCACACCTGCTTCATCGACACGAAATTCATGGGCGGCCATTGAGGCGAACCGCGTGAGCGACCGAGACGAGTGGAACGCCCGCGTGGCGGGCACCGGATGCCCCCTGTGCGCGCCGCGTCCGGAGTCGAACGACCACTGGGATCTGATCGCGCCGCTGTCGTCGTCGACGCTCTATCTCGCAAAGAACCAGACGTATCGCGGGCAGTGCCAGCTCACCTTCGATCTGCGCCACGTGGCGCGGCTCGACCAGCTCACCGCCGACGAGTACGCGGCCTTCACCGCGGACCTCTTCCTGGCGCAGAGCGCGCTGGCGCGCGTGGTGGCCGCCGATCACATGAACGTCGAGTCGCTCGGCAACGTGGTGCCGCACGTGCACTGGCACATCGTGCCGCGCTATTGGAACGACGCGCGCTGGGGCCTGCCCATCTGGACGACGCCGCTCAGCGCGATGCCGTACCACGCGCTCGACGACACCGAACGCACGCATCTGATCGAGGCCATTCGCGCGGCGTTGCGCGAAGCGTCGATCGAGGAGGGGCTGATATGACCCGAACGTGGAGGGCAGTGGGGATCGTCCTGGCGCTGGCCGCCAGCGGCTGCACGACCCCGGCGCCGGCGCGCGACGTGGCCGCCGACAAAGCCAAGCTGGAGGCCGACGCGACCAGCTGGTTTGGCTTCTACGCCAACGCCGACAGCGAGGGCCTGGCGAATCTGTACGCCGAAGACGCGCTGCTGATGCCGCCAGGCGCCACGGCCGTGAAGGGGCGGGCAGCGATCAAGTCGTATCTCGGCGACGACGCCGCCAAGACGAAGGCCGCCGGCCTCGCGATCAAGAACGGGACGATCACCGGCGTCGACGTGTCCGGCGACATGGGGTGGATCAGCGGCGACTACACGGTGATCGATGGCGCGGGGATGGCGGTGGACAGCGGCAACTACCTGTCGGTCCACAAGCTGACGGACGGCAAGTGGCTCTACGTCCGCGACATCTGGAACTCGGATCGCCCGCCGGCGCCGCCGGGGCCCTCGAAGTAGCCGCGCTCTTCGTGGGGGCCGGCTTCAGCCGGCCCGACCGCGGGCCGCCTGAAGGCGGCCCCCACGTACGTTACGCCTTCTTCCGCGCTTCCAGGATCGCTTGCACGAGCGACTCGGGGACCTCGTCAGGTACGGGGTCGTCCCCGCACGACTTGGCGAGGAGCACCGTCTTCTCGTACGTCTTCAGGTAGTCCACGCACGAGGGGCACACCGCCATGTGGCGGTCGAACTCCGCGCGCTGATCGCGCGGCAGGTCGTCGTCAAGGTAGCTCATGATGAAGTCGATGAGCTGCTGACACGTGATGTAAGGTCTGGCGTCCAGATCGACCTCCCTCAGCGGAGCTGAGCGTACTGCATCGGCGGCAGCGGCGCCACTTCGCAGAACACTTTGATGACGTCGCTGCCCGACGTGAGCGCATCCATCATGTCGCGGTGGTGGTCCAGCCCCGCGATCGGATGCGTGAGCAGGCGCGGCAGCCAGCCCGGGAACGCGGTCTCGGCCAGGGCCATGTCCTCGACGCCGCGCTCGAAATACTCGCGGTTGGCGTTCACGGTGCCCACCATCACCTTGTTGCCAAGCACGAACTCCAGGTTGATCCGGTCGGCCGGCACTTCGACGCGCCGATCGCCGCCGGTGACGCTCGACAGGACCAGCACGCCGTTCTTGCCCAGCGCCTGCATGCTGTCGAAGACGACGGGTGAATAGCCGGTGGCCTCGAACACCAGGTCGAACGGGCCGAACTGCCGTGACGCCTCGACCACCGGGTCCTCGGCCGATGAGAGGTAGCGTGCTCCGAGCATGCCCACGAGATCGGCGTTCAGGAACGGCGCCGGCCGCAGCCCGAAAACCGTGACGTCCAGCCCGCGCAACCGCAGCACCAGCGCCGCCAGCAGTCCGATCGTGCCGGCTCCCATCACGGCCGCGCGCTTCGGCCGCCACACGCGCAGGCGCCGCTGGATCTCGTACGCCTGGGCGATCCCTTTTTCCACCACCGTCATCGGCTCGAGCAGTACCCCGACGTGCTTCAGCCCCGTCGGCACCTTGACGATGAATTCGGCGTCGTCCACGTAGTACTCGGCCAGATACCCGTGACGCTGGTTGATGCCACGCTCGAAGTAGACGTCGTCGGTCGTCATGTCCGAGGTGCCGATGCGGTCGTAGAGGCTCGAGCCGGGGCGCCGCACGGTGGCCACGACGAAGTCGCCTGGCGCCAGCTCGGTGACGCCCGGGCCCACGGCGTCAACCTGGCCGAACCCTTCGTGGCCCGTGATCAGATAGTCGTCTCCAGGCGGCGCCTGCCCGTACTCGGCGGCGTCGATCTCCTTGTCCGTGCCGTCGACGCCCACCCGCAGCACCCGCACGAGCACGCCGCGTCCGTTCGACACCTCGTCGAGCGACGGCTTGGGAACGTCGATCAAGTGCAGGCTGCGCGCCCGTCCCGGAAACACCGCCAACGCTTTCATCGCACCGCCTCCACCGCATCGGCCGTTGCCCGACGCGCGCGTCCGGGCGCGCGATGCGCGCCCGCTGGTGCCGGCGCACGCATGCCGCTCTGTTGCAGCAGCTTTGCCACGAGGCCTGTCCACCCGGTCTGATGGCTCGCGCCCACGCCGCGCCCGTTGTCACCGTGGAAGTATTCGTGGAACGGGATCATGTCGTTCCAGTGCGGGTCGTGCTGGAAGAGCTCGTTGTTTCCGAAGACGGGTCGGCGGCCGTCGCCGTCTCGGAGGAAGATGCGCGTCAGGCGCTGCGAGAGCTCCGCGGCCACTTGCGCCAGGGTCATCATGCGGCCCGATCCCGTCGGGCACTCCACCGTGAAGTCCGGTCCCAGATAGTGGTGGAGCCGCTGGAGCGACTCCACCAGCAGGAAGTTCGGCGGAAACCAGATCGGCCCACGCCAGTTGGAATTGCCCCCAAAGAGACCGCTGGACGATTCGCCGGGCTCATAGTCCACGCGGTGCACCTCGTCGCCGACCACGAGCGTGTAGGGGTGGTCGCGATGCACGCGCGATACCGCCCGCACACCGTAGGGCGACAGGAACTCGCCCTCGTCGAGCATCACTTTGAGCACGCGGCGCAAGCGATCGAGGTTCACGAGCGAGAGCAGGCGGCGTTCACCCATGCCCGGCTCACGCACGCTCGCCACATTGCCCGTGAGGTCCGGGCGGTGCTGCAGGAACCATTCGAGCCGCCGCTGGAAGCCGGGCAGCTTCTCGAGCACTGCGGGTTCCAGGGTCTCCACGGCGAACAGGGGAATCAGGCCCACCATCGACCGCACGCGCATCGGAAAGTGATCGCCGTTGCCCAGATGCAGGACGTCGTAGTAGAAGCCGTCGGTCTCGTCCCACAACGCGATGCCGTCGTCGCCGAGGTTGTTCATCGCGTCGGCGATATAGAGGAAGTGCTCGAGGAACTTCGTGGCCACGTCCTCGTACACCGCGTCGTCCTTCGCGAGCTCCAGGGCGATCGCCAGCATGTTGAGCGTGTACATCCCCATCCAGCTGGTGCCGTCCGACTGCTCGATGTGTCCACCGGTGGGCAGCGGGGCGCTGCGGTCGAAGACGCCGATGTTGTCCAGGCCGAGGAAGCCGCCCTGGAACACGTTCTTGCCCTCGGCGTCCTTGCGGTTCACCCACCAGGTGAAGTTGAGCAGCAGCTTGTGGAACACGCGCTCGAGGAACGCGCGATCGCCGGTACCCGTGCGGCGCTTCTCGATCTTGTAGACCCGCCACGCCGCCCACGCGTGCACCGGCGGGTTCACGTCGCCGAACGCCCACTCATAGGCGGGCAGCTGTCCGTTGGGGTGCATGTACCACTCGCGCAGCAGCAGCACGAGCTGCGACTTGGCGAATGAGGAGTCGACGAGCGACAGCGCCACGCAGTGGAAGGCCAGATCCCACGCCGCGTACCACGGGTACTCCCACTTGTCCGGCATCGAGATGACGTCTTCGTTGTCAAGCTGCATCCAGCCCGTGTTGCGGCCGTGGTGTCTTTCAGCCGGCGGCTCCGGCTGCCCGGGGTCGCCCTTCAGCCACCGGCGGACATTGAAGTGGTAGAACTGCTTCGACCACAGCATGCCGGCGAGCGCCTGCCGCATCACGAGGCGACCATCGGCCGCGAGATCGCGCGGGATCACGGTGTCGTAGAACTCGTCGGCTTCGCGGATGCGCGCGTCGAAGACGGCGTCGAAATCGGTGCCCACCGTGCCGTCGGCGGGCGGCGTGATCGCGAGACGCAACCGGATCACCGCGGACGCGCCCGCCTCGATCGAGAGCGCATAATGGCCGGCGGCTTTGGTGCCGACCTGGTCCGGGTTCACTGCCTGCGCCGCCCCGCCCACGATGAAGTCGTTGATGCCGTCCTTCACGAACGGCATGGCGCTCGGACCGCCGAACACGCGGCGGCCGTTGGTTTCGTTCTCGGTGAAGAGCAGGCCCGGGTCGCCGTCGAGCACGAGCGCGCGCTGGCCGCTGTCGGGATGATCGATCTCGATGCGGGCGGCCGATCCCTTCCCCCGCCGCAACTGGGGACGAGGCGAGCCCGGCTCCCACGACCACGTGTTGCGGAACCACACCGTGGGCAGCACGTGCAGCGCGGCCGCCTCCGGTCCGCGGTTGAACGCGGTAATCCGGACCAGGATGTCTTCCGGCGACGCTTTCGCGTACTCGACGACCACGTCGAAATAGCGATCCCCGTCGAAGTAGCCGGTGTCGGCGAGCTCGTACTCGGGTTCGTGCTTGCCGCGCCGGCGATTGGTCTCCACGAGGTCGGCGTAGGGGTACGCCCGCTGCCCGTACTTGTAGAGGAACTTCATGTACGAGTGCGTAGGCGTGGAGTCGAGATAAAAGTAGTACTCCTTGACGTCCTCGCCGTGGTTGCCTTCGTTGCCGGTCAGGCCGAAGAGCCGCTCCTTGAGGATCGGGTCCTGTCCGTTCCAGAGCGCGAGCGCGAAGCACACCGTCTGGCGGCGGTCGGAAAGCCCCGCCAGACCATCCTCGTTCCAGCGGTAGACGCGCGACCGGGCATGGTCGTGCGGAAAGTAGTCCCAGGCCGTGCCGTGTGCGCTGTAGTCCTCGCGCACCGTGCCCCACGCCCGTTCGCTGAGATAGGGTCCCCAGCGCTTCCAGTGCGCGCGGGCGTCGTCGTCGAGACGCTGCTGTTCGGCGGTCATCGCTGAACCACCTTGACGGCGTGGCCGTCGGGGTCTCGCACCAGGACGGCCTTGGTGAACTCGGAGGGGCGGCTCAGTCGGGCGATCGCCGGCGAGACCAGCATGACTCGCTGCATCAGAAACCTTTCCAGAGCCAGCTCCTCGTTGCCCGTACTCATCGTCGTCTCCCAGTGGGCCAGGTCGTTGGGTTGGATGCCGGCTGCCGGCCTGCCGTTACGTGGGGACAGGTATTCGAGGAACTCGATGCCGGGTCCCCGGCCCGCGCGCAGCGCGGTGATGTGGAGGCGGGCGCCGAACACATTATTGAGACGCTCCTGCTCCGATCCGTAGTTGGTGCTCTCGCCCGCGACCCGAAGGCCCAGCGTATCCCGATAGAACCGCAGGCTGATATCGGTATCCCCGACCACAATCGCGGTGTGGTCGATGCCGAGGAAGAGCTGCCCCGTGGCCTGCCAGCGCGGATCCCCCTTTCCGGCCGGAAACTGCAGGATTTCGAGCGGGTGGCCGTCGGGGTCCTTGAAATAGAACGCCTTGATGCCACCGGCGTTCGGGTTCCAGTCCGGCAGCCGCTGCGGCTCGGGGGAGGCGTACTGCACGCCGTGTTGTCGCAGCCGCGCGTAGGCCGCGTCCATGTCCGACACGATGATGGCCACGTGCTGGAACCAGCGGTCGTTGCTCCGCGAGTCTTGGGGAACGGGACGGCCGCGCGGGGTCAGGTATTCGGTGAGCTCGATCGCCTCTGTCCCGAGCCGCATGCGCACGACCCGTGTCCGGATGCCGAACAGCCCCACGAGCCGCTCCTGCTCGTCGCCGGCCACTTCGACGTCCGACACCTTCTCGAACGTCAGGACGTCCGAGAAGAACGCCACCGAGCGGTCCATGTTCGAAACCGTCATGCCGACGGCCGCCACCTCCTGCACCAGCGGCGCCGAATGTAGAGGGCGGTCTTCAGACCGCCCTGAGTCAGACCGCCCTGAGTCAGACCGCCCTGCGGCCGTCGTGAGCGTGATGAGCGCAACGACCAAGAGTCCGCGACGCATGTCACCCCAGCCTTTCCGTGATGTGATCGCCGACGCGAAGCGCGTTGGCCATGATGGTCAGCGCGGGGTTCACCGCGCCGCTCGAGGGGAAGAAGCTTCCGTCCACGACGTAGAGGTTGTCGAGGTCGTGCGCCTTGCAGTTCATGTCGAGCACGGAGCTCGCGGGGTCGTGGCCGAAGCGAATCGTGCCGTTCTGGTGCGCTACGCCCGCCAGCGGGATGCGCTGGCCGATGAAGAGATTCCGCGAGAAGACGCCGGTGTGGCAACCATGACCGTGCACGTCGCACACCGTCTGCCGCTGCAGCAGGTGCTCGAGCTTCTTGATCAGCCGCGCGTGCCCTTCTTCGTTGTTCGGCGTGTAGCGCAGCTCGATGTGCCCCTCGCGGTCGAGCGTCACCCGGTTCTCACGCGACGGCAGGTCCTCGGACGTCAGCCAGAAGTCGAGTGAGTGGCGCGCCATCAGGTCGAGCGTGAAGCCGGGCGCGATCGCCGGCGCTCCAGCCGAAAGCGCGACGCCATCGAGCTTGCCGACGAACGAGATGTGCCCCATCGGAAAGTCGAAGCCCGTATCGCCGAAGTAGAAGTCGTTGATCGCGAGCGTCTTCTGGAAGACGGTCGGGTTGGGGCACTTCGAAACGGCCATCAGGATCGAGTTGACGTGTCCCATGAAGTGACGGCCCACGGCATCGGAGCTGTTGGCGAGCCCGTTCCGGTGCCGGTCGTTGGCCGAGCGCAGCAAGAGCGCCGCCGAGTTGATGGCCCCGCACGACACCACCACGATGTCGCCGCTGTAGAACTCGCTCGCACCGTTGCGTGTGATCTGGACGGAGGTGACCTCACGGCCCGACGTGCTGGTCTGCAGCCGCTCGACGTAGGCGTTGGTCAGCAGCGTGACGTTGGGGTGCTTCAACGCCGGCTCCACGCACATCACTTCCGCGTCCGACTTGGCGTGCACCAGGCAGGCATAGCCGTCGCACGTGTTGCAGCGGATGCAGGCGCTCTGTTGCGGCTTGGCTTCGTCGAGGCGGATGCCGAGCGGCACGTGGAACGGCTTCAACCCCTGACGCGCGAAGTCGTCGCTCAGCTGCTGGATGCGCGGTTCGTGGCTGACGGCCGGGTAGCAGTAGGGCCCCGCGGGAGGGTCCGTCGGATCCTCGCCGCGATTGCCGCGGACGGCGTAAAGGTGCTCGGCCTTCGTGTAGTACGGCTCGAGGTCGCGATAGGAGATCGGCCAGGCCGGCGAGATGCCGCCGTGGTGACGGATCTCCTGGAAGTCACGTTCGCGCAGCCGGAAGAGGGCGGCACCGTAGAACTTGGTGTTGCCGCCCACATAGTAGTTGGTGTGCGGATGGAGCGGATGACCGTCCTTGTCCTTCCACACTTCCTTCGTGTGGTACTTGGCCCGCACGTTCACCGCGTGCGAATCCCAGTTGTCCTTCTCGCGGCGCACGTAGTCGCCGCGCTCCAGGACGAGGATGCGCTTGCCGGTGGGCGCCAGCCGGTGGAGCAGGGTGCCGCCGCCGGCGCCGGTGCCGATGATGATCACGTCGTAGTGTCGAGTGCTGATCATGTGCGTGACTCGTATGGAGAGGGCGCTTGTCAGACCGCCCTGCCGCAAAAGATGCACGGCCCCACGTGATGGAGCCGGGCGCAGTGGACGGCCACATGGCCGCGGATACGCGTGTAGACCTCCGCGGCGGCGAGCATGCCGAGCGGCGGCGCGATGAAGTAGAGCCACAGGCCGCGGGCCAGGCCGCCCACCAGGCTCGGGCCGAGCGTGCGTGCGGGATTCATGCTCATGCCG
>Ga0207703_10001601_pt1 | contig 20489 bp, 19 predicted proteins | sample KBSSwiS12_FD_184304 | JGI IMG/M metagenome (GOLD analysis project Ga0207703, IMG submission 184304) | Switchgrass rhizosphere microbial communities from Kellogg Biological Station, Michigan, USA - KBS Switchgrass S1-2 (SPAdes) (version 2) | ecosystem: Host-associated > Plants > Roots >...
GTGACACTCGTCACCTGGTGATTCGCATTGTAGCCATAGCTCACCGTCTGGGCGGAGGGCGTAGTGATCGAAGTCAAATCGCCGTTGATGTAGCCGTAGCTCACGGATCGGGTGACGGAACCGATCGTTTGGCTCTTGCTCGTCACACGGCCCAGCCCGTCGTACGTCCAGGCCATTGCGTGATTGGCATCTGACGCTCCGGTGAGGTGCCCCTTGCCGTTCGCTCCGGCATCGTAGGTGAACGTGATCGTCTGATCGGTCGAGCCGCCTTGGCTATAGGCGACCGAGCTCACCCGATTGAGGGCATCGTAGGCGTACGTCGCAACGGCACCGCGGGCATCGGTTGAGGTGGCGAGATTGCCCGCCGAGTCGTAGGTGTTCGTCGTGGTGCCGGTGTCGGGACTCAATTGGGTGACCAGATCCCCTAGCCCGTTGTACGTGTAGGCGGTGGTCAGACTGCGCGGGTCGATGACGGAAATCAGATTATCGTTCGCGTCGTAGGCCAACTGCGTGATGCCATTGGCCGGATCGGTGATCTGCTTCAGGCGGTTGAGCTCGTCGTAGGCATTGGCGGTGTTGCGGGACAGCGGGGCGGCGATGGAGGTCTGGTTGCCGTTGGCGTCATATCCGAAGGTGGTGGTGACCGCGGCTGTGCCCGCGGCATTCACGTCCTTATAGAGCTGGCTCAACGTATTGAAGACGCGGCTGTGTGTGCGGTGCAAGGTATTCGACGGATCGTAGCTGTTCTCGGCCGTTCGATTGCCCATCGCATCGAGCGTGTAGTCGATAGCATTGCCCAGCCCATCACTGATCTGCGTCAAGCGGTGCGCAGCGTCATAGGTATAGAGCAGGTAGCTCGCGTCGGGGAGGGTCACCTGCTTGAGCAGGCCGGTGGGCCAGTAGGTGAAGGTGGTAGTTTCAGTGCCGACCCGGCGCGAGGTCACGCGCCCGACTGGATCATAAGCAAGGGTCGTGACAGTTCCATTTGGATCCGTGACGGACACGGGGCGCCCGTAAAAATCATAACTATTGATCACCGTCACTTGGCCCAGTGCATTCTGTACCTGCCAGACATCGCCCAACTGATGGCAGCTGCCGCCCGTACCACATCCCGTCGTGTCAGACGCAATGTAGTAGTTGTAAGTCGTGAAATCAGCCACATCGGTTCGTGGACCGACGACACTCTTGACTTGACCGACCAGTGCGCAGTTTGTCGTGGCGGCATTGTTGACATCGGTCTGCTCGCAATAAGCCATACGCCACTGCCGTACGCCGGTGGGAGCCGTGTTTTGGCTGCCGCAGGCATACGTCATGGCGCCCGAGTTCTGCGGATCAATCCGACACCGTGCCGTGAGCTGATTACGGGAGTTGTAAACGAATGTGCGCGAGTAAGAAGAGCGCCGCTCGCATTGCGCGTGCGCGTCTCGAGCATCAACGGAGTGGAATCGGCATAGTCCGTCTCTACCGTGCGCTGCTTCGAGGTTCCGAATGCATCGATGCGTTGCTCGGTGCGTACTGAACCGGTATCGGGATAGTTGTACTGGGTAATGATCCCGCGGGCATCGACGGTTTGCTGCGGTCGGCGTCTAAAGTCATTCGCGGCTGCCGAGTACGTCCAACTGCGAGTGTCATCGGAACGAGCAATGGAGGTCGGTTTGCGATAGAGCCCGTCACTTGTGAACTGATACGTCTCGGTTGCGCCCAACGGCGTGACCACGCTCGTGCTGCCGTCCGCATTAAAGGTCAAGTTTGTCTGTTCGGCACCACCGGCATGTGTGGAGAGCTGTGCTCGACCCTGAGCGTCATAGGAATAGGTCGCATACCGAACCCCGCTCTCATCGAGAATGCCGGTGAGATAGTTTGGGAAGGCGGAGTTCTCGTAGAGATAGGTGCGCACGGTGCCGTCTGCTCGCGTCGCCGTGCTCAGATTTCCATTTGCGTCATAGCTATAGGTGACCAGCGCGACACCCGCATACGTAATCGTGTGGAGATGGCTGGCTGCCGGGGTAAACGGCCCGGCCTCGTACGCAAGGGTTAAACTCCGGCCCGATGAATTCGTTACGCTAGTCAAACGACCATCGGCATCGTAGCTATACGTCAAGTGCTGCCCATCCACTTGATCGTCGCGAACCAACTGCCCTCCCCAATTGAAAGCGCGCACTTGACCGCTGCGCTTGTTCCAATACACCCAACCCGGCGACCCTTGTGCTACTCGTTCGCCCGAGCCGTCGGTCGGTTCGTAGTAAGTACCGACACCCTGGAGAGGCAGTTGATCTCCCTGACTGGTAATGATCCCAGTCGGCCCCGAACCACTTGGGGACAAGCGCACATTGAGCGAATGAGTCCACCCCGGGCCCAGACTCCCATAGGGCGTCCGCAGCAGAGAGTGATACGTCCGCGTGAACTCAATCCAGGGCAGCTTGAAATCGGATTCTTGAAGGAGCTTGTCGCCCGTGCTCGTACTGCTCGGATTGCCTACGTAGCTCCGTGGATCTGCGTTTCCCGTGCCCGGACCGCCGCAGTCACAAAAATAAGACGGACCATGGATCGACGCAATGTTATGCAAGACGCAGTAGTGTTCCGTGCTGCTCCCCCAAGCCATGAATTGGGGACACTGCACCGTGCGCGTGCGCCAGCCTTGGATTGTACCGCTCGACCCAGGCGAGCAATCGGTGTGATAACCGTCGTAGTAGTAATTGCGTATTTGTTGGTAGTCGTCGCCTGAATACGCGGTCTGCCACGATCTCCAATCTATGGTCGGCGTGACTGTGGGTGCCGGACAGCCTGGTAACGTCCTGTTCGCGATGACGGCTGCGATGGCGTCCGCCTCGGAGCTATAGCTCGGTGGGTTCGGTGGTTGCCCTTGAATCGTGTAACTGCCCCAGGGTCCGATGTCGGGGCCGCGGGACTTCGCGCCGTACTGATATGTGGTTCCAGTGGGCGTAATTGTGCTCTGTTCTACCTCGGTAGCGAGAGCGTACTGGCCGCCCAATGCCCGCAGAGCTCTCTCGGCATCTTGTTGACTCTGAAAGACCTGATTCGGGATGACATTGACTGTCCAGTCCCACGGAGTGGCGGCTGCTGCGAAGGCGGATAAGCCGAGAAGAGGGATCGTTCTCGCGAGAAGCGCGAGCAAGACCCTTAGAAGGCCCAGCCTTATTCGCGGGCGATCGGGCGCGCTAACCTGCGTGTGCGCTAGGCAATTGCTGACGGTGGCCGATCGAGCCGGTTCCATGTGGACCCCCTGAATTTTTCCCGGACCGCGCCCGAGACTCCCTGGAGGTCTTGGCTGTCGCCGTCCTTGGTAGGTGCGGATCATGACTCCGACTCGGAACGGCATGCAACTCAGTTAGGAGAAATTCGTGCAGGCTCGATTTCGTAGTTCTTGAGTGAGATAAAAACGCCGCTTAGGCGCAGAGGTATTAGCAGCGGGTGGCAGGAGACATTGAATACGATGGTCGCGAGGGGTCGGTCCACTCGTCAGTCTTCTCCGATGAAGTCGGTGAGAGTCTTCGGCGCGCAGTGGCTTTAGAAGGGCAGCCGCGATCTTGGAATGCGCTCACCCGGGCGTGCGCCCAGATACGTACCAGGCGCTCCATCACAAACCAACAATTCACAGTCTGCGGCCTGAGTACGTTTCGCCCCGTCAGTGCGCTCCGTCCGGGTGAGCGCATTCCAAGATCGCGGGGGCGCGGGGCCAACGCCTATTGCCAGACTGTTTCAACCCCGCCCGACGAACGGTTGTGCCGTCAAGTGGTAGATCGATTCGTGCGATCGGAGCAGGGCCGAATCTCCTCGGTGCCGGGCAAGAGGGTGAGAGTCAGTTCGCTCAACGCTCAGTCCGACTCACTATATGGACTGGAGGATCGCTTCATCCTTCAATCCTCCGACTACCGCACGATCGACGAGATGCATGACCTCAATCCACGCATTCGCACTTGCCAGTTGAGCCCATGGCTTGCCAAGACAGATTATCTGGAACTCGCCCGGCAACACCATGCCATGTGCATGCTGCTGCGGCTGCAAGATGCCGACGCTACCGTCAGTTACAGTTAAGGCCGTTAAGCATGGCTGTGCGTTGATGTGGCCGGATTGAAGGCGTCAGCGGGTATCGACTACAGATCGGGGCGCCGGCGCGCTCTGTCTTGTCAACCACGGTAGGGCTATACCGGCCGTCATAATCGCAATCGCCGCAAATTGACGTGGCGTCGGGATTTCGCCGAGTACCACCATGCCGATCAATGCTGTCGTGATCGGAATGCAAGGCATGAATAGTGATGCCATCTGCGGCCCCAATTGTCTTACGACATAGGCGTAGAGAAATACGGCGGCGGCGCCCGTAAGGAGGCCCTGTATCACCATCTGAATACCGATCTCGATAACCGATGCCGCTCCGAGGCCGGTCGGTGCCAGAAAATGAACGAACGGGAGCGGCAGGCAAGACAGGAATGCCACAGCCGCCGTCGCGCTGAGTGGATCGACCGACCAGCGCCGCAGGAGAACCGAGTACGCGGAGAACATGATCCCAGACACGGCAAATAGGGCGTCACCGTAAAGCACGTGGTCCCCTTTGTCCCCAGCGGCGGGAGAGACAAACAAGAGAAGGGCCCCGATGAGCATCACAATGCCAACGATCCGTACCGCTGGGATCGGGTCTTTGAAGACGATGCGCGACAGTAGGAAAGAGAACAAAACAATCGACGCGGGACACAGCGCAGCGGCGTGAGAGGCCGGGGCGTAGACCAGGCCTGAGTTGATGATCAGGGGATAGGGAAAGCCCACGAGCAGTGCCAACGTGCAGGCGCGTCGCCAGCCAAGCGCTCTCATCTTTGCGAAACCCATCCGCCACATGATGGGAACAAAAACCAACCCCGCACCTGCGAAGCGCAGGCTTGCGATATCGGCCGAAGTCAGGTGCGCGCGCAGACTGAAGCGAGCCGCAACGAATTGGACAGCTGTGATTGCCACCATTGTCAGGCCGGCTGCCACGGCAGCTCTCTGGTTACCGTCGTCGAGCTCTCCAGTCATGCGCAGTCAATCTCCGTCGTAGCCTCGTGTCCGCAGGTGGAGGAGGGTTACCACCGTGCCACTCACACAACGCGAGAGAAGCGCAGGATATTGGAATGAGGTGCGTGTTAAAATATGGCTCTCTAACCCATTTCGAGTGAATTTCACTAAATTCTCATGTCTCGAGCGTGGATTCAGAATGACTGATCTGGACAGCGTAGATCTGCAACTCTTGCGCTTGCTCCAGGAGGACGGTCGCCGCACTACCCTCGATCTGGCCGAGCGTGTTGGATTGTCCCCCACCGGTACGAGCCAACGGGTAAAGCGCCTGTTTCGTGAGGGCTACATCAAGGCTGTCAGGGCGGTGCTCGATCCGCAGAAGCTTGGCCGGGGAACGCTCGTGTTCATAGAGGTGCGCCTCGACCAGGCCGCTCCACATGTCTTCGACCGATTCGCGCAAGCCGTCATCCGAGCACCCGAAGTGTTGGAATGTCACATGGTCGTGGGTGGGTTCGACTACCTGGTGAAGGCACGGATTGCAGATATGGCGATGTTTCAGGACTTTCTGCAGCGGGTCATCCTGTCATTACCGGGCGTCAGGGAAACACATACCTACGCTTCCGTCGCCGATGTGAAGCCCGATGCCCTCTTGCCATTGTAGTGTCGCTTGGCGAATTTCACCGGTACACCCTGCAGAAGCGCCCCCGCAGATGATGCCCTTCCTCCACGGTCCCCGCCCGCGTGAATTTCACATACGCTGCCTCTGAACCAAACTCCGGCCATACAGGCAGCCCCGTCCCATTAGGATTCCCCGCCTTGGCAAAGTTCGTAAAGTAGCTCTCCACCATGCCGGCAAACTTCCTATCTGCCGCGGTGTATGGGCCTGCCAGGTTTCCCTCCTTGGGGTAAAAGCCAAACACAAACGACAACTCAGTCGAGTGAATCGCGTCTGGCTGCCCGGGAACCGGATGATTGAACTCGTACTGGAACGTCGTATTGTTCGCCGCAGTGTGCGACCGCGCCTCTGCCGTGGCCGGGCATCGGAATATCATGTCTGCCATAAACTGGTCCGCCGCCGAGCCGTACATCGGGTCGCTCGCCCCCGCTCCCCCCGTCGCCAGCCCATACGCCTTGAGTGCCTCCGGGGCATGCTCTCCGGCACTTATCGTGATCATCTCTCGCAGCTGGTCGGGCGTTTTATTGTCCCCAAGCTCCCTTGTGTTCGTCCCAAACAGCAAAGGAATCGCCGATTCCTGCCCCGCTGCAAATACCTCTGCCGGGCTCTTGGTCAGCAACCATCCATCTATCACCGGCCCAAACTGCTGGTGCGGTTCATGCGCCGTCAGTTTCTTGATCAATTCCCGGGCCGGAATCCCTCGCAGGTACGCAATCCGCCTCACTCCCTTCGGAGCTCCCATAGACAAAGCGAATCTTTCTCCCGCAGCCTCAGCTTCTGAAAGCGGCGCGAGCATCAGACCAATCGGCGCGCTCTCCTCGATTGCCTTCTCAAACAGCCCCGTCGCGGTTGACGCCATCAGTATCTGGGCGTCCAACGCCCCAGCCGATTGCCCAAACACCGTGATGTTCTGGGCGTCGCCTCCAAACCGCTCAATGTTTGCAATCACCCACCTCAACGCCAGAATCTGATCCAACAGTCCGTAGTTCCCTGAAACATGATGGGCTGACTCCCCCGTTAGCTCCGCATGCGTCAAAAACCCGAATACTCCCAGCCGATAGTTCACTGTCACCACCACCACTCCGTGGTCGGCCAGTGTGCCCGCGGTGTACAGGTCGCTCATCCCCGAGCCACCCTCGTTGGCGCCACCGTGAATCCAGAACATCACCGGCAGCAGCCCCTTTTTGGGCCACGCCGGAGTGATCACGTTAAGATATAGGCAGTCCTCCTGCCCGTTCTTGGCGTCGTTCCGGTTCCATTCTCCCAAGTCCGGCTGCACGCAAGGAACGCTATACGCCGTAGCGTCCCTCACCCCGCTCCAATCCTTCGCCGGCAGCGGTTCATGCCACCTCAGTTCCCCCACCGGCGCCTGTGCAAACGGAATCCCCAGAAATCGCGCTCCGCCAGCTTCTCGCGCCAGTCCCCGTACGAGTCCGGCCCTGGTTTCCACCACAAGCGGATCCTCCGCCGCCTTCACCATCGGCAACCGCGCGGTTCCCACGGCCAGAAACACGCAAGCCCCAATTTTTGCCCATCTCGAACGTTCAATCCGCCTCATGCATATCCTCAGGTCCATCAACGCCGGACGACTTTATTTGCCCGTCACGATTTCGAAAATGCGGCGACATCAGCGAGAAAGCGATCACGGTGCGTCAGGGGCAATGCGTGAGGCGCGCCCTCGTAGACGCTGAGTAAACAGTTTCTGAGTAGCCTTTGTGTACGAGCCCCGGTCAGTGCCAACGGAGCACTCACATCTTTGTCTCCGTGGATGATCAACGTGGGAACTTCAATGGCCCTGAGGTCGTCTCTAAAATCGGTACGACTCGCTATGTCGCGAAACGAAACAGCGATCGGCAGCGACATACTCAGCATCATTGTTTTGAGCCAGACCCGCGTCTCGGGATCCGTGTCGGCGGTAAAGAAAGGTGCCTCGTTGTCGTGTACCCATGCGGGGAAATTGCGTGCCACCTGTTGACGCATGGCGGTGACCATCTCCACCGGCACACCTTCAGGATTGCTGTCGGTCTTCGTAATATAGGGCGTCGTGGGCGCCACTAGCAAAAGCTTCGAAACACGTGCCCGATTCAAGGTGGACAAGTAGCGCACCGCCTCGCCGCTGGCGATCGAATGTGCAACGATCACCGAGTTCTTGAGATCGAGCTGGTTCAAAACGGTGGCGAGATCTTTCGCCAGCGTGTCGGCGTCGTAGCCGGTCGAGGGCGCGTCGGATCGACCGTGGCCTCGTCGATCGAAAGCCACCGTGCGAAATCCTTCCGCTGCGAGGGCCACCATGTGGGAACCCCAAAAGCGCGAATCCAGCGCCCAGGCGGACAAAAATACGATGGGCCGGCCTGCTCCGAAGTCCTGAACGTACAGCCGCGTGCCATCGCTCGTGGCCAAGAACGGCGCGCCACGCTGCGGCGTTTGAGTCACTGCTGATGCGGTATTCCGCCCAGGCGACGCAGCACCCCGCACGCGACCCACCAGGGCGACCGAACCCGCGATGCCCATGACTTTGACGAGAAGTCTTCGATCCATCTGAATCTCCAGCGTTGTTACTCGATTGCCAGCACGAGTACATGTTGGAGGGGAGAGCTAGGGGCGTCGATTACCTCCGGCGTAATGAAAGAGTGTCCGCCCTGCTGCAGCTGGCAGGAATCCCAACTTCCTGTTCACGGGAGCAATCCGTACTGCCGCAGAACTCCGCAGAGCGACCAGATCAGCAAGCAGGCAATCACGACCAACTCTTTCCAAGGTCGGCCTGGCTTGGCTTGGATAGCGTACGACATGATCTTGATTGGCGAGGAGGGGGGCTTCGGCGCCTCGTTGTCGGAAAGCGGGACGGAGAACTGGTGGAAGTAGATTTGTATCAAGGTCATGCCGACGAGGAGACCCGTGAGAAAGCTCACATGGTCAGCTCCTCGGATGCCGAGCAGGCCCGCCAGAACAATCGCAAATACTAAGAGGACGGCATCAGCGATCTTTGTCGCGCTTGCTTTCCCAGCGTAAGCACGGTCCAGCGCCTCGCGGCGGCGGCGATAGCTCAGCACGAAGAAGAAGCCAAATTTCGCCAGCGCATGGACAGAGTAGATCGCGAGAAGGATCGCGAGGATTTTTGCCACCACGTCCTCAGCCTCCAGCATCAGCGCAAGCCCAAAGGTCTTTGACATTGAGCTCTATATTTACGATACGATACACTATCGTATCTATAGGACGAATCCATTGTCAATGCGTGCGACTGCTCAGGCCCCGATCGGCCGGCCCCGAAGTCCCAATGTCGATGCCGCCATTCTTGATGCGGCGCTCGCGTTATTTGTCGAGCGCGGGCTCGGGGGCGTCAGCTTCGAACAGATTGCGAAGCGATCGGGCGTCAGCCGTACCGCGATCTACCGTAGGTGGGGGTCCAAAGAAGAAGTTGTTGCTCGTGCTCTGGGTCGGCTCCGTGAGCAGGCAGAGGAGACATTCGCGGATTGGGCCGAACGTCCGATTTCCGAGGTGATGGCCTGGTTCGTTGAAAACGTGCCCCGGCAGATGCTCAATCCTTACTACAGAAGTCTGTCGCGCAGCGTGTTAGCGCTCGACGACTCGTCGGAACTCAAGGCGATCTATTTGGAGACTGTTTTGCGTCCCCGCCGGGACGCGTTCTCGAAAATGATCCGGCGTGCGCGCGCGACCGGCACCCTTCCTGATGGTCTCGACCCAGATCTCGTTCAAGACATGTTGAGCGGAGCCTTGCTTCATCAAATTCTCCTCGAACCTGCCGGGCAAACGGAGGAACAGCTCAGAGGATATATCGTCCGGCTTCTCGGCGGCCTCGGGCTACTCCCAAGATGAGTGTCGCCGCGAATGACGCGTTCATACAATTAAAGACACCGCCGATGTTGTTCCGACCCGGAGCACGGGCCGGAACACCACGCGCTTCGAGCCAGCCGATGCGGTATCGATGATCTGATCATTCTTCTTACCCGCCTCAAAACAGCTCCGCCCCCAGCCGCGCCACAAGGAAGTCGATCAGCGTCCGCGTGCGCACTGGCAGCCGCGGCGTGGCTGGCCACAGTAGGTGATAGGGGATCTGCGGCTGCGGCCAGTCCAGCAGCACCACCTCCAGGCGCCCCTGGTCCACGGCTTCGCGCACCTGGTAGAGCAGGCCGCGGCCGACACCCACACCCTGGATCGCCGCCTCGCAGCAGGCGGCGATGCTGTCGGAGCGGAAACGGCCATTGACTCTGACGGCCAGCGCGCCCTGTTTGTCATGGAAGCGCCAGGTTTCCGCACCTCGCACACCGCTGCGCACGATACATTCGTGGCGGCGCAGGTCGCGAGGGTGGAGCGGGCGGCCATGTTGCGCGAAATAGCCAGGGGCGCCGTAAATCACCCGGCGCACCGTGCCGAGCCGGTGTTGGCGCAGCGTGCTGTCGGCGGGGCGACCGAACCGCAGCACCAGGTCCAACCCTGCGGCTTGCGGGTCGACCAGCTGGTCGCTTAGCACCAGCTCTACGTTCAGAGCCGGGTAGCGCGCCATGAACGCGGCCAGCGCTGGCACCACATGGCGTACGCCGAACTGGTTGGGCGCGCCGATGCGCAGGCTGCCATCGATTTCTACCGCGGAAGCCACGACCTCGTTGCGCGCAAGGTCGATGTCGGCCAGCACGGTGCGGATGCGCTCGTAAAAACGCTCTCCGGCAGCGGTGGGCCGGCAGCTGCGCGTCGTGCGGGCGATGAGCTGCACGCCCAGTGCCTGCTCCAGGTCCGCGAGCAGACGGCTCACTGCTTGCAGCGAGCGGCCCAGCCGCCGCGCGGCGGCGGTGAGGTTGCCGCATTCGATCACGGCGACATAGGCGGCATAAGCTTTGAGCGATGCCATGTCTTGATTCTCACGAAAACCAGGATAGTAATTCCATCTGTGCCCGCATTCTAAAGGTAGATCGCGCTGCCCATACTAGCGGCCACAACCCTTGGAGAAACATTCATGAAGCGAAGAATCCTCCTGTCGGCCGGCTCGTTGGTATTGCTCACCGTCTGTGGACAGCCGGCGACGGCAGCCGACCTGACCGCACCCGCGCTCGTTGGCACCTGGACGCTGGTTGCCGCCGACGTGATCCATCGCGACGGCGGCCGTGGCCACGACTACGGCGACAAGCCGAAGGGCCTGCTGATGTTCGACACGCAGGGGCATTATTCGCTGCAGATCTACGACTCCCTGCGTCCGCATTACGCTTCCGGTGACCGCGCGCGCGGCACAGCGACGGAGTACCAGGCAAATGCGCTGGGCATGAGCACCCATTTCGGCACATTCCAGGTCGACGCTGCCGCCGGGGTGCTGACTCTCAACGTCGAAGGCGCCTCGTTCCCCAATCAGGATGGCCAGCAGCAGAAACGCATCTACAAGTTGGATGGTGACGAGCTGAGCTACCGCGTGCAGCCGCGGCCCAACGGCGATGTGCCAGTGTCGGTGTGGCGCCGGCTCAAGTAAACAAAACACGCTCATGCATAGCGGGCGCTTGGAACTGGTACCGAGAGTCAGAACGCTTTTGCACGGAGAAATTCGATTAACGCGCGCAGGCCCGCTGACACATGCCTTCGGCTTGGGTAATAGAGGAACAGGCTATCGTCCAACACGCACCAGTCATCCAGGCAACGAACCAGAGCGCCGCTGGCCAAGTGAGAGCTCACGCGGTAATCCCAGACGTACGCAAGCCCGCATCCGCGGAGCGCCGCCTCAACCATCAGCTCTTGTGAATCAAGCGTCAGTGGCCCTTCAACCTCGACATCGAGTGGCTGTCCATCGCGCTCGAACTGCCAGTTGTACATGACGCCGCTCGGGTAGCGATAGCGAATACACTCGTGACGCTTCAGGTCCTCCGGCGTCAAGGGGATGTCGCGCTGCGCGAAGTACGACGGAGAGCCGACGACCGCAAAACGCAACACGGGCCTTATGCGGACCGCGATCATGTCTTGACCGAGGCGCTCGCCGAAGCGGATACCGGCATCGAAGCCTTCCTCCACGATATCGACCAGGCTGTCGGTTGCCGCAATGTTGAGACGCAATCCCGGGTTGCTCTCGAGCAATGGTTGCGCCATCTCGCGGACCAGGATCGGCGCTATCGAGGCGGGTACGTTGATCTTGATTGTTCCAAAAGGAGTGTCGCGAAACGAGTTGAGTGTCTCGAGCGCTTTTTCGATCTGATCGAAGGCCGGTTGCAGCTGTACGAGCAGCTGCTCGCCCGCCTCCGTCAACGAAACGCTCCGCGTCGTGCGATGGAAAAGTCGGACGGCAACCCGCTCCTCGAGACTACGAATCGCATGGCTGACGGCCGAGGAAGCGACCCCACGCTCGACGGCCGTTTTACGAAAGCTCTTATTCCGGGCGACACCGAGGAACATGGACAACTCTGCCAGCTCACTCGCCTGCAAGGGGGCCTCTCCATTGATCTATACGATTCACTAGCGTGCGCACAATTGTGTGGCTAATCGCAAGTGTTTCCAAGCTCTAGCATAGGTGCCAACGCAGAAGGCGCGCAGCGCGGCCCGGGTACGACAGGCCAATGGTGCGCGCCAATCGTAAATCGCAACTTGGATGTGAGGAGCCATGCAAACACGAGTTCTGGGAAAGTCCGACCTCGCCATCAGTCCGCTCGGGCTGGGCACCTGGGCTATCGCGGGGGGCGGCTGGGAGTTCGCGTGGGGACCACAGGATGACAAGGACGCGATAGCTGCCATTCATCATGCCCTCGAGCGCGGGTTCAACTGGATTGATACGGCTGCCGTTTATGGTCTCGGTCACGCGGAGGAGATAGTGGGCCAGGCGCTTCGCGAGATAGCGCCGTCCCGCCGTCCCTACATCTTCACAAAATGCTCACTCATTTGGGACCGAAATGGGCGGATCCGCCACTGTCTCGAGCGCGCCTCAATCCGGCGCGAGATCGAGATGAGTCTGCGCCGGCTGCAGGTGGACGTCATCGACTTGTATCAGATCCATTGGCCGGCTTTCCCGTCCGCGGAGACGCTGGGGACGATCGACGAGGCGACCGGAGCCCTCGAGGAACTGCGTCGGGAGGGCAAGATCCGACACGTCGGCGTTTCTAACTTCGATGTTGAGCAGATGCGTCGTGCACAAGCGGTGGCACCGATCGCTTCTCTGCAACCGCCTTATTCGATGCTCATGCGGGGGATCGAGCAGGAAATCCTGCCCTATTGCGCTGCCCAGAACATTGGCGTAATCGTGTATTCACCATTGCAGTCGGGCCTGCTTGCGGGAAGCATGACAAGGGAACGTATCGCTGCTTTGCCAGAAGACGACTGGAGAAAGAGCCGGAGCGCGGATTACCGCGAACCACGTCTGACGCAGAACATGGCCCTGGTCGAGCAGCTGCGAAGCGTCGGCTCTCGACACGGGCGGACGCCGGCTGAGGTAGCACTCGCCTGGGCACTCCGGACGCCCGCTGTTACTGGCGCGATCGTGGGCGCGCGCCGGTCCGATCAGATCGATGGCCTGGTCGGTGCCATGGAGTACCGGCTCAGCCGGTCCGAGATTCGGGAAATCGAGGCAAAGATTCCGAATGGAGCGAGCTCTAACGTCCCAGAGCCTCGCGAAAGCTGCTGATACCGAGAGTTTGGGCGATTTCTGCAAACACTAGAGCTCTCCAGCCCCAGACGGGAACTCCCACCTTGCCATGGTAACGGTCTGACACGAATGACTCTGACCGGCCAAAACCCGCCAGCGATGCCGCCGCACAGCCAGAGCACGCGCTGACGAGATAACAGACAATGAGCCCGCGTATACTTTTTGACCCGTAGCCCGCACGCGGCTCGGTTAGGTACTCTGCTGGTGCAACGGAGGTGCGTATGAGTGCGCCGGAAAGTTCTCCCAGAAAGCCCTTGGTTGTCCGACCCGCTCAGGGGCGCCGGTATGAGATGGGACGAATGCGGGCAATCTTCCTGGCAGATGGCCAAGAGACGGACGCTCGTTATTCCATCTCGGAGTGGTGGCTCGAGCCGCGAACGCGTGGTCCAGGGACTCATGAGCATCCGGATGATCACATCTACTACGTATTGGCGGGGACTGTCAGTTTGTTTATCGACGGCGAATGGACCGATGCCACGCGCGGCTGTTGTGCCCTGATTCCAGGGGGTACCCCACATAACTTCGAGAATCGAGGTTATGAGGAATGCGGGTTTCTCACCATCAACACACCGGGTGGCTTTGAGGAAATGCTGCCCGACATCGTGAAGTGGTTTGCAGAGCACCCCCTAGAGGACGTCGCGGACCCCTAACGGAAAGAGAACCGTATTTGGAGGGACAAGCATGACACTGTCACGCGATGCGAGACTCATGTCAGGAATCACGCTCTTGATCGTTCCGACTATCATGTACGGAGGCTGGACGCTGTTAGGAATACTGACCCAGAGCAGCGCGGGGTACACCATAGGCACCATGAGATTAAGTGAGATCCAATGGGCCCTGTGGCGAGCAGGGCACGCGCACGCTGGCGTCTGGACCATTCTCTCTGTGTTGCTGCAGATTCTGCTGGACTCGGCGCGCATCTCGACCGCCTTAGCTTGGCTAGCTCGCATCTGTGCGCCAACCTCGGCAGTGGTGTTTTCGGGAGCATTGTTTGGCCTCGCGTTTTCCGCGTCCTTCAGTACACTGTTGTACCTCGGTGTCGTACTGATGCTGATTGCCCTGTTGACGACCGGAGTGGGGCTATTACGAGGCTTGAGCGTTAGCCAAGAGCGCAGCAATTCTCCCGGAACGTAAGAACATAACTCCCTGGCAACCCGGCGGCTGCGAAACATTGGAGCTGAACGAGTGCGCTCGTTCTCTTCGTATTCATATCAAGGCTGCGAAAACTCAGCACGCTGCGTCTCGATACTGGCGCGGAGTAATTCCCGTATGCCGGCGAAATCTATGCGTGAAATGACTCTGGTCTGGGTAGCCGACAGCCAGCGCCGTTTCAACTACATTCGCACCAGATGCAAGCAACTCCCGTGCACGCTGTATCCGAATGCTTTCCAGATAGGCATGAGGCGGTAGACCGCAGACTTTCGAGAAGACACGCGCAGTGTGGTAGGCGCTCCGCGAAACAAGTGTGCCGAGTTCAGTGAGGGATACGTCCTCGAAGTAGTGTGCTTCCAGATAATCGCGAAGCTGCCGGACAACAAACTCATCCCGTCCGACCGGCACACTCTGTCGCCGCTGCTCGACGTGTGCCCGCATCAAATGCTCGATGACTTCGAGCAAAAGCGACTCACGAGACATTGTTGACCCGCTAGTCCCGACCGCACGATGCAACCCGAGGAGCTTTGTAAAGAGCAGGCGATCGGTAATGACTGCATTGCAGAAGTGCGGCAGTTCTTCTCGATGTGTCACCTCCCGGGCAAGGCCTACGAGTACTCGAGGATTGAGACACAGTGTTCGGTAAACGTAGCCATCTTCATTGGCTGCTTCTCCGGTGTGTGGTTCGCCGCCGTCAACAAAGAAGATTTGGCCGGGACAGGTTCTGTACCGGGAGCCCTGGTAGGTGTATTGCTGGACGCCTTTTTCCACCAGGCCGATCACCAGATGCTCGTGCGCATGACGCGCGAACCGGTGTTGCACGTAATGCGCGTGCACAGTCTCGCCCGGGTAAGGACCGCTGAAACGATGAACTCGGGCCCATTGTTCAGACTGCGGCATGGACCAATAATACTTGGAATACTGCTTGCAGCCCCATGTTTTCCTCGCCAGAGGAATTCGGCTGCGTTTAATTCGGGAGCACGAGCAAGATTGCGCAAGACGGCGACTGGCGCTCCTTTGCACCCTATTCACGGGTACATCGTTTCCGATCAACTGGTGCTTACGTTGAGGAATAACCGTGGATGCGCAAAGACCGGTGGGAAAGAACACGCTATCGCTTGTCCACCACGAGTTGATAGCAAGTCTCATCAATACTGGAGGTTGCCCAAACAGGTCGGAGCTGTCGACACAGCTCAACATGTCCGTCGATGAGATCGAGCGAGCTCTCGCTTCACTGGCTGAGCAGCGCGGAGTTGTTTTGCATCCTCATGTGTGCGAGCCATGGGTCGTTCACCCTTTTTCGACGACCCCGACCTCGCACTGGGTTGAAGGTCCCCGCGTGAGCTGGTGGGCTCCGTGCATCTGGTGTGCTTTTGGAATAACCACTCTCGTGGGAGGCGAGACCAAGATACACACCCGGATAGGTGGCGAGGCAGAGCCGTTGGTCATCCAGGTTTTAAATGGCCAGCCGGCAGGTCTCGAAAAGGTGCTGGTGCACTTTGCAATTCCTCCGGCACGCGCCTGGGATAATGTCCACCAGCATTGCTCGATGGTGCTCCCATTTCATTCGCACGCGGACATATTAAGCTGGTGTGAGCGGCACAAGCTCCCTCGAGGAGAACCAGTTCCCCTCCATCAAGTCGCGCGGTTGGCTCAGGCCTGGTATGGCACACATGGCGATGTGAGCCTGGCACAAGTGGACCTCAGAGGAGGCGAGGGAAATCTTTCACCGTTCGGGGCTTGTGTCAGCGTTTTGGCGCCTTGGGGAGGGTCGGTTCTAATCCATGCGATCACACCGCCATCGACGACAATCGATCTGGCAACAAGGGTAGTGCAGGCTGCTTGGGATTCACTACAACGTGTGGCAGGATGAGGGTTAGACGCGGGCGTTCCGGGCGCAAGACCACATGCATGGAAGCGGGACAAGATGAACAAGATCGCTTTGATCTTTACAGTTCGAGCAGATGCTCATCAATTCCGCCGCAATGGTGGGGACCTGCGCGCTCCGAGCGGTAGTTGACCATGTTTGATAAGCCCTCACGCCGCGCTTTCCTCAAGCTCTCCGCCGCGGTCGCTGCTGCATCCTCGGTCAAACTCGCTCATAGTGGAGACGGCCCCGGCCGCATCGCCACCAAAACTGACAACTCTGCGGTGGTTCGCAGCGAGCCGGTTCAGTATGCGCTCGGCGTGCTCCGCGAGGCCATTACGGCCCCACATCTGACAGAAGACCGAGCCGCCGCCGCGCTTCACATTCACATCGCGCTGCCGGACAGCTTGCTCGCGAAGCCATTCTCCCGCTCGTCCTCTGTGACACATGGCGAGACCGTCGCGCTCATCCCCGGCACCCACATGGGCAAACCTGCCATCCTCGTCACCGGTGTTGATGCGCGCGGTATTGTCTACGGCCTGCTCGAACTCGCCGATCGTGTCCGCTCCTCGCCCGACCCTGTCTCCTCTCTCCATCTCGCCATGCCGCTTATCGAGACCACTCCCAACAAGGTCCGCAGTGTCTCGCGCGGCTTCTGCTCGGAGGTCGAAGACAAGCCCTGGTACTACGATCGCGCATTCTGGACGGGTTACCTCGATACCCTAGCCGCCGCACGCTTCAACCGCTTCGCCCTGACCTTCGGGCTCGGTTATGACTTTCCCCGCGGCGTCACCGGCGATTACCTCCACTTCCCTTACCCCTACCTCGTTGAGGTCCCGGGGTACGAGGAGGTACACGTCGAGCCCGCCCTCCAACCCGGCGAGCGCCAGCGCAATCTGGAGGCTCTCCAGTTCATCGCCGCCGAGACCACCCGCCGCGGCCTCGAGTTCCAACTCGGCCTATGGACCCACGCCTATCAGTGGACTGATTCACCTAACTCCGACCACCACATCATCGGTCTCACACCTGAGACCCACGCCGCCTACTGCCGGGACGCACTAGCGTTGCTCCTCAAGGCCTGTCCGCAGATCACCGGCCTCACTATGCGCATTCATGGCGAGTCCGGCGTCCCCGAAGGCAGCTATTCATTTTGGAGAACCCTTTGGGAGGCTGTGGTCGCCGCGCGCACGCCGGAAGGCAAGCCGCGCTTGATCGAACTCGACCTGCACGCTAAAGGTCTCGACTCCGAGACTATCGCTATCGCCCGCGCCACCGGTATGCCGGTCAAAGCTGGTGCCAAGTTCTGGGCGGAGCATTGCGGCGTCGGTTACCACCAGGCCGACATACGTGCTACCGAGTATCCGCGCAGCGGCGTCACTGGCACCTTCGCCGTTTCCAACGGCGCGCGCAACTTTACCCGTTACGGCTACGGCGACTTCTATCGGGAAGACCTCGGCCTCGAGTTGCTCTACCGCGTCTGGCCCGGGACGCAGCGCCATCTCCTCTGGGCGGACCCCGCGCTCTCTTCCGGCTACGGCCGCTCCGCTAACTTCTGCGGCGCCGCCGGCATGGAGATCATGGAGCCGCTCTTCTTCAAGGGCCGCGAAGGCTCAGGCCATCCCGGCGGCCGCGACTCTTACGTTGAAAGGTCTTTGGGTGCCGACCTCGACAGCGCAAAGTTTGCCCTCACCTACATGACGTGGGGTCGCTATCTCTACAACCCTGACACCGACCCTAACTTCTATCAACGCACGTTCGCGCGGCACTTCGGCCCCGCCGGCCCTGCACTGGAGACCGCGCTCAGCGCCTCCAGCCGCATACTGCCACTCGTCACAACGGCTTGGTTGCCCTCGGCCTCCAACCACGAGTTCTGGCCGGAGATGCTGACTACCGTCCAGATCCTCCCCTATACCAAGAACCCGCTCTACGGCGATAACCCTGCGCCGCACAACGTCTCAGCCATCTCGCCGCTCGACCCTCAGCTTTTCACCACAATCGATCAGCACGCAGAGAACCTCGTCAACAACAAGCCGGATGCGCGCTACAACACCAGCGAGGTCATCAGCTGGCTCGAATCCCTTGTTACTACATCGAACAACGCACTCGCCAGCGCGCGCACTGCCGCCGGCGCTAAGGCCCGCAGCCTCGAGTTCCGTCGCGCCGAAGAAGATATCCTCATTCTCAATGGCCTCGGCAGCTTTTATGCAGGGCTCTTCCGCGCCGGACTTCTCTATTCCATCCACGAGAAGACAGGCGATCCCGCCGCCGCGCGGCAATCACTCGCCGCGTTTCGCAAGGCCCGTCAGTCGTGGGCCGACTTCTCGGCGCGCGCAAAATCCGTCTACGCCGCCGATGTCAGCTATGGCCGGCCTGTCTTCCGCCGCGGCAACTGGGCTGACCGCCTCCCCGACATCGACACTGATCTCGCCACCCTCGAACAGTCCTTCGCGTCAGCACCCGCAAAGGCCGCGTCCGCAGCCGCTAGTCTCCGCCGGGCCGAACCCGCTCCCCGCCGCCTGACCATCGACGCTCACCACAGTCCCGCCGACTCCTTCCACCCCGGAAGCGATCTCGTCCTCACCATCTCGACACCACCCACCGTGACCGACGCAGTCCTCTGGTATCGTCATGTCAACCATGGTGAGCGCTGGCGCTCTGTCTCCATGCAACATTCCGCCGGCTCGCACTCGGCCGCCATCCCCGCCGACTACACCAACTCGCTCTACCCGCTCCAGTACTACTTCGAGCTGCGTACAGCTTCCGACGCTAGTCTCTACCCGGCCCTCAACTCCACCTGGAGTAACCAGCCGTACTACGCGATTTACAAACGCACATGATCTTTAGAGAAGCACGTTGCGGCCGCAACGCATCGGCGCCTTCAAAGACGATTGTCCGGGCAGTCTAGAGAGCGTGTCCCTTACAACGACATTCGCTCTGCGCTCGAGCACTATCAATTCCATATAGATGCGGGCTGTGAGGGCAGGGGACCCTGTCCGGGTCGGGAGTTTCCTGGGTGGGGTCATGCACATTGTGGGGTTGCGCTTGTCCTGCGAATCGCCTTGAACGCCGGTCTCCTGCCCGGTCAGCATGGCTTGGCCCTGGGCTCCCACGAGCAAGGCGCCAAGGACGGCGATAGCCCATACACAAGTAGACATTTTCATGGTTCTTCCAGGTGAAACTGCGGATCGCCGACAGTTTGCGATGCCACCGAACCTCGCGAAAGTGTCCGCAGTCATGGTCGTCATCCATGACTCCAGTCATGGGCCAGGCCCGAGGCCGCGAAGAAGACGCCTAGGTTTTCAGTCCTGGACTCGTCACATTCTTGGCATGCGAATACGTCATTGCAGTGTCGCAACATGATTCGCAGCTTTTTTGCGCGAGGAGGCCAACGTGAAATTTGTGCTATTGATTTATCAGGGGACTACGCCGCTGCCGGGCTCTGAAGCCTGGAAGGCCGTGCCGGAAGTGGAGCAGAAAGCGATTTACGCGGATTACGCGGCGCTCAACCAGGCTCCGGGCATCACGCCTGGGCTTCCCCTCGGCCTGCCTGGCGCTGCAAGGACGGTTCGGGTGCAGGACGGAAAGCCCCAGGTCACAAACAGGACGTACCTGGCCGAAGGGGTTGGCGGGTACTGCGTTTTGGAGGCCGAGAACATGGAGGCTGCGGTGGCCGTGGCCGCGCGTATCCCTGCCGCCCGATTGGGCGGAGCGATTGAGATTCGCCCGGCTGAGCAGTACTGGTGATCTAGGCGCGTGCTACGGCGGAAGCGTCAACAACTGGAGGATGCCGATGGATCAGACCGATTGGCTAGCCGAGCGGTTCGATGAAAGTCGCGCCCGCCTCCGAGCGGTCGCGCACCGAATGCTGGGCTCGATCAGCGAGGCCGAGGATGCCGTCCAGGAGGCTTGGCTTAAAGTCAGCCGCTCTGATGCTGTAGAGGTAAAGAACCTCGGCGGTTGGCTGACGACCGTTGTAGCACGCGTATGTCTCGACATTCTGCGCTCGCGGCGGTCGCGGCGTGAGGAGCCACTCACGACCGCGGCCGACGCGCCCAGCGACAGCAATCCCGACTCTGACTTCGTGCTTGCTGATGCGATCGGCCCAGCGCTTCTGCTCGTTCTCGACAAGTTGACTCCCACTGAGCGCCTCGCCTTCGTATTGC
>Ga0207703_10001608_pt1 | contig 20424 bp, 14 predicted proteins | sample KBSSwiS12_FD_184304 | JGI IMG/M metagenome (GOLD analysis project Ga0207703, IMG submission 184304) | Switchgrass rhizosphere microbial communities from Kellogg Biological Station, Michigan, USA - KBS Switchgrass S1-2 (SPAdes) (version 2) | ecosystem: Host-associated > Plants > Roots >...
CCATTGCCGGAGTTCCGTGCTGCGCTTCACGCGCGATTGGGAGTACTACGTCACCCGCCAGGGACGTTGGGTCGATTTCCAAAACGACTACAAGACGATGGATCTGACGTTCATGGAGAGCGTCATCTGGGCGTTCAAACGACTCTGGGACAAGGGTCTCGTGTACGAGGGACACCGTGTGGTTCCCTACTCATGGGGCGCGCAGGCGCCAATGTCCAATTTTGAGACGCGCCTCGATAATTCCTATCGTGAGCGCCAGGATCCCGCGCTGACTGTGGGCTTTCTCCTCGATCCGGTCCCGGGTGAGACGGCGCCGACTCGCCTGCTTGCCTGGACGACGACTCCATGGACGTTGCCGTCGAACCTCGCCCTCGCAATCGGCGCGGACTTTGAATACGCGCTGTTTGAGAAAGACGGCGAGCGCGTCATTCTTTCCGTTGACGCAGTGGAGCGCTATGCGAAAGAACTGACGGGCTACGCACAGGTGGAGACCTTCCTCGGCGCGAGGCTCGTCGGCCGTCGCTATGAACCGTTGTATGGCTACTTCGGCCACCTCAAAAAAGAGAACGCTTTCACCGTACTCGCTGGCAGCTTCGTCCTGCTCGGCGAAGGCACTGGCTGCGTACACATCGCGCCTGGGTTCGGCGAGGACGACCTCGATCTCGGCAGGGCCGCCGGGCTACCGATCGTGACACCCGTCGATGATGCTGGGCAGTTCACGGCCGAGGTGCCTGACTATGTGGGTCAGAACGTCATCGAAGCCAATAAGGGGATCATCCGCGATCTCAAGGCCCGCGGTGTCGTCTTCCGACACGAGACGTATCTGCACAACTATCCCCACTGCTGGCGGACTGATACGCCGCTGATCTACAGGGCGATCAACGCGTGGTACCTGAAGGTATCGGCCTTCAAGGATCGCATGGTCGAGCTCAATAAGGGCATCCAATGGACGCCCGAGCACATCCGCGACGGCCAGTTCGGCAAGTGGCTCGAAAACGCCCGTGACTGGAACATCAGCCGCAATCGCTTCTGGGGATGCCCGATTCCCGTTTGGCGCAGTGACGATCCCAAGTATCCGCGCATGGATGTCTACGGCAGCTTGGACGATATCGCTCGGGACTTCGGCGTACGGCCCGCCGACCTGCATAAACCGTTGATCGACGAGTTGGTGCGACCCAACCCCGACGATCCGACTGGCAAGTCGATGATGCGCCGCGTCCCCGAAGTGCTGGATGTCTGGTTCGATTCCGGCTCGATGCCCTTCGCCCAACTGCATTATCCCTTTGAGAACCGGGAGCGGTTCGAGGCGAATTTTCCCGCGGACTTCATCGTAGAGTATGTCGCGCAAACGCGCGGCTGGTTCTACACGCTCATGGTGCTCTCCACCGCACTATTCGACCGGGCACCATTCAAGTCGTGTGTCTGCCATGGTGTGGTGTTGGATGAAAACAAACAGAAGCTGTCCAAACGCCTGCGCAACTACCCAGACCCCGGCGAGGTGATGGAGAGCGATGGCGCGGATGCGCTGCGCTGGTATCTCACTTCGTCGGCGCTCCTGTCGGGAGGCGACCTTGCCATTCCACGAGATGGCTCCGCGATCGGACAGTCTCTACGTACGGCGGTCCTGCCGCTATGGAACGCCTATTCGTTCTTTTCGCTTTACGCCAACATTGACGGGTATCGCGCGAAGACCGCTACCAAGCCGACAGCGCTGTTGGATCGCTACATCCTTGCGAAGACTGCAGAGCTGGTGGAAAACCTGCAGGCACGGCTCGACGTCTACGATCTGCCGGGTGCCTATGCTGTCGTGCCGTCGTTCATCGAGGCGCTCAACAACTGGTACATCCGGCGCAGCCGCGCTCGCTTTTGGCGGGAGGGCCTGGATGCGGACAAGCGCGACGCATACGACACACTCTACACGGTCCTGACCATCACGTGCCGCGCGCTCGCCCCGTTGCTGCCGTTCGTCACGGAACGTATTTATCGCAATCTCAGCGGCGAGGAGTCGGTACATCTGTGTGACTGGCCGGAGCTCGAGGGCGTCCAGGATCTCGAGTTGGTCCGAAACATGGATTGCATCCGCGAGGTCTGCGCTTCGGCCATGTCACTGCGCGAAGCGAAGCACCTGAGAGTCCGCCTGCCGCTGCGCACACTTACGATAACCCACCCTCGGCACGCGGAACTCGCGGAGTACTCCGCTCTGGTGGCCGAGGAGGCGAACGTAAAGAACGTACAGTTCGAAAGCAACGCTCTGAGCCTCGCCGACCGGCAGTTGAAGATCAACGCAAAAATTGGCCAACGCATCGGCGGCAAGGTCAAGGTTGTGTTGGCTGCCGCCAAGTCCGGCGAGTGGACCTTGCGCTCCGATGGGGACATTGAGATCGCTGGCATGGTCCTACAGCCGAGTGACTTCACGCTGCGCCTTGTGGCTAAGGACGGTCTCGACTCCGCCACGTTTGATTCGGGCGCCGGTATGGTCGTTCTGGATACACGGCCTGACGTGGCGCTCATCAGCGAAGGGCTGGCTCGCGACTTCGTGCGGCTCGTTCAGCAGAGTCGCAAAGATGGGAAGCTGAACGTGACGGACCGAATCAACGTGTACGCGGGCGTACCCGAGGACGTTGCCAACGCTATCCAAAGTCACGCGGACTTCGTGCGCAAAGAGACCCTGGCTCGGGAAATCAAACTTGGGGCTGATATCCCGGCAGGTGCGCATCGATTTGACTACGACCTCGATGGTCGTGCGCTCACGATCGCCGTTGCTCGCGTCGAGTAGAGATCGACGGGCCGACCCCGACGTGTTGTTTTACATCTGGGCGGCGACTGGAAGTACACCCCAGCGGGTAGCAGTGGTTTCCACCAAAGACCCGCGTCTCACGAATGCAGAGGGTGAGACGCCCAGGACACGGCGGAAAGCGCGTGCGAAGTGGGAAGCATTAGCACGTCGAAGTTGGCTCGCAGCTCACTCGTGCGAACCGGTTTGACGAGGAAGTTCCACACGCGGTTGCGAAATGCCCATACGGCCAGGGACTCCGAGTGTTGTGCCTTTCGTCTACTGAGATCGGTTGGAGCGCGACTGCGTATCGAGCCGTTTACTCCTGCACAGCGCAATCTCCCGACTCACGCGCCCAAGCCCGATTGCACTCAACTACGACCCCATGAATCGCCTGTGTCCCAAAGTGCTTGGCAGCCGGCGCTTCCAACACCAGAGTGATGTTCGAGAATTCGACGTTTGCGCCCCCGGTAACACAGATCGTCAGCGGCGATGGCGTGAGTTGAGTTGTCCCGGGTGACATCTCGAAGGGTGCCGGCTGGCCGTTGCCGGTGATGTGCACCAACCCGGTTACAACGGACCCGGTGGTGGTGCGCGGTGTAGGTGCGATCGACGACGGGCAGCCTTTAGGATCATAAGAGATCGTTGCATGCGTCAGCACATCCTCCCCATCGATCAATCGCCGCAGGAGCAGCCGCGCCTTCTCCCAGTCGCGCTGCACGGTGCGGTCAGAGACCTCGCGCATATGGGCAATCTCAACAAACGAGAAGCCACAGAAGAACTCGAGATCCACCAGTTGCGCGAGCTCGGGGTCGTGCTTTGACAATGCGTCGATGGCGTCGCCGAGTGATTGGAGGTCCGAGGCATCGACCACCAGGGCTGGTGTCGATGTCTCGAGTGTTGTGATCTCGAAGCCGCCGCCCCGCTTGATGGCCTCGCGATGCCGGAACATGTCGATGACCAGATTGCGCATGACTCGAGCCGCGTAGGAGAGGAAATCGGCCTCGGCTTCGAGGGTGCCGACGCCGTAAGTAGTTGATTGTCAAGGCGGCGGATGCCTATCCACCGGGGAGCAGGCATTATCACCAACATAGACACTCCGCACCGCAGTCATCGGGCGCGGGCGTGAGCGCAACGGTCGACTCATGGATCTTTTGCAGTGAGCCTCACATTCGCAGTGGGTTTCGATGGAACCTGCGAACCAACCGGCGTATCTCAGGGAGTGGCCTCGCTACGAAGAACATTCATAACAGGTGCGCAGCACTGGCACATGAGGTACTCCGTCATGAAACGCGTCCAAAGATCACTCGCCATTCTGACCGCCGTCGCGATAGCGCCGGTTTTTGCCCAGCAGCCGCCGGACGTTGTACCTAGCGACACGCTTGGCAACACCGCGATGGGCAATGGCGCGATGGAGCACATCGACACGGGTGTCCGCGATGGCTTCTTTGGCGCCCGGCGCGACACGGCCGCCGGTGACCAATCTTTATTTACCAACACCACGGGAGCCTATGACACGGCTTTCGGCGTAGACACGCTGTTTTATGGCAACAGCAACACCGCCCTCGGTCTCGAATCTCTGTTCTCAAATACCGTCGGTTCAAACAACATCGCCGTCGGCGTGAGTGCCGGATACAATCTCACCACCGACAGCAATGACATCGACATCGGAAACAAAGGGGTTGCGGGGGAAAGCGGTACGATCCGCCTGGGTACCCCCGCTACGCACGCTGCCACCTACATCGCCGGCATCAGCACCGCGCACGTCACAGGCGCCGCGGTGTTCGTGACCTCGACCGGGCAACTGGGCGTGTTTGCCTCCTCGGAGCGCTACAAGACCGCCATCGCGCCGATCGGCGCGGCCGCCACAAAATTGTAACGGCTGCGGCCCGTCACGTTTCATGTGAAGGCTGAACCCCAAGGAACCTTGCAATACGGCCTCATCGCAGAAGAAGTGAACGCGATCTACCCGGGCCTGGTGATCCGGGATGATACGGGCGCGATCCAGGGCATTCGTTACGACGAACTCGCGCCTTTGCTACTCGCAGAAGTGCAGGAGCAGCAGCGCACACTGTTGACCGAACACCAACTAGCCAGGACTCAATCCAAACAACTATCCCGCATGCAGCAGCAGATTGCCGAGCTGACACGGCAGAACATCGCCACGCAGTTCGCGCTCGAGAAACTCGAGGCTGGCAGCGGCGCCTCGAGCCGCTGACTCAGTCAGAGCTGGGAGGGTCGCGGTTGCGGCACTCCCCGGCCCAGGGTCGACCGGTTGTTACGATTTCCGAGCTTTAACGGTGGCACCGTGCTATGTTGCAATAGCTCGTGATCCTTTCGCCTTGCCGTCTTGGCCCCGCGTCGCTCTGCCGCGCTTGCGCATGCCAAGAGACACCTCAGAAGTCTCCCGAACCTTCGCGGCTTCGCCTTCGTCGAGATGTCGAGCGCGGACGCATCCTCGAGATCAACGAAGCTCAGGACGAGCCCCCGTTCAGGCGGGGGGCGACTTCGTTATTGAACCAATTGTGCCCATGGACGATCACCTGGCACGGAGTCGAATTGTGAGTCAAGTGCGTAAACGACTGCTCGAAGATGCTCGCCTCCTGCCTCCGAGCAGCAGCGCGGAAGTCAACGTGACCGCGGGAGCAACCATCGGCTATTCGTCCGAAGAACCGGCGCACCCCATAGATAACATGTTTGATGGGCGGGACGGAGCAGGAGGCACGTATTGGGCGAGCTCGCAGGAGAACCGCGCCGAGATCCTGCTGATCGAGTTTGATCAACCCCAAAATATTTCGCGGCTGATTCTCGAAGCCGAGGAACGTCAGTTGGAGCGCACGCAGGAGATTCGCCTCGAAGTTTCATGCGATGGTGGAATCAGCTTTCGTCAGCTGCTGGTGCAGGAGTTCGTATTCAGTCCGCGAGGCGCCACGTTTCAACGGGAGGATCTGCGCGTATCCGTCGCGGGCGCGAGCCACTTGCGACTCACGGTGGTTCCAAACAAGAACGGCTCGGGGCGGGCGAAGCTCACTTCGTTACGCCTGTTTTCGTGAACGTGGCGTAAGGGCCGGCAGCTTGCTCTTGGAGAGGTAATGTATCACTATCTGATGGTAGCGCTACCATACCTTAATCTGAGTTAATCCATGCTAGCTCTTGGCAGAGTGTGTCTCCTCCTGCTGCTGACATCCGGGTCGAGTTTGTTCGCCGCCGATGTTGCGATGCGAGTAAACGACAAGAATTACCTCGATGCTCGAGGTTTCAGCATATTTCTCTACGACAGCACCTACCACCCTGTTTTCGTAGACCAGAAGAACACGGCCATGGAGATGATTCTCCACGGCCAGCGAATCGCCACCAATGGCGATGTGCGCCTGATGCCAACACCCGAGCAGTGGGACTTGGTGGCAACCCTGAAAGGGCGCCGGGCCGATGCGGCCAACAACCGGCTCATTGCCAATCTCGCCTTTCCCACCTTTGATTTCAGCTACACGCTCGAGGTCGCCGCGGAACCTGGCGGCGTCAAGGTCAGCGTCAATCTCGACGAGCCGCTACCTCAGCAACTGTCCGGGCGGGCGGGATTCAACCTGGAGTTCCTGCCATCGATCTACATGGGCAAGGCCTATCTGGTGGACGGAACGAAAGCCGGCATCTTCCCCCGAACGCCCAACGATCCAATGATCGGTGTCCTGCCGCTGCCGGATGAGCCCAGGAAGGCGTACTACCTGGAAGACTGGGAGAAGGCCAAGGGATACACGGAGCCGCTGCCGTTCGCGAAGGGCAGGAGCATCTCCCTGGGGGTCGATGACGCGCTGGCCCGGGTCAACGTTGTGTCGGATACGTCCGATCTCATGTTGTTCGATGGTCGCGACCGCGCGCAGAACGGCTGGTTTGTTTTACGTTCGCTCATTCCGTCGGGCAAGAAGACCGGCGCGATTGTGTGGCACATCAGACCCGATGTGATTCCCAACTGGACGCGACCGCCGATGATCGCGCACAGCCAGGTCGGATATGCGCCGGATTTCTCGAAGGTGGCGGTCCTCGAGCTCGACCCGAGGTACAACGGCCCGAAGACGGCGAGAGTGCTTCGACTCACGGAGGATGGATCTTACAAACAGGTGTTTGAGGGGCCGATCACGCCTGCCACGCCGTGGTTGCGTTACGTCTATTCGAAATTCGACTTCACTGCCGTCAAGGACCCCGGCCTCTATGTAGTTGAGTACGCGGATCAGCGTACCGCACCTTTCCCGATCTCCAAAGATGCTTACGCCAACATCTGGCAGGACAGCCTGGACCATCACATTGCGGAGCAGATGGATCACGTCTCCGTCCGCGAAGGCTACCGCGTGTGGCACGGAGCTTCGCACCTGGATGATGGCCGCCTGGCGCCTGTGGTTGGCGAGCAATTCGACGGCTGGAATCAAGCTACGGCAACCGATGGAAAGTACAAAGGCGGCGATCATATTCCCGGAATGAACGTGGGTGGCTGGTACGATGCCGGCGACTACGATCTGGAGGAGCCTGCACAGCTCAATGTGATTCAGAGCCTGGCTCTGGCCTATCGCGAATTCAACATCAAGTATGACGAGCTTACGGTGGATGAAGCTGCGCGCCAGGTTGAGATGCACCGTCCTGACGGCGTGCCTGACACCGTCCAGCAGGTCGAGCACGGCGCAATGCTGATCCTTGCTCAGTTTCACAATATCGGCCACTCCATCCGCGGCACTCACGAACCCGATCTGCGTCAGTACACACACTTGGGCGACGCCGCGTCGAAAACTGATGGCCGAATCTATGACCCGAGTCTCGGCCCGAACGAAGTAAAGGGCGACTACTCCGGTCGGGCGGACGATCGATGGATTTTTTCCACGACGAACCCGTATCTGCAGTGGAACGCCATCGCGGCGCTGGCTGCGGCAGCCGATACGTTGAAAGGTTGGGATGATACGTTGGCGAAAGATGCCCTCGATACCGCGATCAAGGCATGGGATGACGAGACAGCCCATCCGACACCTGATCCAGCACGCGACAGCTCTGGAGCATCGGTACCTGGCGGGTCCTCAGGATCGGGTGTGCTGGCCGCCTCTCAAGGGGCCATGGCTGGCACGCAACGCGGTAGCAAAGGGCGCGCGGGCGCTCGGGCGGCACATTCTTCGACTGGCGTTGAAGCACCTCCTCCGGACGCGTTCGGTCGGGGCGACTTTGAGGTTGGACAGGTCTGGACCGCGGCTCTGGAGCTGACCATTGCAACCCATGGCGCCGAACCCTACCGGTCGCGCGTGCGGGAGTTGTTCCCTCAGATGATCACTCCGCAGCAGATGGGACGCCATGGTTGGACTGCAGTCCGGGCGCTGCCTTACCTCGACGCGAGCGCGAAAGATCAACTGCGCGAAGCGGTGAAGACCTACATGGCGACTGAATCGAAGCAACTGGACTCCACCCCATTCGGCGTGCCTCCGAGTCTGCGCACGTGGGGCGGATCGGGTGCTGTTGTCGACATGGCCATCCGGATGTACTTCCTGCACGAGGCGTTTCCGGACCTGGTGAGCCCGGAATACACCCTTCGTGCCGTCAATTACATTCTCGGCACCCACCCGGTATCCAGCACTTCGTATGTGGCGGGGGTTGGTACGGTCTCGAAGTTGAAGACCTACAGCAACAATCGCGCGGACAACGCTTACATTCCGGGAGCGGTGATTCCGGGTTACATCATCATCAAGCCGGACTTCCCGGAGTGCATCGACGACTTCGGATTCCTCTGGTTCGAGGATGAAGCCGTGGTGGCCGGGTCGGCGAGCTGGGTAGTGGCGGGGAATGCCGCAGCCGCCCTCACTCAGAAAATGAAATAAGCTTCCCGCGCCTCGAGGTTGCAACACACTCAACATTGCAACTTCGGAAAACCTGATAAGCTTGGCGGTATAACTACTATAAGCCAGGTGGGATCATGCCAGGTATCAGGGGACTGGGTGTTTATCTTGCGTTGACCTTTGCTTCGATGGCGGCAATGGGTGGAACCCCCCATTTGACGTTGGACATAAACACCCAGGTTCAGCCTCGCAGCTCAATGCCCGTGTGGATGGGCAAGCTCGGAAGCTCTACCTATTTCAGTGCTCAGACGACGCCCGGGGCGACCGGGGCGGCGCTGTTCGCGACAGATGGTACCCCCGACGGAACGGTCCACGTGAAGGATATCGCCGGCATAGGCTCGGTGCCAAACCTCTCCCCGAGCTTGCTGGCATACCAGTGGGAACCGCTGTTCTTTGACGCGGGCGCCAAGGCGTATTTCACGCCTCTCGACAGCACCAAAGGCAAGGAGGTTTGGGTCACCGACGGAAGCACCGCCGGCACTCATATTGTTAAAGACCTGTACCAGGGCCAGGGCGGCGATGCGCTGATGCTCGGGGTCGTTGGAACCGACCTGATTTTCTTTGAGTCCACGTCGGAAACCGACCGGCAACTTTTCAAGACGGATGGCACGGCCGCCGGCACCGTTCAGTTGAGCAACTTCCCACCGCTCATTGTCAATGTGAGTGACGGCTACGAGTACGCCAGAGATCCCGTCACGATCAATGGCAAGGTGTATTTCGGCCTGACGAGCATGCGCGGTGAGCAGGATCTGTGGGTCTCGGACGGAACGAGCAGCGGCACTCGCAAGCTAGGCAACGTTCCCGCGCCCTGGAACATCGATCCGACTTCCCTGACGGCCTTTGGAAACTCGCTGCTGTTTATCGGCTTTGATTCCGCCGCCGGCAGCACAGTGCTGTACAAAGTCGATACGGCCACCGATATCCCTCAGGCGCTGGCCAACGCGCAGTTCAATGGCAGTGGCGAAAAAACAATCGCGGTCATGGACGGCTACGCGCTGTTCGTAGGTTCGGGCAGCCAGTTGTGGAAGACTGATGGTACGGCCGGCGGAACAGTCGCCATCACGAATTTTTCCATACCGGGTAACGGCACCCTGCCACTCGGCTCTCAGGACACCATAATTACGCGTGTCGGGTCCAATGCGGTTTTCCTCGGATGGGGCTCGCAGAACGACCGTTATTTGTGGGGCACTGACGGCACGGCTCCAGGTACCGTACAACTGACTCCGGCTCCCACTGGGACCAATCCCGGTGGTGTTCAAACCGTCATCGGTGTCGTGGGCAACCACGGGTACTTTGTTGTTCCCACCGCATCAGGCAACGAGGTCGTCGCAACCGACGGCACGGTGGCTGGAACTCATGTGCTCACCGGCATCGGGCCTGTCAACGCCACGAACCGCAACCAGAACGTCGTCGCCGGCACTGATTCACTCGCGTTCATCGAAGTTCTCGATACAGCCGCACCTGCTCACTATGCGCTGTACAGCTACGCACCTCAGAGCAACACGTTGACGAAGCTGCGCGAAACGCCTTACTCCGGGCAAATCGCACAACTGTCTTACGACAGTGGCCACGTATTCTTCGAAGCAGCAGATCCGGTCACGGGCGATGAGCCCTGGATCAGTGATGGTACGGTCGCGGGAACTCATCAACTGAAGAACGTCATGCCGGAATCGCTGACCGACGATTCTCATCCCGCCTCGCTCGTTGATTTCGGAGGTAAGGTCGCTTTCCTGGCAGACGATGGCCGCAACGACGGCAGTATCTGGATTTCGGACGGTACCGCCGCGGGAACGACGCTGCTTCCCAACCTCGCTCCCGCGAACGAGGTCTACCGTCCCGCCGGCCTGATCGGCGCGAACGGAGCGCTCTATTTCTTTGCGTACGGCGCCGATATCAACTGTCACCTGATGAGGATCTCTCAGCCGGGCGACGCGCCGCAGACGCTCGCGGATCTCGCACCGCCCGTCAACCCGATCGGCCCCTGGTCAACCGTGTTGAATGGGGAGGTGTACTTTATCGGGTCGATGAACAACCTGAATGCGCTCTATAAGACGGATGGCACAGCGGGTGGGACAGTCGCGGTCACCGATCAATCCGTCAGTGGTCCGAGCCAACTGTACACCGTGGGTAACAAGGTCTTCTTCCTGGCGGCTACTTCGACAGGCCAGCAGCTCTTTTCAACGGACGGCACGAGCGCAGGTACCGTGCAGCTCTCACATGCTTCCAACTACGCAAATGTAGGCGGCGGTAGCGCGCCTCCTGTGCTCGATGGTGCGGTTTATTTCACCACGACGGACGCATCCAACAATGTTCAGTTCTGGAAAACTGACGGCACTGCTGCGGGTACCGTGGCAACGGCGTCATTTCCAGCCAACAACGGCGTGAGCGATCGTCCTTTGCCGCTCGCCGCCGTGAATGGCAAGCTGCTCGTGCGGACTGTGCCTCAAAACCTTCCAGGTGCGCCGTTGTCCGTGAGTGATGGAACGGCGGCGAACACGGTGCCATTGGATACGCCAGCGTTGGGCTACTCGGTTGATATCACCGTCATCGGCGCAAAGGCCTACTTTGCGGCCGCGAATGCAAATGGCGGTTTTGACCCCTGGGTGACGGACGGTACGCAGGCGGGCACTTACATGCTCACCAGCGTGGCGAATGTGCAATATGCCAGCGCAGTCTGGTTCACGGATTTCAGGGGTGTGACTTTATTTGAGGTGGCGCAGGGAGCTGCCGGCAGCTTGCTGTACCAGACCGATGGCACTCAGTCGGGCACGAAGTTGATCGGGCCGATTGGAATGACGCCGATTGTAACGATTCCGGCCACTTATCCTCGCGAGCATCGCGTTATCGGACAGAATCTGTTCTTCCCGGCAGTGGATCCGTCCGCGGGTGGAGAATTATTCGCGATGACCAACAACGCGCCGGTCGCGACGGCAGATACTGCGAATTCCGACAAGGATGCTGCTGTCACCATCAATGTCCTGGCGAACGATACTGACTCGGACGGCTCGCTCAACGCCTCTACGGTTCGAGTAGCGACCAACCCGGCTCATGGAACCGTAACTATCGGGACTGGCGGTGCCGTCACATACACTCCGACAGCGGGTTACAGCGGGCAGGATACGTTCGCGTATACCGTTGCTGACAATCAGGGAGCTGTTTCCACACCGACCCAGGTAACTGTGTCAGTAACGCCTTCTGTGACTGTCAGCACCGGCGGCGACTCGAGCTCCGGCTCCAAAGGAGGCGGCGGCGGCGGCTCAATGAGTTACCTGGACATTGCCGTTTTGATGGTGCTGCTACTGCAGATCAGTAGTTGGCGCTTGCGGCGCGGCGTTACAACCGTGCAGCGACGGACACGATCAATTCTCTGAGCCAGGCCTGCGCAGCGTGAGAATCCGTGCGCCGATGCCAGATCAGGTTGAAGACGATTTGTGGCAACGGTAGCGGCGGCGGAAATAACTCGAGCTTGCGAGCGGCCGATGAGGCGAGCGCCACGCGTTTCAACACCGTAGCCGTCATGCGCGTGCTCGCTACGATAAGGGGCACTGCGAACATTTGCGGCATGCTGAGCGCGAGCATACGCTGCTTGCCGCGCTGCGCGAGCGCTTCATCGACGTGACCGTGCCGCTGTCCCTCCGGGGAGACCAGCACATGCCCGAGAGACAGGAAAGTCTTCATGTCCATGTTGCCGCGCCTGGCCACCGGATGTTCCTTCGCGACGAGCGTGACGAATTCGTCCTCGAGGATGGGTCGGACCATGATCCGTGGATCGGGATAGGTCGGTACCACCCCGATTGCGGCGTCGACCGCTCCGGAGTCCAGGAGCTCGACTGCGTGGTCCCGATCGTTGAAAGATTTAACGCTCAGGGAGACGCCGGGCGCGCGGTCCGCCAGAGCTCGCACCAGTGCCGGCAGCACAATGGCTGCGGGGTAATCCGACAGTCCCAGCGTCAAGTTCATTGAAGCGTTCGCGGGATCAAACTGCGGCTTCTTCACCAACACCGCTTCGATCTGCCGAAGCGCATGGGACAACGGCTCCGCCAGTTCCCGCGCGCGCGGCGTGGGCAGCAAGCCCTGTGCACTTCGCAGGAATAGCGGATCCCCGAAAAGCTTGCGTAACCGCGAAAGCGCCGCGCTCATTGCCGGTTGACTCACGCGGACGCGGGCGGCAGCGCGCGTGACGCTGCGTTCGCTCATCAACGCATCAAACGCCGCCAGCAGGTTGAGATCGATGCCATGAAAATCCATATGGTGAATATTACGATATACAGGATATTTGTTGGACGGATTGTGGCACGGCGTACAGAATCTCGCATCTCAACGGCGTCCACAGTAGGCCGCTAAAACAGGAGAAGAGTATGCCCTTCGCAAATTTCAAACTGCCCCAGGCCGCCCTCAACAAGGCGCAGAAGGAGGAACTCGTCCATCGCACCACTGCAATGCTCGTCGACTACTTCGGCGAGGGTGCGCGGCCCCACACAATGGTCCTGATCGAGGAGGTGCTCGATGGCGGATATGCGCGGGCAGATGAGGTATTCACCGTGCCGGATGCTCATCGGGCCAAGGATTGAGCGCCAACTGGGCGTAGACTGAATGCCCGAAAACACGGAGCGTCCGGTCTTTGGACGATGTTGAGGCTTTTTGAGGTCTATCGCTCTGATATTCCTGCTGCTGGCATGTCGGTCCGCTCATTGCGGACCCGATACCGCCGTGGACAGGCTCATGAGTGCCTACCAGGGAAATGTCCCGGGCGCGTCCGTGTTGATCATACGTGACGGGCGGGTGATCCTGCGCCGGGCCTATGGTTTTGCGGATCTCGAGAACCATGTCGCGGCCAGTACCGCGACCAACTATCGCCTGGCCTCGATGACCAAACAGTTTACCGCGGCGGCCGTGCTGATCCTGGTCCAGGACGAGCGCCTGTCCCTGGATGACAAGATCCGCAGATGGCTTCCCACGCTTCCCGATGCAACGTCCGCCATCACCATCCGTCACCTTCTAACGCACACGTCCGGCCTCATCGACTACGAAGAGGTGATGCCTCCGGACACGACGCACCAACTACACGACCTCGACGTGTTGCATCTGCTCGAGAAGCAGAACCGCACTTACTTTCAGCCAGGCACGCGATATCTATATAGCAACAGCGGCTACTCACTGTTATCGCTGATCGTAGCGAAGGCCTCAGGCACTGACTTCGCCTCTTTCCTGCGCAAGCGGATCTTTCAACCTGTCGGAATGAGGGCAACCGTTGCGTATGAGGAGGGGATCTCCACGGTCGCGAATCGTGCGTACGGCTACAGCGCGGACGAAGGAGCCCGGTCCTGGGTGAGGACCGATCAGAGCCTGACCAGCGCGGTACTCGGGGATGGCGGGATCTATTCGTCTATCGATGATCTTGCCAAGTGGGATGACGCACTTTACGGCAATGGGCCGCTGAGCGAAGTGTCACTGCGGCTCGCCTTTACCGCGGCGACACACACAGATGATCCAAACGTCGATTATGGGTTTGGCTGGAGAATCAGCGGAGCGACGGTGTGGCACTCGGGAGAGACGCAGGGTTTTCGCAATGTCATCATCCGTTACCCCAAGAGTCACTTCACGGTGATCGTTCTAACGAATCGCAATGATCCGGAGCCCTACACGGTCGCTCTGGCGATTGCGAAACTGTTTATTTCCGATGCGGATGCCAAGCGGGCTTCGCAGGTGGTCACCGGGCCCGACCCGAGTGCGCGACCTCTCCCACAGGGGAAGTGAGCGGGTCCTGAGCCGCAGTCAGCGAGACGCGTGCCTTTCCGGTTTTTCGTCAGCCACGAGCGGATCGAGAGCGGCCTTGAACGACTCGAACGGTGATGCGCCTACTACGGTGCCTTTCACGCTCATGATGTTCCCCTCATCGTCCAGGGTTCCGATGATGAATGTCGGCGTGCCGCTGATCTGCATGGCATTCGCTTCAGACATGCTGCGTTGGATGATGTCGGCGAAGCGGTCGCTGGAAATGCATTTGTCGAGCTGAGGGACGTTCATTCCCAACTTGGCGGCGCGCGCATCAATGTCCGCGTTTGTCAGTGAGGCTGCGTCGCCCAGCAGGCTGTCGTGCATCTCCCAGAACTTGCCTTGCTCCGAAGCGCAGTGGGCCGCGCGGGCGGCAGGCATCGCGCCCTGATGGAAGGGCAGTGGCATGTCGCGGTGGAAGTACTTCAGCTTGCCGGTGTTGACGTAACTGTCACGGATCTGGGGGTAGACGTCGTGATCGAAGCGTCGGCAAAACGGGCACTGAAAGTCTGCGTATTCTATCAATGCCAACTTCGCGCCGCGCTCGCCCTTGAAGGTCTCACCTGCGAGATTCATGGTCTGAGGGGGCTTCAACTCCGGCGGAGTGGGCCCCCTCATCATCTTTTTGATTTCATCGAGGGCCGAGAGAATCTGCTGCTGTTGCAGATTCAGTCGCGCCACGTCGTTCTGGAGCCTGGCGAAATCCTCGCCACTGACCTGTTTTGCACCGGCATCGGCATTCGCGGCTGCCAGGATCGACAGCACGAGAATGCCGAGGCGCTTCAGCGGGCCAATGCTCATCGACCCTTGGCTCACTTGATTGCCCAATTCTGATTGGCGTTGCCGGTACAGGTGTAAGCCAACACTGGCGTACCGTCACCGGTGCCGCCGTAGTAGACGTCCAGGCACAGCCCGGGATTAGTGGCCGGATGCAGCTGATAGTTGCCGCTCGAGCCAGTCACTTCCCATGATTGGCCCGCGGAGCCCTTGCACGGTTGCAGATTCACCGCAGAATTCGGATCCGAGCCATTCGCCGTCAGGCAGTACGGCCCATACGACACGGCGATGTTATAGAACCCGGAAGGCACCACGCCGGCATTTGCGAATACCCAGGTTTGAGCGCCTGTTCCATTGGCCGTGTAAATATCAACAGTGTTGCCGCTCGCGGTGCCGGACAGGTAATCATCGAGCCGCGAACCGGGAGCGTTGCCGGGAGCCAGGGTATGCGAACCGTTGAAATTGCCTGTGCTCGTGCCGCCGCCACCGCCGGTGCTGCCACTGCCATTGGGGCAGAAGGTCACCGTGTAGTTGGCACCGGTGGGGCAGGTGTGCAGACCGTTGGCATCGTCGTAGGCGTAGGCGTACTGGCCAGGGCAGGAGTTGTGGATGTTATTGACGAAAGACTGATCCGCTGCGGGCCAATTGGCGACGACGCAGGTAGCCTGAGTCCCGAAGGCTCCGCGGCAACAGAACTGATCATTGTTGAAGACAGTGCACGGGCTGAGGCAGTCGCCGTTGTTCTTGAGCTCCGCGGAACATGCGCTCACCGGAGCACTGGAGCACGTGTTGGGCGAGGCGCAGGTGGAATTGGATACCGTTATGCCGATCGGCGTGTCGATGCCGTCTACGTAGCTCACATCGTACCAATCGGTGCCATTGGCGTTCAGATTGAATTCGGCCAGGGAGGTGCCCGCGATGCCGGTTGTTCCAGCACATTGCAGGCCGACGCCGCCGCACGAACCGGTGGAACAAACGGCGGGACTTGCACCATTGCAGCCCTGGCGTCCCCAGATTCTCCCGATCCAGCCGGAGTTGAGAGTGAAGTTGACCCGGCTTCCGGGACTCATCTGCCAGCCGCCGTTTGAGTAGGTGGCCGGGTACATGCCGGGGAAGACGGTATAACTGCAATTGTTGATGACCGTGAAGTCCGCGGCGAATGCGCTGCCGCACAACATTGCTGCTGATAATGCGACCAGTAACGCGAGCTTTCTGCGCAGTGAGGTCAGTTCATTGAGCTGCATGGCCGTCGTGTCCGTGATGTTTGAAGTGTGTGATTTCACCCCGGTCGATCCGGGGTGGCGCCGTTAAGATGCCGTGTTGGAAGCAATAACGGAAGTGTCTCGGGATCGCGACGTGGTCACGGACGGTAGTGCCATGGGTGGGCGGTCTGTCGTGCGCCCCTTGCAACTCATCGAGTTGGAATGGCTGGTCTTGCAGACCAGTCGATCTACACAGGATCGCTGGTCGTCGCGGTGTCCGAGGTTTTCAGCACGGGAAAGTGTCACTCACAGCGGACATGATCGTGCCGGGACCTTCGTCCATCACGTGGGTCCGGCATGGCCGGACACGATCCAGGGCTCGAGGTGGTGTCCGAATGCCACCTCCAGCCTGAAGGGATGGTTTCTCTCTCTCGGAACAGTCCCTCGGAATTGAAGCGGTACGTTGATGGTTTCACAACTCACGGCGATCACGGCGCCGTAGGTCGTGGCGGATGTCCCATTGCTCATCACATACGGACCGACTTTCCCGCGAACAATCGCGTAATGGGCGCGGTCGGGGTAGCGTTGACGAAGAGAGGTTTGATCCAGGCCAGCGTCGACAATGAACAGTCGACTCGCATTTTTCTCCTCTCTTTGCAGAGCATCTTGCGCGTTTCGTAACCGCCGGTCATTCCCCTGACCCGCCGGATCAGCGGCGATCTCGCGTTCCCGATTGGCGAGGAGAGCGCGGGCGGTTTGAAGCGCGCGGGCGCGTACGGGCCCATCGAGCTCCAGAACGAGGAACACATCGCGCTCCAGCATCCGCCGGTAATGAGTGTCCGTATCGGTGGAAGGTGGTGTTGGTGGGACGTCGAATCCCAGGGCGGCAAGCTTATCCCGATCGAGCCAGACGGCCGCCCCGAATCCGCCGTAGGACGGGAACGTATCTTCCGGGACCCCCGCTACCGAATTCGAGCTTCGGCTCAACTCAACCCGATATTGCAGCCGAAGACCCGGGCCGCTGTTCTCATCTTCCCGCCACATCCAACTCCGTTGCGGTTCGAGCTCTCGGTCGGTGAGCTCGAGAGTGCTGTCGGGGGGCTTTCGCCGATTGAACGCGATGTCCATGAGCACGACTGCATTGGTGATTGCCAAAACGAGGGCCCCGGCCGCCATGAGCCATGAATGGGATCGGTTCATGTGCTCACCTGTGTCCGTGAAGCAGTGAGTCCATCGGATCGCAGCCGGCGGAGAACGAAGAGCGTCAGCAGCGCCGTGAGGCCGAGCAGGAGGAAAAACAGGTATTTCGGCATGACTTCCCACCACCAGTCGTAGAACTTGGTGTACAGAAACACGATGAAGAAGGTGACGCTCGTATTGACGACATCGGGCCACTGCTTGCGGATCCCAAGCGCTATTGCCGCCCCCGTGACGATAAATCCGAGTGCCTGGTACACGTGCTCAATGTTACGCGGTAGGAGGGCCAGGTAGCTGCCGTCTCCCCAATTGGCAAGCACCAGCATGGGTAGAAATACGGTGAGCAGTCCCATGATCCGGTATGTCTGAGCGAAACCTGTATATCGGGACTGGTTGAGCAGTAGGGGAAGAGCGAACATGGCGATCGCAGCGGGAAAGAAGTTTTCGGGCCGTTCGCCGAAGTCCAGCCAATACAGGCCCTGGATCTCGCCAGCGCGTGCTGCAATGAAGGCTGTGATACACAGCAGGCCGGCGGCCAACAGCAGGCGCAGGTCACACAGGTAGGCCAGAAGGAAAGCGTACGCCGCCCACGGCAGCAGCGCCTCGTCCGATGGAGTCATGTTGAAGATCTCCCCCATCATCTGGATGTTGAGTACGAAACAGACAAATGCCACCAGGGCGGCGAGCTTCGTGAAGTAGCCGTTGTCATCCTTCTTTCGCACCCAGAGCGTGGCCCAGTAGGTCAGCGCCGACGCACCCAGCAGCGTGGTTACCTGAGGCCCCGTATCCAGGCGGCCCCAAAACTGGTGGAAGAGGAAGAAAACACTGGCCGCCAGCGCAATGGCACCGAGCAGCGACGCGAGTCGCATTCCCAAGGAAAGCTGCTTCGAGCGCAGATCACGATCAATGTCGAACTGCTGTGAAAGTGAAGCAATGATGCTGTGGTGGTGAGCTTCGATGCCCCGATGTTGTTCATCGGACAATGAGACCACCTGAGCCCTCTCCAAACGCGCCAACTCGAGCGCAAATGCCCGAATCTCTTCAGCGCGCGCCTGCGCCTCGGCACGCGTCACTGGCCCAGCCATGTTGCCCCCCGCCCGACCGATTTGACTGGTGCGCAGCCTGCAATGTCCTCATCCCGCTTGCAACGGTCCAGTATCGGGTCGCATGCTTTGCCCCCGGAGGTATCGCGGGTCGATACCCGCAATGATAGTGACGCGAGGAACAGCCAATGATTGAGCGCCTCCTGGATGTAATTGCCCTCACGTTGCTGCTGGCTACGACGGTTGCGGTTGGTGCTGAGTTGGATCCCAGGATTGGACGGGTCGAGAACGGTTTGCTGCCGATCGCCGCAAAGAAGGTGGGAGTGCCCGACACGATCACTGACCGTATGCGGGCGTACGGGGTTCCGGGACTCAGCTTGGCAGTGATTGATGGCGGCAAGATCGCGTGGGCAAGAGCGTACGGCATCTCAGACACGAGCTCAGGCCGGCCCGTGACAACGGCGACTCTCTTTCAAGCTGCTTCGATCAGTAAACCGATCAGCGCCGTGGGAGTGTTGGCGCTCGTCCAGCGGCGGCGGCTGGATCTCAATGAAAACGTAAATAGGGAGCTGAGAAGTTGGAAACTGGCGGATAACGAGCTTACCCGCCGTGCGCCAGTCACCATTCGCATGCTGCTGAATCATACAGCCGGCGTAGAGCACAGCGACGCCGGTGAGGTTCGCGTGACGTCAGTTCCCGGGTCCACGTTTGCCTACTCCGGCGCAGGCTACGAGGTCCTGCAGCAGCTGGTCATCGATGTGTCCGGCACCTCGTTCGAGGACTACATGCAAAGAGAAGTATTGCAGCCGATTGGGATGGCTCACAGTACTTTCTCTCAGCCGCTGCCGGTTTCTCTGCTGTCTGGCGCGGCATCCGGTCACTATGCCGGGGGCCAGGTACTTCCTGGCCGCTTTCGTGTCAGTCCGGAACTTTCGGTCGCGGGTCTGTGGTCGACCCCTACCGATATTGCCCGGTACGTGATCAACGTGCAGCGCTCTTACGAAGGAGTCGTGCAGGAGCCACTCAACTCCGATATGACTCGCCAAATGCTGACGCCTGGAAGCGGCGGTCGCGGTTTGGGACCTGCAATGGCAGGTAACGGGCAATGGCTGCGGTTTGGGCACGACGGGTTCAATGAGGGATTTGAAGCCTCATTCGTCGGGTATATACCCCAGGGAAAGGGGGCCGTTGTCATGGCGAACTCGGGTTTTGCCTTCATGCTGATCGAGGAGGTCCTGGACAGCATCAGCCGCGTCTACGGATGGCCGGATCATGGGGAAACAACACAACGTCCCCCGAACGCCGACTTTCGTCAGCAACGGGTCCTTCGGGTACCTGCGGATATGCTCTCGCGCAGTGCCGGTCAGTATCAGCTCAATGACCGGCTCGTGCTCAGAATCCATCGGAGCAAGGGCCGGCTTTTCCTGGATTGGCCGGACAATGGGTCGGCCGAGATTTTCGCAACTGCCGGAGGGCGGTTCTTTTGTCCTCCGTTGTGGTTGTCGGAGCTGGGCAGCCCGTGGCTGCGTTTCGTGACAGGTCCGAATGGGCGGGTCAGTAAGATCGTTGCAGGCATCGGGGACAGCATTGAAATGCGCCGCACCGACTGAAAACTGCATTGGTGCCGCCGTTTACCCGCGCCCGGAAAACGGCATCTTCGTCGGCAACAAGGTCGTAAACAGCATATTGGCCGCGAGCGGCAGGTTCGCCATTTGCAACACCGCCTGGCCCACGAGCCGGGCATCGAGCTTCGGGAAGGCATTGGCAGCCTGCGCCCCGGCGGCCCGTCCGGC
>Ga0207703_10001609_pt1 | contig 20403 bp, 18 predicted proteins | sample KBSSwiS12_FD_184304 | JGI IMG/M metagenome (GOLD analysis project Ga0207703, IMG submission 184304) | Switchgrass rhizosphere microbial communities from Kellogg Biological Station, Michigan, USA - KBS Switchgrass S1-2 (SPAdes) (version 2) | ecosystem: Host-associated > Plants > Roots >...
AAGTACGGCGCTCAAGCGTTCCTGCGCCACGCGGAGCTGAACGGCCGCGAGATCGACATCGCGGGGGACGAGATGACCATGCCCGAGGTCGCGAAGGTTCTCGGTCAGGCGATGGGACGCGAGGTTCGGTTCGTCCAGGTCCCGATCGAGGAGGTCCGGAAATTCAGCGACGACTTCGCGACGATGCTGGAGTGGTTCGATCGCGTCGGATACAGTGCCGACATCGCGGCCCGTTCGGCCGAGAGCGGCATCCGTCCGACGAAGTTCGCCGAGTGGGCCTCATCGGTCACCTGGCCTGCTACGGCCGCCCGCTAACCGCACTCATTAGGGGGAACGACTCATGAACCGAGCACTGTTGGTGGGGACTCTGCTCGCGACACTTCTTCCGGCGGCCGGAGTCGCGGCGACCAAAGGCACGAAGACCGCAACGCCGAAGACGTACGTCGGCGAGAGCAAGCCGGTGGGGAATGGCACCGTGCGCACGTGGGTGACGGTCGATGCGAAGGGAAATCCGTCGGCCATGGGCGTGACCTTCTCGGAGACGACGCTCCTCGGCCTTCCGATGACGCTTCCCAAGGACGACATCGGCTGGGAGTCGGACCTCGCGCTTCCCAAGGAGGTGAAGGCCACCCCGTTCGATCACGTGGCGTTCTACTGGAACCCGAAGGGACACATCCCGGACGGGATCTACAACGTCTCCCACTTCGACATTCACTTCTTCATGGTGCCGGAGCCGCAGAGGGCCGACATCACGGCGATGGATCGGAATCTAGTGAAGTGCTTCAAGCTTCCTGAGCCCGATTACATCCCCGCGGGATACATCCTCCCGCCGCAGACAGAGCACCGGCGCATGGGCGTCCACTGGATCGATCCGACGTCGCACGAGTTCCATGGAAACGACTTCACGGCGTCGCTTCTCGTCGGGAGCTACGACGGGGAAGTGAATTTCATCGAGCCGATGATCACGCGCGCCTTTCTCGAGACGCGTCCGGACTTCACGGCCGAGATCAAGCAGCCGGCCGCCTACGCGAAGACGGGCTACTACCCGATGTCCTACTCGGTGCGGTTCGATCCCGAGAAGCACGAGTACGTCGTCTCCCTGGATGGACTGACCTTCAGGGAAGGCAGGCCGCAAGCGCTAGTCAGGGAATAAGTTCCGTTTCAGAATTCCTTTGTAGCGGGCATCGGCCTCCGGCCGGTGCCCGCCTTTCATGCCACGAATCTCCGCCCGGCATGAAAAATGACTTGGCACCCCGTACCGCTACCCTGCCATGATCTACGTACCTCGGCCGGACCGGTGACCGGACCGAGGCGCTGTGCTCGCTCGGGTCTAGCGGCGGTTGTCCCCCATGCCGCATGGCGAGCCGGCCGTTGAGCTGCGCCTCCAGCTCACGATCACCCAAGCGGGTCCAGTACCTGGACCGACGTGCAACGTTGCGGGGATTTTTTCCCTGACGCCCCGCGGAGCAAGGAGGACAACGTGAGATTTGGGCTCAAGCTCCTCGTGTGGGCGACCCTAGGCCTGATGCCGGCATCACTGGCGTTCGCCGCGGCGCCTTCGGTATCGCCCATCGGCGATCTGACTCTCAACGCAGGCGCCACGATGACGGTGAACGTCGTCGCGGTCGACACGGACAACGACGCGATCACGCTTACGTCATCGCTTCCCGCGTTCGTCACGCTGAATCCCCCCACCACCGGAAACGGCAGCGTCGTCACGACGCTGACGATCGCCCCAGCGGCCGGTGACGTGGGCACGGTTTCGGGCTCGGTCACGGCGACAGCCGGCGGCGAGACCGACACCGAGAACTTCCAGATCACGGTCAATGCCCAAGCCACCAACCAGCCTCCGGCCGTCACAGCGCCCGCGCTCGTGACGGGCACCGAGGGAACCCAGATCACGTTTACCGTGACCGCGACGGATCCGGATCAGGAAGCGATCACGAATCTGATCGCTTCGGGCGCTCCCGCGGGAGCGCAATTCACGCCGAACGGGACCTTCACGTCGGGCACGTTCGTTTGGACGCCCACGACGACCGAGGCGGGTGAGTACGACGTCACCTTCATCGCCTCGAACGCGGCCGCGGGCAGCGCCACCACGCATATCACGGTGCTCAACAAGGCCGACCAGGGCCCCATCACCATCGCTCCGATCGCGGACGTCACGCTGGCCGAGGGGAGCACGATGACGGTCAACGTCCACGTGTCCGATCCTGACAGCGGCACCGTGAACGTGTCCGCGTCGCTGCCTGGCTTCGCGACCCTGAACGCGCCGACGTCGGAGACCGGCGCGGGATCCCTTGCGACCACCATCACGCTCGCGCCCGGAACGGGCACCGCCGGCACCTACATGGCCCTGGTGACCGCGACCACCGACGGCGAGGCGGTGACGGATACCTTCAACGTCACGGTCACGGCGCCGGCCGCCAACTTCCAGACGCACGCGTCCATGATCGGGAACTACAACCCGCATCGTCAGAAGATCTGCTTCCGCATCAAACAATCGGATGCCTCGTTCGATCTCAAGAAGGTCGACCTGGGCACTGTGGCGCTCCACTGGAATGGATCCACGCTCGTCGGAAGCGCGAAGCTCGCGTTCGACTGCGACGACGATGAGGGCGAGGCCGACAGCCTCGACGTGGAGCACCATGATGACGGTGACGACGAGTGCGATGATTGCGAGAACGATGGCGATCACGACGCGGCCGCCGACGACAGCTGCGACGCGGCCATTCACGTCTGCTTCAACAACTCGGCGCTGAGGGGATTCTTCGGAGATGCGGGCGTCGTTGCGAGCCTGAACGACGCGACGATCGAGGGATCGCTCACGTCGGGCGAGACCTTCGTGGCCACGATGGGCGCCTTCAAGGCGGTCCCGCCGAGTGGAGGCGACCACAAGAAGAGCCCGCTCACGCTCCGCGTGAAGCCCAATCCGCTCAATCCGAAGGCCGACATCTCCTTCACTCTGACCCAGCCGGGCCGGGTGAAGATCGCGATCTACGATCTCCAGGGACGTCTCGTCCGCACGATCTTGGATGAGAGCCGCGCGGTTGGTACCCAGTCGGTGGCCTGGGGCGGAATGGACGCCACGGAGCACCGGGTCGCGTCCGGCACGTACTTCGTGCATATCCAGGCACCGCAGGGACGCGAGGTGCGGTCGATCACGGTCTTGAAGTAGGAAACCGGGCTCGCGGACGAGATCCGCGGCCTGGCTCAAGGACGAGGCGGGTGGGCGCTACGGCGCCCGCCCGCCTTTGCGTTTAGGGCGAGGGGCGATTAAGCTGCAGGGGTCACGCCATCCCCACCACTGCCGAGGAAGACAACGTTTGAGCTGCAGAACCAGACCCGGCGCAGCCTTGCGGGCGGGAAGCGGGCTTTTGTTCCTTCTGGTCGCGCTTTCGGTCTCGCCTTCGGCCCATGCGGAGCCCTCTCCGAGCACGTCCACCGCGCGCCCGGTCTCGGTCGGGATCACGTTTGGCGCACGCTTCTTCAACGAAGACCTTCAGCTCGGAAACGATTTCTCCTTCGGGGGCCGCGTGGGGATCGGACTCGGTTCCAGGTGGGGGCTTGTGACGGATTTCGTCGCGTGCCACCCCAGTCGAGAGACGACCGGTGTGATCGCCTACGTGGACGCGCTACGCCTCCTCGGCCGGTACAACATCGCCACCGGCTCTGTCCGCCCCTACCTCGTTGCTGGGATCGGAGGCGTTCTCTTCATCTTCAACGATACACCGACAACGGCGGGGGGCGCGCTGACCGTTGGCCTGGGCACGGACCTCAAGGTGGCGAGCCGCACGCGACTGTTCGTGGAGGCCTCCCGCGACTTCTATTCGGTACAGGAGATCACCTACGACCTCGTCGGCCAGCCCCTGTACACTGGCGACGAGCACACGCGCTCGCTCGGAACGATATCGGGCGGCATCGGAGTCGAGTTTTGAGAGTGAACGACGAGTGCCGCGGCATCCGGACGTTTCGGCTTCGATGCCCCGTTTTCTTGTTCTTGGCGCTGTTCCTACCAGCCTCCGTGAGAGCGGAAGGCGTGACCTCTCACAGTGGCGTCGTCGGGTTGGCGATCGGGCTCCGTGGCTTCGACGACAGTTCCTCCCTCGGCGACGACTTCTCGTTCGGCGGGCGTGCCGGACTGAACCTCGGATCCAGGCTTTCGGTCCTTGCGGACTTCCTGGCGTCTCACCCGAGCCGCAACTCGGCGACACCCGCGGTCTACGTGGACGCGCTCCGAATGCTCGTCCGCTACAACATCCGCGAGGGAAGTCTGCGCCCCTACGTGCTCGCCGGCGCCGGGGGACTGTTCTTCCTTTACCACGATACTCCGACCAGGTCGATGCGGGCCTGGACGGGTGGGCTGGGCGTCGACTACCGAATCGCTCCCGAGACGAGGGCGTTCTTCGAGCTGTCGAGAGACCTCTACTCGGAACAGGACGTCTCGTACGACTCCGACGGGACGCCCGCGTTCGCGGGGGAGGAGCAGACGCGTTCCATGAGTGCAGTGTCGATCGGGTTCAGCGTTGATTTATGAAGATGGCTCTCCGACGAGATACGACGCCTGTAGTCTGGATCGTTCTGGTGATGATGCTGTCGTTGCTTTCCTGCACCCGCATGCCGACAGCACCACCGACCCTGGTGACCGTCCATGGCACCATCACAGGGCTGAATGGTGAGCCGGTGCCCAACATCTACGTTCGATTCCTGCCGATCGACGTCGCTCTTCCCGATTCGCTGAGCGACAGCTACTGGGCCAGGACCGAGACCTCCGGATCGTTTTCGGTTCAGCTCTTGACGGGTTCCTACGAGATGCAAGTGCTCCCGCCCTATGACAACAGCGGCTGGCTCGGCTACTCGAATCGAATCCAAGTCACACGAGACCACGCGCTGTTCGACTACGCGTTCCACGGATTCAAGGTCACGGGAAGACTCCTCGACCCCGAGGGTGTGGCTCTCACCAATGGCTCCATTGTCGCGAAAATCGAGGCGGACCATCCGAGCTATGCCCAGAGCAATGTGACGAACGGCCAGTTCTCGTTGGTTCTACCCGCCGGGCATTACACGATCAGTGGGGACGCAGCCCATTTCGCGGCCGGCTACACAGCCGCACGCTTGACATCGGTGCCGATAGGGGCCGATACGACCTTCGACATCCGCTTGCCCGGGGTCCCGGTCACGGGAACCGTGGTTGGCCCCGATGGGCTGCCTCTGGATCACGCCATGGTCAACGGCCGTTCAGCCTTCACTCTGACCGACGCGAATGGAGCCTATCGGCTCTATCTCACGGAGGGTCCCCACGCGATTCTTTGCGATCCCCAGACGGCGGGGATCCTCCCACGGCAGGTCGTGCTGGCGATCCAAGGCCCGACGACGATCGATTTCGATTTTCGAGGCGTGATCTGGTCCGGCACCGTCGTGACAGCGGGATCGAACCAGCCCGTAGCCGGCTGTCATGTCTCGCTGATCATGGCCGGTTCCGGCTTTGACACGTACGTTCACACTGATGAACAGGGTGCGTTTCGATTCGTAGTGCCACCGTATGCTCTTTGCGAGCTCGATGCATACCTTCACGCCGACACTTGGACGCAGATCTTCCACGGCTTCTATCGGGCGACCACCGATACGACGTTTGCCATGGTCGCGCCCGCATCTCCATCGCCGTAATTTCACCCGCGTTCTGGTATCCTTAATGACGATGTCGACCGAGACAGCCCGCCAGCCGGCCGCCCTTTCTCCCGAACAAACGAAAACGCCGACCCCCGCTCCCTATGCTGCTGAATGGCGCACGGCCTCGATCTGGCTGGTTCTGGCCATCGGCGGTCTGACGCTGCTCTACTGGCCCACCATCCAGTTCATGGAACGGCTCTGGAGCTTCAATCGGAGCTACACCCACTGCTTCTTCGTCCTCCCGATCGTCGGCTACATGGTCTGGATGAATCGGCGGCGCCTCGCTTCCATCCGTCCGCGACCGTCCGCGTGGGGTCTGGCCGCCACCCTCGTCATGGGCGTGGGGTGGTACGTGGCGCACGTCGGGGCCATCCTGATCGGCGAGCACCTGAGCCTGGTGGCGCTCTTCATCGCGCTCGTCTGGGCGATCCTCGGCGGGACGGTCGTTCGCGCGCTCGCGTTCCCGCTCAGCCTTCTCTTCCTGGCGGTCCCGTTCGGGGAGGGCTTGTTCCCGGTCCTGATCGCGATCGCGAGCAAGCTCGCGCTCGCGGTGCTGCACGTGCAAGGCGTCCCGGTGGGCTTCGATGGAACCTACATCCGGCTCGTGAACGGGGAGTGGAGGATCACCGAGGCCTGCAGCGGACTCCGCTTCATCCTGAGCATCGTCACGGTCGGCGCGATGTTCGCCTACACGACGTATTCCCGAACGTGGAAGCGCATCGTATTCATCGCGAGCAGCGTGGCCGCGGCCATCCTCATGAACGGCGCTCGCGTTTGGATCCTCGTCATGGTCGGGCTCTACACGAACATGAAATCCCCGATGGTCAAGTCCCACATCTGGCTGGGATGGGTCCTGTTCGCCATCATGGTCCTCACGCTCTTCCAGCTCGGTCGGCTCTGGCAGGATCCCGAGGACGTCGAGGACCGGCCCGTCCCGAAGGAGCGGAAGCCGGTACCTCCGCGGACGGCGAACGCAGCGTTGATGGGCGTTCTCGCGATCGTTTTCATGGGCGCCTGGCCGCTTCTCGGCTGGGCTGCGGATCACTGGTCGGCGGACGACTCACCGGTCGTCTTGAATGCGCCCAGAGACGCCGGGACGTGGGTGTCCATCGAGTCGATGCCGTGGGAGTGGGGACCGCACTACGAAGGCGCCAAGGCACTGCTGCACCACGCCTATCAGGGACCGACGCGCCCGGTCGGGATGTATGCCGCGCTGTTCCGCAATCAGCGCCAGGGGGAGGAGCTGGTGCGGACCCAGAATGGATTCCAGACGCCGTTCGCCGTGGCATGGCGGTACACGCCGGTCGTTCAGCGGAAGGTCCAGGGCCTCCCGTTCACCGTGGAGCAGATCGAGGGGCGGACGAGGGGTGCGCGCTTTCGCGCCTGGCGCTGGTACTGGATCGGTGGGGAATTCACCTCCGACCCGACCCTCGTGAAACTCCTCGGACTCCGCGCCAAGCTGTTGGGGCAGCCCGACGACGCCATCGTGTTCGTGATCCACACCCCCTTCGAGCTCCAGCCGAACGAGGCCGACGGAAGCCTGACCGCCTTCATGCAGGAAATGAAGCCGTCCATCGATCAGATGATCGCGACGGCCACCGGCCGATAGCCCCGGCCAGGGGCGTGCTACACTTCCTGCCGTGGACCCGCGAACGCGGGATGGGGTAATGCGTTCCGGAGCTCCCACGATCCCCCTGTCCAGAGTCGGTTTAGGAGAACCATGACCCGCGCCTCGAGCCTGCTCGCCATCTCTGCCGTTCTCGCCCTCGTCAGCGCCCCGTCAGCCCAGGCCCAGCCCGGAACGACCTACATGCCGGGCTCGCCCCAGCTGGCCCACCAGAACCCCGGCCCGCGCGACACCACCATCACGGTGACCGTCACGCCGCTGGCGCCTGGTGTCTACGCCGCCAAGGTCAACTACGTCTGGACCGGCTGGGTGGAGCTGCCCGAGGGACTCCTCCTCGTCGACTCCGGCCTCGATAGCCGCACCGCCCAGGTCCTCGCCGACAGCATCCGGGCGCGGTCGGGCACGAAGCCGTTCAAGTACGTCGTGAACACGCACGCTCATGGCGACCACACGGGCGGGAACGCCTACTTCGCCGCGAAGGGTGCGACGGTGATGGCTCAGACCCACGCGGCGGCCGAGATCGACGCCGAAGCCAAGAAGGCGGCCGAGCGCGACACGACCGGCGCCCTCAAAGCCGCCTTGAAGCCCACGGTCGCCATCGACAAGCGCAAGGTGCTCGGTCCGACGACGAGGACCGTGGAGCTGATCTATCTCGGGAAGAACGCCCATACGGACGGGGATCTGATCGTCTATCTGCCCAAGCAGAAGATCCTCTTCGCCGGCGACCTCGTGTCGAATCGCGCCGTTCCGTGGCTCCTGGATCCCCACTTCGACCGTCTCGGCTGGATCGCCTCCATCGATTCCTTGCGGAGCAAGCGCTTCTCGACCGTGACGACGATGATCCCCGGCCACGGCGTCATCGAAAAGCCGATCCTCGAGATCAACTACACGTGGCACTATCTGCACGACGCCTGGGACCGCGCCGCCAAGATCGCGAACGACGGAACGAGCCTCGGGGCCTTCAAGGACTGGGGCTACCTCGGACCGTACGAGGACTCCGAGTTCTACGCGGAGGTGCACTTCATGAACATGCGGCGCCTCTACAACGAGGTGAAGGGGATCAAGACGCCGGGTCGTCCGGGCACGCGTGCCTACAAGAACTGATCGACGCCGTACTCTCGTCGCGGCGGCCGCCGCGCTGGCCGCGCTTCTCGCGGGCTGTGCGCGTGAGACGCCCGACGTGCACGAGGTCCGCCTCGCCGCCGAGCGCTACGTGGACGCCCTGGCTCACAAGGACCTCCAGCAGATTCGCGCCCGCTCCACCTGCATTGTCGCCTACCAGTCGCTGAAGGGGGGAAACGTCCTCCAGATCGGCGGCCCGCACCACGTGACGGTCGGCGTGATCGATTCCCTCGTTCACGCCGCGGGGGAGGCGCACCGCGGCGCCGATTCGGCCTGGGTCGTGGCTCCCGATTCCATCCGGGATCAGCTCTCCAAGCGTGCGATGACGATCGCCAAGCTCCACTTCGTCTACCGGAGCGCGCTCCGCGCTCTCACCCTGTCCCGCCCCGACTCGCTCCTCGGTTCCGACGCCGTGCTCGAGACCCGCACGGTGCGCGTTCGCGTGCGCTACGCCGGGGAAGCGGTGGGACCGCGGGCGGTCGACAAGGAGATCCTGCTCCGGCTCGTCCGGGCACCTCGCGGGCAGTGGATCGCGTTCTCGTTCTACAGCAAGGAGGACGACCCTCGCCCCGAGAGGGTTTGACCGCCGCCCGGCTGGGTGCTAGCCTTCGGCCGTGTCGCCCGACCTCTGCCCATTGCCGATGGCTCGGCAGTGGGCCTTTGTGTTTCTGAGGACCTCATGGTCATCACCTTGCGGCCCGATGCGACCCCGGATCAGCGACGCGCGATCGAATCGCGCCTGCGCGAGGCCGGGTTTCAGATCGTGCTCTCCCCGAACGGCTCGGCCGTAACCATGGCCGCGGTCGGGGACGGGAGTTTGCCGCCGCTCGACGAGGTCCGTGCGATGCCCGGCGTCGCGACCGCGGTCCGCATTCCCGAACCCTTCAAGCTCGCGAGCCGCACCTTCCGCAAGGAGACGTCCGTCATCCGCGTCGGTGACGTCTCGATCGGCGGCAAGGACATCGTGCTCATGGCCGGCCCTTGCACCATCGAGTCCGAAGAGCAGATGGTGAAGACCGCCGCCGCGGTTCGCGCTGCAGGCGCCAAGGTGATGCGCGGCGGGGCGTTCAAGCCCCGCACCTCGCCCTATTCGTTCCAGGGCCTCGGCGAGGAAGGGCTCAAGCTCATGCGGCGCGTCGCCGACGCGCACGGGCTCCTCGTGATCTCCGAGATCATGGACAAGAGCCAGATCTCCCTCATGGACCGCTATGTCGACATCTTCCAGGTGGGCGCGCGGAACATGCAGAACTATCCGCTCCTCCGGGAGCTGGGAAACGTGGAGCGGCCGGTGCTCGTGAAGCGCGGCCTCGCCGCCACGGTCGACGAGTGGCTCATGAGCGCGGAGTACGTGATGTCCGGCGGCAACGATCGCGTCATCGTGTGCGAGCGCGGCGTGCGCGCCTACGAGACCTACACGCGGAACACGCTCGACCTGAACGCGGTCGCCGTGGCGAAGTCGATCAGCCACCTGCCCGTGATCGTGGATCCGAGCCACGCCGCCGGGGTGCGGGACAAGGTGGTGCCGCTCGCGCGCGCCGCCATCGCGACCGGCGCGGACGGACTCCTGGTCGAGGTCCACCACGATCCGGAGCGGGCGATTTGCGACGGCCCTCAGTCCCTCTTCCCGGATCAGTTCGAAGCCCTCGCGGCGCAGATCCGTCTGATCGCCGAGGCGGTCGGCCGCTCGCTCTGATGGCGGCTCAGGACCGCGGCCGCTCCGGCCGCCCGGGCCGGGACGGGCGTCGCAAAACCGGTGCACGCGGCGCCGGAGCCTCGGGTCCCGCGCGGTCCCTCGTTCCGCATTCCTGGATCTCGGGCATCGCGCTCGGCGCGCTCGCCGTGTACGCGCTCTACTGGGCGAGCCAGGTCTTCCGCTACCACACGATCGGAAACTACGCCGTCGAGACCGACTTCTACTGGAAGTACGGTCCCGCCGCGCGCGATCTCCTCCGCGGCGCCGTCGATATCGCGAACTACGATTCGAAGGGCTGGGGCTATCCAGCCGTGGTCGCCCTCCTCGCGCGGGCCGGAATGGACGTCTTCCAGGCGGGGCAGCTGGTCGCGCTCCTCTCCGCGATCGCGGCGGGATGGCTCGCGTATCGCATCCACCGGAGCCTTCTCGGGCCGGGCGCAGCGCTCGCGAGTCTCGGACTCCTTCTCGTCAATCCCACGTTCGTCGTGAACACCTACGAAGTGGGCACGGACATGTTCTTCTTCGCCGTCGTGCTCGCGTCGATGGCGCTCCTTCTCCGGAGCCGCGCGCCCAAAGCGTGGGCGATCGCGGCCTCGGGCCTCCTCGGCGGATGGGCGTTCTCCACGCGTTACAACGGGCTCTTCCTCCTCCTGGGCGCGCTTCTCTACCTGCTCTGGATCGAGACGCCTCGCGGTCCCTGGGGGCCTCGACTCCAGCGCGCCGCGCTCTGGGTGGGCGGATTCGCTCTCGCGGCGCTCCCGTGGCTCTGGATCAACGCCGCGCACACGGGGAATCCGCTCACGAACACGAACTACCTGAACGTCGGCTACGAGGTGTACGGGAAAGGGAACTGGGAGCAGTTCATGTACGGCAGCGACCGGAAGATCCATTCGTTGGGCGACGTCATTCGCCTCGACCCGATGCTCTTCCTCGGTGCGATGCTGAAGAACATCTTCGTGCACCTGAAGCAGGACCTCACCGAGCTCATGCCCATTCTCTGGGGCGCCCTGGCAGTGGTCGGGGGGCTGCTGCTGGGCCTCCGCGAGCGGCCGGAGCGGCGGACCGCAGCGTACGCCGCCTTCTGGGCGCTCTACTTCCTCACGCTCGTTCCCGTGTTCTACGGGACCCGCTTCTCGCTGCCGCTGGTCGCCTTCTACGGACTCCTGGCCGCGTGGCCCTTCGTCTCACCGTGGCTCGGGCGGAGCCTTCAGGGGATCGAGGGGTCGTTTCCCTTGAGGACGTTTCTCTTCCTCGCGCTCTGGGCGGGGGCGCTCTTCCACACCTACCAGGCGGTGGGAAATCCGCAGAATCCGGAAGGACTGCGCGCGGGGCCGTACGAGATCTCGGATGCGGTGACCTACCTCAAGACTCACGGCGCCGGAGAGGCCCTGCTCGCGCGCAAGCCGCACGCCGCCTTCCTTGCGAACATGCGCTTCGTTCCGATTCCCACGGTGGACTCGCCGGCCGCGCTCCACGACGTCGCGGTGAAGGAGCGCGCGCGGTATCTCCTCATCTCGGCCGCGGAGCTTGGCATGCGCGCCGCGCTCCGTCCATTCGCGACGGGGGAGCCGATTCCGGGATACCAGCGCGTGTACGAAAGCCAGGGGGCGCTCGTCTACGAGGTCGTGCCGCTCCCGGCCCGCATCCCGCAGTAGCGTTCGACGACTCCGCGCCCTTGCCCGTGAGACTTTACTTCGGATTCGATTCTGCTACACTCGCCGCTCGCATTTGGTAACGGGCGATTAGCTCAGCTGGTTAGAGTACCTGCTTGACATGCAGGGGGTCAGTGGTTCAAGTCCACTATCGCCCACCATCTCTTTTCGAAGGATTTCCCCGACCGTGATCCGAATCGACGTCAATGGCCGTCAGCTCGAGGCGGAGCCCGGCTCCACCCTCGGCCAGATCTTTCACGAGCAGTATCAGGACGCGTTCAAGCTCGGCATCGCGGCGCGGCTGAACGGTCGGATCGTGGACTTCCATACGCCCGTCTTCGACTCGGGCAAGGCCGAGCTCATCCCGGTCGACACCCCCGAAGGGCTCGCGGTGCTCCGACACTCGACCGCGCATCTCATGGCGTCCGCGGTGGTGAAGCTCTTCCCGGGAACCAAGCTCGCGATCGGTCCCGCCATCGAGGAAGGGTTCTACTACGACTTCGAGGCGCCGCGGCCGTTCCAGCCGGAAGATCTCGCGGCGATCGAGACCTCGATGCACGAGATCGCCGAGGAGAACCACATGTTCCAGCGCGGCGAGCTGTCGCGCGAGGATGCGCTCCGGAAATTCGGAGCGGAAGGGGAGAACTTCAAGGTGGAGCTGATCGAGGGATTACCCGATCCCAAGGTCAGCACGTACACGCATTCCTTCTTCACCGATCTCTGCCGCGGCCCGCACGTGCCGCGCACGAAGATGCTGAAGCACTTCAAGCTCCTCTCGGTGGCCGGCGCCTACTGGCGCGGCGATTCGAACCGCCCGATGCTCCAGCGGATCTACGGCACCGCGTTCCCGAGCAAGGACCGGCTGAAGGAGCACCTGACCCGTCTCGAGGAGGCGAAGCTCCGCGACCATCGCAAGGTGGGACACGCGCTCGACCTCTACAGCGTGCAGGACATCGCCGGCGGCGGGCTCATCTTCTGGCATCCGCACGGCGCCGCCATGCGCCGGGTGATCGAGGACTTCTGGAAGTCGGAGCACTTGAAGCGGGGCTACACCATCGTCAACACGCCGCACATCGCGCAGGCGGACCTCTGGCAGCGCTCGGGGCACACCAACTTCTATCGCGACAACATGTACTTCCTCGAGATCGACGAGCGGGAGTACGTGCTGAAGCCGATGAACTGCCCCTTTCACATCCTCATCTACCAGGGGAAGAAGCACTCGTACCGCGAGCTGCCGATCCGCATCGCGGAGCTGGGCACGGTCTACCGCTACGAGAAGTCCGGCGTGCTCCACGGCCTCGCGCGCGTCCGAGGATTCACCCAGGACGACGCGCATCTCTTCTGCACCCGGGAGCAGGTGGAGCCCGAGCTGGAGAAAGTGCTCGCGTTCGCCCGGTTCATGCTCGATACGTTCGGCTTCAAGGACTACAAGGTGGAGCTCTCCGTCCGCGATCCCAAGCGGAAGGACGACTACATGGGCACCGACGAGGACTGGGAGCTGGCCGAGGGAGCCCTCGAGCGCGTGGTCCAGCGCGCGGGCATCATCTACCGCCGCGCGGAGGGGGAGGCCGTCTTCTACGGCCCCAAGATCGACATCAAGATCGAGGACGCGCTCGGCCGCCCGTGGCAGTGCTCCACGGTGCAGTTCGATTTCAACCTGCCGCGCCGGTTCGAGGTGAACTACGTCGGGTCGGACGGGCAGGAGCATCAGGTCTACATGATCCACCGGGCGCTCCTCGGCTCGCTGGAGCGCTTCTTCGCGACCCTGATCGAGCACTACGGCGGCGACTTCCCGGTCTGGATCGCTCCCGTCCAGGTCCAGCTCATCACGATCGCCGACGCCCAGGTCCCGTACGCCGAGGAGATCAAGGCCATGCTCCTCGACCGGGGCATCCGGGTGGAGGCCGACCTCCGGGAGGAGAAGATGGGGGCCAAGATCCGGGACGCCGAGCTCCAGAAGATCCCTTACATGCTCGTCCTCGGGCGGCAGGAAGTGGAGAACCGGGCCGTCTCGGTCCGGAGCCGCAAGAAGGGGAACGAGGGATCCTTGCCGCTGGATCGCTTTGTGGAAAATCTCGTTGCGGAGGTCGAGGCCAGAACGTAGACTGGCCTCTCGTTTCACGTTCAAGCAGGAGCCGACGGCTTCTCACCCCGGGGCGCAACGCTACCGGGGTCAACGCGATACGGTCCGCGCCACCGCGCGGTACCTGGACCGGTGAGCCAAACAGGGCAGAGCCCTATCCGGTCTCTCGCATGCCGTCCCCTCCTGCCACTTAGGACCATTGCCCCGGGCATAGGAGGGTAGCCGATCGCCACCAGCAAAGAGATCCGCGTCAACGACCGCATCCGTATTCCGTCGGTCCGCGTCATCGGGCCCGATGGGGAGCAGGTCGGAATCCTGAGCATCCGCGAAGCGCTCGCCTACGCGCAGGAGCGCCAGCTCGATCTCGTCGAGGTCTCGCCCACGGCCAAGCCGCCGGTGTGCCGGGTGATGGACTTCGGAAAGTTCAAGTACGAGCAGAACAAGAAGCAGCAGAAGGCGCGGCGCAAGCAGCACGTCACGCACCTCAAGGAAGTCAAGCTGCGGCCCAAGATCGAAGAGCACGACTACAACTTCAAGGTCGAGCACGGACGCCGCTTCCTCGAGCTGCACGACAAGGTGAAGTTCACGGTGATGTTCCGTGGACGCGAGATGGCGCACCCCGAGGCGGGGACCAGGCTTCTGGAGAAAGTGATCAAGGATCTCGAATTGGTCGGACAGGTCGAGATCCCGGCACGCATGGAGGGCCGGAGCATGGTGCTCCTCATGGTGCCGCGTCCCACGCTCGCGAAGCCGGCGGAGAAGAAGCCGGGCGATGCGCCTGCCCAGCCCGCCCCGCGGGCCGAGCCGGCGAAAACAGCAAAACCCTAGGAGTCGATCATGCCGAAGATGAAGACCAACCGTGCGGCCGCGAAGCGGTTCCGCCGCACCGGAACCGGGAAGCTGAAGCGCGCGCACGCATTCGCGCGTCATCATCTCGGGCTGAAGAGCCGGAAGCGCAAGCGGAAGCTCCACGCGTCCGCGATCACGGAGCCTACGGAACGCCGCCACCTGCAGAAGTGTCTACCCTATGGCGGCTGAGCCTGACGGGCTCGCGCCGAACCGAAGAGGAACCTAGCCATGCCACGCACAAAGACGGTCGTTCCGGGCCGCAAGCGTCGCCGCAAGGTGATGACCGCGGTCAAGGGGAACCGAGGCGGCCGCCGCAAGCTCTACCAGACGGCCCGCGAAACATTGATGCGGAGCCTGCAGTTCGCCTACCGCGATCGACGCGCGAAGAAGCGCGAGTTCCGGAAGCTCTGGATCGTCCGGATCAACGCCGCTGCCCGCCATCACGGACTCTCGTACAACGCCTTCATCCGCGGCCTCAAGGCGGCCTCGGTGGAGATCGATCGCAAGGTCCTCGCGGATCTCGCGGTGCGTGACGTCGAGGCGTTCGCGCGGCTGGCCGAGGTCGCCAAGCAAGCCACCATCGCGGCCTGACCGGCCGCGCCACAACCATGATCGAGCGCCTGGACGCCCTCCGCGCCGAAGGGGAGCGCGCGCTCGCCGGCGCCGCTTCGCCCGCCGATCTCGAAGCGGCCCGTGTGCGCTTTCTCGGCCGCAAGAGCGAGCTGACGGGGATCCTTCGCGGGCTCAAGGACCTCACGCCCGACGAGCGCACGCTCGTGGGCGCGCGCGCCAATCAGACCCGCGCCCGCCTCGAGGCGCTCCTCGCCGAGGCGGAATCGAGACTCCAGGCCGCATCCGCTCCCGCGTCGTCCCGCGACGTCACGCTTCCCGGACGCCGCCCCCCGGTGGGGCATCGGCACCTCATCCCGTCGGTCCTCCGCGAGCTCGAGGACATCTTCCGCCGCATGGGCTTCGCGGTCGCCGCGGGCCCAGACGTCGAGGACGACTGGCACAGCTTCGGCGCACTCAACATGCCGAAGGGCCATCCGGCGCGCGCGGCCACCGACACCTTCTACCTCGAGGGGGACAGCATCGTCCTCCGGCCGCACACCTCTTCCGTCCAGATCCGCGCGATGGAGAAGGCGAAGCCCCCGCTTCGCATCGTCAGCCCTGGACGCGTGTACCGGAACGAGGCGGTGGACTCGACGCACCTCTTCGAGTTCCACCAGATCGAAGGGCTCTACGTCGACGAGAACGTCAGCATGGCCGACCTCAAGGGAACGCTCGACCGATTCCTGAAGGAATTCTTCGGTCCGAAGACGGAGGTTCGATTCAATCCGTCGTACTACCCGTTCGTCGAGCCCGGCGCGGTCGTCGACGTCCGGTGCATCTTCTGCGGCGGGAAAGGATGCAACGTGTGCGGCCCCCTGTCGGGCGGATGGCTCGAGCTTCTCGGCGCGGGGATGGTCCACCCGAACGTCTTTCGTGAAGTCGGATACGACCCCGAACGCTGGACCGGCTTCGCGTTCGGAGTCGGAGTCGAGCGGCTCATCATGCTGCGCCACGGCGTGCCCGATTCCCGCTACTTCTTCGTGAACGACATCCGCTTCCTGACCCAATTCTGAGGACCGCGTGAAAGTCACCTGGAACTGGCTCGCCGACTGGGTCGACCTCGCGGGCTCGCCCGAAGAGCTGGCGCGGCTTCTCGCCTCGCGCGGGCTCCCGGTCGAATCCGTCGAGCGCGGCGTCACCTTCGATCCCGCGATCGTCGTCGGCCTGGTCGTGGAGAAGGGCCAGCATCCGAACGCGGATCGCCTGAGCCTCTGCTCCGTGGACATCGGCGGCCCGGCCCGGCTCTCCATCGTGTGCGGCGCGCCGAACGTCGCGGCGGGGCAGAAGGTCGCCGTCGCCCAGATCGGAAGCAAGCTGCCGGACGGGACCAAGCTGCGCAAGTCGAAGATCCGCGGCGTGGAGTCGGAAGGAATGATCTGCTCGGAGCGGGAGCTCGGCCTGAGCGACGAGTCGCAGGGGATCTGGGTGCTGCCGGGCGATCCGTCCCTGGGCGTTCCCCTGGCCTCGGTGGTCGGCGGCAGCGATACCATCCTCGACGTCGAGATCACGTCCAACCGCCCGGACTGCATGAGCGTGATCGGCCTCGCGCGCGAAATCGCCGCGGCGCGCGGGACGAAGCTCAAGGCGGCCGGCGCGCTCAACGCGACCGGCCCGGGGCCGCTCCCTTCGGTCACGATCGAGAACCCGGCCGACTGCCCGCGCTACATGGCGCGCGTGGTTCGCGGGGTGAAGATCGGCCCCTCGCCCGACTGGCTTCGCAAACGGCTCGAGGCGACCGGCTTTCGCAGCATCAGCAACGTGGTCGACGCGACCAACTACGTGCTCCGCGAGCACGGGCAGCCGATCCACGCGTTCGACGCCGCCAAGATCGGCGGCTTCGCGATCGTGGTGCGGCGCGCAAAGGCGGGGGAGAGGCTCACGCTTCTCGACGGCCGCGAGATGAAGCTCGATCCGAGTCATCTGGTGATCGCCGACCGCTCGACCCCGATGGCCCTGGCCGGCGTCATGGGCGGACTCGACTCCGGCGTCACCGACGCGACCGTCGACGTCGTGCTCGAGAGCGCGGTGTTCGATGCATCGCTCACCCAGGCCACGGCCAGGTCGCTCGGCATCGCGACCGACGCGTCCGCGCGGTTCATCGAAGGGGTCGACCCCGTGGGCGTGGAGCGCGCGCTCGACACGACCGCACGCCTCCTCGCGGAGATCGCCGGGGGCACGGTCGCGCACGAGCCGGTGGATCAGTGGCCGGGACGCAAGGAGCACATGCCGATTCCGCTCTCGCGGCGAAGGGTGGAACGGCTCCTCGGCCTTTCGCTCGACACGACCGCCATCACGAGCGCGCTGGCCACACTAGAGATCGAGCCCGCCGGCAGCTGGACGATGACGGACGGCGACGAGGTCGCCCCGTTCCGCGCCCCCTCCTATCGGCACGACCTCGCGATCCAGGAGGATTTCATCGAGGAAGTGGGCCGCGCGGTCGGGTACGACGCCATCCCGCTTCGCCTCGTCGCCGCGCCAAGCGGACCGGATCTCGTTCGCACCGACGCGCTCGTTGCGGAGCGGCTCCTGGATCTCGCGACCGGGCTCGGCTTCCAGGAGGCCCTCACGAACGTCCTCGTCGGCGACATCCCCGCGGAGGCGCGCGAGGGTGTCGCGGACGAGCAGATCTGGGAGCTGAAGAATCCCATGAGCCGCGAGCTGAAGCACCTCCGGGTGGGGATCCTGCCCGGCCTGGCCGAGGCGGCGGGGCGCAATCTGCGGATGGGTGCGGGGGACGTGCGGCTCGTGGAAGCGGGGAAGGTGTTCCAGTCCACACCGCCGCCGCTTGGCACCGAGCGGTACGAGGCGGGCTTGATCCTGGCGGGCACGGCCGACGAGTGGGATCATCCGGAGGCCGAGTCCGACCGCTATCTCGAGCTCAAGGGCGCGGTTGAAGCGCTCCTTCAGGGCTTCGGCATTGACTCGTGTCGGACAGCAACCTACCATGGTCGAAACTGGAGCGAAGGGAGTGGCGCGTCGATGCGCGTCGGGAGTGAAACCGTGGCCCAGATGGGTGAGGTCGCCCCGTCGCTGAGGGCGTCCATGGGTCTGGATCGCCCGGCCTGGGCCGCGATCCTGGACGTCGCCGCCATCGAGCGCGTCGCGCCCGCCGTCCGGCGCTATCGCGACATCCCGCGTTATCCGGCTACCAAGCGGGACCTCGCGGTCATCGTGTCTCGGGAAACGCATCACGCGGATCTCGAGGACGCGATCCGGAAGGCGGGGGGAGCGCTCCTCGACCGGGTTCGCCTCTTCGACGTGTTCGAAGGGCGGAGCATCGGCGAGGGGAAGAAGAGCATGGCGTATGCGCTCGAGTTCCGGTCCCCGGATCGCACGCTGTCGGATCGGGAGGCGGATGGGGCGGTGCAATCGATCGTACGCGCGCTCGGGGAACGCTTCGGCGCGGTTCTGCGCGGCGGGCCCTCGGGGCGCACCGGAGATCTGACATGATGGCCGAGCTGGATCAACTGGAAGAACGGATTCACGCCGCGGTGGGGCTCCTCGAGAAGTACCGCGAAGAGAAGCGGCGGCTGGAAGACGAAAACGGTGAGTTGAAGGAACGCGTCCACGCCTTGGAGGTGGCCGCGGGGAAGCAGGCCGAAGACCTGAAGCCGAAGATCCAGGCTCTCGAGGATGAGCGCACAGCGCTCCTCGACGAGCGGCGGGTCGTCGCGCGGAGGGTCGAGGAGATGATGTCCAAGCTGGATCAGCTCCACAAAGCGGTCCACGCTTGAAGTAGACGGTCCGACGGAAGGCCCTCGGGGGCTCGGGCTGTCGTGGGAACGATCGATCTGAGGGATCGCGATGACGACCGAACCGAACACGCAGAGCGTGACGATCTTCGGCAGCGAGTACAAGATCCGCGGCGCCGATCCGGATTACATCCAGGTTGTGGCCGCCTACGTGGACGGCAAGATGCGGGAATTGGAAGGCCGCATTCCGCCCGGCACCCCGGCGAAGCTCGCGATCCTGACCTCGCTCAACATTGCGGACGAGCTCTTCCGCGAACGGGAAGAGCGCACGCGGCGTGACAACGAGCTGAGGGAGCGGACCCGGGAATGGGGCCGTCTCCTCACCGAAGGAACGCGCGAGAGCTAGTTCGATCCCCAACGACGCAGGCCCGGAACCCCGGAGGCGTATCGAAGAGCGTATCTCTACAACGGCTGGAAACGCACCCTGCCATGCTCGTGATGTGCCAGGCATTTTTGAGCCACAACTCGAAGGAAGGGAGCCGGACGGTTCGGCGGAGTGATGGCCCGCTTCACGCGGGCGACGCAAACCCGGATCCAGGGCGCCCACCTGGAACTTTCCAGGTTCAAAAGTCTCGCACCCACGGCATTGGCGGGGCGCTTTTTTTCCAGGGGAGGCCGTCGTCATGACGCTCGCGCCATGGTTGGTCATTCTGATCGCGCTCGGTGCGGCGATCGTCGCCTTCTTCGGAGGGTGGATCGGGCACCGGCGGGTCGGTGAAGGAAAGCTCCTCTCCGCCGAGGAGCTGGCCAAGAAGGTCGTCCGCGAAGCCGAGCGCGAATCGGAGAACCTCAAGAAGAGCGCGCTCCTCGAAGCCAAGGACGAGTGGTTCCGGGAGAAGGCCAAGCTGGACCGCGAGGTCCAGGGGCAGAAGGCCGAGGTCCAGAAGACGGAGCGCACGCTCCACGAGCTGGAGTCCAATCTCAACCGCCGGGCCGAGGTCCTCGACAAGAAGGAACGGGACCAGAAGCGCACCGACCGCGAGCTCGAGGTGAAGGGCGAGGCTCTCGCGGAGCGGGACAAGGATCTCGCGCGCATCCTGAACGAGCAGAACGTCCGGCTCCAGCGGATCAGCGGCATGACGATGGACGAGGCCAAGTCCCAGCTCATCGCCAACATGGAGAACGAGGCGCGCGCCGACGCCGCGCGAAAGCTCCAGGAGATCCGCGAAGACACCATCCGGAACGCGGAGAAGGAAGCCCGCGAGATCATCACGCTTGCGATCCAGCGCACCGCCGCCGACCACTCCGCGGAGACCACCGTCTCGGTGGTCCATCTGCCGAACGACGAGATGAAGGGGCGCATCATCGGCCGCGAGGGGCGGAACATCCGCGCCTTCGAGACC
>Ga0207703_10001610_pt1 | contig 20401 bp, 15 predicted proteins | sample KBSSwiS12_FD_184304 | JGI IMG/M metagenome (GOLD analysis project Ga0207703, IMG submission 184304) | Switchgrass rhizosphere microbial communities from Kellogg Biological Station, Michigan, USA - KBS Switchgrass S1-2 (SPAdes) (version 2) | ecosystem: Host-associated > Plants > Roots >...
CCATCTCCTCATAATCGACGAAATAATCGGTGCCGCCACCCGGCAGGGAAATGGGCGTATGCGGCCGCTTCTCGAAGGGCGTGTCCGACAGCGAATAGCGGTCGACCCACTCCACCGGATTGCCCGGTAGCCCGAGAAAGCTCTGGTATATGGCGAACGAGCGCCGCGCCATCCGCTCCCATTTTTCGCGGAAGGCCGCGTTGGTCGCCCCCTCCATCGCGACGCGGCTGTGCGGAGACCAGTTCCCCGTCGCGCGGGCCGAACGGATATCGGGGTAACGCGCCTTGGTGTAGACTGTAACCTTCGCGCCCATCCGCTGTGCCGTGATCGCCGTCGTCATGCCGATCGCACCGGCGCCGATGACGGCGATTTCCCGGGCGCCTGTCGCCAGTGCCAGCGGCACGGCCTCCGCCGCCGATCCCCATGACAGCGAGATGCCGCTGCCGCCATGGCCATAATGATGGACCACATGTTTCGCGCCGAACTGTTCCCGCTCGATACGCGGGCCTGCGGCGCGAAATGGCCGGAGGCAGACGGTGACGCGAAAAACGCGGTCGGGCCGGGCGATGATCGGCGTCAGCCCCGACGGCGGGACGAAGGCGCCGCCCTGTGCCAGCAGTCTGCCGGGCGTCAATGCGGCAAGGCCGGCCGCGCCCGCAAGACCGTCGCGCAGGATCGTTCGACGACCGATCATTTCGCCCTCCCGGCTGCGTTCCACCGATGCCGTATCCTAGGCGCGACGCGGCGGAATCCCGTACGCAAATCGGCGTATATACAGAGGGCGGGTTATCCGGTGAACTGGCCGCCAGCATAGAGTGAGGGTCATCGGGTGAAGCTGGCTTATTCACTGTGATATAAAGAAAGAAAAACAATAATCAAAGGGTCGCGTCGACAAGACATATGACATCTTGACTGTCGCATTGACTACGACCCTGACAAGAAGAGGAGCATACGAGAACCAATTGGGGGGAACCAATGTTACGTATCGCCAAATTTACTTGCGCTGCTCTGCTCGCCTCCACCGCGCTGTCGACGGCCTATGCACAGGACGCAACGACCGCACCCCCGGCCGATCCTGCCGGCGACGCCACGTCCGGTGGCGAGATCATCGTTACCGGCACCCGCGCGGTCGGCACCAAGGCGGCCGATAGCGCCGCGCCGATCCAGATTCTCGACGACTCGGCGCTGGCCCATGTCGGCCAGCCCAACCTCAATCAGGCGCTAACGCAGTTGGTGCCGTCTTTCCAAGCTCAGACCCAAGGCACCGACATGGCGAGCTTCTCGCTCTCCGCCCGCCTGCGCGGCCTCAGCCCCAACCACACGCTGGTGCTGGTCAACGGCAAGCGCCGCCACGGCAACTCGATCCTTCAGGTCATCAACGGCGCCTTTGGCGGCTCCGCCGCGCCCAGCATCGACCTGATCCCACCCGACCTGGTGCAGCGCATCGAGGTGCTGCAGGACGGGGCGGCGGCGCAATATGGTTCCGACGCGATCGCCGGCGTCATCAACATCATTCTCAAGTCCGATACCAGGGGCGGGGCGATCAGGCTCAACGCCGGCCAGTATTACGACAAGGAAGGTACGACCTATAGCGCCAGCGGCAATTTCGGCATGCCGATCGGCGACAGCGGTTTTCTCGACATCTCGCTGTTTCATCGGCGGAATGACGTTACCACGACTGGCGACGGTATTATTTCGGTAAAGAACTATAACGGCACGACCGTCACGAACTTCCCCGGGTTCAAGACGCTGCTGGATGCGTGTAACGCGGTCAACTGCACGGCCGGCATCAACGGCGGCCAGCCGGCGTCGAAGCTGACCCTGGGTTTCTACAATTTCGGCTATGATTTCGGCAATGTCGAGCTCTACTCCTTTGGCGACGTGTCCTACCGACATGGGGACGCACTACAGGGCTATCGCCACCCCACGCGCCTCTGTCGAACCTTCAACGGGACCAAATGGGTCGGTCAGACCAGCGATCCGACCCAATGCTTCGGTACCTCCGCCCAGACCGGCACGATTCCACATATCGAGGTGATGCAGGACGAATTCTCCTTCACCGGCGGCCTGAGAGGCGAACTCGGCGGAGGCTGGAACTGGGATCTGGCCAGCAGCTATTCGGAAGACGTGGCGAGGGTCTACACCACCCATTCGGTCAACGCGTCGCTCTTCGTCGATACCGGACAGTCGCCCACCGACTTCTACGACGGCAAGTTCAAGTTCACGCAGTACGTCACCACGCTCGACCTGCGCAAGGAACTCGAGGTCGGCTTCGCCGAACCGCTGACCCTCGCCTTTGGTGGTGAATATCGCAAGGAAACCTACGCAATCGGCGCGGGCGACGCGATGTCGCGCTATTTCGAGGGCGGACAGTCGTTCCCAGGCTATGCGCTGAGCGATGCCACTTCGTCCAGGCGCAGCGCCGTAGCGGGTTATCTCGATGTCGCCGTCAAGCCGGTGCCGGAGTGGTCGGTCGAGGTTGCCGGCCGCTACGAGCATTATAGCGACTTCGGTGATGCCAAGATCGGCAAGATCACCACGCGCTACGACTTCTCGCCGGCGATAGCGCTGCGCGCCACGGCCAGCACTGGCTTCCGGGCGCCGTCGCTCCAGGAATCGGGCTATTCGGCTACCAATGTCGGCCCAACCTCCGCGACCTTGCAGCTTGCCCCCAGTTCACCGGGCTCGCTGACCGCCGGTTTCGGTGCGCTGAAACCCGAGAAATCGGTCAACCTCTCGGCCGGCATCGTCTTTCGTCCGATCCCGCGCCTCGTGATCACGCTCGACGGCTACTATATGAAAATCAAGGATCGCATCGTTTCGTCGGGGACCATTACCGGCCAGAGGTTCGTCGGCCTGACGTCCCCTCCGACCCAGGTGCTGACGCCGCTGATCAACGGCCTGACACCCTACAACCTCGTCCAGGCGGCGATCGCAGCGAGCGGCAAGCAGATCGATCCGACCGTCCTGGATCACGGCGACCTCTCCATCCAGACCTTCACCAACGGCATCGATACCCGAACGATGGGTCTGGAACTCGCGGCCCGCTATCCGGTCATACTCGGCTTCGGCAAGATCGATTTTTCGATCGGCGCGAACTACAACATAACGAAGGTAACGAAGAACAAGATCGGCACGCTGTTCAGCCCGACCGCCCAGCAGATCATCGAGAAGGCGAGCCCGGACTTCAAGGGCAATTTCAGTGCGCTTTTCACCAGCGGCAGGTTCGCCACCAACCTGCGCATCAATTATTACAGCAAGACGAACCAATATGTTCAGCCGAACGGCACGTCGTCCAATGGCAACGTGGCGGCTGGCATCGTCGCGCTGCCCGCGCCGATCCTGCTGGCGAACGGCCAGCGCTACTATAACGCGGAAGTGAAGCCGGCGGCGATCATCGACCTCGAGGTCAGTTATGACCTCACCGACTTCGCCAATATCGCGATCGGCGCGAACAACCTGTTCAACAAGAAGCCGGAAATTCCGCCGCTCGTCGCCAACTATGATCCGGCAAAGTGGCCGACGAACGGTGTTTCGCCCTATATCAACAATGGCGGCACGATCAACGCACCTTACACCTTCGGCGCCTATGGTACCAACGGCGGCTATTACTACGCCCGCGTGACCTTGAAGTTCTGACGCATCGGGCGGCGAACCTCGGTTCGCCGCCATTTTCTTAAAATCAGTTCGCCCCTCAAGGAGACGGATCAATGAAATTCAAGCTCGTCCTTGGCGCTGCCATGGTGCTGCTCGCAACCGCCGCGGCGGCGAAAGACAAGCCGCCCAAGCCGCAGATCGAGCGCGCCGTCGCCAGCCCTACCGCGGTCATTTCCAGCAATGTTTCGATCCCGCCCGGCAGCCGCATCATCTATCTTTCCGGCTCGACCGGTTCGCCCGCCGATCCGACCAAGCCCGAAGAGGTGGGTGACACCAGGGCGCAGACGCTGAGCATCCTGACCAAGATGAAGGCGACGCTGGAGGGCATGGGCCTGGGCATGGGTGACGTCGTCAAGATGAACGTCTTCCTGGTGTCCCCGACACCGGGCGGGCACATGGATTCGCCGGCCATGAACGAGGTGTTCAAGACCTTCTTCGGCACGCCCGAACAGCCTAATCGCCCGGCGCGCACCACGGTTCAGGTCGCGGCACTCGGCCGGCCGACCACATTGGTCGAGATCGAGGCGGTTGTCGCCAAGGCCCCCTGAGCAACGCGACGCGCCGGGAATTTCGGCAAGGCTATCGATGCGATCATCCGTCCGCAGCGATAGGCTTTGTCGGCTAGACGATATTGAAAGGGAATAATGGTGGAGGCCCGATGAACGTCTTGCGGTGCATGGGAATATTGCCGGCCATCTTTCTTGCGATCGCCGCTCCTGCCGTGGCGAAAGGCGATGCGGCAAAGGGCAAGCTGGTGTTTGCCCAGTGCGCGGTCTGTCACAAGATCGACAAGGCAGGGGGCAACGGGATCGGTCCCAACCTCTTCGGCGTGGTAGGGCGTCCGGCGGGCAGCGTCCCGGGCTTTGCCTATTCACCCGCGCTGACCAAGCTCAAAATAGCCTGGACCGTGCAAAAGCTCGACGAATTCCTGACTCATCCGGCGGGCGCGGTACCGGGGACGCGCATGCCTTTTGCGGGTCTCAAGGATCCTGCCGCTCGCCAGGACGTGATCGCCTATCTCATCGCGGCGTCTCGCTGAAAACAGGACCTGATCATCAATGTCGGCGTCCACTATCATCCACGGCCGTGGTTCGGATCGTCCGCGCATCCCTTGTCCGCCGCGTGCCCGCGGCGCGGCCGCAAGAACATGGCGGCGCGGTGCCTGGACGATCCTGCTGACGCTGGCCCTGTCATCGGCGTCCGCCTGCGCCCGGCACGACGGCGACGGCGCGAAGAAGCGTCAACCGCCGCTGGTCGATGCCGCCCCCGCGCTTTCGCATGTCTTCAGCGAGGATATCGAGACGATCGGCACCGCCCGCGCCAATGAGCAGGTGACGCTTGCCGCCAACGTCACCGAACGCGTGGATCGCCTCCTGTTTGACGACGGCATGATCGTCCGGCGCGGGCAATTGCTGGCGGTGCTGTCGCATGGCGAGGAACAGGCCTCGCTTGCCGGCGCGGTGGCCAGCGAGGTGCAGGCGCGCGCGCAGCTGCGCCGCGTCGAACGGCTGAGCGAACTGGGATTTGTCACCCGGTCGCTGCTCGACCAGCAAACCGCGACGGTCGGCAAGGCACGCGCGGACACGACGTCGATTCGGGCCCAGATCAACGATCGGATGATCCGCGCACCCTTTTCGGGCAGTGTCTCGCTGCGGACGATATCGGCGGGTTCGATCGTGACGAGCGGGACGCCGATCGTCACCATCAGCGACCTGTCCCGCATCAAGCTCGATTTCACCGTGCCCGAGACGAAGCTCAAGGCGCTTCGTGCCGGCCAGACGATCACGGCCGTCGCCGCCGCCTTTCCCGACGCTCCCCTGACTGGCACAATATCGGTGATCGACCCGGTTATCGATCTGCAGAGCCGGGCGGCGATGGTGCGCGCCATCCTCCCCAATCCGGGCGGCAGGATCAAGCCCGGCATGTTGCTGACCGTGCGCATCGAAACGGGCCGGCGAACCGCCCTCGCGGTCCCGGAAATCGCCGTGGTGAGCGAGGGGGCGGATCGATATGTCTTTGTCGTTGGTCCAAACGGCAAGGCGAAACGGACAGCGGTCGGGACGGGGCTGCGGGACAACGGCCTTGTCGAGGTCAGCGGCCTGCCCAACGCGGCGCGGGTGATATCGGAGGGTGTCGTCAAGGTAACGGACGGCATGAAGGTGCGACTCGCTGACGGCAAGCGCAAGCCGGGCGCGTCGTGATCCTGTCAGACCTCTCGGTTCGCCGGCCGGTCGTTGCCGCCGTCATGGCGCTGCTTCTCACGATCGTCGGTATCGTCGGTTTCCTGAGCCTCTCCGTCCGCGAATATCCCGATACGGATCCTCCGGTCATTTCGGTGCAGACGCTCTATACCGGCGCAAGCGCAGGGGTGGTGGAAAGCCGGATCACGCAGCCGCTGGAAGACCGGCTGGCTGGCGTCGAGGGGATCGAGACGATCAGTTCGACCTCCGCGGACGGGCGATCCGACATCTCGATCGAGTTCCGGCCCGGCCGCGATGTCGATTCCGCGGCCAATGACGTGCGCGACCGCGTCGCCGCGGGCGCGTCGCAGCGCCCCACCGACGCGTTTCCGCCGGAGGTACGCAAGGTCGACTCCGATGCCCAGCCGATCATGTTCTTCGCCGTTCTGGCGCCCGGCTGGGACAGCACCAAGCTTGGCGACTATGTCAATCGCGTCATCATCGACCGGCTGTCGACGATCGACGGCGTGGCGCAGATCCAGCCGCTGGGCCTCGCCCGGCCGGCGATGCGCGTATGGCTCAACACCAACCGGCTTGCCGCCTTCCGCCTGACGCCCCGGGATATCGAATCGGCGCTGCGCAGCCAGAATGTGGAGCTGCCGGCGGGGCGGATCGAGGCCAGGCAGCAAAATCTGTCCCTGCGCGTGCAGCGCGGCTTCACCACGCCGGCCGATTTCAGCGCGCTCGTAATCGGCCGCGGCCCCGACGGCTATCTCGTCCGATTGGGCGATGTGGCGCGGATCGAGGAGGGGCCGGAAAATCCCTATACGCTCTACCGCTACAACGGTCAGAACGGGGTCGGCCTGGGCATCGTCCGGCAATCGGGCGCGAATACGCTCGCCGTCGCGCAGGCCGCCAAGGCGATGATGGCCCAACTCTCCAAAGAGCTGCCGCCGGGCGTGACGATCCAGATGGGCGGCGACAGTTCGCTCTTCATCGATGAGGCGATCAAAGGGGTCTGGCATACGCTGATCGAGGCGGCGCTGCTCGTCACGGCGGTGATTTACCTCTTCCTGGGCAGCTGGCGCGCGACGCTGATCCCGGCCGTGACGGTGCCGATTTGCCTGCTGGCGACCTGCGCGGTGCTTTGGGCGATGGGATATTCGATCAACCTGTTGACCCTGCTGGCGCTGGTCCTGGCGATCGGCCTCGTTGTCGACGACGCGATCGTCGTGCTTGAAAACATCTATCATCGCATCGAGCAGGGTGAGGCACCGCTATATGCCGCCTTTGCCGGCACGCGTCAGGTGGGGTTCGCGGTGATCGCGACGACGCTTGTGGTCTGCGCCGTGTTCGTGCCGGTCATGTTCCTCTCCGGTCAGACCGGCCTGTTGTTTCGGGAGCTGGCCGTCGCGTTGATCGCGGCGCTGGCAATTTCGGGCGTGCTTGCCCTCAGCCTCGCGCCGATGCTGTGTTCCAAGCTTCTGAAGCATTCTGCGCGAGGCCGTTTGACCGCCCGAATCGATCGCCTGATGGACAGCTGCGAATCCGGCTACGGGCGTTCGCTCAACGTGGCGCTGCGGCGGCCACTCCCGGTCATCCTGGGCATATCCGTGTTCCTCGCCATTGCCGGCTGGGTGTTCACCGGCATCGACGCCGAGCTTGTCCCGCCAGAGGATACGGGTGTGTTTCAGATCCGCGTCAATGCGCCGGAAGGGACCGGCTTCGCGCAGCTCGATCGCTATACCAAACAGGTCGAAGACATGGTTGCGCCGATGATCGGCAAGGGCGCCGTGCGCGGGATGAATGCCCGTGTTCCCGGCACCGCCGGCGTTTCCGAAGACTTCGACATCGCCAATGTCGCGGTGTTCCTGCGTCAATGGGACGAGCGCAAGTTGACGTCCCAGGAGGTCGCCAAACGCGTCAACGCCAAGCTTCTCGACATCGCCGCGATCAGGGGAAACGCCACGGTGAATTCCCGGCTGAGCCGGGGCCGGGGACAGCCGGTAAATTTCGTCATCGCCGGCTCCAGCTATGAGGGCCTTGCCCGCGCGCGGGACAGGCTGCTGGCCGCTGCGCGCGACAATCCCGGCCTGGTGAACGTCGATGCCGACTATGTCGAAAGCAAGCCGCAGTTGCTGATCGACGTGGATCGGCAGCGCGCCGGGGACCTCGGGGTGTCGGTCGACGATGTCAGTCAGGCGCTGCAGACGATGATGGGGTCCCGCCGCGCTTCGACCTATGTGCGCGACGGCGAGGAATATTACGTCATCCTGCAGGCCGAAGCCGATAACCGGGACACCGAGGCAAGCCTGTCGACCGTCTATGTGCGCTCGCGCGGGGGAGACCTGGTGCCGTTGTCGAGCGTGGTTCATGTGCGAGAAACGGCCACGGCGCAGGCATTAGGCCGTTTCAACAAGATGCGGGCCATCACGCTGCAGGGCGGCCTCGCGCCGGGCTACTCGCTGGGTCGCGCGCTTGCTTTTCTGGAGGACAAGGCGCGGTCCATGCCGGAAATCCAGGCGACGGGCTATCGCGGCGAGAGCCAGGCCTTCAAGCAGACCGGCGGATCGATCTGGCTGGCGTTCGGGCTTACGATCGTCGTCATCTATCTTCTGCTGGCGGCCCAGTTTGAAAGCTTCATCCATCCGGCGGTGATCATCTCGGCGGTGCCGCTTGCCGTGGCGGGGGGCGTACTGGGGTTGGCGCTGACCGGAACGAGCATCAATCTGTTCAGCCAGATTGGCATTGTCATGCTGGTCGGGCTTGCCGCCAAGAACGGCATCCTGATCGTCGAATATGCCAATCAGCTGCGTGATGAGGGGATCGCGCTGGAGGCGGCGATCCGGCAGGCGGCAGGGCGGCGGCTTCGTCCGATCCTGATGACCTCGATCGCGACGGCGGCGGGGGCCGTTCCGCTCGCGTTGAGCCACGGCGCGGGTGCCGGTGCGCGCTCCGCGATCGGCGTCGTCATCGTGTTCGGTGTGACCATCGCCACCGGCGTCACGCTCTATATCGTGCCGCTGCTCTATCGCTGGCTGGCGCCTTACACATCCTCGCCGCAATCGGTGGGGCGGCTGTTGCAGGCGCTTATTCGCGCCCGGCCCGCGGCGCCCCAAGTCATGGCCGAAGTCATGTGACGCGGATACGACAACGCCGGGGTGCGTGCTGCACCCCGGCGTTGTTATCGCGTGACAGACTGTTGCGTTCACCGCCGCGCCCGCGCGACGGCAAGCGCGGATCAGTTGCTGGCGAGGGTCTGGCCCGCGCCCCGACGCGCCAGCGAATATAATGTCGCGGTCGCACTGGCGCCCATTTCCCGGCGGCACTGCCAGTCCGGCGAAAGATCGGCATTGATCCGGTTGCCGGGGTTGCAGGCGGTTTCGATCGCCCTGGTGACGCGCGTGCGAAACCGCTCGAGGTTCTGCGGATCACGCAGGTCGAGACCGGCGGTGGACACGCGCAGCTCGATCCGTTCCCGGGCGTGCTGCGTGGGCGCCGGCGCGACGATTTCAACACCTTCTCCGCGCTGGGACGTTGCGGCTATCGCCGTTGTGGGCGCGGCGAACAGACAGGCCGCCGCGAGTGCGGCGTTCAGCGATTTCATGACATTCTCTCCTATCATTCCTACGGACATCATTTGCTGTCAGGCCGAGCCGAGGTTGGCCCCGGTCACGTTCCTGCAAAGCGTCATTCTCAACGCTCGGTCGCGTATTTAATCCAGCAAACGGCAAGCAACAAGTGCAAGTCTGCCGTCAAGCCGTTGCCCGCGAACAATGCACCGCTGAGGATCGTCGCGGCGCAGACCAGGGGCTGCTCGCCGCGGGGAAGCGAAATATCGAAAGCCCCGGTCCGCGATCGTCAACAAAGTTTGAGGGCTGGAGCGGGTGAAGGGAATCGAACCCTCGTCGTAAGCTTGGGAAGCTCGACTGCCGCCTTCTCATAGCTGCTCATACGAACTCTAAATATCTGTAGATGCGTTATTTCTTGTCTCGCACCCTGCTCATGTGAGACACTATTTCTGGCTCCTTCTCATTAGATTTTGGAGCCAGAAAGGAGCCAGATCGTGGCGAAGATGCTGCTGACGGATGTCAGCGTGCGGGCCTTGAAAGGGTCCGACAAATACGAAACGTTCTTTGACACCAAGATAGCCGGCTTCGGCATCCGCGTAGGCAAGAAATCGAAAACATGGATTGTCGTGCGAGACCGCAGCCGCGCGAAACAAGCGATCGGCAAATACCCTGACCTCTCGCTCGCGGACGCCCGCACCGAAGCCAAGAAGCTCTTGTCGACGGCACCGGAGCCGAAATCGGCTTCCAAAACATGGGCAGGAGCGCGCGACGAATTCCTCGCCGAAAACTACAAGGGTTCAACCTCGCGCTGGCCGCATTTCGTGAAGCTCATGCTCACGAAGCACTTCAAGGGACTCGACCATCGTCAGCTTGCCGATATCGACGATACGGATATCAGCGCCGTGCTCGACAAGCTCAAGAAGACCCCATCGGCGCAGCTTCACGTGTACCGCGCCGTGCGGACCTTTCTCAAATGGTGCACCCGGCCTCCGCGCAAGTGGATCAAACATTCGCCGATGGAGGGATACGAGCCGCCCGGCAAAGATACGAAAGGCACCCGCACGCTAACAGACCTTGAGCTCAAGGCCGTTTGGAAGGCCTCGGGAAAGGGGTCGCGGGCCGTTGTACGGCTCCTCATATTGTGGGGCACCCGCAACGAGGAAACGACGGTCTTGAATCGGAGATGGCGCGTCGATGACGTGCTCACCATTCCCGGTAAGCACACGAAGAACGGCCGAGATCACGCAATCCCGCTGCTCCCGCTCGCGCAAGGCGTGCTGGCCGATCGCCCTGACACTGGCGCGTATTATTTCCCCGGCCGGTACAGCAACGAAAAGCCGCTCACCGCCGGCTCCCTCAATCGGATGAAGGCGGAAATTCAGGCAGAGACGGGGACTAAGGATTGGACGCTCCGCGACATCCGACGTACCTTCCGATCAAACATGGCCCGCCTCAAAGTACCGCGCGAGATCTGCGAGGTGCTTATCAATCACGCGCCGCCCGTCCTCGACGAAATATACGATCGTTACGACCGTATCGAAGAGAAGCGCGAGGCTCTGGCGAAGTACGAAGCCTTCATGGTACGGTTGCTCGCCTAGGTTTAACCTTGGGCGTCATGACGCTCCCAATTGGGAGTGCCATGACAATGAGGTTGCTATCGAAGAAGGACGTTCGCGCCAAGGTGCTCTACAGCCCCGCGCACATTGCCCGCCTGGAGGCGGCCGGACAATTCCCCAAGCGGGTACGTCTCGGCGTTGGAAGGGTCGGCTGGGTGGACGAGGAAGTGGATCAGTGGCTGCGCGAGCGGATTGCCGAGCGCGATACACCCGGCTCCTGATGGAGCTACTTCAGGCCGGCGGGGAACCGCCGGCCTTTTTCCAGTCAGCAATCAGGTCGCAAAGAAATTTTATAAATTTCGATAGTAGAGGCGGGCAAGGCAAATTTTGCTTTGCTTCATTCAATATTAAAGAAAATTTTCGAGATATGATTTATCACAATTTAGTCGATAAACACATTTTTGTACCAAAACATTTTCTTATTTCCAAACCATTCTTCATTTTCGTCATTCAAAAATGGTCTAAGCTGACTCATATCTACTTTGTATCGGAAGAAAATTGCGATAATTTCTCTTAGGTCTTCCTCGATAATGTTGTCACGCATCCTTATGATTATATCTGGTCCTACTCCGCTAAATTCGATAACGGACTCTAGTTCCTTGAGGCGCTCAAAAAAAGACCGCTCATCGCGCTGCGAATAGAATTTAATTTTGTGCGCAATCAAATCAGCCATTTTTGGGGGGGTACACATTCGTATGTCCACCCGCTGGGTCTATCACATCCCAATGAGGCCCGCCATGGGCGTCATTGTGGCTAGGATCCGCGGGGCCGGTGGGAACCCAAACATTACCATTTTTGTCGACCCATCCCCACTGATTGCTACCGGCTGCTTTCCCCCACCTCGGCCGCCCAGTTTTCGGCTCCTTAAACCCTTCCGTTTCGCTGGGCTTGCCGGGCGCCTTTGCACCCTCGGGATCTTCCGCATCACTGGGTGGCTGGCCGGGGACAGCTTTGGAGCACCCAATCCCTAGCAGCAAGCATCCCTTATAAATATCAGGAGTCAATGCAAATACTACGGACTTAGTGAACATATTGCCTAAAAGGTTCCCCAATCCCGATGTGTCCGACGGGGGTGATGGCGGAGCGATCGGCAATTCCTCCGTAGTATGACAGGCTGAGCAGGGAATTCCTATCACGGTAACTTCCTGTCCAGTCTCGCCGTCTCCGCCCTTTCCCGACGGATCTTTATTGTTTACCGAATCATTGTAGGCGTACGCATACAAATTCATTTGATTCAAAAAGCCGATCGGATCGGTCTGAAGAAACCGCCCCAGCCGCGATGAGTAGATGCGGGCCTTGTAATAATACATGCCCAACTCGGGCAGATAGAGTTGACCGGTATATGCGAACCGTCCGTTCACGACATTGGTGCCGCCAGGCACGCCATATTCATCATAGGTTTTGATCTGGCTACCTGCGCCGTTCCGGTCAGCAATCGACACAATCGAGCCGAGATGGTCGGCCTGAAGGCTTCGCAGCCCGCTCAGGTTCGCGCCCAGATACCAGATCAATGGGTCGTCCGCGGCGTTGCCATGCACCCACCGGAGGGTTACCGCCCCCGCAGGCGAATAAGCGGTGACGATTTCGTCCCCGTCATAGATATATTGGATGCCGCTGGTGTCGGAATAGAGCCGCCCAAGCGGATCATAGGTGAGTGACGCGGTGAGCGTTCCCGTCGCGCTCACCAGCCGATTTTCGACGTCATAGGTGAAACTGGCGCCACCATTCGACATCAGGTTGCCGTTGGAGTCGAAACTCAATGATCCGGTGCCGACCGTCGTATACTGGTTCAGGCCGTTCGCGGCATAGCTGGTACTTGCGGTCGCGTAGGCATTGTAAGCATAGAGATCGTTGCTACTCGTGCGTGTCACGATCTGGTTCGCCGGGTTATAAGCTAGGGTCGAGGTCACGTCATACGTGGAGCCTGACAGGTCGTCGGTCATGCTCGTCAGACGTGACACCGCGTCATAGCCATAGGTTGTCAGCACAGCACCGCGCGCCTCGGACGCCTTGCGTCCTTGAGCATCATAGCCGAAGCTCACCACCTGGGACGTGCCATTCTCCTTGACCGCGATCGGCCGATCGAGGCCATCATAATCATAGGTGAAATATATTCCATCGGGGTGAGTCAGCCTGATGCGGTTGCCGTCAGAATCGTAGATATGGCCTATCGTCCGGCTAACTCCGCCCATACTAACCGTGCTGGAGGTTTTTCGGTCAAAGCCGTTAAAGATGTTGATCGCTGCATCCGCGCCAGTCGTGCTATCGAACCGAGCGGCAAGTTGATGCCCTCGAACGTCATAGCTGTAGTAGACATCGCGCACAGCTCCAGATGGTGGCGTCGTACACGCGTAGCCCGATACACATGTGCCGCTGATTGTTTTCACAATTATCCGGTTAAGGCCGTCGTATGTGTAGTTCATGACCCGCCCATCACGCTTACGGAAAGATAGGCGGTTGCCGTTAGCGTCGTAGGTATAGGCTTCGTAGTCAGTTGCGCTCACCGCTCCGCCCGTCGCCAGACTAGGGAAGTTCCATTGTACCTGACGATCGAATCCGTCATAGGTCATCGCGGCCTGATTGCCATTGGCATCGATCGTTCGAATTTGCCTACCGTTTGGACTGTAGACGTAGCTGACATAATCTTGTTGCAGATTGGAGGGAAACCCGTTTGCCGTCGTCACACCAAATGCTTTTTGTACTTTCAGCACCTGCCCAACATTATCGTAGACATTATCCGTAATTCGATCAGGTCCGTAACTACCTTGAGGACCGAGCGTACATGCGTCGGCGGGAAGACTTCCGTAAGACGCCGGGTTCATTCTTACTGCGGTGCAAGCAAGGCGGCCAACCGCATCGTAACTAAATTGGGTCACCTCATATGCCACGCCAGCCGAGGAAGTTGTTTCCTGGGTCTTGTGACCTAAGGTGTCATAACTAGTGTCGACCCGACTGAAAACAGTAAATCCTGTCCAATTTATCGGATCGACGGAGTCTGATTGCCAAGCGGCGAGTTCCCCATCTTCGGTCCGCACCAGCCGCCCTACGGAATCGAAGGTATTTCGGACTGCAGGGAAATGCAGAGGACCAGCCCCATCTGGGTCGGGGTATATGGTCCCGGTTTCCAGACCAAGGAGATTATAGCGATGACCTGCCGTATAAGGGGAGGATGACGATTGCGCATACGCTGCACATGGGAGCATCCCCAATGCCAACAGAGTTGTTGAGCGGCGACGGACGTAGTGCAAAGCGCTCATGGGCACACCGTCAAATTTGCATTGGGCGACGTCTCGCTAATTCTGTGTCGCAAACGATCATAGCCATAGCACGTCACTAACGTTGCGCCGCCGGACGATATGCTCTGACCTCGTACCAGGAGATTGTCCGCGGTGCCGTCCGCGCCATAAAGAAAAGTCGTATCAGTGCGCGCAGCGCTAGGATCGCACGATAGGGCGCTACTGCCCGGAAGTGTCTGACAGTCTGTCTGGGCAGCGATCGTCCAGATAGGCTGTCCCGTCGACACCAAGGATCCGGAAGAATTCAGAACGTACGCCGATTTTTGCTGATAGGTATAAAGTTTCAACCTTCGAGCCGCGCCCGGAACTGCAGGTGGACTAAGTTCACTCGCTCTCTTGCCATATGAAGTGTACGTCCAGTCAGTTTCATTTCCCTTTCCATCCACATATGACGTAGGGAAGTTGCACGTATTGAGGTTAGTACAATTAGCCTCATAAGCCGCATGTTCCGTGATATTAGCTCCACCGCCCCCCGGTTTCGGAGCTATTGTTTTGAGCGTTACATTAAATCTACTATCGTACTGAAATGATTCAGAGTTTCCTTCAGGAAATGTAATTTTCGCAAGATGGTTATCAGGGAAATTCCATGCGAAGGTTGTCTTATATCCATTTCTATTTATTAGCCAAGACGGCATAATGCCGCCACCGTTACTCGTATCAAAATAGTACTGGTCACTTGCCCCTAAGTAGCTAGACGGAACGTTCATCGTGAAGTTACTGTACGAGCCGCCCATCGTCGCCCTATAGGTTCTGACATCTCCTCTACTATTGGTGACCTGCGAGACACCATATGTCGTCCCAACATAAGAAAATGACAAATCTTCCGAGTATGGGAAGGTGTTTGATATCCCGATCACGCGGCCATACATATCTTTCTTGTAACTCTTTTTATATCCTGTACTCGTCGGTGTTGTCTGAATTGTTGTTGTCTCAATAATCGTCTGACCGCTTGGCGCCGCGCCACTCGCCGGACCGGAGAATGTTGCTGTGGGCCAATTGCTCACGCTGAACCCGCACTGGTCCGCTGACGGATCGCAATAGGCATATCCCTGATTTATCAGTGACATAGAGGTAACGTGAAGCCACGCCGCCATGTTGGAAGTGCTATTGCTCTCATAGCCTGGCTTAATCAGAGTTCCATCATTCTGAACTATAGATTGAATTCTAATAGTTGGGCCATAAGGACTACCCGTGTCAATAACCTTATAGTAATATGTGCGCGATAGACCGGATGGATATTGAACGGTGGTTGCCGCACCTGGGCTTTGCCCAAAAAGGACTGTCATTCCATCCTTTCCGAAATATTTCCAATACGCCACTCCGCCTATAATGACCACACCAAGGCCATTTCCTTTTCCATCACCAATGTAATTGTTTCCATTGACTGTCATGTAGGGGTAGCTGCCGGAAAAAACATGGCGATCATTTCCAAGTGTTACCTGAAAATTGGGGGCGTTCGAATCGTCTATCAAATATTTTAGGCTATCCCACCACCCACCCTCTCTTATTAAATTTCGTGTATAAGTAATAGGGTTCTCTATGCCATACATCGATATGATAGGTTCCGTAATATTTACCGACCCTCCCGATATATACGAGTCAGAGGCGGTCAAAACATCAATATTCTGGTCATTTACCGCCTTAAATTCAGGAGGAAGTATCTGACCTTCTGCTATTGTCGGCACAAAGATCCCCGCCGCCGTCGCCAGAAGAAACAGCTTTCTAAGAGGAATTGATATCCCTGCTCGCATACGCATCGCTTCCACGATCCAATTACTGCTATGCTCTTCTATTATACCCACAAGCATCAGCCTCCATTCGAATGCTGGAAACGCATCGCTCATTTGGCGAGGCGATCGAGAAACTCACCAGAATATTACGCACCCGCGCCTCAAACTCGCGGCAGCTCCGCCTCACGGCGCGGGAGTGGGCGTGGGGGTCGGCGTCGGACAGGCTCCAGGGACCGCTGTAGCGAGATCATAGCGCATGCGGTTACCTGCTCGGTCAAAACAGGTGCCCATAACGATGCCGTTGTTTGGCCCGCCACTGCGGGTGGTGGCAACGAGCCGGCCGAGCGCGTCGTAGCTATAGGTGGCGCTTTCCGACGCCAACGATGACGCGGCAATCAGGCCCGCTCCAGCCACCGTTGGCAGCACCAACCAACCTTTTCGCATCAGCATTTCCTCCAGATCAACGCATCGTCCCCGATAACAAAGGGCAGATTTCCGAAATCGCACGTCATGTCACGCAGGCAACCTCGGCGTCCGTGTGATCCACCAGCAGAATTGAATACCCCACGTTAATTGCGAAATTGCGACAGAAGCCGACCCCGAAATTTCAGGTGTAGAGAACCACTTTTTCGCCCGGCGGCGCAAGAGAAAAATACGACTAAGATAATTATTATAATTTTATATCCACAATGGATGTAAATTGCGGGCGATGCGAATAATTGAGAACCCCACTGGCCTCGGCGAATTACGATAAGGTAACGGAGTCTTATCTTCTAATTACTGGTGACACCGCCAGAATTGCTCTGCCTTGAGCAAGCAAGCGCGATATAGTGCGTGCATCAAAAACCCTATGCACACGAAAGCATAAGCATCCCAATCTTGTATGTCGAAGATATCATCGTATTTATCTCACCTTTCTAGTGCCTTAAGTTTACCGCGCTAGCCTGAACCACGTAGAAAGCCCTTGTTGAAGAATGGGGCGGCACCCTTTTTCTATGTGCTCCCGACATTCCCGAGGTGCGCGCACCGGGGGGGAATGCGGTAACCGACAACAGTAATCACCGCCCGGAATCGTGAAAAGCAGTCATTGCGGATCTATTTCGAACGATATTTAAGCCCGATCTAAAGCTATTGACTCCCCAGCGCGGTTGATTTTCTCTCTACCCTGGGAACAGGGGGAGAGATATGCAGCTTAAATTGAAGCGCTCGCAACGCGAAGCAGGCGTTCTCTCCACAAATGTCATCTTCTGCCTCGACGCCCGCGTCGAGTTCACGCGCGAAGAGCAGCACAGCGTGACGCGATACAAGCTACAGAACCAGATTATCTATACGAGCGAAGGAGCACGGCGCGCGGCTGAGGGCAGTTCGGTATCAGCCGCCAACGCCAAGGCGAGGGCGCGCGGTATCGGACTGAACAGCGTCGATGATTTTCTGACCGCGACCACAGGCAGCATTGGACATGGCCTCAAGGCAGCCGCGCTTGGCGCGCTTTCCGCCATGCGCCTCACGATTACGATCAATAGCCTGCAGCGCGGCCAGCACATCGAGTGCAAGAGCCTCGACGAGTTGCTGGGGGCCGAGGACGCGATCATGACGGCGTGCCAGAACCTGCGCGGATACCTTACCACGGCCGCATCCTTCGATGGGCGGGAGGTGCTGGTCGATTTCAGCGAGGATGAGCCGAAGGTTGTCGCACAGGCGGCGAGCCCCAATCCTCAACTCATCGCTCCCTTGCCGCCCGGCGCCATGTCCCTGCCTCCCCAGGCAGCGCTGCCCTCGCCCACCGAAGATGCCGAATTTGACGACGTGACAGAACCGAGTGACGACAGCACAACATCCTACGCGGAGAGCTATCCATCCCATGAAATGGGATTTCTCGACGGACTGCCGTTCGACATCAATGACCCGCAAACACAGCAGCGTCTTGTTGTCGTCGGTATTATCGTTCTCGTCGTTCTTGCCTGGCTCATGTCCCATTGACCGACTCCACCTACATCCCCTTCTTCCGCCGCTTCACGAATGAGCGGAGCCGCGAGATCAGGGAGGCGCAGGCGCTCTATAATTGGGTGAAGGCGTATCAGGACGCCTTCATCGAGACGCCGACCACGCTCGGCAAACGGGTGGCTCGTCGGTTCGGCGACTATCCGGAAGCCCTCAACGAGGCGCTGATCTGGGCAATGCTCGACTTGCTCGGCCGCGAGCCGCAGATATGGGAACTGCCCGCGCCCGACTTCCACCGCATGAACATGCAGGAGTTCGTCGAGTACCGGAACCTACTCCACGCCAAGCAATATTTCTTCGCCAACCAGGCGGAGCAGATGGCGCTTCTGGAGGACGGTCTGGTACGTCTCACCTGTGGCCCCGCGCACGAGCTGCCCGAGATGGCCGCCCCTACGCCCTTCACTATTCCCTTCATCTACGCGCTGCCGGAGCCGCGCGAGACGGTCGCCAAAATATGGGGCACACTTGGCGACTATTTCGACCACCACCTGTTCCGGTCGGTGACTCGCCAACTATATCGCAACATGTGCGCCATCACTGGTCGCGACCCTGACGACGGGGCAAGCAAGAAACCGATCATCCCGGCCGATGAAAGCACGCTGCCGCTCGACAAGCTGGCAGACGCCTATCTCGCCGGCACCCCCTTCTACGACATCTTCATGGCCCCGGTGCCTCTGAAGCTCACCCGCGAGAACCGCTACGGCCACATGCACGTGGTCGGCGGCACCGGCGCGGGCAAGACAACCCTGATCGAAAACCTCATCCTGCACGATATCCAGAGCGACGATCCGCCAAGCCTCGTGCTGATCGACCCGCATTCTGACCTCGTGCGCAAACTCACCAGTGCCGACCATGGCATTGAAGATCGCCTCATCATCATCGACCCGCGCGACACCCAGCACCCGCCGGCACTCAACATCTTCGCCGTCAATCGCCAGCGCATGGATGAATATGACGAGGCGACCCGCGAGCAGGTGACCGCCGGTGTCATCCAGACCTTCAACTACCTCTTCGGCGGCCTCACCAACCTCGCGCTCACCGGCAAGCAGGATGTGTTCTTCCGCTATGTCGCGCGCCTGATGCTGTCGCTTCCCGAGAGCATGGGGCGCAATGCGACCATTCTCGACATGATGAAACTGATGAGCGACCCCGCGCCCTATGCCGATGCAATCGCCGCGCTCCCGGACATTCCCCGCGAATTCTTCCTGCGAGACTTCATGAGCAAGACGTTCGAGCAGACCAAGGAGCAGATCCGCTACCGCCTTCAGGCGATCATCGAAAACCCGACCATGGCGCGCCTGTTCACGTCGCAGGAGAACAAGGTCGATCTGTTCTCAGAGATGAACCGCGGCGCGATCATCCTCGTCGATACCGCCAAGGATTTCCTCAAGGAGAACTCGTCGACCTTCGGCCGGCTGTTCATCTCGCTCGTGCTCCAAGCTGTGCTCGAGCGTGCCGCCATTCCCGAACGGGAGCGCAAGCCCACCTTCCTCATCGTCGATGAGGCTGCGTCCTTCTTCAGTAGCAATATCGACGATCTCTTGACCGAGGCGCGCAAATACAAAACCGGGCTGGTGCTCGCGCATCAGTATCTCGACCAGGCGACCGGCAGCCTTAAATCATCGCTGCACGCCAATACCGGCATCAAGTTCGCATCGGGCCTCTCCGCAGCCGATGCTCGCGCCATGGCGCCGGAGATGCGTACCACGGCCGACTTCATCCTTGATCAGCCGAAGCTCCAGTTTGCCGCGCACATCAGGAACGTGACGCCGCAGGCGGTGTCGATCCCGATCCACCCGGTCACCGACCTTCCGCAGCTGTCAGCCGAACGACACGCCAATCTTGTGGAACGCAATCGCGAACGCGTGTCGGTCGGATCGAAAGCAACCGAGCCATCGAGCGCGCCGCCGTCCTCCCAGCTGCCTGAGGAAGATATTTCGCCCGAGTGGTGACGACGCGGCATGGTGCTCACGGACGGCAATGGCCCGGCGCGGGCGTTGCCCTCGCTACGCCGAGCGCCAGTGGTCCGGGATCTTCTTGTTGTTCAAGTGCCGAACCCGCGCGACAAGCGGATGATGGCCTTGTCCCTTCGCCCAGGCGATGGCGGCGGCTTGCGTCTGCGCCGTGGCCAGCACGTGATCGGCGTGATCCTCAACCACATAATCAGTGATCGCACTGCCCTCGGGACGGCCCTTCGGGCGGGCTTCGACATATACATTGGCCACCGTATCTCTCCTGTTTTCGGACATTATGTTCTTGTCCTGTACCGGTGGAGATCCAACATCGCCATCAGAGAAAGAACCGTTCTGGCCATATCGGTCAGAGGCAGGTCGAGGGGGTGGGTGGGGT